>Ga0307296_10000351_pt1 | contig 21238 bp, 22 predicted proteins | sample ER_DNA_153_FD_194467 | JGI IMG/M metagenome (GOLD analysis project Ga0307296, IMG submission 194467) | Bulk soil microbial communities from the East River watershed near Crested Butte, Colorado, United States - ER_DNA_153 | ecosystem: Environmental > Terrestrial > Soil > Floodplain | place... | reverse complement strand
CCGCGAGCTGGTCGCCACCGCCACCGAGCTCAAGCACGTGGCCAAGCGCCAGCAGGGCTCCAGCTACGCCCTGGACCGCCGCACCGACGGGTTCTAGGGGCCGGGGGGCTCATGAAGCGAAGCGGTCGCCCCCCGCGATCGAGCCCACCCACGCCGGGTGTACGCTGCTGGTGACGTAGCAAGCGCGTCTCCGGGGCGGGGTGGAAGTCCCCACCGGCGGTGAGAGCCCGCGACCCCCGGCCGCATCCGGCTGGGGTGGACCCTGTGGAACCCAGGGGCCGACGGTGACAGTCCGGATGGGAGGAGGCGGCGGCCGCGCGCTGGGCTGTCCTGCCGGTGCGCGACCTCCACCACGCCCTGGGCAGGAGGGCAGTGGTGGCAGCAGACCAGGAGCCCGACGAGGCCTGGATGGCCCGGGCGGTGGCGCTCGCCGAGGGCGGGCGCGGCACGGCCAGCCCGAACCCGATGGTGGGGGCGGTGCTGGTGCGCGACGGCCGGGTCGTCGGGGAGGGCTTCCACCGGGCGGCCGGGCTGGCCCATGCCGAGGCCCTGGCCCTGGCCGCGGCCGGGGCGCTGGCCGCGGGCGCGACCTGCTATGTGACCCTGGAGCCGTGCCCCCACCACGGGCGCACCCCGCCGTGCGCCGACGCCCTGGTCGCGGCGGGGGTGGCCAGGGTGGTGGCGGCGGTGGCCGACCCCGACCCGCGGGTCGGGGGGGCCGGGCTGGCCCGGCTGCGGGCCGCCGGGGTGGCGGTCAGCGTCGGGACCGGGGCCGAGGCCGCCGCCGAGCAGAACGCCGCCTACCTGACCCACCGGCGCCTGGGCCGGCCCCGGGTCACCCTCAAGGCCGCGGCCAGCCTGGACGGCAAGGTGGCGGCCCCCGACGGCACCTCCCAGTGGATCACCGGCCCGGCGGCCCGACAGGACGCCCACCGGCTGCGGGCCGAGGCCGACGCCGTCTGCGTCGGCGCCGGCACCGCCCTGGCCGACGACCCCCGGCTGACCGTCCGCCTGCCCGGCTGGAGCGGGCGCCAGCCCCTGCGGGTGCTGGTCGACGCCGCCGGCCGGGTCGGCACCGGTGGCCACCTGTTCGACGGCGAGGCCGAGACCCTGGTCGCCACCACCCCCGCCGCCCCGTCCTCGGCCGTCGACGCCTGGAAGGCCGCCGGCGCCGAGGTGCTCATGTGCGAGCCGGCCGGTCGGGCGGTCGACCTGGATGACCTGACGAGGGACCTGGGGGAGCGGGGGGTGCTGGAGCTGCTGGTCGAGGGCGGGCCGCGGCTCCAGGCCAGCCTGTGGGCGGCCGGGCTGGCCGACCGGCTGGTCTGGTACCTGGCCCCACTCGCCATCGGCGGGGAGGGAGCACCGGGGCTGCTGGGCAGCGGGGCGGCCACCCTGGCCGACGCCCGCCGGCTGCGGCTGGCCTCGGTCGACCGCCTCGGCGATGACCTCCGGGTGGTGGCATTTCCTGAAGGTGAGGAGGAACGCTGATGTTCACCGGCATCGTCGAGGGGACCGGCACCGTGGCCGCCCTGGCCGCCGCGGCCGACGGCGGCGGGGCCCGGCTGGAGGTCGACGCGCCCTGGCTGGCCGGGCGGCTGCAGCCCGGCGAGTCGGTGGCGGTCAACGGCTGCTGTGTGACCGTGGCCGAGACCACCGCGGGCGGGTTCGCGGCCGACCTGGTCGCCGAGACCCTGCGCCGCACCGCCCTCGGCGGCCTGGCCGCCGGGGCCGAGGTCAACCTGGAACGCCCCATGGCCCTGGGCGGCCGCCTCGGCGGCCACCTGGTCCAGGGCCACGTCGACGGGGTGGCGAAGGTCCTGGACCGGGTGCCCGTGGGTGACGGCGAGGAGGTCAGGGTCGAGCTGCCCGCCGACCTGGAGCGCTATGTGGTCGAGAAGGGGTCGGTGGCGGTCGACGGGGTCAGCCTGACCGTGGCCGGTGTCGGGCCCGGCTGGTTCGCGGTCGCCCTGGTGCCGCACACCCTGGAGGTCACCACCCTGGGGCGGCGCCGCCCCGGGGACCTGGTGCAGCTGGAGGTCGACGTGGTCGCCAAGTACGTGGAGCGGCTGGTGCAGCCCTGGACCGACCGGGCGGGTGCCCCGATGAGGGCGGGCGCATCCGAGACCTCAGTGGACGGGACGGTGCGCCAATGACCGGCTTCGCCGCCGTCGAGGACGCCGTGGCCGCGATCGCCGCCGGCGGCATGGTGGTGGTCGTCGACGACGCCGACCGCGAGAACGAGGGCGACCTGATCATGGCCGCCGAGGCGGCCACCCCGGAGACGATCGGCTTCTTCGTCCGCCACACCTCCGGGGTGATCTGCACGCCGATGCTCGGCGAACGGCTCGACGAGCTCGACCTGCCCCTGATGGTGGCGGCCAACACCGCCCCCTACCGGACCGCCTTCACCGTCTCGGTCGACGCCCGCGCCGGCACCACCACCGGCATCTCGGCCGCCGACCGGGCCACCACCATCCAGGCCCTGATCGACCCGGCGACCCGGCCCGCCGACCTGGTCCGGCCGGGCCACATCTTCCCCCTGCGCTACCGCGAGGGCGGGGTCCTCAAGCGGGCCGGCCACACCGAGGCCGCGGTCGACCTGGCCCGGATGGCCGGCCGGGCCCCGGCCGCGGTGCTGTGCGAGATCGTCGACGACAGCGGCCAGATGGCCCGCCTGCCCCAGCTGGAACGCTTCGCCGCCACCCACGGCCTGCCGCTGATCTCCATCGCCGGCCTGATCCGGTCCCGGCGCCAGCACGAGAAGCTGGTCAGGCGGGTCGCCGAGGCCCGCATCCCGACCCGCTGGGGCGACTTCACCGCGTACGCCTACGAGTCGCTGCTGGACGGCGAGCAGCACCTGGCCCTGGTCAAGGGGGCGGTCCAGGGCGAGGAGGACGTGCTGGTGCGGGTCCACTCCGAGTGCCTGACCGGCGACGCCCTGGGCAGCCTGCGCTGCGACTGCGGCCCCCAGCTGGAGGACGCGCTGGCCCGCATCGCCGACGAGGGCCTCGGGGTGGTCGTGTACCTGCGCGGCCACGAGGGCCGCGGGATCGGGTTGGGCCACAAGCTGCGCGCCTACAGCCTCCAGGAGCAGGGCCGCGACACCGTCGACGCCAACCTGGACCTGGGCCTGCCGGTGGACGGGCGCGAGTACGGCATCGGCTCCCAGATCCTGGTCGACCTCGGCGTGACCACCATGCGCCTGCTCACCAACAACCCGGCCAAGTACGGCGGCCTGGACGGCTTCGGCCTCCAGATCGTGGAGCGGGTGCCCCTCCAGACCCGGCCCAACCCCGAGAACCTGCGCTACCTGCGCACCAAGCGCGAGCGCATGGGCCACCTGCTGGAGCTGCCCGAGGAGGACGGGGGGTCCGGGGGGCTCAAGGCCAGCCCCCCGGAGAAAGGGGTCGCGACATGAGGCGGGTCTACGAGGGGTCCATCGACGGCCGCGGCCGACGCGTCGCCATCGCCGCCAGCCGGTTCAACCGGCTGGTCACCGACCCGCTGGTCGCCGGGGCGGTCGAGGAGCTGCGGCGCCACGGGGTCGAGGACGCGGACGTGGACCTGGCCTGGGTGCCGGGCGCCTTCGAGCTGCCCCTGGCGGCCGAGCGGCTGGCCGCCAGCGGCCGCTACGCCGCGGTGGTGGCCATCGGGGCGGTGGTCCGCGGGGCCACCCCGCACTTCGACCACGTCGCCGGCCAGGCCGCCGCCGGGCTGGCCGCGGTCACCCGCGCCACCGGCGTGCCCGTGGCCTTCGGGGTGCTGACCTGCGACACCATGGAGCAGGCGTTGGACCGGGCCGGCGGCAAGGCCGGCAACAAGGGCGCCGAGGCCGCCCTGACCGCGCTGGAGATGGCCGGCTTGCTGGAGGCCATCGAGAAGGAAGAGGGATAGTCGTGCTCAAGCTGGTCCTGCCCAAGGGCAGCCTGGAACGGGCCACCCTGGCCCTGTTCGAGGCCGCCGACCTGCCCGTCAAGCGGGGCGGCGAGCGCGACTACCACGGCACCATCGACGACCCCAGGGTCGAGCGGGTGTCGCTGCTGCGGCCCCAGGAGATCCCCCGCTATGTCGAGGAGGGCTTCTTCGACCTCGGCATCACCGGCCGGGACTGGATCGAGGAGACCGGCAGCAAGGTGGTCAGCCTGGCCGAGCTGCCCTACTCCAAGCAGACCTCCAACCCGGTCAGGGTGGTCCTGGCCGTCCACCGCGACCTCGGCGCCGCCCGCCCCGAGGACCTCAGGCCGGGGCTGCGCGTCTCCACCGAGTTCCCCAACCTGACCATGCGGTTCTTCGCCGAGCTGGGCCTGGCGGCCCGGATCTTCCCCTCCCATGGCGCCACCGAGGCCAAGGTCCCCGAGATCGTGGACGCGGTCGTCGACCTGACCGAGACCGGATCCACCCTGCGCAGCCACGGCATGGTGGTGATCGCGACCCTGCTCACCTCCTTCACCGAGGTGGTGGCCAACCCCGAGTCGGCCGCCGACCCCGAGCGCCGCCAGGCCATGGACGACCTGCTCACCCTGCTGGTCGGGGCGGCCACGGCCCGGTCCAAGGTGCTGATCAAGCTCAACGTGGCCGACGCCGACCTGCAGCGGGTGCTGGCCGTGCTGCCGTCGATGAAGGCCCCGACCGTGACCGAGCTGGCCGACTCGGGCTTCCACGCCGTCGAGACGGTGGTCGACAAGGCAGGCGTCAACCGGCTCATCCCCACCCTCAAGGCGGCCGGCGCCTTCGACATCCTCGAGCTCCCGATCTCCAAGATCGTCGCCTAGAAGGCTTCCAACCTGGCGGTTCGGGCGTTTTGACCTGCGCTTGTGCCTAAGTTGGCGTCGCGGTACAGTCCGCGCGGCCCGGCCGACATGCCTCAGCAACCGGTGTCGAGGCCGCCGGGGTCGACAGGAGGGAAGCACGTTGCCTGAAGGCACCGTCAAGTGGTTCAGCAACGAGAAGGGCTACGGCTTCATCGCCCGTAACGGCGGCGACGACGTCTTCGTCCACTTCTCGGCCATCCAGACCGACGGCTATAAGACCCTCAACGAGGGTCAGGCCGTCGAGTTCGAGATCACCGACGGGCCCAAGGGCCCCCAGGCCTCGAACGTGCGGCCGCTTGCGTAAGGAGCAGGAGCAGGACGGGCCTTCGGTTCGTTGACGTCCGGCATCACGCAAGGTTGGCAGGCCCCGCCCCTGGGCGGGGCCTTTCGTGTTGCCGCCCCCGGGCTCAGTCCTCCCCCGGCACCCACAGCCCGCTGGGCGGCCGCAGGATCCCCGAGTCCTCGGGCTCCGGTTCGGTCTCGGGGGGCGTGCGGGGGCCAGAGCCCCCCGCATCTGCGGCGACCTGGGCGAAGGCCAGGCGGAGGTTGGCCAGGGCGTCGCGGAGGCTGGGCTCGGGGGCGCCCAGGCGGCCCTCGGTGGCCGACAGCAGCCCGCCGAGCGCGTCGATCAGCAGGCGGGCGGCGTCCAGGTCGCGGAAGCGGGCATGCTGCTCGGGCGGGATGCCGAGGCGGACATAGGCCAGCGCGATCAGCGACATGGCGGCCTCGGCGACCACGTCACCCGCCGCCACCGAGGCGAGCTGCTCGCGCAGCTGCTCGAGCTGGTCGGGGGTCAGGTCCTGCTCCGACATCGGGGCTCCTCGCGGCGTCGACAGCGGGAACAATCGACGCTACAGTAGCGTTGATTCGGTCGGGTCCGAGCACCTTCGGGCCCGTCAACTACATACAGAGCAAAGCAGAAGCGAGGGCTTCTCACCTCCGGGCCCAGGGTCCAGGGGGTCACCACTGGACCACCGGTCATCGAGGTGGAGCGGCCCTTGCGCCGCTTTTTTCGTTTGGGCGCAAGCCCAGGGAGGGATGTCAGCATCAGCGTAGAGCCCAGGATCAACGACCGGATCCGGACCCCCCAGGTCCGGGTGGTCGGCGCCGACGGCGAGCAGCTCGGGGTGATGGACACCCAGGTCGCGATGCGGATGGCCAGCTCTCAGGACCTCGACATGGTCGAGGTGGCCCCGATGGCCCGGCCGCCGGTGGTCAAGCTGATGGACTACTCGAAGTTCAAGTACGAGCAGGCCATCAAGGCCAAGGAAGCCAGGCGCAAGCAGAACCTGGTGGCCCTGAAAGAGATGAAGATGCGGCCCAAGATCGACCCGCACGACTACCAGACCAAGAAGGGCCACGTCGAGCGGTTCCTCAAGCAGGGCCACAAGGTCAAGGTCACCATCATGTTCCGCGGCCGCGAGATGGCCCACACCGAGCTCGGGCGGCGGCTGCTGGAGCGGCTGGCCACCGACCTCGTCGAGATCGCCCAGGTCGACAGCCCGGCCCGCCAGGACGGGCGCAACATGATCACGGTGTTCTCGCCCCGCAAGACCCAGGGCGGTGCCAAGGGCCCAGCGCCGGTCCGCACGTCATAAGTCCAGGAGACCCCGTGCCCAAGATGAAGACCCACCGGGGCGCCGCGCGGCGCTTCCGGGTGACCAAGACCGGCAAGCTGGTCCGCCGGCAGTCGCGGCTGAACCACGAGCTCGAGAAGAAGACTCCAGCCCGCAAGCGCCGCCTCGGCCGCGAGGTCCAGGTGACGGCCGCGGACAGGCGCAGCGTGCGCCGGATGCTCGGCCTGTAGCGGGGTCGCCATACCTATCCGACGAAGCGAAAGAGAACTCCGATGGCAAGAGTCAAGCGGGCCGTCCACGGCGCCAAGGCTAAGCGCACCACCATGGAGCTGGCCAAGGGCTACCGGGGCAGCCGGGGACGCCACTACCGGGCCGCCAACGAGCAGGTCATGCACTCCCTGCGCTACGCCTACCGGGACCGCCGGGCGCGCAAGGGCGACTTCCGGGCCCTGTGGATCGCCCGGATCAACGCCGCCGCCCGAGCCGAGGGCATGACCTACAACCGGTTCATCTCCGGCCTGCGCTCGGCCGGCATCCAGGTCGACCGCAAGGTCCTGGCCGACATCGCGGTCACCGACCCGCGCACGTTCGCGAGCCTGGTCTCCAGCGCCCGCGAGGGCCTGAACGGCTCCAGCGGCTCCAGCGGCTCCAGCGGCAAGGCCTGACGGGCGGCCCCGGGCGGCCCTCGTGGACGTGATCACCAGCCCCAGCAACCCCGCGGTGCGGGCGGCGCGCAAGCTCGCGCGGCCGTCGTCGCGGGCCAGGGCCGGCGGTCGCTTCCTGCTCGAGGGGCCCGAGGGGATCCGGTCGGCCCTGGAGGCCGGCCACGTCCCCGACAGCCTGCTGGCCACCGAGCGGGCCGCGGCCCGCCACGCCGGCCTGGTCAACCTGGCCCGCCAGCGCGGCACCCGGGTCGCCCTGGTGGCCGAGCCGGTGCTGTCGGCCCTGGCCGCCACCACCACCCCCCAGGGGCTGGTGGCGGTGCTGCCGAGCGTGGTCCGCCCCCTGGAGGCGCTGCCGGCCTCGCCCCGCCTGGTCTGCGTGCTGGCCGAGGTCCGCGACCCGGGCAACGCCGGGACCGTGCTGCGGGCGGCCGACGCCTTCGGCGCCGACGCCGTGGCCACCACCCGGGGGTCGGTCGACCCCGAGAGCCCCAAGGCGGTCCGGGCCGCCGCCGGCAGCCTGTTCCACCTGCCGGTGGTCGCCGGAGTCCCCTGGCCGGCGCTGCGGACCGCCCTGCGCCAGCGGGGCCTGCGCCTGGTCGGGGCCGACCCGCACGCCGCCGCCACCGTCGACCGGGCGCCGCTCTCCGACCCGGTCGCCCTGGTCCTCGGCAACGAGGCCCACGGCCTGCCCGACGAGATCGCCGCCGACCTCGACCTGGTCGTCCGGGTCCCCCTGGCCGGCCGGGCCGAGAGCCTCAACCTGGCCGCGGCCGCGGCCGTCCTGCTCTACGAGGCCACCCGGACACGTCAGGAGGCCGCCGTTGGCCGATGACGGGGCCTACCTGGAGCTGCTGCCCGACGCGGTGGTGGTGGTCGACGCCGAGGGCCGGGTCGCCTATGCCAACCCGGCCGCCGAGCGGCTGGCCAGGGCGAGCCGCGACGAGCTGGTGGGCCGGCCGCTGGACGACGCCGTGCCCCTGCGCGACGGCGCCGGCAACCCCTGGTGGACCTGCACGGAGCGGCTGCGCCGCCTCCCCGGGGTGCGCCGGGTCCCGGTGCGCGAGCTGCACCTGGTCGCCGGGGGCGAGCCGACCCCGGTCGACCTCACCGCCAGGTTCCTGCGCGACGGCGCCGGCCGGGTCGTCCAGGCGGTGTGCGTGCTGCGGGACGCCTCGACCCGGAACCGGGCCGACAGCCAGCGCGGCGAGCTCATCTCCACCCTCGCCCACGAGCTGCGCTCGCCCCTGACCAGCGTCAAGGGCTTCACCTCGACCCTGCTGCACCGCTGGGAGCGCTTCACCGACGACCAGAAGCGGGAGATGCTGGCCACCGTCAACATGGACGCCGACCGGGTGACCCGGCTCATCAAGGAGCTGCTGGACGTCTCCCGCATCGACGCCGGCCGCCTGGAGCTGCGCCGCACCGAGTTCGACCTGGCCGCCATGGCCGAGGGCATCGTCGGCCGCTTCCAGCTCCAGCACGACCGCCACCGCTTCCGGCTCACGTTCCCCGACGGCTTCCCGCGCGTCTATGCTGACCCCGACAAGATCGAGCAGGTGCTGACCAACCTGGTGGAGAACGCGGTGAAGTACTCCGACGGCGGGGCGGTGACGGTGACCGGCCAGGTCACCGAGACCGAGGTCGAGGTCGCCGTGGGCGACCACGGCGTCGGCATCCCCACCGACCAGCTCCCGCTGATCTTCACCAAGTTCTACCGGCGGACCGGCCACGGGTCGCCCGGCGGCACCGGGCTCGGCCTGTTCATCGCCCGCGGCCTTGTCGAGGCCCACGACGGCCGGATCTGGGCCGACTCGTCGCCCGAGGACGGCACCACCCTGCGATTTCGCCTGCCCCGCGGGGGCCTGGAGCTGGCCGGCATCACCTAGCCCGGCACCCGGCCCGAGCGGGGCGACCGCGAAGCGGACGAGTCGTCGTTGCCGTTCACGTGAGGAGCTCGACCATGCCAACCCCAGACCTGGACGCCGTCGTCGCCGCCGGGCGGCGGGCCATCGCCGACGCCACCGACCTCGACAGCCTGCGCGAGGCCGAGCAGGCCCACCTGGCCAGGCGGTCGGCCCTCGGGGAGGTCCAGCGCTCCCTGGGCGGCCTCGACGAGCAGGCCCGCCGCGACCTGGGCCGCCGCGTCAACCAGGCCAGGACCGCCCTCCAGGCCGAGCTGGCCGCCCGCCGGACCGAGCTGGAGGCCGAGCGGGACCAGGCCCTGCTCGAGGCCGAGCGGGTCGACGTGACCCTGCCCGGCCGGGTGCCGCCCCGCGGGGTGGTCCACCCGGTGACCCGGACCACCGACGAGATCGTCGACATCTTCATCGGCCTCGGCTACCGGGTCGCCGAGGGCCCCGAGGTCGAGACCGACTGGTACAACTTCCAGGCCCTCAACCTCCCCCCCGACCACCCGGCCCGGTCCATGCAGGACACCCTCTACCTCGAGTCGGACGACGGCCGCGAGGCGGGGGAGCTGGTGCTGCGCACCCACACCTCGCCGGTGCAGGTCCGGACCATGCAGGCCGGGCCGCCGCCGGTGTACGTGGTCATCCCCGGCCGCTGCTACCGGGCCGACACCCCCGACGCCACCCACGTGCCGGTGTTCAACCAGGTCGAGGTCCTGGCCGTCGACCGCGGCCTGACCATGGCCGACATGAAGGGCACGCTGCTCGCCTTCGCCCGCGCCTACTTCGGCGAGGAGCGCCAGATCCGTCTGCGCCCCTCGTACTTCCCGTTCGTCGAGCCGGGGGCCGAGGTCGACGTGTCCTGCTTCATCTGCGGCGGCACCGGGGCCGGCTGCCGCACCTGCCGCGGCGAGGGCTGGATCGAGCTGCTCGGCGCCGGCATGGTCCACCCCAACGTGCTGCGGGCCGGCGGCTACGACCCCGACGAGGTCTCCGGATTCGCCGCCGGGACCGGCATCGAGCGGCCGTTCATGCTCCGCTCCGGCCTGGCCGACCTGCGCACCCTGACCGACAACGACGTCCGCTGGCTGACCAGCGTCTAAGAGAGGAGCGAACCGTGCGGGTTCCACTTTCCTGGCTGGCCGACCACGTCGACGTCGACGTCCCGGCCGCCACCCTGGCCGAGCGGCTCACCTTCGCCGGCATCGAGATCGAGACCATCCACCGGGTCGGCGACGACCTGGCCGGCATCCTGACCGCCCGGGTCCTCGAGGTTGAGCAGCATCCCGACGCCGACCGGCTGGTCCTGGTCCGCATCGACGCCGGCGGCGAGGACCGCTCGGTGGTCTGCGGCGCCCGCAACTTCGCCCCCGGCGACGTGGTCCCCTGGGCCGCGCCCGGGGCCAAGCTGCCCGGCGGGATCGAGATCGGCCGCCGCAAGGTCCGCGGGGCGTGGTCCGACGGCATGCTGGCCTCGGCCCGGGAGCTGGGCGTGTTCGACGACCACTCCGGGATCCTGGTCCTGCCGCCCGACACCCCGGTCGGGGTCGACGTGGTCGAGGCGGTCGACCTGCGCGACAGCGTCCTGGACGTCAAGACCGCCCCCAACCGGGGCGACATCCTGTCCATGCGCGGCATCGCCCGCGAGGTCGCGCTGCTGCTCGGCAACCAGCTCAAGCCGCTCGACCTGACCGTCCCCGAGACCGGCCCGCCGGCCGACCAGCTGGCCTCGGTCGCGGTCGACGACAACGAGGGCTGCCCGCTGTACGCCGCCCGGGTCGTCCAGGGCCTGGACGCGGCCCACCCGGCCCCGCTGTGGATGGCCAGGCGGCTGTACCTGTACGGCCAGCGGCCCCTCGGAGCGGTGGTCGACGTCACCAACTACCTGCTGCTCGACCAGGGCCAGCCGCTGCACGCCTTCGACCTGGACCTGGTCCCGGGCCGGCGGATCGTGGTCCGCCGGGCCGCCCAGGGCGAGACCGTCCGCACCCTGGACGGCCGCGACCGCGCCCTCACCGGAGAGGACACGGTGATCACCTCCGGCGAGCAGGTCCTGGCCCTGGCCGGGATCATGGGCGGCGAGGACACCGAGGTCCGCGCGGCCACCGCCAACGTGCTGATCGAGTCGGCCCACTTCCCGCCGGCCAGCGTCCGGCGGACCATGCGCCGGCTCGGGATGAGCACCGAGGGCGGCCAGCGCTGGGCCCGCGGGGTCGACCCGGCCGGGGCCGAGCCGGTCTGCGACCAGGCGGCCGCGCTCATGGCCGCCCTGGCCGGCGGCACCGTGGCCACCGGGCGGCTGCGGGCCGGACCCGGGGTGCCAGAGCGTGCCGCCATCCGGCTCGACTGGGCCCGGTCGGCCGAGCGGCTGGGCGCCCCCGCCGACCCCGAGTTCGCCGCCGCCCACCTGCGCGGCTACGGCTGCCGGACCGAGGTCGCCGACCGGCGGACGGTGCTCGCCGTCCCGCCCAGCTGGCGCTTCGACCTGGAGCTGTGGGCCGACCTGGAGGAGGAGGTGGCCCGCGGCTGGGGCTACGACCAGGTCCCGGCGACCCTGCCCGGGGCCACCGGCGGCGGTCTCACCCCCACCCAGCGGCTGCGCCGCCAGGCCCGGGAGGTCCTGGCCGGCATGGGCGTGACCGAGGTCCAGACCTACCCGTTCCTGTCCCAGGCCGCCCTGGGCCGGCTGGGGCTGCCCGCCGACGACCCCCGCCGCCGGACCCTGCGCCTGGCCAACCCGATCTCGGAGGAGGCGCCCGAGCTGCGCACCACCCTCCTGCCCGGCCTGGCCGAGGTGGCCGGGCGCAACCTGGCCCGGGGCGAGGACGGGGTCGCCGTCTACGAGCTGGGCGCGGTGTTCCTCCCCGACCCGGGGGGTTCGGGGGGGCTCAAGGATAGCCCCCCCGAGAATCGGGACCAGGAGCTGCCCAGCGAGCCGCTCACTCTGGGCATCCTGCTCGCCGGGCAGGCCCCGGCCGGCCGCCACGACGACCCCCGCCGGCCGTTCGACTTCGCCGACGCCAAGGGCGTGGTCGAGGGGCTGGTGGCCGCCCTCAGGGTGCCCGGGGTCGGCTACCGGGCCGAGGAGCCGCCGCCCTACCACCCGGGCCGCTGCGCCGGCGTCCTGCTGGAGGACCTGCCGGTCGGGCTGCTCGGCCAGCTCCACCCGCGGGTGGCGGCCGCCTGCGAGCTGCCCGCCGCCTCCTTCGCGGTCGAGCTGGAGCTGGCGCCGCTGCTGGCCGCGGTGCCGCGGATGCGCCCGGCGGCCACGCCGTCGCCCTACCCGGAGCTCTCCTTCGACGTGGCCTTCCTGGTCCCGCCGGGGGTCGCGGCCGCCACCCTGGAGGCCGTGCTGCGCGAGGCCGGCGGCGACCTGCTCGCCCGGCTGACCCTGTTCGACGCCTACCAGGGGCCGCCGCTGCCGCCCGGCCACCGCAACCTCGCCTACCGGGTCGCCCTCCAGGCGGCCGACCGCACCCTCACCGACGCCGACGGCGCCGCCGCCCGCGACCGCATGGCCGCCGTGGCCGCCGAGCGACTGCAGGCGGTCCTGCGCACCGCCGGGTAGGGTTAGGGCGAGCCGCTCTTGGGGGGAGGACTCCCCCCCGAATGGACCAGGGACTGCCGTGAGAGGTAGGGCCAGTTGGTTGATTACACGGTCGCAGGCGTCGAGGGTGGGCTGTGCGCGCCGAGAGGGTTCCGGGCGGCCGGGGTCGACGCCGGGCTGACCTCGGGGCCAGGGCCCGACCTGGGGCTGGTGGTGAGCCAGCAGACCTCGGTGGCGGCCGGCCGCTTCACCTCCCACCCGTTCGCCTCCGCCCCGGTGCGCTGGTCGCGGGCCCAGCTGCGGGCCGGGCTGGCCCGGGCGGTGCTGGTCCACGCCGGCAGCGCCAACGCCGCCACCGGCCCCGAGGGCGACGCCGACGCGGCCGCCCTGGCCGCCCGCTGCGCGGCCGCCATCGGCTGCCCGGCCGGCGAGGTGCTGCTGTGCGGCACCGGGGCGGTCGGGGTCCGCCTCGCCCTGGCCGACGCCGCCGAGGCCGCCGACAAGGCGAGCGCCGCCCTCGGCCGGCGCGGGTCGGGTGAGGTCGCCAAGGCCATGACCGCCTCGGGCGGGGTCGCCCGCGAGCACGCCGTCGCCGTGGCCTGGTCCGAGGGCGAGGTCCGCATCGGCGGCGCCGCCAAGGCCTCGGCCCCCTTCGCCCCCGCGTTCGAGCAGGAACCCCGGTCCACCGGGGGCCCAGGCTCGAGGCCCCCGGACCCCCCGGCCGCCACCACCCTGGTCCTGCTCACCACCGACGCCACCGTCGAACAGGGTGTGCTCGACGGCCTGCTCGGCCGGGCCCTGGCCCGCTCCTTCGAGCGGGTCATGGTCGACCAGGCACCCGGCATGGCCGACGCGGCCCTGCTGCTGGCCAACGCGACCGCGGCCGCCCCGACCCTGCGGGCCGGCTCGGACGGGGCCGCGGCCTTCGAGTCGGCCCTGACCCAGCTGTGCGAGTCCCTGGCCGAGGGCCTGGCCCTGCGCGTCCCCGGCGCCCGCAAGCTGGTGGTGGTCACCGTCCACGGCGCCGCCGACCACGCCGACGCCCTGGCCGCGGCCAGGGCGGTCGCCGGCTCGGTGGCCCTGCGGGCCGCCCTGGCCGCCGGCCTGCCCGCCTGGCCGGCCGTGCTCGACGCCCTCGGCACCGCCGGGGTGGCCCTGGAGCCGGGCCGGGTCGGGGTCAGCTTCGGCCCGGTCACCGTGGTCGCCGACGGCCGCTCGGCCGCCCACGACGAGGGGGCCGCGGCCGCGGTCGCCGCCAAGGCCCAGGTCGACCTGGCCGTCGACCTCGGCGTGGGCCCGGCCGCGGCCACCGTGACCACCACCGACCTGCCCCCCGAGACCCTCCGTCGCCACGGCGGGTTAGACTAGGCGCTCCGGCCGTGCCCACCCCGGCCGCGGCTCGGCAACCCGGAAAGGCCCCACATGGCGTCCAATCGCGTGCTCGTGGTCGAGGACGATCCCAGCGTGCGCGGGCTGCTCCAGACGATCCTGGAGGACGAGGCGCTGGAGGTCATCCTGGCCGCCGACGGCGAGGAGGGCCTGGAGCTGGCCCGCACCGTCGACCCCGCCGTGGTGCTGCTCGACGTCATGATGCCGGGGCTCGGCGGCCCCGACGTCATCCGGCGCCTGCGCCGGGCCGACGGCTCCCTGCCCTTCGCGGTCCTGGTGGTGACCGGCGCCCCCGAGGCGATCGCGCCGCTCCGCAGCGAGCTCGGCCCCGAGGCCGTGCTCGAGAAGCCCTTCGACATCACCACCCTGGCAACGCGGGTCAAGTCGCTGGCCAGCGGTGCCGCCTCAGGGGAGCGCCCATGAGCAAACGAGACTTCCTGTCGATCGACGACGTCGACCCCGGCGAGCTGGTCGCCCTGCTCGACGGGGCCGACCGGCACAAGGCCGACCGGCGGCCCCGCGACACCCTCGGCGGCCGCACCGTCGCCCTCATCTTCGAGAAGCCCTCGACCCGCACCCGGGTCTCCTTCGAGGTCGCCGTCCACGAGCTCGGCGGCTACCCGTTGTCCCTGTCCGGGGCCGAGCTCCAGCTGGGCCGGGGCGAGACCATGGAGGACACCGCGGCCGTCCTGTCGCGCTATGTCCATGCCATCGTGCTGCGCACCTTCGCCCAGGAGAGCCTGGAGCGCCTGGCCAGGGGCGGCACCGTCCCGGTGGTCAACGCCCTCTCCGACTACGCCCACCCCTGCCAGGCCCTGGCCGACCTCCAGACCATCCGCGAGCGCAAGGGCCGCCTCCAGGGCATCCGCCTGGGCTACCTCGGCGACGGCAACAACGTGGCCCACAGCCTGCTGTTCGCCGGGGCCAAGATGGGCATGCACGTGGCCATGGCCACCCCCGTCGGCTACGAGCCGATCCCCCAGGTGGTCCGCCGGGCCACCGAGATCGCGGCCACCACCGGCGGCAGCGTCGAGCTGACCCACGACCCGGCCACCGCGGCCAAGGACGCCGACGTGCTCTACACCGACGTGTGGGCGTCCATGGGCCAGGAGCTGGAGCACGGCGAGCGGGCCCTGATCTTCAAGCCCTACCAGCTGTCCACCGACACGGTGATGGCCGCCGCCCCGGACGTGATGGTGCTGCACTGCCTGCCCGCCCACCGGGGCGAGGAGATCGCCGCCGAGGTCATGGACGGCCCCAACTCGGCGGTGTTCGACCAGGCCGAGAACCGCCTCCACACCCAGAAGGCCCTGCTGTCGTGGCTGCTCACCGGCTCCGCCGAGCCGAGCCGATGACCCTCTCCCGCGAGTGACCGCTCCACCGCCGGACGACGACCCCGGCCGCCGGGGGGGCACCGGGGGACCGCCGGGGTGGTCCCCCGGAGGGTCGGGGGGGTCCGGGGGACCGCCGGGGTGGCGCTGGGCGGTCGCCGCCGGCCTCGCCGGGGTCGCCGCCTCCATCCTGGTCACCGCCCTGGCCGCCGCGGTCGCGGGCCGCGAATCCGACCTCACCCTGCAGCCGGTGGAGCTGGCCCTGCGGGTCGCGCTGCTGCTGGTCGCCCCCTGCGTCGGGGCCGTCCTGGCCGCCGTGGTCGTCCCCGTCCCCTCGGGCGGCCGGCTGGCCGCGGTGGCGGTCGGGCTGGGCGTGCCGCTCGGGCCGGTGCTGGTCCTGCGGCTGGACCGGGTGCGCGACTTCGGCCTGACCTCCTCCCTGCTCACCGTGGGCGTGCTGGTCGCCTGGGGGGTGGTCGGGGCCGCCCTGGCCGCCGCCTGGTGGGCCCGCCCCGGGCGGCGGGTCGAGCGCACCGACCTGCCGCTGGGCCGCGGTCCGCTGGGGGAGCCCAGCGACCACCTGGAGGCCAGCGGCGACACCGGGCCCAGGGGCCCGGCCGCCTGAGGGAGGCGCTGGTCATGGCCTGGGGCAACGAGGAGCTGGCGCGGCTGTTCTCGGAGATGGCCGAGCTGCTGGAGCTCACCGGCGAGACCGGCTTCCGGGTCCGGGCGTACGACCGCGGCGCCCGCGCCCTCTCCGGGTACGGCGCCGACCTGTCCGGCCTGTCCGAGCGTGAGCTGGCCGCCATCCCCGGGGTCGGCAAGGCGATCGCCGCCAAGGTCCGCGAGTACCTGGACACCGGCCGGGTGGCCAAGCTGGAGGAGCTGCGGGCCCAGGTCCCGCCCGGGCTGCGGGCCCTGGTCCGGGTGCCCGGCCTCGGCCCGGCCAAGGCCCGCCTGGTCCACGAGCGGCTCGGGGTGTCCTCGCCCGAGGAGCTGGCCGAGGCGGTCGCCGCCGGCCGCGTGGCCGGCCTGCCCGGGATGGGCGTGCGCACCGAGGCCAACCTGCGCCGCGCCCTGGAGCGGATGCCCCAGCGGATGGGCGGCATCCCCCTGGCCGTGGCCCTGCCCGTGGCCGAGGCCCTGCGCGACCGGCTGGCCGCCGTCGACGGCATCGAGCGGGTCGAGGTCGCCGGGTCGCTGCGTCGCATGAAGGCCGCCGTCCACGACATCGACCTGCTGGCCGCCGCCGACGACCCGGCGGCCGCGGCCCGCGCCTTCGCCGAGCTGCCCCAGGTGGCCGAGGTCGCCGCCCGCGGCGACACCAAGACCTCGATCCGGACCAGGGACGGCCTCCAGGTCGACCTGCGCACGGTCCGGCCCGAGGTCTGGGGGGCGGCCCTGCAGTACTTCACCGGCTCGGCCGCCCACAACGTCCGCATCCGCGAGCGCGCCGTCAAGGCCGGCCTCAAGCTCAGCGAGTACGGCCTGTTCGAGCGGGGCGGCGAGCTGATCGTGGCCGAGGACGAGGAGGTGGTCTACGACCGCCTGGGCATGGCCTGGGTGCCGCCGGTGCTGCGCGAGGACCGCGGCGAGGTCGACGCCGCCCGCCGCGGCCAGCTGCCGGCCCTGGTCGTCCTGGACGACGTCGGCGGCGACTTCCACTGCCACACCGACCTGTCGCCCGACGGCACCGCCCCCCTGGAGGTCATGGTGGAGGCGGCCCGGGCCCGCGGCTACCGGTTCCTGGCCATCACCGACCACGGCGAGCGGCTCGGCCTCGGCGGGGCCAGCCGCGACCAGCTCCTGGCCCAGCGCGAGCGCATCCGGGCCCTGGAGCGGCGCCTGGGCGACATCGCCCTGCTCCACGGGGCCGAGCTGAACATCGGCGGCGACGGGTCGCTCGACTACGACGACGCCTTCCTGGACGGCTTCGACGTGCTCGTGGCCAGCGTCCACGACCGACTCGACCAGCCCCGCGAGCAGCTCACGGCCCGACTGCTGGCCGCCTGCGAGCACCCGGCGGTCAACGTCATCGGCCACCCCACCGGCCGGCGCATCGGCAGCCGGGCCGCCGGCGACGTCGACCTGGAGGCGCTGTACCGGGCGGCCGCCCGCACCGGCACCGCCCTGGAGGTCAACGGCTCCCCGCACCGCCTCGACCTGGGCGACGAGCAGGTCCGCCTGGCCCACCAGTTCGGGGTCACGCTGGCCTTCGGCTCCGACAGCCACGGCCCCGGCCACCTGGCCAACATGCGCTTCGCCGTGGCCACCGCCGGCCGCGGCTGGACCACGCCCGACCGGGTCCTCAACACCCTGCCCCTGGACGACCTGCGCCGGTTCCTGTCCAAAGGCCGCCCAGGTCGATGACCGAGGCGCCGCTCCCGCCGGGGGCCCTGGAGCCGCTGCCCGAGGGCTTCTACCTGCGGCCGCTGCTGGAGGTGACCCGCGACCTGCTCGGGCGGCTGCTGGTGCACCAGGCACCGGAGGGCCCCGGCGCGGTCCGGCTGGTCGAGACCGAGGCCTACGACGGGGCCGGGCTCGACCCGGCCAGCCACGCCCACCGCGGCCCCACCCCCCGCAACGCGGTCATGTTCGGCCCCCCCGGCCACCTCTACCTCTACTTCACCTACGGGATGCACTGGTGCGCCAACGTGGTCTGCGCCCCCGAGGGGGTGGCCCAGGCGGTGCTGCTGCGGGCCGGCGAGCCGGTCTGCGGCGTCGAGCGCATGCGGGCCCGGCGCCCGGCCAGCCGCCCCCGCGACCTGGCCAGGGGCCCGGCCCGCCTCTGCCAGGCCCTGGGCCTGGCCGGCTGGGCCAACGGCCTCCCCCTGGACCGGGCCCCGGTGCTGCTCTGCGCCGGCTGGCCCGTCCCCGACGACCAGGTGACCTGGACGGGCAGGGTCGGGGTCACCGCCGCCGCCGACCGCCCCTGGCGGGCCCTGCAGGCCGGCGACCCCCACACCTCCCCGGGGCGCCCCGGCCCGGCCCGCCGCCCGGCCAGGCGGACGCCGTGACCGGCCCGCTGCTGCTGACCGGCGTCCGCCCCCTCGGCGGCCCGGCCCGCGACCTGCTGGTCGCCGGCGGGCGCATCGCCCAGGTGGGGGAGGGCCTGGCCGCGCCCGAGGGCGCCGCCGTGGTCGACGGGCAGGGCCAGCTGGCCCTGCCCGGGCTGGTCGACGCCCACGCCCACCTCGACAAGACCCTCTGGGGGCTGCCCTGGCGGCCCCACACCGCCGGCGAGGGCCTGGCCGCCCTGATCGACAACGAGCACCGCGGCCGCGCCGAGCTCCGCCGCCGGGGCGTCACCGTGGCCCAGCGCGCGGCCGGCCTGCTGGACACCTACGTCGCCGCCGGGACCAGCCACATCCGCAGCCACGTCGACGTCGACACCGTGGCCGGCCTGGACAGCCTGGAGGGGGTCATGGAGGCCCGCGACGCCTTCGCCGACCGGGTCACGATCGAGCTGGTCGCCTTCCCCCAGAGCGGCCTGCTGGTCCGCCCCGGGACCGCCGAGCTGCTGGAGGCGGCCGTCCGCGCCGGCGCCGACCTGGTCGGCGGGCTCGACCCGGCCGGCTTCGACCAGCGGCCGGTCGAGCACCTGGACACCATCTTCGCCACCGCCGGCCGGCACGGCTGCGGCCTCGACATCCACCTGCACGACGGCGGCGAGCTGGGCGCCTTCACCATCGACCTGATCCTGGAGCGCACCCGCGCCCTCGGCCTGGCCGGCAGGGTGACCATCAGCCACGCCTTCGCCCTGGCCGAGGTGCCCGAGCCGCGGCGGCAGCGGCTGGTCGAGGGCCTGGCCGACCAGCGCGTGTCGCTGGCCACCGTCGCCCCCGGCAACCGGCCGCCCCTGCCGCTGGCCAGCCTGCACGCCGCCGGCGTGGCCGTCGGGCTCGGCTGCGACGGCATCCGCGACCTGTGGTCACCGTGGGGGGACGGCGACATGCTCGGGCGGGCCGCCCTGCTGGCCTGGCGGGCCGGCGCCCGGCGCGACCAGGACCTGGCCGGCGCCCTCGAGCTGGCCACCGCCGGCGGGGCCCGCGTCCTGGGGCTGGACGGCCACGGCCTGGAGCCCGGCTGCTGGGCCGACCTCACCCTGGTCCCGGCCGCCACCGTCGGGGAGGCGGTGGTCGCCCACCCGCCCCGCTCCCTGGTCCTCAAACGCGGCCGGGTCGTGGCCGGGCCCTGACCGCACCGGCCCACCTCAGCGGCGTTCGAGCACGACCGCGCTGGACCCCTTGGCGCGCCGCCGGTCGACGGTGCGGAACGGCAGCTTCGCCGCATCCAGGGCGGCCAGGCCGCGGGTGATGGCGGTCGAGCTGGCCCCGAGCACCACCCTGGCCCCGCGGGGGACCTCGGCCACCAGCCGCCGGACGGTCGCGGCCGTCGCCTCCGGCGGCTCCTTGGGCCGCAGCACGGCCACGACCAGGTCGGCGTCCCGCAGCCCGGCCGGGTCGGGATCGACCTGGTGGCCGATGCTGGCCCGCTCGGGCGGGCAGCCGTTGGCCACCAGGTTGGCCTGGCTGAAGCGCAGGGCGAGCAGGTCGCGGTCGACCAGCCGGAGCTCGCCGGGCCGCACCGCCGCCCACAGCAGGCACGGCAGCCAGCCCTGCCCGGGGTGCAGGACCAGCGCCGTACCCGGCGGCCGGGCCCCGGGCCGCAGGAGCGCGTCGGCGACCAGCCTGGTCGGGTGGCTGAGCGAGTCGAACTCGGGCAGGCCGTAGGCCGTCCGCAGCCGCACGGCGACGCCCCCGTGGCTGATCGAGACCCGCTGGCGCTCGTACACCTGGAGACCATCCGCCGGGTCGGCCGGCCCGGCGGCCGCCGCCGGCGGCCCGCGGAACCGGTAGTGGAAGACGGCGTAGCCGGCCGTGGCCCGCCGGAACACGACCTCGACCCCCGCGGCGCCCTCCAGGACGGCGGCCACCTGCTCCCGGAGGGGCGCGATGACCACCACGGCGACCAGGCCGCCGGGGGCCAGCAGCCCGGCCGCGCCCAGCAGGAGCCGCTCGATGACCGGCGGCCCCGCCTTGGCCGGGATGTTGGAGACGACCAGGTCGAAGCCGGCGGCCCGCACGTCGGCGTAGCCGAGGCTGCCGTAGGCCTCGACGCCGTCCAGCCGGTTGGCGGCCGCGTTCTCGCGGCTGTAGTCGACGGCCAGCGCGTCCCGGTCGACCAGGTGGACCACCCGGTCGGCGGCGGCCGCCCGCAGCCCCAGCCCGAGCGGCCCGTACCCGCAGCCCAGGTCGAGGACCAGCCGCCGGCCCCCGTGCTCGGGCCCGGCCAGGGTGCGCAGGAGCAGGCGCGTGCCCACGTCCACCTCGTGGCTGCTGAACAGGTCCTGGGCGACCCGCAGCTCCAGCCGGCGGCCCCCGACGTCGAGGGTCACGGTCTTCTTGAAGTGCGGGCCCATCGCCTTTCGCAACCGGGGGGGAGTGGTGACCGGGGGACCGCGACGGTACCACTGCATGTAGGCTGATGGCCGTCCACCGCCGTCCAGGCGGCTTGCGGCAGGGAGGATCCAGGTGACGGTGTCGCCGGCCGAGCAGGCCCGGGTGCTGGCCAGCGGCGTGGCCGAGGTCTCGCCGCCCGGCGGGCTGGTCGAGCGGCTGGAGGCGGCCGCGGCCGAGGGGCGGCCGCTCCGGGTCAAGCTCGGCATCGACCCGTCCTCGGCCCACCTGACCCTCGGCCACGCCGTCGTCCTGCGCAAGCTGGCCCAGTTCCAGCGCTTCGGCCACACCGTGGTGCTCATCATCGGCAACTTCACCGGCCTGGTCGGCGACCCCAGCGGGCGCAGCCAGACCCGCCGCCAGCAGACCGAGGCCGAGGTCGCCGAGCACGCCCGCACCTACCTCGAGCAGGTGGGCAGGGTGCTGGACGTCGACGCCGCCGAGGTGCGCTGGAACGCCGAGTGGCTGGCCCCCATGACCTTCGCCGACGTGGCCCGGCTGGCCGCGCAGGTGACCGTGGCCAACCTGCTGGAGCGCGACGACTTCCGC
>Ga0307296_10000350_pt1 | contig 21239 bp, 16 predicted proteins | sample ER_DNA_153_FD_194467 | JGI IMG/M metagenome (GOLD analysis project Ga0307296, IMG submission 194467) | Bulk soil microbial communities from the East River watershed near Crested Butte, Colorado, United States - ER_DNA_153 | ecosystem: Environmental > Terrestrial > Soil > Floodplain | place... | reverse complement strand
TCCTGAGGAATCGAGACGAGGCCGGCGATGTAGATGACCGTGGCCAGTCCGACACCCTTCCACACATCGACCAGCGCGATGGAGAACAACGCAAGGTTGGGGTTAGTCAGCCAACCCGGGCCGTCGATGCCCACAACGGCCAGTGCGTTATTGATAAGGCCTTTCTCCGGGTCCATCAAGACGGTGAAGGTGAGTCCGACGCCGATAGTGCTGACTAGCACCGGGAAGAAGACGACCGAGCGCAGATAACCGCGAGCGATGATCTTCGAGGTCAACAGCAGGGCCAGCGCCATGCCGAGGACGACCTTCAGCCCGGAGGTGATCACCGCATAGATCAACGTATTGCGCAGGCCGATGATCAGTGCCTGCTCGGCGAAGAAGGTCCGGTAGTTGTCCAGGCCGATCCAGGTCGAGGTGAACAGGTCCCACCGGGTGAACGAGAAGTAGAAGGAAGCGAAGGTAGGAACCATGAAGAAGACCACGTAAATTAGCGTCGGGACAAGATAGAACCAGTACGGGTACGGTCCCGGTCGCTTCTTCCCCCGATCCCTGAGGCTTCGCGTGGCGGGCGCCAGGCGGGTCGCCTCGGAGGTGCTCAAAGTGCTCGCCATCGCGAAGCCCTTTCGTGAGGGCCTGCCGCCGGTCCCGGTCCGAGACCGGCGGCAGGAGGAGTCAGAACTTAAGCAGCGGCCCGGTTGGGCCTGAAATTCACTCCCAGCCAGGCAAACCGAGTTGCTGGGCTTGCTTCTTGACATCCTGGTCGTAGAGTTCGGCGCCCTTCTTGGCGTCCACCTGACCGGTGCCCACCTGGATGCAGATCTGTTCCAGGGCCGGACCCTTGATCGGGGACTTGAACTCCAGCGCCGGGCTCGCCTTACCGGACTCGAAGTAGGCCTGGGTGTCCTTGGCGACTTGCGAGACTTCGGCCGGCAGCTGGCACGCCTTGGAGAGGTACGGGCCCTGCGGCGGCGAACCCGTGGAGTAGGCGTCACACCCCTCCTTTGTTGCTGCGAAGGCGATTAACTTTTTCGCCGCCTCTAGCTTGTCGCCCTCCACCGACTTCGGGATATACATCGCGGCTGTTCCGGGCCAGACCGTCATACCGTTCGTGGCCGCATCCGGTCCGGGGAGCGCGAAGAATCCGACATCGTTCGACTTACCCGGAGAGACGTTCTCGATGTTGTTTGCGGTTTGGCCGAGCTGCGGATAGTGCGCAGCGGTTCCGGTGGCCACCGCCTTGACCCCGTCGTTGAGCTTGGCCGAGGCGAAATCCTTGTTGAAGTAGCCGGCGTCCTTGACGTCCTGGATGTGCTGGAACCCGGCCAGGGCGGCCGGCGTGGTCGCGTACTTCAGCTCGCCGGCGGTGTACTTCGCCGCGAAGTCGGGGACCGCGGCCTCGACATTGTGGTAGTCGCCCAGAACGAACAGCTGAGAGGTCCATGTCTGCCCGTAGGTCTGCTCGACCGGGTCTATGCCCGCCTTCTTGATGGCCTCGTTGTTCTTCATGAACTCATCCCAGGTCTTGGGTATCTGGAGGTTGAGTTTCTTGTAGACCGGGATGTTGTACAGCACCCCGCCGCCGAACGCCGTCCCGTACGGACCGCCGTAGAGCTTGCCATCAGAACCCTTCGACGAATCGGCGAAGGTCTGGTCGAGCTGGCCCGCCCACGGCTGGTCGTCCAGGGGGGTGAGGTTTTGCTCCGGCTTGATCGCCTGCAGCAGTGAGCCGTTGTTATAAATGAAGACCTCGGCCATGTCACCGGTGGCCAACCGCGTCTTGACCAGGTTGTCACCCTCCGAACCTGCCGGGCGGGTGTCGTGCTTGATCGTGATGTTGGGATTGGCTGCCGTGAAGGCATCAATCACCGCCTTCGCGCTCGCCACATCGGCGTCTTCGGCCCCGGTGAGCAGCGTGATTGTCGTGGCGCCTGCACTGCCTTCGCCACTGCTGCTGCCGAGACTTCCAGCGCTACAGCCAGCAGCGAACAACGAGCTCGCTGCCGCCAGGGCCACCAGTGCTGTGCTGCGACCCGCTTTCTTGCTAAACCTCATAGGACCTCCAGGTATGAAATGACAGCGAGAAGCGGAAAGCTGCGGCGCTGCCTGAAGCGTTTCAAATCGGAACGCTAGCGCATGCCGCAGACACCGTCAACCCAAACTGATTGAGTAGTGGCGTTTCGTTAGCGGATAGTGCTCTTTGTTGATGAGGTCGCCAGGCAGCCCTCGTGACGGACGCCTGGTTGTCCAGCGACCTGAGGGTCTGTTACCAGCACCTGAAATGTTTCAGCGGTCCCACGCGAGCAGGCGGTGTACCGAGGACCTAGTCAGCCGGTCGTGTCGAACGCTGAAGAGAGATGATGTTGACCGCTGCCAAGCTCCTGCTCTTGCAGACCGGGAAGCCGTACCAGAGCTGTCACACCGTCCGGAACGGCGACGTCTAGCTCAACGGGCCCGTCGCCGTCCCGGGACCAGGAGACCGAAATCTTGCCGTGTCTGGTTTCAAGAGAAGTACGCGCCCAATCAATGTCCCCGCCTGGCCGAGGGGCAATGAGCACCCGGGCGTAACCGGGCTCGAGCGGCGCAATGCCGCCAATGCTGCGGTGCATCCAGTCGGCTACCGCACCCAGGGCGTAGTGGTTGAAGCTGGTCATCTGGCCGGGATTGATCGTGCCGTCGGGCAGCATCGAGTCCCAGCGCTCCCAAATCGTCGTCGCGCCCATGGTGACGGGATAGAGCCATGACGGGCACTCACGCTGTAGGAGGAGCCGATAGGCCTCGTCCAGATGGCCCGTCGTGGTCAGCCCGTCGAGAACGTACGGAGTACCGGCGAAGCCGGTTTGGATGTGGTAGCCGCTCTCAGCGACGAGCTCCGCAAGTCGCTTCCCGGACAGCTGCGTTGCCTCCTCGTCCAGCAGACCAAAGACGATCGCCAACGCGTACACCGTTTCGGCATCACTAATGATCGTGCCGTCATCGTTCACGTAGTGATCGTTGAAGGCGGCTTTCGTACGCTCTGCGAGCTCTGCGAAATGCGCGGCATCCCCACTGCGTCCAAGCAGGTCGGCGGTCTCGGTGAGGATGCGGACGTCGCGGTAGAGACAAGCGGTCGCCACGACGCCGTTGTCCGCTTTGCTGCTGATCGGATCGTCGGGAGGTGCGGTTGGATCCAGCCAGTCTCCGAATTGGAACCCGGTGTCCCACAGTCCGGTGGGCGACAGCAGTGATTCCACACGCCGAACGTGCGCCGTCATCGAGTCGTACTGATCGCTCAGCACCTGCAGGTCCCCGTACGCCTGCCACAGCGCCCACGGCACCCATACGGCGGCGTCGCTCCAGATTGCAGTGCTCTCTGGGGGCGGGAAATACGACGGCTTTTCGACGTACTTCAAGACGTCGGGCACGACAAAGGAAACCATCCCATTGGCCGCCCGCTGCTCCGCCGTGAGGTCGGCAAGCCAGTCGCGCAGGAAGTCCTCGACGTTGAAGAGATAGGCGGCAGTTGGTGCGAAGACCGCGATGTCACCCGTCCAGCCGAGCCGCTCGTCTCGCTGCGGGCAATCGGTCGGTACGTCGAGAAAGTTGCCGCGGGTTCCCCAGACAACGTTGCGGTGCAACTGGTTCAGCAGCTCGTCTGAGCACTCGAACTTGCCGACCCGCTGCAGCTCCGAAGAAACGACAACCGCGGTAAGCGCGTCTGAACTGAGCGCGCCCGGCCACCCATCCACCTCGACATAGCGGAAGCCGTGGAAGGTGAACGTGGGCTCGAAGATGTCCTCGCTGCCACTGAGGATGAAGCGGTCCGTGGCCTTGGCACTTCGGAGTGGTCGCGTCCCCAGTTCACCACGCTCGAGCACCTCGGCATGTCGCAGTGTGACCGTCGTGCCGGCCGGGCCCTGCACCTGGACCCGGAGCCACCCAACCAGGTTCTGCCCGAAATCAACCAGGGTCTTGCCCGCCGGAGAGGTCCAGATCTTGATCGGTCGCAGCTCTTCTTGCCGCCGTACCGGTGGACCGATGTAGGGAGTGAGCGTGCTGAAGTCGAGCTCGGCAGCGTGCACGCCGGTCCAAGTCTTGTCCGAGAAGCCGCGCTCCAACCAAGCGTCCGAGTAGCGTCGGGCATCGATTGTCTGGCCGTCGTAGAGGTCGTTGAACAGCACCGCAGAGGGTCCGGCCGTCCAGTTTTCGTCGGTGACCACGGTCTGGACGTAGCCGTCGGAGAACTCGATCTCAAGCTGCACCAGCGGAGCAAGTTCGTTGCCGTAATAGGCGCTCCCGCCGCTCCAGCTCAGCCGTCCGCGAAACCAACCATTGCCCAACGCGATACCAAGCACCGAGGTGGACTCAAGGAGCGCGGTCACGTCGTAGCTGCGGTAACGCAGCCGCCACTCGTAACTGCTCCACCCTGGGCTCAGCACGTCGTCCGATACGGGCTGGCCGTTGAGATAGGCCTCGAAGGCCCCATGTGCCGTGGTGTGCAGGGTGGCTCGGGTGATCGGGCCATGACCGTCCTCCAGGCCGAATTCCGTACGCAGCAGCGGTGCTCCGTCGAAGTCCTCATTCGGGGCTATGGGTGCTGCAGACCAGGTGAGCGACATGGGTTCCTTTCAGTCGGTGATCATCTTGGTGCAGACTGGATAGGGCTTTCGTGCGATCGCAAGGTGCTGCGTCGGGGAATGAGGTGAGGGTCCAGCATGACGGTTCGGTGCACGTGGCCAGAGCCCTCGCGGATCTCCTCGAGGAGCAATTCGATGGCAAGCTCACCCATCCGATAACCCGGCAGACTCACCGTTGACACCGGGATGCTGCTCTCAGAGGCGAAGTGATTGTCGTCGTAGCCGACGACCATCAATTCATCGGGTACCCGGATTCCGAGATCGGTAGCTGCCTGGATAACGCCGACGGCGAGCAGATCTGAAGGACACACCACCCCATCCATTGACTGGGACAGCAATATCTCGCGTCCAACCTCGCGACCGGTGCCGATCTCGAGGTTAGGCGCTTTTACCACTCCGAGACTGGCGCCTGCTTCGGCAACGGCCCGCTCGACGCCTGCCAGGCGCCGCCGGATGAGTCGCAGATCCGGACAGCCAGCGAGGAAGACGAGCCTGCGCGCTCCTCTGTGGAGGAGATGTGTGGCAGCGAGATAGCCGCCCAGTTCCTCGTTGACCATCACACTGCACGTGAGCGGGTCTGGCGACGTTGCAATCACAAGAACGACGGGGCGCCCGTGGCCAAGGACCGCGTGTGCCACGTCAAGAGGCTCCTCGAGCGGAGTCAGCAATACCCCGGCGACTCGGGCTTGGTCGAAGAGCTCGAGATAGTTGTCCTGCTTGGTTCGAGTGCTATCGCTGTTGGCGAGAAGGAGCTTCAGCTGAGCTTGCCCTGCCGCCGATTCGGCCCCGCGCGCAATGTCGACGAAGAGCGAGTTCCCAATGTCGATAAGGACCAAGCCGACAGTATCTGTCCGTCTTGCGGCAAGTGCCCGGGCGGCGCTATTGCGCACGAAGCCCAGCTCCGCAATTGCCGCCTCGACCTTGAGGCGCGTGTGTTCGGTCACGAGGTCGGGCTTGTTGAGCACGTTGGACACCGTGCCAATCGCGACGCCCGCGCGCCGAGCGACATCTTGAATGCGCGGGGCGCTCGGCCGAGGGTGGTCATCATCAGTTTGACCAAGCCGAGCCCGCGACTGTGCCATGCCGGCAGGGTATACCTAGACAGTCAGACAATCTGAAGCGGTTCAACCATGTGGACGGGTGACCCAGGGTCTCGTCGAATCTTCGTGGCTCAAGCTGGCCTTGACAGCCAGACCCCTACCTCGATACTGTCACCATCGATCATAAGAACGTTTCAAGGGGAGAGCTATCTCGTCCGCCCATAACGGCACCTTAAGTGTCGCTCACTATCTAATTGTGGCCGTGACGAAGGCGCTGATCACCAGCAAAAATCGATGCAATGAAGGCCACGAGTTCGAGGCCGAAAGACAGCTTCGGGTCGGGGTACCGCAGCGTCCCTCCGCTACACACGACTCTCTGTGGAAGTGAGTGAGTACATGCATGAGTTCTCCGACATCTCCGACCACCTGGCTCATCAGGCCATCGAGCTGCCCTCGTGGGCGTTCGGCAACTCCGGCACCCGGTTCAAGGTCTTCGGCTCGCCGGGCACGCCACGCACCATTCAGGAAAAGCTTGCCGACGCTGCCAAGGTGAACGAACTGACCGGACTCGCGCCGAAGGTCGCGCTGCACATCCCGTGGGACAAGGTCGAGGACTACGCCGCGTTGCGAGGCTACGCCAATGATCTTGGTGTGGCGCTCGGCACGGTCAACTCCAACACCTTCCAGGACGACATCTACAAGTTCGGCAGTCTGACTCACGTCGACGAGACCGTACGCCGCAAGGCGATCGACCACCACTTCGAGTGCATCGAGGTCATGAACCAGACCGGATCACGGGACTTGAAGATCTGGCTCGCCGACGGCACCAACTACGCCGGCCAGGCTGACCTTCGGGGCCGGCAAGACCGGCTGGCCGACAGCCTCGCAGAGATCTATGAGCGGATCGGTGAGAATCAGCGACTGGTGTTGGAGTACAAGTTCTTCGAACCCGCCTTCTATCACACCGATGTACCCGACTGGGGCACCTCCTACGTGCACTGCGTGGCACTGGGGGAGCGAGCGGTGGTCTGTCTGGACACGGGGCATCACGCGCCAGGCACCAACATCGAGTTCATCGCCGCCCAGCTGCTGCGGTTGGGAAAGCTCGGTTCATTCGACTTCAACTCCCGCTACTACGCAGACGACGATCTGATCGTCGGCTCGGCTGATCCATTCCAGCTGTTCCGCATCTTGTATGAGGTCGTCCGGGGTGGCGGGTACGGGCCGGACTCCGACGTCGCCTTCATGCTGGATCAGTGCCACAACGTGGAGCCCAAGATCCCCGGCCAGATTCGCTCGGTACTGAACGTGCAGGAGATGACTGCGCGGGCCCTGCTCGTTGATCACGAGGCTCTCGCGGCTGCGCAGGAAGCGAACGACGTGCTCGGTGCCAATGGGATCTTGATGGATGCCTTCTACACCGACGTACGACCAGCGCTTGCTGAATGGCGCGAGGCCCGCGGCCTGCCGACCGACCCGATGCAGGCTTACGCCGAATCGGGGTACCAGGGCAAGATCGAGAAGGAACGGGCCGGTGGCACCCAAGCCGGCTGGGGAGCGTGAGTGATCATGACCAACCAGGCAGTTGCGGAGCTGATCGAGCGGTCCAACAGGCTGGGATCAGACCCCAAGAACACGAACTACGCCGGAGGCAACACATCAGCCAAGGGCACTGAGAACGATCCGGTCACCGGTGAGCCGGTCGAGCTGCTGTGGGTGAAGGGCTCCGGTGGAGACCTGGGGACTCTGACGGAGTCCGGCCTGGCTGTGCTGCGGCTTGATCGGATGCGCCAGCTCGTGAACGTCTATCCCGGGATCGATCGCGAGGATGAGATGGTCGCCGCCTTCGACTACTGCTTGCACGGCAAGGGCGGTGCCGCGCCATCCATCGATACCGCGATGCACGGCTTGGTCGATGCTGCGCATGTTGATCATCTGCACCCTGACTCCGGCATCGCGGTTGCCACCGCCGTGGACGGCGAGGAGCTGACCGCCAAGATCTTCGGCGACAAGGTGGTGTGGGTACCGTGGCGCCGGCCCGGCTTCCAGCTCGGCGTGGACATCGCCAAGATCAAGGCCGACAACCCGCAGGCGATCGGGTGCGTTCTCGGCGGCCACGGCATCACGGCGTGGGGGGATACCTCCGAGGAGTCCGAGGCCAATTCGCTGGAGATCATCAAGACCGCTGAGGCCTACATTGCTGAGCATTCCAAGCCCGAGCCGTTCGGGGCTTTGCTCGACGGGTATTCCGCACTGCCGGACGAGGAGCGACGGGCCAAGGCGGCCGCACTGGCGCCGACGTTGCGGTCAGTCGCGTCATTCGACAAGCCGATGGTCGGACACTTCAACGATGACGAGCGGGTGCTGGAGTTCCTGTCCGGTAGCGAGCATCCCCGGCTGGCCGAACTTGGCACCAGCTGCCCGGATCACTTCCTGCGGACCAAGGTCAAACCACTGGTACTTGATCTTCCGGCGGACGCCGCTGTCGAGGACTGTATCGCCCGGCTTCGCGAGCTCCACGAGGCGTACCGCGCCGATTACCAGGCCTATTACGATCGCAACGCGACACCGGACTCGCCGCCTATTCGGGGTGCCGACCCGTTGATCATTCTCGTGCCAGGAGTCGGCATGTTCTCCTACGGGAAGGACAAGCAGACCGCCCGGGTGGCTGGCGAGTTCTACCTGAACGCGATCAATGTGATGCGTGGCGCGGAGGGCCTGTCGACGTACGCGCCGATCGACGAGTCGGAGAAGTTCAAGATCGAATACTGGGCGCTGGAAGAAGCAAAGCTGCAACGCATGCCGAAGCCCAAGCCGCTCGCCACCCGGATCGCACTGGTCACCGGCGCAGCGGGGGGCATCGGCAAGGCGATCGCAGTTCGGCTTGCCGCCGAAGGTGCGTGCGTGATCATCGCGGATCTGGACGCGGGAAAGGCTCAGGCCGCGGCAGAGGAGATCGGCAACAGCGACGTGGCCGTCGGCATCGCCGCCAATGTCACCGATGAAACGGCCGTGCAGGCGGCGGTTGATGCCACACTGCTGGCGTTCGGCGGCATCGACATTGTGATCAACAACGCAGGCCTGTCGCTGTCGAAGTCCTTGCTGGACACCACGGTCGCTGACTGGGAGCTACAACACGACGTGATGGCGAAGGGCTCCTTCCTGGTGTCTCGGGCGGCGGCCAAGGCGTTGATGGAGCAGAAGCTTGGCGGCGACATCGTCTACATCTCCAGCAAGAACTCGCTCTTCGCGGGCCCGAACAACATCGCCTACTCCGCCACTAAGGCCGACCAGGCACATCAGGTGCGGCTGCTGGCCGCGGAGCTCGGCGAGCATGGCGTGAAGGTGAACGGCATCAACCCCGACGGCGTGGTGCGTGGCTCGGGCATCTTTGCGGGGGGCTGGGGTGCCAAACGCGCCGCCGTGTACGGGGTGCCGGAGGAGGAACTGGGCAAGTACTACGCCTCGCGCACGCTGCTCAAGCGTGAGGTGTTGCCGGAGAACGTCGCCAACGCGGTCTTCGTGCTCTGCTCTGCCGACCTCAGTCACACCACAGGCCTGCATATCCCGGTTGACGCCGGCGTAGCTGCCGCGTTCTTGCGATGACCAGCGGCTACGTGGCCGCGGTTGATCTTGGCGCCACGAGCGGCCGGGTGATGCTCGGCCACGTCGGCCCAGACGAATTGAGCGTGGAAGCGGTGCACCGCTTTCCCAACAACCCGGTGCGTACGCCGGACGGGCTGCATTGGAGCATCCTCGAGCTGTACCGGAACATGCTGGTGGGCTTGCGCAAGGCGGTCGGCGCCCAGCCGGATCTGGCCGGCGTCGGCATCGACTCCTGGGCCGTCGACTATGGCCTGGTGAGCGGCGATCGAATGATCAACAACCCGTTCCATTACCGGGATGAGCGCACCGCCAGAGGCGTCGATCTGGTCCACAAGATCGCTGATCATGCCACCCTCTATGCCGCGAATGGATTGCAGTTCCAGCCGTTCAATTCGATCTATCAATTGGCCGTCGATCATGAAGCCGGCGTCATCGATGACACCACCAGGATGCTGATGATCCCTGACCTGCTGGGATTCTGGCTTACCGGTGAGCAGGTAGGGGAGCGCACCAACGCCTCCACCACCGGGCTGCTCGACATCGGCACCGGGACGTGGAATGCGACCTTGATCGACAAGCTGAACGTGCCGCGCTCGCTGTTCCCGTCCTTGATCGATCCGGGGTCCCGGATCGGCTCCCTGCGCGAGGAGGTGGCGGCCGAGGTCGGTGCAACGCCGGCAACGGAGGTGATCGCGGTCGGGTCGCACGACACCGCATCGGCGGTGGTCGGCGTGCCTATGACGGAGCCGGGCGCCGCCTACATCTCGTCCGGCACCTGGTCGCTGGTCGGCGTGGAGCTTGATCGGCCGGTGCTCAGCGACGACAGCCGAGAAGCCAACTTCACCAACGAGGGCGGCGTCGACGGGAAGATCCGCTACCTCCGCAATGTGATGGGCATGTGGCTGCTCAGCGAGTCCATCCGCACCTGGGAGCGCGAAGGTCAGTCAGTCGACCTGGCCGCGCTGCTCGAGCAAGCAGCCGCGTTCAGCACGCCGGTGCCGATCTTCGATGCGAACCATCCCAGCCTGCTGCCGCCGGGCGACATGCCCAAGCGGATCGCCGTACTGTGCACTGAAGCAGGCGCAGCGGCGCCTGAGTCACCGGCTGTGTTCGCCCGCAGCATTCTGGAGAGTCTCGCCGAGGCGTACGCGACCGCGATCGATGATGCCGAACGGCTCAGCGGTTACAAGATCAACACCATACACATTGTCGGTGGCGGCAGCCAGAACACCCTGCTGTGCCAGCTAACGGCCAACCGTACGGGCCGGCGCGTCCTGGCTGGTCCCGTGGAGGCGACCGCTATCGGTAATGTGCTGATCCAGGGTCGGGCGGCTGGCCTGCTCGAGGGTGAGCTTTCAGACCTTCGGGCGCTGGTCGCGAGGGCCTTCCCGCCAGCGGAGTACCAGCCGCAGACTCCGCGTCAGCGGCTGAAGTGATCGCCGTGTCGCCCCAGCGAGGAACTCTTGCCAGCGCCAAGAGGGGACGAGAGGATACCAAGAGACGACCGGATGCAGTCATCGCTTCGTGTCGTCTGGGCCCTAAACACTCAGGCTTTCATCGCCGAACAAGGGAGCAGGTATGCAAGCGAGACTGAAGATTACGGTGGCGATCATCGCCGCGCTGGCGACGACCGTTGCTCTCGGGGCCTGCACGAAGAAGAACCAGACGGCAGCCCCGGCTGCCAGTGGTTCCGCCGGCGGGACCGTCAAGGTAGCGTTCGTTCCCAAGTTGCAGGGCATTCCCTACTTTGAAGCCATGAATGACGGTGGCAAGGAGGCCGCCGGCAAACTCGGCAACGTGGAGTGGCTCTACCAGGGCCCCACCAGCGCGGACGCGGCGGCACAGGCAGACATTGTCAATAGCTACATCCAGCAGAAGGTGAACACGCTGTTCATCGCTCCGAACGATCCTGACTCGATGGCGCCGCTGATCAAGCAGGGCATCGACGCCGGCATCAAGGTCGGCACCTCAGACACCGACGCCCCGAACTCTGACCGGGAGCTCATGGTGCTGATGGCGTCGGCCGAAGGCATCGGCCAGGCGGACACCGACGCCCTGATGAAGGCCATGGGTGGCAAAGGGAAGTTCGCCGTCGTGTCCTGTGGCGAGACCGCTGCCCAGCTGAACCAATGGATCGATGAGATCAAGAAGTATTCCAAGGAGAAGTACCCCGACGCTCAGTTGGTCGACACCGTCTACGCCGGTGAAGATGTTGCCAAGGCGACGCAGATGGCAACCGATCTCATGAACGCTCACCCCGATATCAAGGGATTCCTCGGGGTGTGCTCGACAGCCGGGCCGGGCGTCGCGCAGGCAGTGCAGAATGCCGGGAAGACCGGGAAGGTCTTCACCGTCGGAATGGGTACGCCGAACGACATGAAGAAGTACCTGCAGAATGGTGCAGCGTCGGCCGGCGTCTTGTGGGACGCGAAGGCTCTGGGTTGCCTGACCGCATGGGCTGGGCTGCAGTTGGCGCAGGGCAAGCAGTTCCAAGCCGCACAGCCGGTCCCTGAGTGCGGACTCGACAATGTCACCTACGACAGCGGTACCAAGATCCTGCTGATGGGTAAGCCACTGACCTATACCAAGGAGAACGTCGGGGACTACAACTTCTAGGCCAACAGATCGGCTCAGAGGATCGAATGACTACATCGTCGACAGGTGACGCAACCCCTGGCGGAGCGACTCCACCAGCCCAGGACCAGCAGCCAACAGAGGATTCCCGAGAGCCGGAGTCCGCCGCCCGCTCATCGGATTCCGGTACGCCGCGGCTACAAATGACCGGCATCGCGAAACGCTTCGGGGCGGTGCGCGCCATCCGGCACGCGGACATGAGCGTCGACGTGGGACGAGTCCTGGCACTGGTCGGTGAGAACGGAGCCGGAAAGTCCACGTTGATCAAGGTCCTGTCCGGCGCTGTCACCGCTGACACGGGGACGATCGTGTACGAGGGCCGACAGGTCTCGATCGGATCGACGTCCGATGCGATGGCCTTGGGGATAGCGACGGTCTATCAGGAGCCGCAGCTGTTCAGCGAGCTGACGGTTTCGGAGAACATCTTCATGGGCCGGGAGATCCGCAAAGGCGGGCGGATTGACTGGGCCGAACAGACCCGGCGGGTGGTCGAGCTCCTCGGGCTGCTCGAACTTCCGCCGCGCTACGCCACGGCCGTCGTCGGGGACTTGTCGATCGCCGAGCGCCAGCAGGTGTCGATCGCTAAGGCCTTGGCCGGCGAGGCGAACATCTTGATCCTCGACGAGCCGTCGGCCATCCTCACTGACGCTGAGATCGAAGTCCTGTTCCGCGTCGTTCGGCGGCTCACCGAATCAGGGGTCTCGGTGATCTACATTTCCCATCGCCTCGACGAGCTGTTCCGCATCGCCAACGATGTGCTCGTCATGCGCGACGGGCAGACCATCGGTACGTACCCGATCGAGGAGCTGTCGGTGCGCAAGGTCGTCGAGCTGATGGTTGGCGGCATCCTGACCGAAACGAAGCACGAACGGAAGATCGACCCGGAGACCAAGCCACGACTCGAGCTTGTCGACCTCGGCCGGCGAGGTGAATACCACGATGTCAATGTCGTCGTTCGACCCGGCGAGGTCGTCGGTCTCTACGGACTTGTCGGCTCCGGTGTCTCCGAGATCGCCGACTCCGTCTACGGCATCGATCACGCTGACGCCGGCCGGATCCTCGTGGACGGACGGCCGGTCGTGCCCCGCTCCCCACGGCACGCGCAACGCCTCGGTATCGGGCTACTGCCGGCCGACCGCAAGAAACAGGGAATGTTCACGTTCCAGTCGATCATGTTCAACATTTCGGCCGGACACCTGCCGCTACTGAGCAAGCTCCGGGTCTGGGTCGACCGTGCCCGGGAACGGACAGTCGCCAAGGACATGATCTCCAGGCTCGCGGTGAAGACGCCGAGCGAGAACCAACCGATCGGGGCCATGTCGGGCGGAAATGCTCAGAAAGTCGTGCTTGCCCGCCAGTTGGTCGAGAGGCCTCAGGTGTTGGTACTGGCCGAGCCGACCCAAGGAGTGGATGTCGGGGCCAAGGGGGAAATCCACCGCATCATCACTGAACTGGCTGACGCCGGTACTGCCGTCCTGGTCGTGACAGCGGACCTTCCCGAAGCGATACGCATCTCAGACCGACTTCAGGTGGTCCGCAACGGCACCACGACGGTCGAGTTCGGGCCCAACGCGACCCAGGTCGACGTCCTGGCTGCCGCGGCGGGCGACGTCAGCGGTCACCATGAGGACGGGAAGGTCACCGCATGAGCATCGACGTCGCTGCCCGTGACGAGACCCCGGCCTCCGGATCCGAGCCGCCGGCGAAACGCGGTCATCGTGTCCTAGCCCCTCCGGTGACCGGCCAGGAAATTGTGCTGGTGTGCGTGATCGCCGTGTTGTGGATCATCCTCGGCTTCGCGACTCCGGCCTTCGTCTCCGCCGGTTCAATCCAGCCGTTGCTCGGCGCGGTCGCGCCCATCGCGCTGATTGGCATCGGGATGACGGTGGTGATCATCACTGGGGGGATCGACGTCTCGGTCGGCGCAGCGATCGCGGTGTGCTCGGTGATCACGGCGAAGCTGGTACTGGTGCAGGCTGGTCTTTCGCTGCCAGCAGCGGTACTCATCTCGGTGGTAGTGGGCGGGCTGCTCGGGCTCCTCAACGGTGTACTCATTGCCTACGGGCGGGTGCACGCGATCATCATCACCTTTGGCACCGCCAACATCTTCCAGTGGATCAGCCTCAAGCTCTTCAACTCGACCACGGTCAACAACATCCCCGATACTCTCGCACCTCTTGGCAATGGCGCCGCCGGTCGTACCTTGGGCGTGCCCAACTCCTTTCTCATCACGGTGGTGCTGGTCGCGATCGCCTGGGTCTATTTGCGCCACACGGCGGGTGGTCGCCATTTCTACGCCATCGGCGGTGACCAGCTCGCCGCCGAGTTGGCGGGCGTGAAGGTCCGACAGCGGGTACTCACTGCCTACCTGTTGACGGGATTACTCGTCGGGCTGGCGTCATGCATCGTGGTGGCCCAGGGATCGAATCTTGGACAAAACGTCGGCGCCGGTAAGGAGCTGGCCGTGATCGCCGCTGTCGTGATCGGCGGAACGTCCATCACGGGCGGGCGCGGCTCGGTGCTCGGCACCGTGCTCGGCGCTCTGCTAGTGCAAACAGTCGCATCCGGGGTGACGCAGCTGGGCTGGCGGTCAGAGCTTTCCGATCTCTTCGTGGGCATCGCGATCATCATCGCGGTCGGCGCCGACCTCATCCGGGAGCGGGCGAGGAGGAGACGATGAGTATCCCCACGGCCGCCGAACCTGATCTGACCGGGACACAGGACGATCAGTCCGGCTCACCTACCCCCGAGCGAGCCGAGTCGCTGCCCGCTCGAGTGATCCGCGCGCTACTGACCCAGCGCATCGTGCTGCTCGCCGTGCTCCTGGTCCTTGTAGTGGTCTATTTCATGGTGCTGGGTGCGACTGGGTATCTGACGGCTGCCTATGACTTCGACTACCTGTCGGCCGCGTTGATCAATGCCGTGCCGCTGGCGATGCTGGGCTTCGCCGAGCTCTTCGTCATCCTCTCCGGACGCGGCGGCATCGACCTTTCCGTGGGCGCCATCGTCTCCCTTGCAAGCATGATCTTCGGCTTCGCCTACGGGCGGTGGGGATGGCCGTTGTGGCTGGCGATCCTGGCCACGGCAATCGTCGGCGCGGTGCTCGGTCTCGTCAACGGGCTCCTGGTCGCCTACATCGGGTTCCCGGCGCTGATCGCCACCCTCGCCACGTACTACGCGTACAAGTCGCTTGCTGTGGTGATCAACAACCAGCGGCCGATCAGCACGAAGCCTATTCAGAACCTCTATGAATCGACGGCCCGGTCCGTCGAGCTGCCGCTCATCGGTAGCTGGATCCCCAACGTGCCCAAGGGCATATTTCTCTTCCTGTTGCCCACCCTGGTCGTCGTTTGGCTGCTTCTCGCCCGCACGACGTACGGGCGGCGGGTCTACGCCATCGGCACCAACGACGTCGCAGCGCAGTGGTCAGCCATCGGCGTACGCGCCACTCGGGCGGGCGCGTACGCACTCAGCGGTCTTATCTCCGGCCTCGTCGCGGTCGTGACCGTCGGCCAATTCGCGTCGGCGCGACCCGATGCCGGCGTATCCGGCAACGGAATGGCGCTGCCCGCCATCACCATCGCCGTGCTCGGCGGAGTCGCGATTACCGGAGGCATCGGCCGAGTGTCCGGGATCGTGCTTGCCACCGTGTTGATTGTGTGGATGAACGCCGGCATCCGGCTGGCGTTTGAAGGCAACGCCGGCCCGCAGTACCAGCTGCTCGCGCTCGGCGTGTTGCTGGTCTTCGCAGCGCTGCTCAACGGCTTTGCGCTGCGACGTTACGGCGGAGCCGGATAGCAGGAGGTTGAGCGCAGGATGTCGTCCCTTATCGGCTGCCACGCACTGGTGTTCACGGGCGAGTTCGACACTCGGGGCATAGCGAGTTCCGTCCAGCGGGCACGGGCGGCCGGCTTCGACCTGATCGAGTTCCCCCTCATGGAGCCCGACACCTTCGACAGCGCGACAGCGCGCCGCAGTGCTGCCGCGGAAGGCCTGCACACCACCGCCAGTCTCGGGCTGCCGGTCGAGGCTGACGTCAGCAGTGACGACCCCTCGATCGTCGCCGCCGGCCAGCGCCTGCTCGACGTCGCCTTGGACAAGACCGCGGAGATGGGTGGGTCCCGCCTGTGCGGAGTGCTGTACGGGTCTATGCGCAAGCACATGGCGCCCGCCTCGGCGACCGGTCGAGCGAGCAGTGTAGACGCGATCCGATCGCTTGCCGGCCGCGCGTCGTCGCTGGGTATCCGACTGTCGTTGGAGGTTGTCAACCGCTACGAGAGCAACCTGCTCAACACAGGTCGGCAGGCCTTGGAGTTCCTGAAGGAGGTCGATCGGCCGGACGTTTCCGTGCACCTGGACACCTACCACATGAACATCGAAGAGTCCGACCTCTTTCAACCGATCCTTGATGTCGGCGATCGGCTCGGCTATATGCACATCGGAGAAAGCCACCGCGGCTATCTCGGAACCGGCTCGGTCGATTTCGGCAGCGCCTTTCGCGCCCTCGACCGGATCCACTACGACGGACCTATCGTTTTCGAGTCGTTCTCCTCTGCGGTGGTTTCACCCACGCTGAGCAACACGCTCGGCATCTGGCGGAACCTATGGAGCGACGGCGACGACCTGGCCGCCCATGCGAACCGCTTCATCCGCGACCAACTCGCAGCGGTCCAGACGATTGAACTTCACTAGATTGACCGCGGATCGCACAGTCGTCTCGCTCGACTGGCAGCTGGCGCCGGCGGAGGGGGTCTGAGGAGTGAGAATCGCCCTGTTCATCACGTGCTTGGCGGATGCGATGTTCCCCGAGGTCGGAAAGGCGACCGTGCGGGTGCTCGAGCGGCTGGGCCAGACCGTCGGGTTCCCGGCCGAGCAGACCTGCTGCGGGCAGATGCATGTCAACACCGGATACCAGAAGCAGGCGCTGCCGCTTGTCGAGCGGTTCGCCGACGTCTTTGCGGCCTACGACGCGATCGTGGCGCCGTCGGGTTCCTGTGTCGGCTCAGTACGTCATCAGCATGCGGTGATCGCGAAACGATTTGGCTCGCCGGGACTGGTCGAGCAGGTCGAGGCGGTGGCGGCCAAGACGTATGAGCTCTCGGAGTTCCTCGTCGATGTGCTAGGCGTGACCGATGTCGGTGCCTACTTCCCGCACCGGGTGACCTATCACCCGACGTGCCATTCGCTGCGCATGCTGCGGGTTGGAGACAAGCCGATCCAGTTGCTCCGCGCCGTTGAAGCCCTCGAACTGGTCGAGTTGCCAGATGCTGATCAGTGCTGCGGGTTTGGTGGCACGTTCGCGATCAAGAACTCCGACACATCGATGGCCATGCTGGCCGACAAGATGCGCAGCGTGTTGGACACGGGTGCGGAGATGTGCACTGCCGGTGACAGCTCGTGCCTGATGCACATCGGCGGAGGCCTGTCGAGGATCCGCGCCGGCGCCAAAACGGTCCATTTGGCGCAGATCCTCGCAGCGACTCGCGACGACCCCATGGTGCTCGGTCGCGCCGAGCGGCAAGCCGAGGTGCACGCGGGACCAGAGGCGGTGCTGTGAACGCGCCGGTCATGCTGGGCCTGCCGACCATGCCGCCTCCTGCGCCTCGCGGTGTGGGGAACCTCAGGGGTGAGGAGAAGTTTCCCGACGCCGCCCGCCGAGCCCTGGCCGACACCCAGTTGCGGCGCAACCTCGGCAAGGCGACAACAACGATTCGGGCCAAACGAGCTCAGGTCGTTGCTGAACTTCCGGACTGGGAGGAGCTGCGCGAGGCCGGTCGCCAGCTCAAGGTGCACACCATGGCGCACCTTCCGGATTACCTTGCCCAGTTGGAATCCGCTGTATCCGCCCGCGGCGGAGTTGTGCATTGGGCCCGTGATGCCGCCGAGGCCAATCGCATCGTGGTCGATCTTGTTCGCGGCAAGGGTGTGGACGAGGTGGTCAAGGTCAAGTCGATGGCCACTCAGGAGATCGGCCTCAATGAGGCGTTGGAGGCGGTGGGCGTCGCAGCGCTCGAAACCGACCTGGCTGAGCTGATCGTGCAGCTTGGCCACGACAAGCCATCGCACATTTTGGTGCCGGCGATCCACCGCAACCGGGCGGAGATCCGGGAGATCTTCCTTCGCGAGATGGCCGACGTTGACCCGACCCTTACTGACGAGCCGGCGGCATTGGCGGGTGCCGCTCGCCAGCACCTGCGGCGCAAGTTCCTCTCAGCCAAGGTGGCGATCAGCGGCGCAAACTTCGGGATCGCCGAGACCGGAACCCTCGGGGTTGTGGAATCCGAGGGCAACGGCCGGATGTGCCTCACCCTGCCGGACACCTTGATCACGATCATGGGTATCGAGAAACTGGTTCCGCGCTGGCAAGACCTCGAAGTCTTCCTGCAGCTGCTGCCGCGCTCCTCGACGGGGGAGCGGATGAACCCTTACACCTCGATGTGGACCGGCGTCACCCCCGGCGACGGGCCCCAGGAGTTCCATTTGATCTTGCTCGACAACGGCCGGACCGCCGTACTGGCCGATGCGGACGGACGCGATGCGCTGAACTGCATCCGGTGCAGCGCCTGTCTGAACGTCTGCCCGGTGTACCAGCGGACGGGCGGACACGCGTACGGATCGGTGTATCCAGGCCCGATTGGCGCGATCCTGTCTCCACAACTGACCGGGATCGAGGACAACGCGTCGTTGCCGTACGCATCCTCACTGTGCGGCGCCTGTTACGACGTCTGCCCCGTCAAGATCAACATTCCGGAGATTCTGGTGCATTTGCGTGCCAAGCACACTGAGACGTACGCGGCAGAGCATCGGGTGCCGAGCGCAGAGGCATCGGCGATGTCCGCGGCCGCGTGGGTGATGAGCAGCCCCAACCGTTGGACGTACGCATTGCGGGGCGGGCGGCTTGGTCGGATGCTCGGCCGCAAGCGCGGCGTGATCGGCGAGGTGCCGTTGCCGCTCGCGAAGCAGTGGACCGATGCGCGAGATTTCGCGCGGCCACCGAAGCAGACGTTTCGGGATTGGTGGGCCGCCGAGCATGGGGGAGAGCGGTGAACGCTCGCGATGAGGTGCTGGCGCGGATCGCGGCCGCGCACCGTGCCGCACCGCCGCCAAGCCTGCCCTACGAAGACATCGCCCGGGAGTATCGGACCACTGCAGATTCCTCGGACGCGGCGCTGACCGAGCTGCTGATTGATCGGCTGGTGGACTATCGAGCGCTGGTACGTCAATGCTCGGTCGATGATCTTGGCGCGACCATCGCTCAGGCGCTCGAGGAGCGTGGCGCGCACACGGTGGTCGCTCCTGTGGGCTTGGACACCTCGTGGACGGCAAGCCCCTCCGCAGACGTGCTGACTGATGGCCTATCCGTCGCTGATCAACTCAGTGTCTCGGAACTGGATACCGTCGACGGCGTGATCACGAGCTGCGCTGTGGCGATCGCCGAAACCGGGACGTTGATCTTGAACGGCTCAGCGGGACAGGGGCGCCGCGTCGTCACGCTCATCCCCGACTACCACCTCTGCGTGGTCTTTGCCGACCAGATCGTGCCCGATGTCCCCCAGGCGCTGGGCAGACTGGAAGCGACCCGACCACTGACCATGATCAGCGGGCCGAGTGCGACGAGTGACATCGAGTTGAATCGCGTGGAGGGCGTGCACGGGCCGCGCACTCTCGAGGTGATCATCGTGGGCAACGAGAGGAGTTGATGATGCCGCGATATTGCCTCCTGGGGCACGTGGATCCGAGCCGCCTCGAGGAGTATCGCGAGGCCCACCGCACCGTGTGGCCCGAGCTGCTGGAAGCCCTGCGCGACGCCGGCTGGCGCAACTACTCACTCTTCCTGCGCGACGACGGCCTGCTCATCGGTTACGCGGAAGCCGACGATCTGGCGGCCGCTCAGGAACGGGTGGCCCGCACCGAAATCAATGCCCGCTGGCAGGCTGCGATGGCCGAACTGTTCCAGAGCGAGGGTGCTCCCGATGAAGCCTGGGAGATCATTCCGGAGGTATTCAACCTCGAAGATCAGCTTCGGCAGGCCGGACGCGCGCTCCCCTAGACGGCTGGGCGGATTGTGGCGCGAGTACCCGGCACAACCCTCCGCGCTGCTGTACGTGGGCCGCGCTTGCAACTAGTTCCGCCGTGATCATGCTTCCAGCTGAAGCAGCGCGGCGGCGGTGCCGGTGTCAGTGATCAGCACATTGACCCATCCACCGCTGACTGCGGCGTGAATAGCGGTGTGTTTGCTCTCGCCGCCGGCGATCCCGATCCGCCGTGGGATCTTGCGCAGAGTGTCGGCGTCGATGCCGACAACGCGATCATCGAGATCGCTGGGCACCAAGTTGCCTGCAGGGTCGAAGAATCGTTGGCAGATATCGCCTACTGCGCCGGCTGCATGGAGCCTGTCCTGGTCAGCGAGGTCTGCCGCATTGCCGCTGGCGCGCAAAAGGGGCGACGGCGGGAGGCTGCCAATGCCCGCAAGCGCCATGGTCAGGCGCGTCCATTCCTTGGCGACGGATTCCATCGCCGGGTCATTCAGCAGGCTCTCTCGCATGGTCCTGCTACGAACGAGAGCAGGAGCGGGTACGAAAGTGGCGGTGGCCCCCACGAGTCGAGCGAATTCGGTGAGCAGCCGATTGCCTTGGGTCTGGACTGATGAGTTACCAACGCCTCCCATGAGCTGGATGACACTCTCTGCCCCAGGGACCCGGAAGGGCCGCATGCGGTCGACGAGGGCGAGCAGGGTTTGGCTCCAGCTGGAGACGCCGATCCGCTCCCGCCCCGTCAAGGTCGTCTCCAGATAGGTCGCACCGGCGGATCCGAGCGCGGCAGTGATGTCTTGGTGATTGCCCTCGACATCGACGACCACAGCTTCGGCGATGCCGTACTTCTCCTCGAGCGCTTCCTCGACTTCCGTGTGTACGCCTGGCGCCACCGCAACGACAGTACGAACGATTCCCAGCTCTGCCGCGCGCTTGAGGAGCCGCGACACGCGGGCCTGCGAGAGGTGCAGTGTCTCGGCGATGTCGGTTTGGCGGACGCCGCGCTCGTGATACATCCGCGCGACCTTCGTGATCAGCCGGAGCTGCCCGTCGGTCGGGGCTCGAGCAATACTGCCGGGCGATGCCGCCATGAATGGGAACCTCCTTAGGCGCTGCTCACACGCCGTCTACGGGCCAATACTGCCAGGTCGAGCGAATATTGATGCAGTGCCGCATCAGCCCTTCCATCAGGCGCCTTGTTGTCTCACCCACGCTGGTGTCTCTTCCGCGCAGATCAAGACCGACGGCTCATAGCGGTCGAACTCGATGGGCATATAGTTCGGCGGCCGGTCCCCAGATCTCAGCACCTGACC
>Ga0307296_10000348_pt1 | contig 21257 bp, 20 predicted proteins | sample ER_DNA_153_FD_194467 | JGI IMG/M metagenome (GOLD analysis project Ga0307296, IMG submission 194467) | Bulk soil microbial communities from the East River watershed near Crested Butte, Colorado, United States - ER_DNA_153 | ecosystem: Environmental > Terrestrial > Soil > Floodplain | place... | reverse complement strand
CTCATCGTCGGTTCCAGCGTTCCGCGGCAGGAAAACCGGAGAGTATGGGAGGCCGGCTGCGCGTCGATGCGACTTATGCTCAGCCCTGTGCGACGCGCGCTCACACGCCATCGGCTAAGCGCGCCCCGCTCGCGCCGCATTGCCGCCGTCGCGGCGATCGGGCCGCTGATTGTGCTCACGGGCCTCCTCTGGGCCCTCGCGCAGGTGGATCGCCTCCCGCTCCTCAACCCGGATCGGCACGGCTTCTGGTCGCTCGCCGTGGAACCGCCGCTGCTCGTCCTGCTGGCCGGCGTCTTCTTCCACAGGTTCATCGCCTTGGGCCTGATCCGCGACCTCTCTGGCTCGGAGGTGGAATAACTGGAACCCCCCTCCGAGCACGTCCACTGGATGTTCGCGACGGGCTTCCTAGTCCTCGCGGCCTGTTTGCTCGCGCAGGTGATCGTCGGCGACGATGTCTGGAACCGAAGTGCCTGGCGCCGCTACTTTTTCCCTGGCTTCGGCTTCGTGATGGGGTTGGCGATGTGGGGCGTCGCGGTGCTCGCACGCGGCTCGACGATCCACCTGATCGCGCACTTCACGTGGGCGCAGGTGATGATGCTCGCCGGCGGCGCGCACCTCGGTCTCGCGCGCGGGAAGCTCCAACACCGCTTCTGGCGGTTGACGATGCCGCTCGCGCTCGGAGTTTCGGGCCTAGCCTTCCTCGGTCACGAGGAGCACGGGTGGCTGTACAGCCGCTCCGCACTCGTGCACCACATCTGCGGTTGGACGCTCGTGGTCGGCGCCCTCTTCCCGCTCGGCGCGGCGTTCCGGCCGCGCTCGCATTTCTTCCGCCTCGGTTTCGCGGTGACGTTCGTCGTGCTGGCGATCGCGCTGTTCGCGTTGCGCGATAGCGGCCCAGCACTGGGCAACGCCCCTTCAATCGCCCGCGGCGACTCGCGCAGCTGACGCCCGCGGGCGGGAGATGCGCCCCGCAGTGGCCGCGTGCTACGCCTGATCGCGGCCGAGCCGGGCCTTTGCCCGAACTCGACTCGGAGGCATGGAGGGCCGGGTATACCCGCCTCTCGACGCCCTCTGCGCGCCCGCGAGACTCGTCGCCCATACGTTCGGTTGTACGCCAGTCTGCGTGGAGACGGATGGGCTCGTGGACGCCGGCTTCGTGAGGAGTAGTCTGGTTTCGTTGATGCAGTCCCCGGACCCCGGGCTCGCCGTGGCGGAGCGGGAGACCGAACGCGCGCAGCGCGCACGGTTCCTCGGCGTCGAGCTTTGGTCGAAAGCGGGTCCTCCCGACGGAGAAGGATTGCGGCGGCTCGTCGCGGATGGCCTTGCGAAGGGGTTTCTGACCTATGACGAGATAGCAGCCGCGCTTGAGGGCGTGGGCCTGACGAGGGAGCAGAGCGAGGACTTCTACTCCCACCTGGCCGAACGGTCGATCGATCTGGTCGAGGGCGAGCAGCACAAGCAGCCGCCGCACGAGCAGCCAGCGCTCGTCGAGGACGACGGGGAAGGGGCGCCGAAACTGGACTTGAGCGTTGAGCCGTCCCTCGACTCACTCGGCTTGTTCATGCGCGAGATTGGGAAAGTGCCGCTGCTGACGGCCGACCAGGAGGTCACGCTCGCGAAGAGGGTCGAGCGCGGGGACATGGCGGCTAAGACGCAGATGATCGAGGCGAACCTGCGGCTCGTCGTCGCGATCGCGAAGCCGCACCTCGGCCGCGGCCTCTCGTTCCTCGACCTGATTCAGGAGGGCTCGGTCGGGTTGATCCGTGCGGTCGAGAAGTTCGACTATCGCAAGGGCTTCAAGTTCTCGACCTACGCTCACTGGTGGATCCGGCAGGCGGTCCAGCGCGGGATTGCAGATCAAGCGCGGACGATTCGCATCCCGGTGCACATGTTCGAGCGGCTGAACCGGGTCACCTACGTTCAGCGGCAGCTCGTGCAGTTCCTCGGTCGCGAGCCGCGTCCCGACGAGATCGCCGCGGAGCTCGAGCTGACAGCCGAGGAGGTGCGGCAGGTCTTGCGGATGGCACAGATTCCCATCTCGCTCGAGAAGCCGATCGGCGAAAACGAGGACGCGAAGCTCGGGGACCTTGTCGAGGATGAGCTGGCCGAGTCGCCCTTCGACTCGGCCTCGGTCTCGCTGCGATCCGAGGACATCGAGCACGCGCTCGCGGCGCTGCCCGAGCGCGAGCGCCAGGTGATCGAGCTTCGGTTCGGCCTCCACGACGGTCAGCCGCGAACCCTCGACGAGGTTGGGCGCACCGTCGGCGTCACCCGTGAGCGGATCCGCCAGATCGAGAACGCCACGCTCAAGACGCTCGCGTCGCTACCGGAAGCCCAGCGCCTGAGGGACAGCTCCTAAATCCGGCTCGCGAGCATGTTCCACCCCCTGCTCGATCGTCATCGAGCGGCCTTCGCTCCATGCCGCGTTCAGCTTCGTCGCGATCTAGAGGGAAAAAGCGCCCAGGGCCCTGACCATCGCCCTAGAGCGGCTCCCCCGGCGAGGCAGGCCAGGTAGCCCAAATCGGCAGCGTCACTCGAAGCGGTGCGCGATCACGTTGTCGATGATCCCGTACTCCTTCGCCTCCTCGGCGGTCAAGAAGTAGTCGCGCTCCATGTCCGTGGAGACCTTCTCGAGCGGCTGCCCGCTGTGCTCGGCGATGATCTCCTCCATCCGCCGCTTGACCGCGATCGTCTCCCGGGCCTGGATCTCGATGTCGCTCGCCTGCCCCTCGAAGCCGCCCCAGAGCTGGTGGATGAGGATCTTCGCGTTCGGGAGCGCCATCCGCTTCCCGCTTTCGCCGGCGGCAAGCAAAAGCGCTCCCAGCGACATCGCGATCCCGACGCAGGTGGTCGTCACCTGAGGCTTGACGAACTGGATCGTGTCGTAGATGGCGAGGCCGGCGTAGACGGAGCCGCCGGGGCAGTTGATGTAGAGCGAGATGTCCTTGCCGGGGTCCTCGGACTCGAGATGGAGCAGCTCGGCGATCGTCAGGTTGGCGATCTCGTCGTCGATCGGCGTCCCCAGGAAGATGATCCGCTCGCCAAGGAGGCGCGAGTAGATGTCGAAGGTGCGCTCACCGTGCACGGTCTGCTCGACCACCATCGGAATCTGCGGGCTCATCGCTGCTCCTGGATTCTGTGCTTTCAGGCGATCCTCGTTCCTCGGTCTAGGCTGACTGAATCCGACATCATCGCTCCTGAGGCCAGCGGGTATCGGACTCGCTTCGAGGCTATCGAGAAGCGTCTAGCCGAGGTTGAGCAGGTGAACGCTCGCCTGGAGTCGGCGGCTCTGACGACGTCGCGCGCCATGGCGGAGATTTCGAACCATTGGGACGCGGTGTACGAGGCGACGCGTCGCAGCGAGGAGAAACCCTCCTCGTAGCCGGCAGAGCCGCGGGCTGGGCCCGCCGCGCGGCCGCGGAAACGGCTCTCGCTCGAGTTGGTGCCTGCGAGAGCTGAGCGAGCGCCACGAGGTCGGCATGGAGCGCGACCCGCCCAAGCCCAGGCCCGAAGACCGACGCCCGGGAGGATCACAACACCCCAACCATGCCGGAGATAGGCTCAGCCGAGTGGACGTCGTCTTCGAGGTCGCCAGCGAGCGGTACCCGCTCGACGAGCGGGCGGCGACGCTGATGGCGGAGAACCTGAGGGTGAAGGCGGCGCACGAGCCTGGCGCCGAAGGAACCGTGGGAGCTCGGGCCGTCGCCGACGCGATTGAGCTCCGGCTGATCGAGGACACCGCCGACCCGATCACCCTGGGGGGAGACGAGGCCGAGGCCGTCTTTTACGCGCCGGAGGTCCCGAACGGCGGCAGCGACCGGCTGTCGGCGCTTCGCGACGCCGTCAAACGGCTCCACGAGGAGTGGATCCGCTAGATGAGCGAGGACGGCTGCCCCCGAATTCGAGATCCTCGGCAAGCGCTGCGAGATCGGTGAGCGACTCGTCGAGCTGAACGGCGTAAGGCGCCCCAGTCACGCGCGCCGCCCCCGCGCAAGCTGCTGCCCGGGAGAGGAGGCGAGCAGCTCCTCGTAGAGGGACGCGAAGCGAGGGGCGATCTCCGCCCAGCCGTAACGGCGGCTGTCTGTCTGAGCGCGTCGGCCACGCGCCCGGCGCTCCTCCTGATCGCAAGCGGCCGCGAGGAGCGAGTCGACGAGCGCCTCCTCGTCGTCGGGGCGAATCAGCCAGCCCGTCCTGCCGTCGGCAACGATCGCAGCCGGGCCGTGCGCCCGGCAGGCGATCACCGGTAGGCCGCAGGCCATCGCCTCGACAAGGACGAGCCCGAACGCCTCGGCGACGGAGGGCAGGACGAGCGCGTCGGCCGCGTTCAGCGCCTGCGGCAGCTCCTCGTGCGGGCGCCAGCCGGCGAGGAAGACCTGGCGGTTCCCGATCCTGCGCGCTGTGGCGAGCGGATGCTCCCCCTCCCACTCGCCCGGGTGCCCGCCGACGAGCACGAGCGGCGCCGGTCTGCCGAGCAGCTCGACAGCACGCGCGTGGGCGCTGATCAGGAGCGGCAGGCGCTTGACCGCCGTGTAGCGACCGACGTAGAGGAAGACCGGGCCGCCGGACCGGAAGGGCGCGAGCTCCTCGTCGCGGTAGGCGATGCTCCCCGGCCGGCCGCTCGCGTCCCAGCCGCGTGGCTGCTCGACCAGCCAGCGGCGCCAAAACGCGAGCCGCTCGTCTTCTGCGAGCGGCCGCCGCGAGAAGCGCTCAAGCTCGACGCCGCTCGGGAGGCCGCGCAGCTTTGTCCGCTCGAGGCCGAGCAGCAGGGCCGCGTCCGCCTCCGCCCCGGGCGGCACGACCAGCAAGGCGCAGCGCCGCGCCCAGGCTCGCAGCCGCCGGCCCCAAGCCCGAGCGTAGCGCCAGTCCGGCGGCGCTCCTGCCTCGATCGTGCGCAGCATGGCCAGCTCGGTCCCGTGCAGCTGGCCCAGCACGGGCAGCGCGGGGAAGCCGCGTGCGGCGGCCTCGTTCGCGGGCGTCAGGTGGTGCAGATGGAGCAGGTCGGCGGCGCCCGCACCGGCGCGCGCGAGCAGCTTGATCCAGGCAGCGACGAGCCGTTCATAAGCGGCATCGTCGACGGCGGCGAAGATGCGATCGGGCGCGTTCGGGCGATCCTCGTAGGAGGGCTGGAAGGGAACGGGCGCAGCCAGTGGCTCCGCAAGCTCGAGCGCGGGCGAGTAGTCGAGCGCGTGGACGTCGATCCCGGCGAAGAAGCTGGCCGCGTGGGTCGGCTCGCCCGGCTGTCCGAGCGAGCCCGCGGCGAGCGTCGGCTGCCAGCCGGCGGCCGGCTGGGCGCGTGCGAGCGAGCGTGCGACCTGCGCCGAGCCGCCACGGGGGAAGAAGAAGAGCGCTGAGACGACGAGTCCGCGCGCGTCCGGCGCGCGGCCGGCGGGCTCAGGATGGTGCTTCCGTCCCGAATCGCCTGCCAACACCTGCATAGTTCGATTCTCGTCCGTCAGCCGGACGCGGCGCTGGCCGGCCAGTGCCCGAAAGGCACGTAGGATCAGTGGCGCATGGCCTTCGTCACGATCACATTCGACGATGTCGAACGGGCGCTCTCGGAGGAAGACGCCCGCTTCCTCGGCGAACAGCTGCAGACGCGCCGCGCACCTCACTCCGTCGCGATGAAACTGGCGGATCGAATCGAACACGAAGCTCGTGGCGCCACGTTCGCCGACCCGGGACACGATGTCGTCGTCGACGCGGCCGAGAAAGTCGAATTGCTCGAGGTGATCGAAGCGATCGATCTTGACGGCCAGCTCACCGGCGAGATCCGTTCGCTGCAGATGGCGCTTCTAGGCGAGCGCCGGCCGGGAGAGCCCGGCATCCGACGCAAAACATAGCCATCGTCGGTGACGCAGATCGGCCCGATCGAGTTGCTGGCGGTTCCGCGCTAGGCTCGGAGCGTGTCGGCTTCCGCCTAGTGCTCGGAGCGTGTCAGCTTCCGCCTAGTCGCGTGTCGACTTCCGCCTAGTCGCGGAACCGCCTTCGAAAGGCTCGTCCTCACCCGATGGGTCTTTCATTTCTTCCGAAAAAGTCGGTGCCTAGTTCCCTCCACAGGCATCACCTCCCGCTCTTCGATTTTGGGGACGGCCTCTTCGCCGAGGGCGACTGTCTCCTCGTTTGTCCGTTCTCGGCCGTCCCGGCGGACACGTTGCGGACGATCTCGAATGCCTCTTCGGAGGTCTGGACAGATCCGAGGATGGCCTTATCAACTCGAAGCAGCGAGAGAGCCAACTGATCCTGGGAGAACTCGAGTACTTTCTTGCGCCGTTCGTGCTCAAGCTGACGCCATGCCTGAAGTAGCTGGCGCAGCTCCGGATCGTCAGGCGTGATCTGACCCGAGAACTGCCGCCAGGCCTCGAGGTGGTCGCCGCCAGCGGCCGTGTGCAGGAAGAGGCGGCCGGCGAAGGTGCAGACCTCCTCGCTCTGAGCATCATCTAGCTGCTCAAACTGCCGGCGCTTCTGAGCGACTTCGACGGCGGAATTTTGGGCAAGCATTCCGACTTCGCGCAACCACTCGTGAGCATCGGGCAGGCGCCTTGTTCGTTTGGTGTCCGCTACCTCGAAGCGGGCCTCGTCCAGGTCCTGCTGAGCCTTTGCTAGTGCCCTCTCGGCGTCGGCTAGCTCTTCCCCGAGCCGCTGCTCGGTCGGGCCCGTACGAATCGGTCTGGTGGTCAAGTTTGGTCAAGTAGCGACGACGAAGGGTTGCGAAGGATGATGCTCCGCCGACGCCGCAGATCGCCTTGGTTGGCACAGACGGCGAACGGTGGCGAAAGGTGGCGAAGCCTCTCGAATAAATCGCACCCAGGAGGTCGCCGGTTCGAGTCCGGCTAGCTCCACCTCACGAACAAGCAGCCGGGCACTAGTAGCCGGCGTTGCCGGCGAACGCGGCAGCCGAGAGCCCTGGGGCAGGGTGAAACCGCCGCCATGCGGGAAGCGGTGGCGCGTCGGAGTCCCACCCTGGGAGTTCGGATTCGGTGGGTTCGCTAAAGTCGGTCTCGGACCGAGTCGGGGGGTGGCGCATGTGGCGCCTGTACGTAGCTGCGGCAATTTGTGCGGCGTCGATGGCTCCTTCCGCTAACGCCTCGGAGCTCGTCGACCGCAACGCCTCCGGGGTCAGGCTCGCCGTCAACGGCAGGGGCGAGGCGCTAATCACCTACACGGCTCATGCGAGGCTAAAACACGTTCTCGCCTGGGGAGCGATCAACGCGCGCGCACCGAGCCAGGCGCAGCCGCAGGTCGCGTTCCGGCTCGACTACGCGGGTGGGTTCGGGAAGTATCACCGCGCCTATTGGAGGAGCTTCGGCCACCAGTGCGGGGCTTACCGAGGCCAGCCGCTCGCCTGGCTCGTCGCTGCCTGCACGGCGCCGGACGGATCGAACTGGGCGCTGCAGGCATGGCAGCGGTCACTTCCGAACTACGGGGTGTTCGCGAGCGGGGCCCGTTCTGCCTGGGACATTCGCCTCTCGCATTGGACCGGACCGCTGGCCGCGCTGACGGCCAAGACCGATTGGACCTACCGTCGCTTCGATCATCTCTACGGCTCGTTGGTCTACCAAGGCAAGCCGGTCTACGGCTTTCACACAACGCAGCACGGGAGTCCGCTCGACGGCTACGGGCGGCTCATCTACGTCGACACACTCGACTCGAGGTACGGATCCGGCTGGCATCGCGAGAACAGCTTCGTGACCCACCGGCCGAAAGGGATCTTCTGTTACGGGTTCTTTCCCCACGGTGGTCGTCCAGCGGGGAAGGGAACGCGCTACCGGGCAACGGCGATCGGGCCGGGCGTGACTCCCGACGTCCTCTGGCAGGGCCTAGCGCCCGGCCGCTACAACCGCGCCGCGGACGCTCGTGCGAACGCCGAGCAGCGAGCAGCGTTTTCCGACCGGTTATGTCGGCCGAACTGAAAGCCGAACCCCGCGGTGATGATCAGTGGTCGGGCGGCATCGTTCGCGGGCCGGCCGACCGGTCAGGTCTCGCGTCTCGGGCCGGCTCATCGGACGGCGAAACCTTCTGCGTGACGAAGAGTCCGAGCACCCCGCGTTTGAGCTGGACGAGGATCGGCTCGCCGGGTCCCTCTCGACGGGGCCGTGACCATGCCGCCGCTACCTCGGCACCGAGAAGTAAGGCTGAGGAGTAGAGATACATCGCGTAGAGGAAGACGAGCGCCGACGTGAGCGAGCCGTAAACGACGCTGAGCCGAGTTGTTCGTTCGTAGATCCAGCCCGAGGCGAGCGCGATCAGGCGTAGGAGCAGGGCCGTGACGATCGCTCCGACGAGACCGTCGCGGAAGCGGAGCCCCCGCGCCGGGACGAACCGGTAGAGCAGCAACACGACGACGATCGAGACAACGAACGAGGCCGCATGCACAAGGCCACCGGCAAGGGTGCCGGCCCCGACGCCGATCAACTCGCCCAGCTTCCCCGAGGTTCGCTGAACGAGATCGCCGAGCAGGGTGATTCCCGCCGTGACGAGCACGAGGACGGCCGTGCCCACGATTAGCAGGAGGTCCACGAGCTTCCCGCGCGCCGGCGGGCGCGTCTCGGTGACGTCCATCGCGCGCTCGAGCCCCTCTCGAATGGCCGTCATCATCCCGCTCGCCGCCCAGGCGAAGACGAGCAAGCTCAGGAGCCCGGCGGCGCTGGCCGGTGTGGCGATCGCCGTGATCGCATCCTCGACGTCCTGTCTGCCGGCTGCGGTTACCGGCAGCGCGTCGACGATTGTTTCCACGACCTCCTGGCGGAGGTCGTCGTCCTGCAGCTCGAGCCCGAAGATCGAGACGAGTAGGATCGCCAGCGGTGCGATCGAGAACAGCACCCGATAGGCGATTCCAGCCGCTTGCTGCGGACACTGATCCGCGAAGAATCGTTTGACGGCGTCCGGGATGACACGGGCGAGCTTCTTCACGGTCGCGACCGGCAATCGCAGGGCATGCGAAGGCGCTGCTGGCGGATCGGCGCGGTCGCTCACGCGCTCGGCTCTCCAAATCGCCCAGAGTCATCGGTTTGAACCCGGGACGGAGACGGTGAGAGACTGGACCGGTGCTTCCGCTCTCCGATGGGTTGCGGGCTCGGCGGTTCCCGATCGTCAACGTCTCGATCATCGTCGCCAACTTCGCAGTCTGGCTCTTCTACGAGCTGCCGCACCTGCGCCACGCGGTGTTCGAGGCGTCGTTCTATCCCTGCACGGTCAACAACAGCTGTAGTGGCCCGGAGTCCTGGGGTGTCAGCTGGATCACCGCGATGTTCCTGCACGGAAGCTGGGATCACATCCTCGGCAACATGCTCTTCCTAGCCGTTTTTGGCAAGAACGTCGAGGACGCGTTCGGCGCGCTCCGCTACCTCGCGTTCTACTTCGCCGGCGGGTTCGTCGCGACAATGACGCAGACGCTGGCCACGCTCGCCTTCGGCACCGCGGCCGAGGCGCGCGTGCCCAATCTGGGCGCGAGCGGCGCGATCGCCGCCGTGCTCGGCGCCTACTTCGTCCTCTACCCGAACTCGAACGTGTTCGGGCTCATCGTCATCTTCCCGGTGCGGATCTCGGCCTATTTCTTCCTCGGCGCCTGGTTCCTCTACCAGCTGATCGAGGCGAACTTCGGGCTCTTCGGCTCGGCCGCGAACGGGGGCGGCGTCGCCTTTTTCGCTCACGTCGGCGGCTTTGTCTTCGGGGCCATCGTCGCGTGGTTACTAACGGGCGCGGGGCTGGTTGCCCCCCAAGACCGCAGCACCGCGGCGCGCGCCCCGGCCTACTAGCCCCGCCTCTCTCTCTTCACGATCTGGTAGCCGACGAGATCGAGAACGGCGTATGCCAGTCCGGCGGCGATCCAGAGCATGATCATGACGTAGGCCACCCGGCCGGTGCCGGCAAGCCAGGCCAGAAAGAGGATCAGGCCGGACAGAACGGCAAACTTCGCCAGCCCGATCAGCATCGATCTGCCTCCTCTGCCCACGGGGTGAGGTTACAACCCAAGAATCGACGGGTGACGGCTCCGCTAGGAGATGAGCATCGGCGTTTCTGCTTGGGGCTCAGCTGTCCTCGCCGCTCAGGTACAGGAGGGCTGCTTGGACACGACGATTCACGTCCTCGGGCTCGCCCAGGTCGAGCTTGAGGAAGATTGCGTTGATATGGCGCTCGACGGCCCGCTTGGTGATCGTCAACTTCGAAGCGATCCAGCTATTACTGCGCCCCTGCGCGATGAGACCGAGGATCTCGAACTCGCGCGGAGTCAGGGCTCCGAGCTCCGAGTCCCATTTCTCGCGCGCAGTGACGAGCTTCTCGACGACGCGCGGGTCGATCAAAGACAGACCCGCTGCGACGTTGTGAAGTGCCAGGTTCAGCTCGGCCTCGTCTGTGAGCCGGTCCTTGAGCAGGTATGCCCGGCGTCCTGAGCCGGCGCTGAGCAGGGCGATTGCGTAACGGGGCTCCGCGTGCTGGCTCAAGATCACGACTCCGACGTCGGGATGGGAGGAGCGAAGCTCGTCCGCGAACTGAATCCCCTCGTCGGTGTTGCTCGGCGGCATCCGAATGTCAGTCACCACCACATCCGGTTTCGTCCGCTCCACGGATGCGCGGAGCTCGTCGAGATCTTCTGCCGTGTCGACGAGCTCTACATCGTCGAGATCGCGGAGGACGCTGGCGATGCCCTCCCGGACGAGAAAGCTGTCCTCGCCCAGAACTACACGGATCGCCATTGCGGTGACTCGCGGACTTCGGTTGACGGCCGGAGGGGCGCTTCGGCGATGCTGACGTGGAGGGTGACGCCTGCCGCCGGTTCCGAAATGACCTCGAGCTCGCCGCCGACCGCGCCGATTCGGTCGCGCATCGTGACGAAGCCCATTCCATCGAAGCTGCCACCTGGTTGGAAGCCCACGCCATCGTCCGCAATGGTGAGGTCGACGCGATCACCATCACGATCGAGGTCCACCTTTACGTGTGCGCCCACGCCCGCGTGCTTCGCTGCGTTCTGGATCGCTTCGAGGGCACAAAAGTAGAGCGCTGCCTCGATCGTCGGCGAGCAGCGTCCGATCCAGTGGTCCGTCACGTCTACCTGAATCGGCGCATCGACCGCGAATGCGCGCAGGGCTTCGGGGACACCACTCTCGACCAAGACCGTCGGGAAGATCCCGTGAGCGAGCACCCTCAGCTCCTCGAGCGCCGCTGCTGCGTCGGCTTCGATCTCCTCGATCTCCCCCACGAGCGCTTCGTCCGCGAGACCGCGCCGAAGACGTTGAAGCTTGATCTGGAGCAGAAAGAGGCGCTGCTGCGCGCCGTCGTGCAAATCGCGCTCGAGGCGGTGGCGCTCTTGATCTGCGCTTGCGACGATCCTCGCCCGCGAGGCGCGGAGCTCATCGACGAGTCGCGCATTCTCGAGCAGCATCAGCGCCGTCTGTGCAAGACCGTCCACGACATCGGTGGCTTCTTGTAGCGACGCGCTGTGCGCGATTACAGCGAACGGCCTGCCATTGTTATTGACCGGCGTCACGGCGCGGCCCGGCGAGGCGTCGGCCCAGTCGATCAAGTTGCCGTCGACGTCGACGAAGCCCAGGCGCAGCCGGTCCCAAAAGGCCACCTCGAGCGTTGGATCGCCGAGCGCGTCCCGCAACCATTCTTGGAGTCGCGCACGGGTCATGCGTTCGGCTTGGCCGCGAGTGACGAGCTGGCCGGCGGCGACGGAGGCATACGACCGCGCTCGTGCTTGACCGGCGAGCATCGCAACAGGGGTGAGGAAGGCACCGGTGGCCGCGGCGACCTGCGCAGCGTCGAGCGCCCCCCCGCTCAAATCGCCGATCGCGTTTGCAAGGTAGGCAACGACTAAGATTACGTACGCGAACACCACCGGCTCCACCGCGCGGCGACGGAGACGCGCGGGAGAGCGCGCGTTCGACACAAGAAGCGCGGCGGTTCCGAGCAGGCCCACTGTGGTTACGACACCGACAATCGCGTCCAAGGAGTCGGAGATCCCGTCGGAGACACTGGCGACGCGAAGTGCGTTCGCCGGGCAGCGGTTGCTGCATGCGTTCAGGGCGCCTCCCTCGGGAAGTCGGTCCGAGAAGGCGAGCACAAATGGCCAAACGGCGACGCTTGCGAGAGCGAAACCCGTAATGAAACGACGATTGAGGTCGGCGACGACACGGTCTCCCGGAAAGCACAGGTACACGTAAGCGAAGTAGACGAGGAACACAGCGAGCGCGATCCTGCCCGCCGTGTAGGTCAACTGGTCAGCCGAGGCCATCAGAGACGTCAAGGCATAAACGAGCCCCGCGCCCGCGAGGAGTAGACCAAGCCGACTCTCGGGCCGCTCCGACCACATGTACGCGCCCGCGGCGACCCACGAGGCAATCAGAAGCCCGCGCAAGATGCCGATGGTCTCGGCGTTCGCGAGGACAGAACTCGGGACGGTGGTCCAGATAGCCGCAGCGGCGGCGGCGGTCCCCGTCGCCAATAAGCCGCCTACGGCGTAAGCGCGCGACGTTGTGTTCATCGACAGCCGAGTAGGGGCGATCTTGGCCAGGGCCGCAGTGGGTCACCTCGCTTGTCCTGCACCGCGAGCCCTCCTCTTCGGTGCACCTATTTGTCCGCGAAAGCATGCCCCGCGGAGGTCTGGAACGAAAGCGGCATTCGTACGTTCGCGCCTACGTCATTTGGCGCAGCTTTCAAACAAGTGTAGCCTCCTCTTCTTCGGCAAACCGTCGTCGGAAGGAGGCACCCAGCGGCAGAGACACCACTTGCCGTTTCGCGGCCCACAATCCAGTGGAGGCCGGCCGAGCTCACGCTGCAATCGAGGTACGTCGGCAGCGTTCTCCTGCTCGCGGCCGCGTACTACGCCTCGGCAAAGCTCGGGCAGTCTCTCCGCTACACCGCGTCGGTTTCTGCCATCTGGCCACCCGCCGGCGTCGGCATCGCCGCGCTCTATCTGTGGGGGCTGCGCCTGTGGCCCGGGATCTTCATCGCTGAGCTGGTCCTCAACGGTGAGCTTCTCCACTCCCTCCCGCTCGGAAGCCTGATCGGCCAGCAGGCCGGGAATATGGCCGAGGTTGTCGTCGGCGCAGTGCTTCTTCGCCGGCTCATCGGCCGGCGCGCCGCGCTCGACAGGCCCGAGCAGGTCAGCGGCATGCTCGTGGCGATCGGGATCGCCACGGCAATCAGCGCGACGGTCGGGACCGCGTCGATGCTGCTGGGTGGAGTAATCGAGGCGTCTGAGATCCCGAAGTTCTGGCGCACGTGGTGGCTGGGGGATACGGCCGGAGGACTGGTCGTCGTCCCGTTGATGCTTGCGTGGGCACCCGATCCCGCGGCGGCCTGGCGGCGCGTCCGCAGCTGGGACGGCCTCTTCCTCGTCGCATTCGTCACCGCGCTTGCATTTGTCTCGGTCTCCGGTACCGGCCCGGTGACCTACATGGTCTTTCCGGCACTTATCTGGGCGGCCTTTCGGTATGGGCCACCTGGGGCGACTGTCGCGATTGCGATTACCGCGCTGGTGACGATCGGCGCCACCGCTCATCAGAGCGGGGCCTTCTTCAGGCAGCCGATCGACCACAGAACCCTGAGCACGCAGATCTACATCGTCATCGGCGCGCTGACGACTCTCTTCCTCAGCGCGCTCGTTGCCGAGCGGGAACGGTCAGCCGAAGCGCTCGCGGAAGCTCAGCGCAGAGAGGGGGAGCGCGCAATCGAGGAGAGGCACCGAATCGCGCGCGACCTTCACGATTCCGTCTCGCAGGCGCTGTTTTCGACCGCCTTGCACACCCGCACGGCCGAGAAGGCGCTTGGGAACGATCGCGGCGAGTCCTCCGGCCAGGTCCGGGAGTCGCTCGGCGCGATCACCCAGTTGACGCGAGCCGCTCAGGCAGAGATGCGCGCCTTCATCTTCGAGTTACGGCGTGACGCCCTCGAACTCGGTCTCGTTGCCGCTCTCGCCCAACAGGCCTCGACGCTTAGCGGGCCGAGCGGCTTGACGATCGACGTCGAAGGTCCCGACTCGCCTCTTGCAGTCGACCTTCGCACGGAGGAGGAGCTATTCGCAATTGGCCGCGAGGCGCTCTCCAATGTCGCCAAGCACGCCGCCGCGAGTTCGGCGACGGTCAGAGTCGAAGCTCACCTGGAGCGTGTCTCCCTCGAGGTCTCGGACGACGGCCGGGGGTTCGACGACACCGCAGATTGCCCTGGCCACTACGGCCTCGAATCGATGCGAACCCGCGCGGCCGACATCGGCGGCGATCTGACCGTTGGGAGCACTCTCGGAGTGGGAACGGTGGTCCGGGTCGAGGTTCCTGTGGAATCGGCGGCGGGTTCGGATGGCGGCTGACGACGACAAGATCCGCGTCCTCGTCGTCGACGATCACGCCGTCGTGCGTCGCGGCCTGCTCGCCTTTCTCGAAGGGGAAAGTGATCTTGACGTGGTCGGCGACGCGGAAGGAGGAGCGGAGGCGCTCGACCTGCTCGAGCGACTCGACGCCGAGGGGATGCGCCCCGACGTCGTGCTCATGGACTTGCAGATGAGACCTGTAGACGGGATTGAGTCGACGCGGATGGTTCGAGCCCGGTACGACGACGTAGACGTCGTGGCGTTGACCTCGTTCGGTGAGCCCGAGCGCGTGCAGCGAGCCCTCGAAGCCGGGGCTTCGGGTTACCTGCTCAAGGACGCCGACGCGGACGAAGTTGCGGCGGCGATACGTGCTGCACACCGTGGAGAGCTTCAGCTGGATGCTGCGGTGGCTCGAGGACTCATGTCCACGCTTCAAGGGGGAACACGTTCTGCGGCTGCGCTCACTCCTCGCGAGCTCGATGTCGTCGCACTTGTCGGCGAAGGGAGGGCGAACAAAGAGATTGCGCGGCAGCTCGGGATTGGCGAGCGAACGGCGCGCACGCACGTCTCGAACGTTCTCCACAAGCTTGGGCTGACGTCGCGTACGCAGCTTGCGCTGTGGGCGGTCGGCGAACAGCTTGTCAGCGTCGAGGCGACCGGCGGTCGCGCGATCGCCGAATAGACCCCCGGAAGCCGCTTCACGACACGTGTTCGCTCCCGGAAACCGAAGAAAACCGATCTGCGGCCTGTAGTAAACCTACATCGCCCTGTGGTGCCTGCACCCGGCAAAACTGTGGTGTTTTCCACAGTAGTCAGAGCCATGTACGTGGGCGATACTCGCACCCCCGGGAGATAAGCCTCGCTCGTTTCGAAGGGAGTCCGGATGCCGCCCACCCTTTGCTCCAGTCTGTTCGTCTCGTCTCTCCTTCCACGGGTTGAGGAGTCGAAAGGTTTCAGATGGTCGTCCTAGAGCCAACAGGAGCCCTCAGAGGCTTCGGAGCGCGGCCGATTGTCGCGCTTCGAGATGCCGGCGCGAAGGCCGTGCTCGTCGAACCGGAGAGGCACCTCGCATTCGACGTGATCGAGTCGAAGCTGACAATTCCGGATGTCCGCCGAGGCAGCGTCTCGCGGACAGCCCTCGTCAACAGACTTCGCGCCGCCGGCGCCTTTCCCACAGTGGTCGTCGTTGCTCCGGCGGGCTATGGAAAGACCACTGTTCTCGCGCAGTGGGCATCCAAGGATGCGCGACCGTTCGCATGGCTTTCGATCGACGAGCGCGACAACGATCCAGTTGTTCTGCTGCGGCATCTTGCCGCGGCCCTCGATTCGATCGATCCGATCGAGTCGCCTCTGGTCGAGGCCCTCGGCTCCGAGCAGCCCTCGGTCTGGGGTGCTGTCGTGCCCCGACTCGCGGCTCATTTGGCATCCGGTGAATCACCCTTCGTGCTGGTGCTCGACGACGTCGATCTGCTCGAGTCGGAGGACGCGATCTCGATCATCGCGACGTTGATCCAGAACCTCCCGCCCCGATCCATGGCCGCGCTCGCGGGCCGCAGGCAGCCGAAGCTTCCGGTCGCTTCGTATCGCGCCGCAGGGCCGCTGCTCGAGTTCGGCGCCTACGAGCTCGCGCTGAGCCGCCGTGAGGCGGAGATGTTGTTGAGAACTTGCGCGGTCGAGCTCGAGGAGGATGCGATGGTCGAGCTCCTACAGCGGACGGAAGGCTGGGCCGCCGGGATCTACCTGACCGCGTTGGCCGCCCGCGATTGCCCAGAGTTGCTCGAGCTTCCGGACGGCGAGGTGCACATTGGAGGGGACGATCGCTACCTCGCCGACTACATCGAGGCCGAGTGCCTGTCAGAGCTGTCGCCGGAGCTGTATGAGTTTCTCAGGCGGACGTCGGTACTCGAGAAATTGTGCGGCCCGCTCTGTGACGCGGTCCTGGAGCGCAACGATTCCGCCGTCGCGCTCGCGGCGCTCGAGCGATTGAACGTGTTCCTCGTCCCGCTTGATCGGCATCGCGAGTGGTACCGCTGTCACCGCTTCTTCCGCGACCTCCTGCGTCGTAAGCTCGTCGACGAGGAGCCGGAGCTTGTTCCGGTCTTGAACGCTCGCGCAGCCGAATGGTTCGAGGCGCACGATGGCCCGGAATCGGCGCTCGGTTACGCGCGAGCGGCCGGTGACACCGACGGTGCCGCCCGGATCCTCAGCTCGATTGCGCTCAAGGTTCATCAGAGCGGCCGGGCTGCAACGCTCGAGAGCTGGCTCCGTCCGTTCGACGACGACGAGCAACTCGAGCAATACCCCGCCGTGGCGATCAACGGTTGCCGGACGCACGCGGTCCGCGGCCGCCCGGAAGAAGCAGAACGGTGGCTCGAGGCGGCCGAGCGGGGTGTCGCGTCACGGAGGAAGGGTGTGGCCTCGGTCCGCCCGTGCATAGCGGTGATGCGATCGGCGATGTGCGCGAGCGGCCCCGCGCAGATGCGGACCGACGCCGTTGCCGCACGTTCGAGGCTACGCCGCGGTGCCACATGGCGACCGTCGGCGCTTCTCGTCGAAGGCGCCGCAGCGATCCTTCTCGGCGACGACGCGAAGGCAGATTCGATTCTCGAGGAAGCCACCCTCGAGGCCGAGCGGCACGGCTCCAACGAGACGCGGGTCATGGCACTCGGCGAACGCTCGGTTCTCGCCGGCGCGCGAGGGGACTTCCAGAAGGCCGAGGGGCTCGCAATCGAGGCATGCGAGTTAGTGGAAGACACCGAGCTCAAGAGCTACTCGACAAGCGCCCTGGCACTTGCCGCATCTGCTCGAGCAATGCTTCGGCATGGCAAGTGGGAAAAGGCCCGCCACCAGCTCACGCTCGCCCAAAATCTGTTGCCAAGTCTCACCTACGCGCTCCCGTGGTTGGCGATCCAGGTCCGACTGGAGGTCGGTTACGCATGCATAACCATGAGGGACCGCAAAGGCGCACAGCGGATGCTCGAGGAAGCGCGCACAATCCTCGAGGCGAAGCCGAAGCTGGGCGTGCTTTCGGCCGGGGTGGACACGCTCGCGGCCGAGGTCGACGATATGCCGGCGGACGGGGCAAGCGGAAACTCGGCGCTGACGGCCGCCGAGCTACGTCTGTTGCCGCTGCTGTCGACACACCTGTCGTTTCGCGAGATCGGCGAGCGCCTCTTCGTCTCGCGCAACACGATCAAGACCCAGGCGATCTCCGTGTACCGAAAGCTCGGCGTGTCAAGCCGCAGCGAGGCGATCGCTCGCGCGGGCGAACTGGGCCTGGTCGGGCCGGAGGAGCAACTACTTGCGGGCGTCAGGCCTCTCGACGCAAGCAACTCGGTGGCTTAGGCGTCGCTCAGATCGTCGTACCGCCTCGCGTGCGAGCGGTCGTAACTCCAGGCGATGACTGCAAGCACCGCGATCAGGAAGAGAAACGCGCCCAGGAATCCCCACGCGTACCACGCCGCGCCGATGATGAAGAACACGACCAATCCGGCGATGCCGATGGCGAAAATCACACCAATCATCTTTAGCCAGAATCCTGCCCCCAGCTCGTCCACGACTCTCCTTTCGGTCTGCAGAGCGGTTTCATCCCGAACCGCCCTGCCATGGCATCGTCCGCAGCAGACGAAGAGCTGTCTTCATCCGCCCGGGATGAACCGACGCATTGGACGGGGCGCGCGCAGCGGCTATTTAAGCGCGGACCGTCGGTGCTTCCGGCGGCGTCTCCGCAGCGGCCCGATCGTCGTCGGCGTCGATCGACGCGGAAGCGCGCGCTCGAGCAAGATCGCGAGTGATGTGAACAGCCGCCGAGGCGATCGGGGCGGCGAGAACGAGCCCGAGCATCCCGAACACGCAACCCGCCCCGATCGTGAGCACCAGCACGGCCAGCGGATGGAGGTCGAGGGCCGACCCCATCGCGAACGGCTGGACCAGATTCTGCAGCAGGCCGTTCGCGAGGATGACAACGAGCAGCATGATCAGCGCGGTGGTCGTCCCCTCGGCGCCGAGCGCAATGACAACGGCGAACGCGCCGGCGACGAACGCTCCGATAAACGGCACATAGGCCGTTACGAAGGTGACGACCGCGATCGTCCCCGCCAGCGGAACCCCGAGAATCAACGCCGCGAGCCCGACCACGATCCCGTTGAAACCCGCGACGAGCGTGACCCCGCGGAAGTAACCCTGCAGGGACCTGATCAACCCGCCGGTGATCGTCCGCGCAACTGGCTGGGGCACGCCGAGATGCCGGTCGATCCAGGCGCGCATCGAAGGCCCGTCCTTGAGCAGGAAGAAGAGGCTCAGGGCGGCGAGAGAGAGCCCGAAGGCGAGTGACGTCAGGCCCTGGATTCCGTGGATGACGCCGGTTGTCAAGGCCGAGATGATCTTCGGAACGTCGCTCTCGACGCCGGATTTCGCGCTCGACGCACCGGACTCGTTCACACCGACGTCTTTCACCCAGCCTTCGGCTTTGACGGCCGCTTCAGTCGCGTGCTTGCCGATCTCCGAGTTCTGGGATGTGATCCCTCCGATCACGATCAGGACCACGAGGACGGCAAGAGCGACGACGCCGAGAAGGACGATCGCGGCTCCGGCCGAGCGCGGCAACCCGTGGCCTGTCAACGACCGAACGACCGGCGCCGCTACCGTCGCCACGATCGTTGCAGCTACGACCGGCCCGACGATCGTCTGTGTCGTCCCGAGCAGCCAGACGATCCCAGCTAACAGGAGGAACAGCCCGACGAGGAGCCACGACGCCCGGCCGAGGTCACGCAACCATCGCGGCGGCGCGAAGACTGTCGAGAGCTGACCCGCTTCCAGGGGGCTGAGCTCGACCGGCGGCTCTGCTGCCGATTTTCCGGCGCCGTCTCGCTTGAACAGGTGTGCTAAGAAATCCATCCGGCCCGCATTCAGTTGATCGTTCTCGGGGGTCGGAAGGCGAGCATCATCCGGAGTGGGTGATGTGTCCACCGGGCCTCGATCGGAAGACTTCTTTCACCCGCTCGGCACGACGACAGCGGACGACCGAAGCGAGAAACTCGCAGGCGGTGACCAAAAGCTTGGAACCGCAGTTGGAGCGAATCGACGCACTGTTCGTCCAAGGGGCTGCCCGATTCACAAGCACGCAGGGAACCGTGACGCTGCACGGCTTGGTGGACTCGACCGTCTATTTCGCCGACCGGCCGCGGCGCGAGATCGGACACATTCCGTCCCACCGGTTCGTCGAGCTTTGGGCTGCCGGCGCCCATAGTTTTGCGGACGACCCGCCGAACGCCGTGATCTCGTTCCTGGACGAGGAGGGGGGGAACTCGGACGTTCTCGTCGTGCTCCACGAGGCCACGCTCGAGGGTGACGACCTGACGTATCGGATCGATCTGCTCGAGGGGACGTTGCCAGAGGAAGCGGGCCCTTGCTCGCTTTTCATCGACGTCTTCGGGCGTCCGCTCTCGCCTGTCTCCGTCGCGGGATCGAAGCGCCGACCGCTGCGCCGGCCACACGCTACTTAGGAAGCAAACGGCGCGAGCGTAAGCGTCTCACCGATCGAGAGCACACGGACGTCGACCTCCGGAGCCACCTGATGGGCGATCCGGACGAATTCCCGCGCCGGGCGGTCGTCAGGCCGCGCCGCGAAAATTCTCCTGAGCGTTCCCCAGTGGATCGGCAGCGCCACCGTCGGATGGAGAAGGCGAAGCGCCTCGGCTGCGCCGGCCGGGTCGAGATGGCCCGCGCCGAGCCGCGGGCCCCAGCCGGCGACAGGCAGCAGCGCAAGGTCGACAGGCCCGAGTTGGCGCATTTCCGGAAAGAGCTCCGTGTCGCCCGCAAAGTAGATACGCGCCCCGCCTTCGACGATGTAGCCGAGGGAAGGCGTGTGCGCAGAGAGCGGCCCCCGGCTCGACTCGTGCTCGGCGTGGGTGGCGCGAATCCGGACGGCCCCGAGCGCGAGTTCCTCGCCCACGTCCAGCTCGACGACGCGCTCGAAGCCACGCCGTCGCACGAGGGGGGCGACCCCACGAGGCCCGACGACGGGCACGTTCCGGTCGAGGCGAGCCAGCGAGCTGAGGTCGAGGTGGTCGTAATGCGTGTGTGAAACGAGGATCGCGTCGAGATCCCCGAGCGCGTTTGCGGCGACCGGCCCTTCCCGCCGCAGATGCCAGACGCGGGCTCGCAGAACAGGGTCGGTGACGACCCGCGTGCCTTCGAGGTCGATCACGACCGTGCTGTGCCCCAGCCAGGTCAGCCCGCTCAATGGTCCTCGGATTGATCGAATAGCTCCAAGGCGCCGTGATCATCACCCACTTCGGGTGAGGTAGCCGGTGATGAGGCGCTGGAGAATCGCTGCGAAGCAGGCGTGCCATGACGACAGCAACCCAATCGGACTACGGTCGAGCTGTGACCTGGAGCCCGGCCCGCCCGAAGCTCCGGCCGCTCCGCCTGCTCGTCGCCTGGGTGGCGTCCGCGCTCGCGCTGTTTGCAGCTGCCTGGATCGTTCCCGGGGCGACGGTCAACGGCTTCGCCGGCGCTTTGGCTGCGAGCGCTGCAATCGCGGTCTTGAACGCGATCCTGCCGCCTCTCGTCGCCGCCCTCCGGCTCCCGTTCATGGTGCTCGTCGGGCTCGTCGTCGTCTTGGTGCTCGACGCCCTGATTCTGCTCGCTGCCGACCGGATCACCGGCGGCGATCTAAAGGTGGATTCGTTCTGGTCGGCGCTCGGCGTTGCGTTCGTCGCCGCCGCGGTCGGTGTGGTGCTCGACGTCGTCCTCGGCACGAACGACGACGACACCTACACGTTTAGCGTCGTCCAGCGGATCGCCAGGCGCACAGGAGGTCGGACGATCACCGATGCCCCCGGAATCGTCTTCCTCGAGATCGACGGGCTCGCACTTCCTGTCTTGCAGCGCGCGATGCGAGACGGCAACGCCCCGACCATGGCTCGCTGGCTCGCCGAGGGAAGCC
>Ga0307296_10000346_pt1 | contig 21291 bp, 20 predicted proteins | sample ER_DNA_153_FD_194467 | JGI IMG/M metagenome (GOLD analysis project Ga0307296, IMG submission 194467) | Bulk soil microbial communities from the East River watershed near Crested Butte, Colorado, United States - ER_DNA_153 | ecosystem: Environmental > Terrestrial > Soil > Floodplain | place... | reverse complement strand
TCCGGCCTCCCCACCCGGTGGGGGGGGGCGCGGGGGCCCCCCCCCCCCCCCCCGTGGCCCCCCCCCCCCCCCCCGCCGGCGCCGGGGGCCCCCCCGCCCCCCCCGCCGCTCCCTGCCGAGGCGATGGCCGGTGAGACAACGATCGCTAAGGCCATGACGAGCGCCGCCACCGATCCCAACGTGACGCCGTTCCGGACTCGCGCGTGCATCATGTGCACCTCCGCGGTGTACCTCGAGACCACGCCGGACACGGTAATCCGACAACTCGGGCATCCTCACCATTTCATGGCGAGGCGGGCTCCACAAGACCCATGCCCGCCCGTCAATGGCGTCGCGCAGCACAGGCGCACCGACATCGCCACCGTCGACAGGACCGGATCGAGTTAGGCCGTTACCTCACCGCGCGGCGGCCGCAGCGCGGTGAGGTCGGCACGCCTACGACGTGCGGGATGAGGCGCGCGGCTCGTACGCATCGTGGTAGTTCCACCACTGGTATGGCGGGGTCTGCGGGTAGCCCTCGGGCGAGTTCTCCCACTGCTCCTGGCGACCGAGCGCGGTGATGTCGAGGTAGCTCCAGGTGCTGCCTATCGCCTCGTCGCCGCGACTGTCGACGAAGTAGGTGCGAAACACCCGATCGTCGTCGCGGATGAAGGCGTTGGTGCCGTGCCACTCGGCCACGCCGAAGTCGGCATCGAAGTTGTCGGTCAGCGTGTACCACGGGATCAACTGCCAGCCCATCCGCGACTTCAGTCCCTCGATGTGCGCCTGCGGGGCGCGCGATACGAACGCCAGCGAGGTGTCGCGCGCATTCAGGTGGGCCGGATTCGCTACCTGGTCGGCCAGGAGTGAGCATCCCACGCAGGCCCGCTCGGGGTAGGCGCCGCCCTCGGCGTAGGTCGTGACCTCCGGCCCGTAGAAGGCGCGGTAGACGATCAGCTGGCGTCGGTCCTCGAAGAGGTCGAGCAGGCTCACCGGCCCATTCGGCCCGTCGAAGCGGTAGTCCTTCTGCACGGCCATCCATGGCATGCGCCGGCGTTGGGCCGCCATCGCGTCGCGCGCCCGAGTGAGTTCCTTCTCTTTCACCAGCAATCGCTCCCGAGCCTCATCCCACTCAGCCCGGGACACGATCGGGGGTGTCTTCATTTCGCGGTTCCTCCTTCAGCGCAGGTCTCGACGGGTTCAGGGGCGCGTGTAGACCTGGATGGCGACGCCCTCACCGACGACCGTTGATGAGGACAGCTGCAGCCGCTTCTTGTCGGTGGTCTCGCCGAACAGCCGCTTGCCCGTGCCGAGCACGACCGGAAAGACCATCAGCCGCAGTTCGTCGACGAGGTCGTTGTCGATCAGCGACTGCACCAGCTGGGCGCTGCCGTGCACGACAATGTCGCCGTCCTGCTCCCTCTTCAGCTTCGTGATCTCGGCGACCACCTCGCCGGACAGCACGGTCGAGTTGGTCCACTCCGGGTCGCGCAGCGTCGAGGACACGACGTACTTCGGCATCGAGTTGAACTTGTCGGCGAACTCCCCGTCGCGCCCGGGCCACGCGGCCGCGAACCCCTCGTAGGTCCGCCGGCCGAGCAGCAACGCGGCCGACCTCATCGTCTCCTCCAGCTTGACCTGGTTGCCCTCATCACCACGGTCGATCTCGAACGTCCACCCACCGTACTTGTAATCCTCCCCCCCACCCGGTGCTTCGATAACCCCGTCCAGCGAAATGAACTCGGTCACCACGATCCGGCCCATGACACCCTCCTTTGGTGCGGCTGAATGCTGGTAGGACGGACCGGCGTACGAAAACTCATCGGTACCGCCACGGAATTCCTCGCAGGTGTGCCGGACCGCGTCCGGGAAGTGACCCGATCGTCCCGCGTGGGCCGCCACCGCATGGCAAGCTGGCGTCTTGGAACATGTGCAGACGGCCGACACCAGCGTGTGGGCGCGGGCAGGAGTTGCGATGAAAGCGATGACTCGCTCTGTCTACGGTTCTGCGCAGGTGCTCGAGTTCGCCGACGTGGACAGGCCGGCCGCCGCACACAACGAGGTGCTGATCCGGGTGCACGCAGCCGGCGTCGGCCCCGAGGTGTGGCATCTGATGACGGGCCTGCCGTACCTGGTCAGGATCATGGGCTTCGGGCTGCGTACCCCGAAGAATCCAATCCTGGGCTCGGATTTCGCCGGCGTCGTGGAGGCGGTCGGCAAAGATGTCAGGCAGGTTCGGGTTGGGGATGAGCTGTTCGGCACCTGCGCCGGATCGTTCGCCGAGTACGCGTGCGCTCGAACCGACCGGGTGTCGGCCAAGCCGGGAAATCTCACCCTGGAGCAGGCGGCGGTCCTACCGACGTCCGGGTGCACGGCCCTTCAGGGCCTGCGCGACGTCGGTCGGATCCAGGCGGGGCAGTCGGTGCTGATCATCGGCGCGTCGGGCGGCGTGGGCACCTTCGCGGTGCAGCTTGCGAAGGCGTTCGGCGCCGAGGTCACCGGGGTGTGCCGGACGGACGCGATCGGGCTGGTCCGGTCCATCGGCGCGGACCACGTGATCGACTACACCCGCGAGGACCCCGTCGACGGGGGACGCCGCTACGACCTGATCCTCGACACCGCCGGCCGACGTTCGCTAACCCATCTCCGCCGGGCCCTCACCGCACGCGGCACGCTGGTGATCGTTGGTGGCGAGGGTGGCGGGAAGTGGACCGGCGGCTTCGAACGGCAAATCCTGCGCGCGACCCTGCTCTCCGTCGTCGTGCCACAGCGGCTGCGCCCGCTAACCGCGACTGCGCGTCGGCAAGACCTGATCGTGCTGAAGGAGTTCGCCGAAGCCGGCAAGCTGACACCGGTCATCGGCAACAGCTGCCCGCTGCGCGAGGCAGCGAACGTCCTCAGCGACGCCAACGAGGGACATGGGCGAGGCAAAGTCGTCATCACAATCTGAGCCGCAGCTCGCGCGCTGTGCGCCGAGCGGATCACCCACACGCCCGAACTCATGCCGTCAGCACGAAACCGGTTGCCAATGAAACATCAGTCGCTGCGGTAGGCCAGTATTACCTAGCAGCCTGATCATCGACGGCCGTTGACTTCAGCGTGCGGTGGCTACGATCGGCGCTAACGGAAGGCGGTCCGAGTATGGACGTGTACTCGATCACCGATGCGGGCGTTGAGCAACGGTCTGCTGAAGAGTTGAAGGTGCTGCTGGACCAGCCGGACGCGCTGATCTGGGTGGATATGCCGGTCTGCCTGGTCAACGACGCCGCCGTGTTGTCCGACGTCTTCGGCTTTCACGAGCTTGCCGTGCGTGACTGTGTCGAGCGCAATCACATCTCGAAGCTTCACTTCTACGACGACCACGTCTTCACCGTGTTGCACGCCCCTGAGCTGGGCAGCGGTGGGCACGTGCACTACGTCGAACTCGACCAGTTCGTCGGGCCGAACTACCTAGTCACCGTGCACGGCCCGCTCAACCCGGCCCTGGATGCCGAGGTCGCCTTCGCGGACACTCGCCTGGTGCTGCGCCGTATCGAGCAGGACGAGATCCATCCGAGCTCACCGATGGAGTTGTCATATTCGATCGTCTCCGCGATGGCCCGTCGCGAAACTGACCTCGTCGCGGCGCTCGCGGAGGAATCCGGGCGGCTCGAGCAGCAGGTCACCGACGAAGACCACAACGACGATCCGGAGGTACTTCTGGAGGAGCTGTTCCAGGTCGGGCACCAGCTGCTGGCCATCTGCACCATGGCCACGCACAGCGCCGCGACCTACGGCGGAATGGCCAAGCGGATCCGGTCTATCTCCGATCAGGAAAAGCCGCTGGTTGCGGATCTTGCCGAGCTATTCGAAATGGTCGTCAGCATGGCCGACGGCCAGCGACAGTTCCTGCACGGTGTTATCGAGTTTTATCAGACCCGCACCAGCACACACCTGACCGTCGCCGCGGAGAAACTCGCTACGACCTCGGTGCGGCAAAACGACGACATGCGCCGCATCACCGCCTGGGTCGCGATCATCGCGGTACCCACCGCGGTGACCGGCTTCTTCGGCCAGAACGTGCCCTACCCCGGATTCGCCAAAACTGCCGGCTTCATCGCCTCGGTCGTGATCATGGTCTGCGTCGCGATCGTTCTCTACATCATCTTCAAGACGAAGAAATGGCTCTGAGCGCAACGGCCGTACCCGGAAGAGCGCCAAGCCGGACCCGTCCGTCCTTCGCCGGACCGCCCTGGCGGTATGACACCGCACCGATCAACGGGGTCGAGCGCACCTGTTGCCGATAGTCGTCGGTTCGTCTGATTACGAGGTCAGTCCGATCGCGGGTACGTGGCGCCGATGATTTCGGCCGGACCGCTTCGTCCTATCAATACATGCGGCGAACCGCCGGACCCGCTCGCCATCGCCGCGCCGCACGTCACCGAAAAGAACAGGGGCAGTCATGGCCAAAGTAGTCGCGATCATGTCGATGTCGCTGGACGGCTTCGTCGCCGATCCCGCGGACGGGGTCGAGGAGGTCTTCCGCTGGTATGGGGCGGGCGGGATGGACGTGCCGACCGCGAAGTCGGATTTCGTGTTTCACGTCTCCGCGCCGAGCGCAGCGCATCTCCGCGCGTTACAAGAGGAGATCGGTGCGATGCTCACCGGGCGGCGTACCTGTGATGCCGCCCACGCCTGGGGCGGGCAGCATCCCTTTGGAGTGCCCACCTTCGTCGTCACCCATCATGTTCCCGACGGGTGGCCGCCCGACTCGAGTGTGCGTTTCGTCACCGATGGCGTGGAGACTGCCGTCGCACAGGCCAAAGCGGCGACTGGCGACAAGTCGGTCGGCGTCCATGGCGCTGACACGATCCAGCAGTGTCTGAACGCCGGACTCCTCGACGAGCTCCACATCGATCTCGCCGCAGTCTTGCTCGGTCAGGGTGTCCGCTTGTTCGACCGCCTCGTAGATACGCCCGTGACGTTGGGCGATCCGAGCGTGGTGGCCGGTGAGGCTGTCACGCATCTGCGGTATCCGGTACACACAGCTGGCTAGGTGACCTCGTTGATGTCGCGTAGTTGGAAGTGCTGTCCGGCGCGCCAGCAGGCGATGATTCGGGTGAGCAATGTCGTGGCGATGTGGCAGAAGGCGGAGTTGTGGTGTTTCCGGCCTCGACGATGAGCCGCTGGTTCGTGTTGCTGGCCACCGATCTTGATGCCGCCACGGTGTGCTAAATCTCGATCGTTACGGTAGAAAGTTCTGTCAGGTTCGTTATGCCGCGTCCAGTGGTGTCGCCGTGACGAGCCCTACTGGCGCGGCCGGACCGAAGGAGAGGCGCAGATGGCCATTCGTGATGAAGTACTGGGGGCCAACCGGGAGTACGCGGCCTCGTTCGGCGCCAAGTCCGAGCTCGCGCTCCCGCCGGCGCGGCACTTCGCGATCCTGACCTGCATGGACGCGAGGCTCGATCCGGCGAAATACGCCGGCCTGGCCGAGGGCGATGCCCACGTCATCCGTAACGCCGGCGGGCGGGCGAGTGACGACGCGATCCGTTCCCTGGTCATTTCCTACAAACTTCTCGGCACCAATGAGTGGTTCGTCGTTCACCACACGAACTGCGGCATGGAGTACTTCACCGACGGGGTGATGCGAGGCTTGCTCGGCAGCAGCCTCGAGACGGCGCAGCTCGGTCCGGATGGATTTACCGACATCGGTCCCGGGCCCGGATCAGCCGAGGCCAACTACATCGACTGGCTCACCATCGGCGACCTCGACCAGAGCGTGGTCGATGACGTGGCCCGGATCCGTGCGCATCCACTTGTCCCAGGCCGGATACCGATCTACGGCTATGTCTATGACGTAACAACGGGCCGGCTGAATGAGATCCTCGAGGCGACGAAGGCCGGAGAACCGCGGCCCGTGTGACGCGACGGACAATCCGCCCGTTGCAAATATCCCGAATTATGTCCGGCTGACACACCGGACTAGTACAAGATCATAAAGTTGCTACTTTGATGCGGGCATGATTCTGCACCGAGCGAATCGGCGAGTTGTAACGGCTGGTACGCCACGTCGATCGCCACCTGGTTGGCCCGTGATGATCACGGCTGGCGTGGGCGCGGCCGCTCCTCCGGCGAGCGCGCGGTCGAGCCGTCCACGGCGGAAAGGACATCGGCGAGAATCGCCAGTCCCTCGTCGGCTTCGGCCTCGGTCAGGGTCATGGGCGGGGACACCCGAAGCACATTGCCATGCAGGCCGCCCTTGCCGATCAGCAAGCCGCGTTGTTTGGCCAGCTCGTGCGCGGCGCTCGCCGCTGTCCGGTTCGGAGCCCCGTCGGGGCTGATGAGTTCGATACCGATCATCAGCCCCTTGCCCCGCACCTCCCCGACAATTGAGCAGTGCCTGGTGGTGTCACGCAACCCGCCGATGAGTCGGGCGCCGAGCTTGGCGGCGTTGCCTTGCAGGTCGTGGGAGAGCAGGAACTCCAACGCCGCGCCCGCCGCCGCGGTCGCCAGGGGGTTGCCGCCGAACGTGGAGATCGAGTTAGCGGTCAGTGCGTCCATCAGCGCGGGTCGGGCCACCACGCCGCCGATCGCCAGTCCGTTGCCCAGGCCCTTGGCGAAGGTCATCGCATCCGGTGTCACGTCGTGCGCCTGGATGCCCCACAGGTGCTGACCGGTGCGGCCCCAGCCAGTTTGCACCTCGTCGGAGATCAGCAGGATTCCGTACTCCTGCAAGACCTCCTGAAAGGCGTGGAACAGGCCGTCCGGCGGTGAGGCGAACCCGCCCACGCCTTGGACCGGTTCGACGATCATGCAGGCGATGTCGCCGCTGGTCGTGGTGTCGATGACATCACGCAAGTCGGCGACGCAGGCGGCGATGTAGTCCGCGTCGGAGTAGTCACGGAACGGGCTGCGGTAACGGTAGCCGCCGTGCACGTAGCTGACCTTGATCGGTGACAGGGCGGTGGCCGACCAACCGCGGTTCCCGGTGACCCCGACCGCGGCGTACGAGCGCCCGGCGTAGGAGTTGCGCAGAGCGAGGACCTGGTGGCTGCGACGGTGCTGGGTGGCCAGCATGAGCGCGGTGTCGTTGGCTTCGCTGCCGGAGTTGGTGAAAAACACCTTGGCGTCGTGGATGCCGGACAGGTGCGCGATCCGCTCAGCCAGTTCGACCTGCCGTCGGATCAGGTACAACGTCGAGGTATGCAGGACTCCCGTGTCGATCTGGGCGCGCAGTGCGTCGGAGATCTCGGCGATGTCGTAGCCGATGGCGTTGGTCAGGATGCCGGCGAAGAAGTCCAGGTAGGCGGTGCCGTTGGCATCGAAGACGCGTCGGCCCTCGCCGCGCACGATCTCGATCGGATCTTCGTAGTAGAGCATGAGCCAGCCGGGCATGACGGCCCGGTGCCGCGCCAGCAAATCGGTCTCGGTCATGGCGACCACTCTTGCCTACCCAGGGCCCCACCGTCGAGATACAGAACGCATCGTCTGCCTCGACTGCGCGGACACTTCGTCTCACAGGGGGAGGTTCGTTTCGTGGTTGCCGCCGCTACGCTGCACCGGTATGAGCGTCCTCAACGCCGCCGCTCGCGCGGTGATCGCTAGCGGCAAGCTCGCGCATCTCGTCACGCTCAACCGTGATGGCAGCCCCCAGTTGAGCGTCGTGTGGATCGGGCTCGACGGTGACGAGATCGTCAGCGGACACCTGGACGACCGGCAGAAACTGCGTAACGTCAGACGCGATCACCGCGTCGCGCTGTCGCTTGAAACCGGGGTCGTGAACGCCATGGGCCTCGGCGAGTACCTGGTAGTGCGTGGCACCGGCCGGGTGACCGAAGGCGGCGCAGCAGAGTTGCTGCAACGGCTCGCTCACGTCTACCTCGGGCCCGATGTGAGGTTCCCGCCCGGCACAGACCACCCGCCGGGGATGATCTTGCGCATTCGGCCCGAGCATGTCGGCGGGATCGGCCCGTGGGCAGACGGTTGAGAAGCTCGCCCATCCCGATCGAGTAAAGCCCGACGGCGTCGAGGGAAAGCGGCCGGTTCACGCCAGGTCGCTCGTTGCAGGCCGCCGAGAAGCGGGAGGGTGCGCGACATCCGTGCTAATGCGGTCGGGTTCGCTTACGCGAGGAGAGCGAGCGCGTCCGCCGATCCGCGCCATGTGCCTCCGTCGCGACAGACGAAGTCGATGTCTAGCGTTGCCAGTAGGTTCTCAAACCCCTCGCCGATGGGCGCGTTGAACAGTGCGAGTAGCCGAGGATCGAGCCTCCCGACTTCTCGGTAGCAGAAGTGGCGGTAGGTGAACAGCTGACCGATCGCGTCGCGAACAGCTGGTTCGGCGTTTAGGCCGACGGTCTTGGCCTCGACGAGCCATTCCAGGGGTCTGTCGACCACAACCAGGTCGCGTGGGTGGACATTGGTGAAGGCCGTCCGTCCCGTCGCGCGTACGGCGTCGCCGAACTCCTTGATGAGCGCCTCATGATTGCGGCCGCGTCGCTCCGCCGACGTCGGAACGTTCGCGACATAGTCAGCGGCGTCTTTGGGCTTGAATTCTGGAATCACGGCTGGTTGCGCTTGCCGCGGCTGCAGCGACCTGGCACTCGTTCGTACCCGGCGATTGGCGGCTAGCTCGTCTTTGAGCTCCACGCAACGGGAATACAGAGCGGCGAACTCGGCGAGGTCTGCCGCCAGCGCAGCGTTTTCCGGGAGATTCGACATTGAGTATTTGACGGCGGCGATGCTGCCGGCCTCGTATGCGCGGGGGACAAAACGCGTCGCAGCAAGCTCGATCGACCCCAGCGTGTGCGCCAGCCGTAACTTGTCCATGAGCTGCCGGAGCAGCGCCGTTTCTACCGCGATCTCGTCAATGGCCGCTACCTCGGCTGCCCGGCCCTTCCGTCCGTCTGCCTCAGCCGCACGAAGGTGCTGCGTAGCGCCCTGATTCATCGACAGATACACCGCGTCCATCCTGCTCGTGAACAGATACACGAGGTACAAGCCATCCGTAGCCGTCGTCGTCACGTCCTCGTCGAGCAGAGCGATCCACGGCACGACCGGGAGACTCGGACCGCTGCCACTGACCAGAATGCGCAGCCCGAACGGGAACTCAGCCGGTGGGTCTGCCGGAATCGACCGCAGGTGAAGCTGTGCGGGCTGGTCCTTGCCAGCGCGATGCGAATAGCCGGCGACGCCGCCAAGCGCGGTATGAGCATCCACAACCAACGACGCTAGGGCCAAACGGGGGCGGTGCAGCGCACATTCGCGCGCGCCGAACGCAGCCGCCGCGGCGGTCGTAGGAGGAAGCGGATGCGCTCGCCGTTGAGGAACCAGGCCGCGCCGAAAGGGACAGGAGTGCCACGACTTCGCCCGATCTGGGTCACCGCAAAGGGCACTTGAGCGCACAGGACCGATGTCGCGGGCGATCGGCTAGCGGGACTGTGTGCCGGTCACCGCGCGCGGGAGGTAGTCCCTGTCGGTGGCTTGGCGCAGGTCCCACAGGTCGGCGGTGGCGGTTCCGGCCTGCAGTTTGTGCTGTCCGGCACCGTGTGCAGGTCGAGGGGCACCGCGATTCGGTGACGCTCAGCCCAGGCGAAGGCGCGGTCAAGGTGATCGATGCAGCCGCGGTTGGGCTGGTGATCGCCAACACGAAGTAGGGGACCGGGATCCGCACGGCGTCGATGCGGCGGCTGGCCAGGTCGGCGAAGTCCCGTTCGGTGATGAAAGAATCGCGGTGCCCGCGAAGAAGTTCCCGTTGCCCGCGATCGCTCAGCTCGGTCCACAGATGGGCTTCGTCCTCGGCGGAGGTGCCGGCGAACAGCGCGGGGGTAATCCACTTCTCGAGCACCAGCCAGCCCCCACAGCGCGTTTCGGGTTGCTGATGCTCGCCAGGACGTCAACACTCCCGCGCTTCGGCGCGGCGGACGGGTAGCGCGCCGAGCGCGGGCATCCTGCGGGTCATCAGATCGACGGCCGGCCCGAGCATGGCGATGACGAGGAGCGTCCCAGGACCGATCGCAGCGCCGAGCAACCAACCACTGAGTGCACCGGAGCCCTGCACGATGGTGTAGCTCCAGCGAAAGGGGATTGGCGGGTCGAACGCCAACGCCGCGGCCTCGGTTGGGCCAGCCCCCGTTCCGCTGCCGAGGTATCCAGCGACACCGGCCGAGAGGATGACGAAAGCGGCGGCCAATACGACGACGCGCGACACCACAGCCTGGGGAGCGGAGACCATGCTCAGCACGGCGGACACGGTTGCGCCGACGACCAACGGCTGAATGATCGTGCCCAGACCGGGCACCAGGCCGCGCCACCACGCAAGCGCCACCAGCACGATTCCGAGGGCGCAGTTCACCGCGACAAATGGAACATCGAGGGCGAGCGACAGCCCGTTGACGAACGTCGAGTACCCGTCCGAGCCGAGCGCCGCAAGCAGCAAAAGCGCAACGCCGACGCCAAGTACGACGCGTGAGATGACCAGCTGCGGCAGGCGCGCCCAGCGATTCGCTGATCGATCGGCCGACCTCACGACGGCCAACCGACCCGACCATCAACGTTTTGTCCAGCCTGTGCCCCGTAGACATGGACACCCCGCATGTGGCCACAACCCGAGACGACGGCGTCGGCATTCCCCACCGAGCGGCATCAAGGATGCGGTCAGACCGTTCCGCTGCAGAGCTACCCGGGCCTGGCGCTCGCGTTACGCCGCGGATTGGTCGACGATCGGGGACATGATGGACCCGCGACTTGACGACCGGTCAGCAGTGACGACGGTTCGCTCGCTGCCGCTGGACGAGCTTGACCTGACGGTCGTCGTCGACAACGAGACCGACACGCTGTCCAGCGTGGACGCCGGCGTCCCGCAACTGCCCGAGCTTGTGTCGCTACTGCGCCGGATCCCGCCGAGCTTCCGGCAGGACGGCCACGATTGCGTCACGGTCTTCGATCACCTGTCCGTCGCGTGTCACGGTTTGTCGGTGCTCGTTCGCGGCCAGGTCGGTGAGCGTCGCGGCGCGGTGCTGTTCGACGTGGGGCCGTACGGGCGGGTGTGGTTGGACAACGCCGAACGACTGGGCATTGATCTCGCCATCGTCGAGCGGATCTTTCTATCCCATTGGCATTGGGATCACAGCGGCGCATTGCCGGTCGTGCTCGGGGCAGTCGCCGATGCGCGACGTGCCGCCGGGCTGCCGGCACCGGTCGTGGACCTGCATCCGGAACGACCCGAGCGGCGCGGCATCCAGCAGCCCTCGGGCGTGTTCGCCATGCTTCCGGACGAACCGACCTTCGACGCGATCCGTGCGGCCGGCGGCACGGTCGACGTGCACGCCGAGGCGCATCTGCTTGCCGACGGAATGTTTTTCGGCAGCGGTGCGATCCCGCGGCGCACCAGCTACGAGACCGGCTTGCACGGACATCACTCCTTCCGCGAATCGAGCGGTGCCCCGGATCCGCTGATCATGGATGAACGGTTCCTGTCCGCCGAAGTCCGTGGCCGGGGCCTCGCCGTGCTGTCCGCGTGCTCGCACGCCGGCGTGGTCAACGCCAGCCTCGCCGCCCGCGATCACTACCCCGACGCACCGATCGAGTTGGTGCTCGGCGGATTTCACCTTGCCGGCGCGGCGATGGAGTCACGGATCACAGCGACCGTCGACGACCTGGCGACGCTGGTCCAGCCGCGGATCGTCGCCCCGGGGCACTGCACCGGATGGCGTGCCAAGGCAGCCCTCGCCACACGGTTCGCACCAGCCGGATACGCGCCCTGCGTTGTGGGATCACGCTTTGTTCTCAGCGCCGGCGGTCCCGCTTAACCGCGCGCGCAATGTGGTGACGTGCGTCGTTGCTGCCGGCCGGGCGCACTGCCGGGACGCGTGTCGCACACTGAAGGCGTGCTGGCCATTCCGCAGGTTGTTCGCCGGAAAGCGGAGCTTGTGGGCGCGGGCGGCTGGCTTACCGATCTCCCAGCGCTGATCGGGGATCTGGAACGCGACTGGTCGATCAGCGTCGGACGGCCCTTCGCTCATCCGACCGAGGCGTTCGTCGCCGAGGCGGTCACCGCCGCGGGCGAGCGGGCCGTCCTCAAGCTCGTTGTTCCGCGTGCGGGAGATGCGGTGGCCCACGAGATCACCGCGCTGCGCCTGGCTGACGGACACGGCTGTGCCCGCCTGCTGCGCAGCGACATGGGCCGCGGTGCGCTGCTGCTCGAACGGCTCGGTCGGCCGATGGGCGAGGTGCGGCTTCCGCTACGTCGCCGACACGAGATTCTGTGCGACCTGGCGGCCCGGATCTGGCGACGGGCTCCGCACAGTGGATTGCCGACCGGCGCCGAGAAGGGTCGCTGGCTGTGCGGGTTCATCGTTGCGACATGGGAAGCGCTCGCCCACCCGGTCCCGGAGCGCACCGTTGCATATGCGCTCGCGTGCGCGGAACGGCGCGTCGCTGCGCACGACGACGCTCACGCGGTACTCGTGCATGGCGACGTCCACCAATGGAACGCCTTGCGGGCACGCGCCGGGTTCGCCCTTGTCGACCCCGACGGCCTACTGGCCGAGCCGGAGTACGACCTCGCGATTATCATGCGCGAGGACCCGCTCGAGCTGCTCCGCGACGGACCCCACGCGCGGGCGGCATGGCTTGCGGGCCGCACCGGCCGCGACCCGACCGCCATCTGGGAGTGGGGCGTGGTCGAGCGCACCTCTACCGGATTGCTCGCGGTGTCGGTCGGGCTACAGCCGATCGGCGACCAAATGCTGCACGTCGCCGACGTGATCGCGGCCGCTGAGTCGGCCTGACCGATGGCTTTCTCGAGAAGGTCGATGATGGTCTGCTCGAGTTTGGCGGCTTCCGACCACCCGACACCGACGCGCCGGTTTGTGGTCTTGGACGGTCATGACCTCCTCGTCAGGCCATGTGGTGGGCGAACGGCCGCCCGCGTCGCGGCGCCGATCGTCGATATGCGGCTTTGCCGCAGGTTGCCGAGCAGCACGCGGAGCGCCGTGGAGGGTCGGAACACCCGCTCGGGCGGGTCCTGCAGGGCGATGACTCGGAAGAACTGCTCAGCCACCGCGGGGTCACGCTCGGCCGCGAGCAGCACCCGGTTTACGTAGGCGTTGATGACCCGGACGGGTAGCGGCCGCGGTCCGTTCACCTGCGGCAGGGCCAGGTCGGCGCCGACCGTCAGTTGCCAGGCCATGTCCACCGGCCTTGCAGCGGCCCGGAAGAACCGCCGGGCGAGGTCGCGGTCGCCGCCGGCCAGCGAGTCCCGCAGAGCCTCCGCTTGCAGCGCGGCGACCGACATGCCCAGGGCGTACGTCGGGTTCGAGCTGCAGATCGCGTCGCCGAAGACGAGCAGCCCGGGCGGGAAGCGACGCAGCCGTTCGTACCGCCGGCGAAGGTTGGCCGGGAACCGATGCGCAACGATGTCGTCGAACGGTTCGGCGTCGCGGATCGCGGCGAAGACGTCCGGTGGGGCGATGGCCTCGACGAAGGCGAGGAAGCCTTCGGGGTCGGTCGGCGGGTGGTGTCCGTCGTACCCGATCGCGGTCAGGATCCACCGGTCCTGTTCCTGTGCGAACAGCACGAAGCCGGTGGGCCGGCTCGGCTGGGCACCGATGGAGACCATCTTTTGTCCGCCCAGCGCGCCCGGGCGCAGCTCTAGTTGTCTAGTGGCGTACTTCAGCTGGATCGTGAGCTGCTCTTCCGGCGGCTGGTCGTAGCCGATGGTCGCAAGCCAGGTGTGCGTGCGGCTGCCGCGTCCGGTCGCGTCGACAACGAGATCGGCGTCGAGGATCTCCTCGGCGCCGTCGGCGGCGAGCTGCCGGAGCCGTACGGCGGTGACGCGGTCTCGAGCCGCGCTGGTGACGAGTCCGACGATCTCGCGCCGGTCGAGCATCCCGACCGCGGGCAGTGCGCGGACCCGCGTGCGCACGTGAGCTTCCAGGTACGGCCGGCTGGCCTGACAGATGAAGGGCTGTCCGGGGCGCCCCCTCAGGCAGAGCAGATGACCGCCTGGGGAGAAGCGCATTTCCGCGAAGTCCCGGATCAGCGGCAGGCCCCCGGCGACCATGTCTTCGACCAGGCCGGGGAAGAGTTCGTTGAGTATCTGCGTCCCTCTGGGCACGAGCAGATGGGCGTGCCGGCCTTGGGGGACACCCCGCCGATTCTCCGTCGTCTCCAGGAGCGGGTCGCGTTCCACAACCGTGACTCGCTCGTACCCGTCGGCAAGCACCCGTGCGGCGAGAAGCCCGGCCATGCCTGCCCCGAGGACCACCGCGTGGTCACCGATCTTCGGCATCTCTGACCTCCCGCGTCGCGACGTGTGCTGCGACGCTAGGAAGGCAGGGGGTGCGGCGGCTTCGGGGAAACCACCCAAATGCCAGGCCGCGGCGCTGTGGGTGGTTCCAGCTAGTAGCTCAGCGGATCCCGCGCTCGAACGCGTACGCCGCCGCGGCGGTGCGCGAGCTGACGTCGAGCTTGGTCAGGATATTGCTGACGTGGCGCTCGACGGTCTTATCGCTGAGGAACAGTTCGGTGGCGATGGCGTGGTTGGTTTTGCCGGCCGCGACCAGCCGGAGCACCTCGACTTCCCGGGGGCTCAGCCCGGAAGGTTCGGCGACCGGTCGCTTGCCGGTATACCCATCGAGGCGGGTCAGGTCGGGGACGGCGCCGAGTTGGGCGAAGAGCTGCCGGGCCGCGTCTAGCTCCATTGCCGCGGTGTCCTCATCGTCGAGGGCGCGGTAGACCAGTCCGACCAGCGCCCGGGCGCGTCCCGTCTCGTACGGCGCCCCCAGCTCCTGCCAGGCCGCCCATGCGTTGCGCAGTGCGGCTAGCGCTGCTCGGGGATGGCCCTCGGCAATCAAGACCGCCCCGGTGGCGTGGGCGGCAACGGCCCGTAGCAGCGGCGTCTCGAGTTCGGCGGCGATCTCGGCCAGCTCGTCGGCGGCGGCGCGGGCGGACGGGACGTCGGTTGCGGCTAGCACGATGTCGACGTACGCGGCAAGCAGCTTGGACCTGGCCAGGCGGTTCGGCGCCTCGTCCAGCGCCGTGCTGATCGCCGCCATTGCCGCATCGACCTGTCCCTGGGCCAACCGCAGCTGCGCCAGACCGGGCTGCGGCCTTCGACCGAACCGGCTGGCCTGACGAAACGCCTGCTCCGCCTTCGCGACCTCCCCACGCAGCCGATGCAGCTCGGCCAGCTGATAGAAGGCCATGCCAACCACGTCCGGCGGGCCAGCGGGCTGCGAAAGCAGGTCACACGCCCGCTGCGCCTCCTCCATCGCATCCGGCCACGCGCCCTGCAGCTGCATGATCTCGGCACGGTGCACCAGACACTGACCGCGGAAGGGCACCAGGTCCGGCTGAGATTCACACCAGCGGCTCAACGCCCTTGTCCACTCCAGCGCCCGCCGAAGATCGAAGATCTCCTGACAGGCCTCGATCACACCGCAGTAGACGATCCCGGCAACGTTCGCAGACACCTCGCCAGCGGTGACTGCGACCATGGCCTCATCGAGCGACACAACGCCCCGCGCGGTCTCCCCGAGCCGGATCAGCGCCTGACCCCGGCCCATGCCAGCGAAGGACTTCAGGTCCGGGTCGCCGAAGCGGTCTGCGATCTTGGCGGCCTGAATGCAGGCTTCGTACGCGGCCGCGGCGTCGCCCCCGGCCAAGCCCTGCATTGCGACCGGCAAGAACAAATACCCTCGCTCGACGCAGTCCAGCCGACCCTCGTCCAATAGCCCGCTCGCCCGGGCGAGCCAGCCGCTGCCGGGGGCCATCTCACCCCGCTGCAGGAGCCCTAAGCCCAGCCAGAACGCGCACCGGGCGGCACGAGGTGCATCGCCCAAGCGAAGGCACTCGTGAAACGCCCGCGCCCCGGCATCGTCGCCGTCGTCGTCCCGGCCCAACAGAAAGGCGGCCATCGCGAGCCGCTCGAGATCCGTAGCGCCGAGTGGCGCCTCGTGATCCGCGACTGAGAGCTCGGCATATGCATCCGCCCAGGCGTGCCGACCGAAGGAGCCCCGGCCGCGATCAAGTGCGTCGGCCGCGGTCATACGCTCTCCCCACCGGAACCATCGCCGCATCACCCGGCACAGGCTCCCGTCGCGCACCACACAACGTGCTGCAGTCGCTTCTCTCGAACGTCCTGACATCGGCCAGATCCGTAAGCCGCGCCCGGTGACGACACAACACCTCACCTGTGCGGGCCGGGTTCGAGCGGGATACCCTCGTCCGCACTTATCGCGCCGGATCGATCGCGCGGATCGCGGCATGCGGGTAGAACGCCGAGAGGTGATCGACGCGCGCGCTCACGTAACCGACCGCGTGCCGACGAGAGAGGGTGATCACTGTGCAGGTGGCCTGCCCGAGGCCCGCAGCACCGCTGAATCACGACCTGCTGTCGACCACCTGCCCGGCAAAGTGATCACCGCGAGCGCAGAGGTGGGCATCCGCGCCGACTCACCGGTGAGAAGCGAGACCAGATCCTCGATCCCGGGGTTGTGGCCGACCAGGACCACGGTCTCGATGTCGTCAGGCAGTTCCCGCACGATGGTGAGGAGCTGTTGGTCTGACGCGGCGTACACGCGATCGTCGATCCGCGTCGGTGGAGGGACGTCGAGTTCTGCCGCGACGAGGTCCCAGGTGTTCAGGGCGCGAGTGGCCGGCGACACGATGGCGAGGTCCACGCTGTCGAGGTTCACGGCCAACCATCTCCCTATGTCCGGGGCCTGACGTCGGCCGCGCTTGGCCAACGGCCGGACGATGTCCGTCTCGTCACCCGACCAGTCCGACTTCGCATGCCGGAGCAGGATCAGCGTGCGCTTAGGCATCCGGCGCCCGCATCGCGGTAGTGGCCGCACATCTGGCGGCCGTGGCGTCGTCCTGAATGAGACCGTCGGCAGCCGCGTCGCGCGGGAGATCTGGACAACTGAGCATCTGAACAGTCTGACGCTGGTCACCGTTGGCCCAGCCTTCCCAGGTCAGCAGTCGCCGCTCGCGCACACGCCGAGCAGTCCCGCAGGACCCGTCCGATGAAGGTAGGTCAACTGCCAGCTGCACCCGGCGGAGTCACCAATATCGGCGACGGTGGTATTGAGTGCGGCACTCGGCGTGGTCGGCTCGCTGATGCTCGCCGAGCTGCTCTACGTGGCGTTCGGTTGGCAGATCGCGGGGGCGAGCCCGGAGGTGGTAAATCCCTTGCTCGTCCTGACGATTCTCGGACCGCTCGTTCAGGGCCCGCTTGCCGCGACTGTGCTGGTGGCCACCGGCACCGCCAGTAGACGATCGACCGCGCTTCCTCGGTGGCACGCCATCGTCGGATTCATTGCCGCGCCGGTGCTGACCTGCGCCGGCCTGGCCTTCGCCCAGACCCGCTGTTGGCGCACACTGGCAGGGGCGCCGATTTGTTGATCTCTGACGGTTCATACTTGGTAGGCAAGTGCTCCGCGGAAGGGCTCGTGGACTATCGCGTCCAACGGAGAATGTCCCTACAGTACAAGAAGATTCCTGCTTACCAACGGCATGAACGGACGACCGCGCGCCTCACACGGTAGGGGTCTCTGGTCCATCCCAGTGTCGCCGGATGCTGCATCGGCAGTTCTTGCTGATCTGCAGACCGTGTTCATGATCAGGTGCCCTGCTTCAACCTCTCGAGGCGAAGCCGTGCTCAACGACTACCCGGAGCTGTACGAGCGGCTGCCCGCCAAGGTTTCGGAGCTAACCCGCATGATCTGGGCGACGTTTCCTCGATCACGATCGAGCTGTTGCCCGTTCGCATGCGTCGTAATTGGTGGGAACCGCTACGGGCATGGCTGGCGTACTTCTGGCATTGCTCGATTGCGACGGTGTTGTCGCTGAGGCCCGGGAGGTTGTCATGTCTGTTCGCAGCGGTGGAGTGGTGAGCGGTGGAGTGATGGCTCGTCTGGTGTCGGTAGGCGCAATCACCGAGAACGGTGACGGCTCCGGCACTGTTCCGGGTAGACATGCCCGGCGTCGCCACCGGGTGCTGCAACGTCAACACGAGCAATGACGACATCGGCACGGTCATGGTCACCGCGTTGGGGCGCCAGTCGGCGTGCGGGGACGGGGCGTCCTGTGACCCGAGGCGCTGGGGGCGCCCGGCGGGCGGCACCGAAGAAATCGTCGTGGAATGCTTCGACTGGCGCGCGTCGACCGGGCCGAGGTGGCCACCCGCTCGGCGCTGCGGGCGCGCAACCTGATGGCGCGGGACCTGCGGGTGCCCGATCTCGGCGAGGATATCCGGGTCCAGGTCGACCCGTGGTTGCTGCCAGAGTTAGCCGACGCGACGGACATCATCGATGCGGTGCGCGCCGCCGGTTTCGTCGGCGAGGTCATGGTGACGGCGTTCTCGTCTGGTGCGTTCAGCCGCGACGCCGTCCGCGAACCCGTGAGGTCGTGTCGATACTGATCGACGAATCAGAACGGCATGGCGAGGAACGGCGAGGCATACTCCGCGTCGTCGCGCAGCGCTTCCTCCGCGGCGGTGGTGTCCATTCGATCGCGTTCCGCCGCGATGATCATGCCGAGCAGCCGGACGTCACCCGCCGTCGCCAGTCCGGTGATCTCATCGTGTGACAGCACCCACGACACCGCGGCGCGGATCCGTTCGGCCTCATCCAATGGCTCGTACCAGGTTGCATAGCGGTGCTCACCTTGCGGATCAGTCCAGTTACGACGAGCCACGGTCTTGATCGTCATCAGCCCGACGTCCTGACGGCGCACCTCGTCCACGAGCGCGCCATAAGCGAAGCGGAACTCGTCCTCGCGCCAAAGGACCGGATTGAGCGGCGTCAGCACGGTCGCGAACGGATAGCGGCGTAAACCATCCAGATGGGTAGCGGCCGCTGCACGACCGTGGCCGGTGATGCCAATCGCGCCGACCATGCCTTCGTCCATCGCCCGCACCGCGGACTCAAGGGCCCCACCATCACGCGTCACGGAGTCGAGCGTTGGCAGATCACCGACCGAGTGCAGCTGCAACAGGTCGACCCGGTCGATCCGCAACCGTTCCAGCGAGTTGTTGATCGACGCCCACGCGCGGTCCGCCGCGCGTTCCTCCACCTTGGTGGCAAGGAAGATCTGATCGCGAATGCGGCTCATCCATGGACCCAGGCGAAGTTCCGCATCGCCGTAGCTGGCCGCCACGTCAAAGTGGTTGATGCCGGCCTCGAGCGCCTGCTGCACCGATCCATCAGCAGCGTCCTGATCGATCTCCGACAGGGCCGCCGCCCCGTAGATCAGCACCGAACTGTCGTGTCCCAGTCGGCCGAGCCTTCGTCGTTCCATCAGAATGGCTCCTTCGATCGGCGATGTGTGCCTCCCTCCGGATCGTGCCACCATCCAGGCCGACCCGACCTGCCAGGAGCTGGCACACCCGCATGCGCGCCAGCGTCGCAGCCCCGGAGCGCGGCAGCCGTGCCCAGCGCGGCGCGGCTCAGCGAAGCGCGTTAGCGCTTGATCCCTCTCATGAGGCCGTGGGCGTCGGATGCCGTACGGCACACCCCGATCGAGCAGCTGGCTTGCTTTGGGTGGCAGCTCAGGACGTCGCAGCGCTGCGTTCGGCGAAAACCTCACGGGCGATTCGGTAGCTGTCGAAAGCGCGCGCGGCGCCGGCGTAGGCCTCGATCTGAATGAACGTTTCCACGATCTGTTCAGGAGAAACCCCGTTGTGGAGAGCGATACGCAGTTGACCCCGCAGTGGCTCGAGCGTGCCGAGTACAGCTGCGATGGTCACCGATATCAGCGCGCGGGTTCGTAGGTCGAGCACTTCTGTCCGGGGCCATGCGTCGCCAAAGGTGTGAACCGTTGCCAGACGGGTGAAGTCGCTGGCGTTGCCGGGTTCGCCCGGCCCGGGCTCGACGTACGGTTCGAGCCGCGCCCCGATCAGGTCCGCAGCGGTTTCAATCGCCGCCGCGTAGGCAGCACGTGTGTCTTGAGTGGTCATTGCGGTATCTCCCAGAAGGCCAGCAGGACTGCGCACCAAGCAGAGCCTGCCATCGCGGTTTCGATGCGGTCCAACCGAGTGCGAGGCGGCGGGGTCATCAGGCAGGTATTAGGCCCGAATGTCAGGCGCGTCCCCGTCACGACACACTGATTCATATGCGCGCCGGCGGCCGACCAACCCAGCGCGCGCGAATCGAGACGGCTCGCGAACGCATACGTGAGCGGCGTGACCGGTCGGGGTGCTCTTGAACGCGGTCGTCCGGTGGACGGTCGTTGCGATCTATGCGTGCGCGCACCGGTCAGCGGTTGCCGTCGTACCAGGCCAGCATCCGCAACGCTCGTAGCGTGTTCCAGCGGCTGGGCGTCCCGTCACCGTTCTCCAGTGGGAAGTGCACCGCGCCGCGGTGGGTGTTCTCCAGCGACCAGGTGCCGTCCGGACGCCGCTTGGACCGGACCAGGTCGACCGTCTCGGCCAGTGCCGGGTCCGGCAGGTCGCCGGTGGCTTGGAAGTAGTCGAGCCCGCGCAGCACGTCGTAGTGCCAGTAGGTCGGAAATGAGAACTGCAACCAGTCGGCGTCCACAATCGCACCGGTGCTCTGGCGCCGAAACAATCGCCGGGTGAGCAGGTACTCCTCGCCGCGCCGGCGCGCCGTGACGACGTCGCGTGACCCGCCGGTTGCGCGCTCGAAGGCCAGCAGGCCCTCCAGCACGCAGATCGTTGAATGGAACGACGAGCGAAGCGAGCCGTTCTCGGCCTCGCAGTTCCAGCCGCCGTCGGCGAGTTGTTCACCGAGCAACCGGCTCACGATGTCGTCGACCGCTACCCCGAAGTAGGCGCCGATCGCGACAGTGCGGCCGTTGATACATGGCTCGACCTCACCAGCGAAGAACAGCTGCCCGGCATGCTCCCACCGGCAGTTCGCCTGCACCAACGCAACCGTCTCACGCACCGGCTCGGCGTTCGGTTCGACGCCGAACTCGCGCATCAGCATCATGGCGGGCAGGGTCGCAGTCCACGGCTGTCCTGCCGAGAAGTCACCGCGAAAGTCCGTTGGGAAACACGCCCCGCCAGCCCACTGCCCGTCACCGTCGCGCTGCGCGAGCAACCGGGCACCCCAGCCCTCGGTCGCGACGCGCGCCCGTTCGCCGGCTACCGCTGCCGGCGGCGCGCCCGTGAGGTCGCGCAGCACCTGCCACCGCACTGCGGGGTCCGATTCGAGCAACCAGTCGATCACGTCCATTACGGGACGGTAGCGCGGTAGCGGCAAAGGCAGCTGCCGTTCAGCGGAAAGCACCCGCACCGGCGATGACACCAGCGGATCGCATGATCGTGAGATTGATCTCGGCCGATGGGTCGTCACGTCGGCGCAC
>Ga0307296_10000345_pt1 | contig 21346 bp, 18 predicted proteins | sample ER_DNA_153_FD_194467 | JGI IMG/M metagenome (GOLD analysis project Ga0307296, IMG submission 194467) | Bulk soil microbial communities from the East River watershed near Crested Butte, Colorado, United States - ER_DNA_153 | ecosystem: Environmental > Terrestrial > Soil > Floodplain | place... | reverse complement strand
TGGCGAGCAGCCCGTGGTCATCGACACCGGCCTCAGCACCGCCGACAAGGATTTCGTGTCCGCCCTCGCCGAAGTGCTCGATCCCGCCGACGTGCGGTGGCTCTGGATCACCCATCCGGACCGCGACCACACCGGCGGTCTCTGGCCGCTCCTCGAAGCCGCACCGAAAGCCCGACTGGTAAGCACCTTCCTCGGCGTGGGCATCATGTCCACCGAGTGGACGGTCCCCCTCGACCGGGTCTTCCTGCTCAACCCGGGCCAGACCCTGGACGTCGGTGACCGGCGGCTGCACGCCTTCCGCCCGCCGCTGTTCGACAATCCCTCGACGACCGGCTTCCTCGACGACCGGACGGGTGCGCTGTTCAGCTCGGACTGCTTCGGGGCACCGATGCCATCGCTTGAGCTGGCCACATCCACCGACGTACGCGCGGTTGGCGACCAGGTTCGCAACTTTCAGCTGCTGTGGGCATCCGTCGACAGCCCGTGGGTGCACCAGGTCGACCCGGCAAAGTTCCGCGCCACTGTCGACCCGGTCCGTGCCATGGGAGCCTCCGCTGTTTTCAGCACTCACCTGCCGCCCGTCTCGCAGCCGGACGACCAGCTCTACGAGACCGTGCTGCTCGCGCCGGAGGCATCCCCGTTTGTCGGGCCTGATCAACAGGCACTCGAGGCCCTGCTCGCCACCTTCGAGCCGACCTGAGCACCGCTCACGAATCAGCCGTCACCGGAGCGTGCCGTCAGGGGCTGACGCGCGTGCCGTCTCATCAGGGAAATTCTCCGGGAAGTGGCACGCAACCTGATGCCGCGGCAGCAGCTCGACGAGTGGTGGCTCCTGGGTCCGGCAGATCTCCTGCGCCTTCCAACAACGGGTGTGGAATCGACACGCAGGTGGAGGCGAAATCGGGCTGGGCACGTCACCGCTCAGCAGAATCCGCTCACGCTCCTGGCGGCGTCGGGTGTCAGGCACGGGAACGGCTGACATCAACGCGACCGTGTACGGGTGCATCGGCGTGCGGTACAGCGCCTCACGGTCGGCCAGCTCCACGATCTTGCCGAGATACATCACCGCCACCCGATCCGAGACGTAGCGCACCACCGACAAGTCGTGGGCGATGATCACGTACGTCAGATCGAACTCCTCCTGCAAATCCTCCAGCAGGTTGATGACCTGCGCCTGAATCGATACGTCCAGGGCCGAGACCGGCTCGTCAGCCACGATCAGTCGTGGGCGCAGCGCCAGCGTTCGGGCGATGCCGATGCGCTGCCGCTGACCCCCGGAAAACTCATGAGGGTATCGGTTGTAGTGCTCGGGGTTGAGCCCAACCGCAGCGAGCACGTCCTGAACCGCTTTCTTGACTCCACCCGGCGGATCTACGCCTTGGATGCGGAATGGGGCGCCCACGATCTTGCCAACAGTGTGCCGTGGGTTCAGCGACGAATAGGGATCCTGGAAGATCATTTGTATGTGGCGACGCAACGGCCGCATCGCCCCATCCTTGAGATGGCTGATGTCGCGTCCCTCGTAGGTGATCTTTCCCGCTGTCGGCTCGAGGAGACGCGTCAGCAGCCGGGCCGTCGTACTCTTGCCGCACCCCGACTCACCGACGATCGAGAACGTCTCGCCACGCTTGACCGAGAAGTTCACTCCGTCCACAGCCTGAACGGCCCCGACCTGTCGGCGCAGGATCCCGGCGCGGATCGGAAAGTGCTTGATCAATCCTTCGGCGATGATCAGATCCGAGTCCGGCTCGGCGCCTGCCGCTGCGGGCCTCTGTGCGGGTGCGGTCACAACTTCGGCGCAATCTCGTGTTCCCAGATCTGCTCACGCTCAGTTGTGGAGAGATGGCAGGCGACGGTGTGGCCGGGTTCGACAGGAACCAGTTCGGGGCGCACCTCCTCACTGCGACCGCCGTTTCGCGCGGCGTAGTCACAGCGGGGGTGGAATGGGCAGCCGGGCGGCACATTGATGAGGCTGGGCGGCGTGCCTCTAATCGCAAGCAGCCGCTCGCTCCTCTCCCGGTCGAAGCGCGGGACTGACCCCAACAGGCCCCACGTATACGGGTGGGCGGGCCGGTTGAAGAGCTGGTCGGCGCTGCCGTACTCCATGGCACGCCCGGCGTACATGACCAGCACGTCATCGGCGAGCTCGGCGACGACCCCGAGGTCATGGGTGATCAACACGACGGAGGAGTTGAACTCGCGCTGCAGGTCACGGATCAGGTCGAGAATCTGCGCCTGGACGGTCACGTCGAGAGCGGTGGTCGGTTCGTCCGCGATCAGCAAATCGGGATCGCACGACAGGGCCATGGCGATCATGGCCCGCTGCCGCATCCCGCCCGAGAACTGGTGCGGGTACGCGTCGACGCGCTGGCTTGGCTCGGGGATACCGACCCGGCCGAGCAAGTCGATGGCGTGCTTGCGAGCCACCTTGGCGTTCACCGGATTGTGGATTCGGTACGCCTCGATGATCTGGCGACCCACCGTGTAGTAGGGGTTCATCGCCGAAAGCGGGTCCTGAAAGATCATGGCCATTTTCTTTCCGCGCAGGCCGCGGACATACTCCGGACTCTTGGCCAACAGATCCTCTCCTTCGAGATAGATCTCACCGCTCTGCTCGGCGCCTGGCCGGGTCTTTTCCGAAGCCGGCCTGGTATGCAGGCCCATGATCGCCAGGCTGGTGACGCTTTTGCCCGACCCGGACTCGCCCACAATGCCGAGAGTTCGGCCGCGGTCGAGGGCGAAACTCAGCCCATCCACTGACTTAACCAATCCGTCGTCGGTCGGAAAGTGCACGTGAAGATCAACGACTTCCAGGAACGGCTGTTCATCCAGCTGACCGGGGTGCCGGACGACCAGGTCACGCAGCGCAGACGTGGTCATTCGAGCCGCACCCGGGGATCGATGACGCCGTAGAGAAGATCAACAAACAAGTTCGCCATGATCACGAAGAAGCCGGCGACCAGGGTGACGCCGAGGATCTTGGGCAAGTCGTTATTGAGGATGCCGTCGAGAGCGTACTTGCCCAGACCGTTAAGCGAAAACGTCTTCTCAGTGAGCACCGCCCCCCCGAGCAGCAGGCCGACGTCAAGGCCGAAAATGGTGAGGACAGGGGTGAGTGCCCCTCGGAGGGCGTGCTTGACGACAACCTTGCGCTCGGAGAGCCCTTTGGCCCGCGCAGTGCGAATGTAATCCTCGGTCATGGTCTCCAGCATTCCCGCCCTGGTCAGCCGGGCGTACTGGGCCGAGAACAGAAAGGCGAGAGTAATCCAGGGCAGCAGCAGTGAGTACGCCCACTGCGCCGGGTTCTCGCTGAACGGAACGTAATGGCCGCCGGGCGAAGTGATGCCAAGCCGGTAGCTGAAAAATGTCAGCGCAATAAGTCCGGTGAAGAAGATCGGCAGCGATACTCCGGCCAGCGCGATCCCCATAGCGGACCGGTCAAACAACGTGCCCCGTCGGAGGGCTGAGATCACGCCAATCGTGACACCAGTGACCAGCCAGATGATCGACGCTCCAATGACCAGCGAAATGGTCACCGGGGCGCGATCCAGCAAGTCCGGCCACACCGGCTGCCGAGTGATGAAGGAGTACCCCAGACAAGGCGCCGGACAATGTTCGACACCGGAGCCATAGTCGTAATCTGCACCGACAAAGACACCCTTGATCCAGTGCCAATACTGCACGGGCACCGGATCTAGGAATCCCAGCCGTTCCGCCGTCAGATGGACCGTCTCAGCGGTAGCGGCCCGCCCCACGTACCGTGTCGCGAGCGTTTCCGGGGTCGCTCCGCCCAGTCGCGGAATCAGGTAAAAGATGCCGAAGGTGACCATGCTGAGCACTATCAGCAGCAGCACTGCCCACAGCAGCCGCCGCACGATGTACGCGAACACGTCACCTCCTTAGGCGATCATGCGCGCTGAGCCTGTCGAAGCGCCTCTTCCACAGGCTCAGGGCGCAGATGATCTTCTGTCTCCTACTTCTGGGCTCCCATCCCCAGGTAGTCGTACTCACCGAATGCATCGGTGACCATGATGTTGGTGGCATTCTTCGACCGCAGCAGCAAGGTCTTGGCGTACACACCCGGGTAGATCACCGCATCCTCCATGACCCGCTTGTCGATCTCGCCCCACATCTGGTTGCGCTTGTCCGCGTTGAGTTCGGTCAAGGCCTGGTCCAGCATCTTGTCGACCTCGGGAATGCGGACGCTGAAATTGGAGGAACCGCCGGTCTCGCGGATGACCCTCGAGTCGACAATCTGGGACAAGAAGCCGAAACCATCTGGCCAGTCGGCCCCCCAACTGTTGAGGCAGAGCCCTAGCTTGTTCTTCACCACGTATGGCGGAAGGCCGCAGTACTGGGCGAAGAAATCACCCTGCGGATACGGCTTCAATGTGAGCTTGATGCCAACACGACCCAGGGCCTGCTGGAACGCCTCGGCAGTGGCCTTCTCTTTCGGCCGCTCGGCGCGGTAGCCGATATTGGTTTCGAAGCCGTTCGGCTGGCCGCAGGCTTCCAGTGACTTCTTGGCCGCGTCCAGGTCGCCCTTGTGGTCTTGGCCGTTCGGGTACAGATCGAAGGCCTGATAGCCCGGAATGTTGGGTGGCAGGATTGTGGTTGCCAGGTCCCCACCTGCGAACGGGCCACCGTACGCGGCCTGGTAGCCCGTTTGATCCATGGCGTACATGATCGCCTTCCGGCACTCGATGTTGTCGAGCGGCGGGACTGTCGGAATGATCGAGGTGTAATTGAGCCGCGTGCCGAGCGGGTTGTCCGCATTCGCCTTCAGATTCGGATCCTGAAGGACCCGGCTTTGCGCGGCCGGTTGGACTCCAACAGCCGAGACATCGACGTCGAGGTCGCCGCTGAGGATTCGGTTGTCGACGTCGTCAGGATTCACATTGAGGGCAACCTCCATGCGGTCAGGGAGCGCCTTCCGATTGGGATCGGTCGCGGGATCCCACTGATCGTTGCGGACCAGATTGAAGCTCTTGCCGGGCTGCAGGTCGGCAAACTTGTACGGACCACTGGAGACAATCGAGTTCCGGTACTTAGCGCCGGTGTCCTTGTCCTTGGGCACTGGCATCGTGTCGGGTTGCTGCGCCAAATAGTCGAACGCTGCGAACGGCCTCTTGCTGTGGAAGACGATTGTGTACTTATCGGGGGTCTCAATAGCCGAATCAGTGTTGGCGTTCGGTGACTTGTAGGGACCCTTGTAGCCATCTGGTAGATCGAGGATTGCCTCCCAGTAAGCCGGTCCGTTGGGGAACGTTTGCTTGTCGGTGGAGCGCAGCACCGCGTATTTCACATCGGCGGAGGTCACCTCCGTGCCGTCCTCGAACTTGACGCCCTGGCGCAGCTTGTAGGTCCAGGTCTTAGCACCGTCGGATGCCTGGCCCGGGCCCTCAGCGAGATCCGGCACCAGCTGGTTGCCCTCCTTGCCAGGCGCGGCTTTGAACATCATGAGCGAGCGACCATAGTTTCGCGCGAAGTTCCATGACCAGGCGTAGTACGTCTCGCCGGGATCCAAGGTGTCCCAGTCACCGGGGTTCGCGAACTTCAGCGTGCCGCCCTTTTTGTCTGAGGGGCTGACGACGCCGGTGGATGCAGCGTTAAAGGCGGCCTGAGCGCCCTGACTGCCGGACCCTTGCTGGCTACTCGCGCCGCCACCGCCACCGCAAGCGGCCACTAGTAGTGAGGCCGAAACCCCTACGGCGGCCAGGCCTCTAGCTCGCCAGGATCTCGAATGGTTCATTCCTGAATCCCTTCTTGTTCAGTCGGGGGGTCACCCCGAGATGATTCCTATCGGTTGGCTCGTGGGTCGAGGGCGTCGCGTAGGCCGTCGCCGAACAGGTTGAAGGCCAGGACCGTGGCGAAGATCGCCATGCCAGGCCAGAACATGAAGTGCGGCTGCGTGTAGTAGACGACGGCGTCGGACAGCATGCCGCCCCAGCTCGGCGTAGGCGGACGGATACCCACGCCGAGGAACGACAGCGCCGCCTCAAAAAGGATGTTGGTCGGGATCAACAGCGTCGAGACGACCAGGATCGGCGCAATGAGGTTGGGCAGCATCTCGGTACGGAGAATGTAGCCGCGGCGGGCCCCAATGCTTTTGGCCGACTCGACGAACTCCCGTTCCCGAAGCGAGAGCGTCTGCCCGCGGATGATCCGTCCGATATAAGGCCAGTTGAAGAACCCGATGATGAAGATCAGCAACGCGATCCGCAATTGGTTGCCCTGGAGGCCGAACGCCTGGTCCGGGAAGACGCCGGCCAAGGCAATGGCCAAGACCAGCAGCGGGAAGGCCAGAAACACATCCATCAGCCGGCTGGTGATGGTGTCGGTCCAGCCGCCGATGAAACCGGAGATGATTCCGAGCGTGGTGCCGATAGCCACCGACAGCAGGGTTGCCAGAAAGGCGATCAACAGGGATATCCGGCTGCCATACACGATCCGACTGAAGATGTCGCGACCGTTCACCGGCTCGATGCCCATGAGGTGATCCCAGCTCATTCCCCCGAAGCGGCCGATCGGCGTCAACGTGCCACCGGCTGTGTCGATGAGCTCTTGGTGGAACTCGTTGGGCGGATCGCCGAGGTACTTCACGATCAGTGGCGCGAAGATGGCCACCAGAATGAGAAAGATCAGGAAGACGCCACCGGCAAGGGCGACCTTGTCCTTTTTGAGCCGCATCCAGGCGATCTGCCCGAGGGAGCGGCCCTCCGTCGGCCCGGCACCAGCCAGCACTGCTTCCGGGATGGCGGCCTCGGCTCCAGTGCCGACGTCCGGCGGAATTGTCAACTTTCGCCTCCTACCCAGGAGTAACCTAGCTCGAAAGCTCAGCGGACGCGCGTATTCCCCGATGGTTGTGACCGCAGCGATATCCCGCTCTGCAGCGCCAGAAGCTGGGATGTGGTATCCCCGCAACCAGTTGCATTGCCACCGGGCCATCACCATGATGATCACCAAGCCCTAGGTGATCAGAGACGACAACAGTTTGCGCGATTTCGGTGTCGTTCCTGACACTTTGCGAGGCGGCAGGATCATGATCATCCTCACCCATTCAGGAGCTTGTCATGTACCTCATGCGCATCGGCCCGAGCGGCTCGGAGCGACCAGTCGTCCGGATTGACGACACCCGCTACATCGACGTCGCCGATGTGGTCAGCGACTTCGATGAGGCGTTCTTCGGTAGCGATGGCCTGACCGGCCTGCGCGACATCGTTGGCGAACGGGTCGCGGCCGGACAGACGCAGGAGTTCGCCGCGGAGCGGATCGGCGCCCCGATCGCTCGGCCCCACCAGATCCTCTGCATCGGCTTGAACTACAGCGACCACGCCGCCGAGACCGGACTACCGGTCCCGAGCGAACCGATCCTGTTCACGAAGTCGCCGAACGCGCTCGTAGGCCCGAACGACGACGTCCGCATCCCGCGGGGCTCGACCAAGCTGGACTGGGAGGTCGAGCTTGGTGTCGTGATCGGCAGGCGAACCAGCTATCTCGACTCCGTCGAGGACGCTCGCGCCACCATCGCCGGTTTCGTTGTGGTCAACGATGTCAGCGAACGCGCGTTCCAGATCGAGCGTGGTGGGCAGTGGTCGAAGGGCAAGTCCGCCGAGACCTTCAACCCGGCAGGACCATGGCTCGTCACACCGGACGAGATCGACGATGTGCTCGACCTGCGCATGTGGCTCGACGTCAACGGCGTACGCCGCCAGCACGGGTCAACCTCGACAATGATCTTCGATCCCTACTTCATCGTTCACTATCTCAGCCAGTTCCTGGTCCTCGAACCGGGAGACCTGATCAACACCGGCACGCCGCCCGGCGTCGGAATGGGTTTCCAACCTCAGGTGTGGCTGCAGGCCGGTGATGTGATGGAGCTCAGCATCGAGGGCCTGGGCCAGCAACGCCAGACCGTGGTCCCCGCCCGATGAGCCAAGTCGCCGCCCGATAAGCCAAAAGGAGTCCCATGTCCACGCCCGTTGTCGTCACCGCGTACTTCCATCCCGCCAGGGGGCAGCATGACCGGGTGGTCGAAGCGCTCCGTCCGTCGATCGCCGCTGTCCACTACGAGCCGGGTTGTGAGCTGTACGCCATCCACGACGCGCCCGACGGCACGATCGTGATGATCGAGAAGTGGAGCTCGGTGGAGGAGCTGGACGAGCACGGCAGCGGGGAGGCAGTGCATGCCCAGACCGCAGCCCTGGAGGGACTGCTGGCATCGCCGGTCGAGGTGACGCGCCTGGTGCCGTTACCGGCTGGGAGCGCTGAGCAAGGACAGCTCTGAGCTCAGCCGCACGATCCCCCGTTGAACGCTGAGCCCTTAGCGAGAGACAGGTCGGAGCAGGGGAACATCAGGGTTGAGTTCGACGCCGAAACCTGGGGTGTCGGGGAGCTTGAGCCGGCCGTTGACAGGCACCGGCTCGCCCATCAGCAGCGGCGAGAACATCGGCACCACCTCGTCGGCCTCGGGCGCCATCATCAAGAACTCGGCGAACGGGCTGTTAGTCCGGGTGATCACGAAGTGGTAGGAGTACACACTCGACCCGTGCGGAACCACCAGGGCACCGTACGCGTCCGCGAGCGCGGAGATCTTGATCAGCTCGGTGATCCCGCCGCACCAGCCGACGTCTGGCTGCAGAATGTCGGCGCACCCCATCTCCAGCAGCATGCGGAATCCGTACCGGGTGGACTCGTGCTCGCCGGTCGAGATGAGCATCCCCGGCGGCACACTGCTACGGAGGTCGCGGTAGCCCCAGTAGTCGTCGGGGATCAATGCCTCTTCCAGCCACTTCAGCCCGTACTGGTGGGCTGCCGTGGCCAGCCGAATGGCATAGTCGAGGTCCAGCGACATCCAGCAGTCCCACATCAGCCAGAAGTCATCCCCGACCTTCTCCCGCATTGCGCCGAGCTCATCCAGATTCGCGCGCAGACCCGCCACCCCCTCATGAGGGCCGTGATGCAGGGGCAGCTTGCCGCCGACGAAGCCCATCTGCTGCGCCAGGTCGGGCCGCGCGCCGGTGGCGTAGAAGATCAGCTCGTCGCGGACCGCACCGCCCAGCAGGTGATAGACCGGCTCCTGCCGCAGCCGACCGAGCAGGTCATAGAGAGCAAGATCAACTGCACTGATCACGTTGAGGACCAGCCCCTTGCGACCGTAGAACAGCGTCGACCGGAACATCTGATCCCAGATCTTCTCGATGTCGGTGACCGGAGCGCCCTGCAGGAACCGGGCCAGGTGCCGCTCCACGATCCAGGCCCCGGGCTCGCCCGCCGTGGTCACACCGAACCCAATAGTGCCGTCGTCGGCCTCGACTTCGACGACGAGTGTGCCCAGCACGTTGAGACCGAAGCTCCGGCGGCTGTCCTCGTAGCCCGGGTACCGTGACATCGGAGTCGCGATGTGGTCATCGATCCAGTGGTAGCCCTGCTGGTCGTGGTAGTCCGCGCCACCCCCGGCACCGACGGTGTACGCCCGGACTTGCGCGATCTTCGAAGTGATCATGCCGGAGCTCTCTGCGGTGGCCCGTGAGGGAACACCAAGATCTTGCTCGCGGTGCTACGGCCCCGGGCCAGGTCATCAAAGCTCTGCGGCGCCCCCTCCCAACCGACGCGGCCGTCGATCAGCGCCTGGATCCCCTCGGGAACAGTGCCGACCCAGTCGGCGGTCTGGACGAACTCATCCGCACTGTAGGTGAACGACCCGATCAGCGCTCGTTCCGCCGTGCTGAGGGCGTACGCGGCAAGCTCCAGCTGGGGCGAGCCCATTCCGACCAGCACGATCCTGCTTCCCAGGCTGGACGCGGCCAGCGCGTCGGCCACAGTCCGGCTGGTCCCGACCGCGTCCACCGCCAGAGTCGCGGACCCACCGAGCTCGGCGGCCACGGCGTCAACCAGATTTCCACTCGCTGGATCGATCACCGCCGCCCCGAGTCGCGCACAGAGCTCGCGGCGTGACGCGCTGACGTCGGACAATGCCAGCGCTTGGATTCCCAGCCGCTGGGCGGCGAGCAGGCACGCTTGCCCGATCGGCCCGCCGCCGATGACCAGCACCCGATCGTCGGCGACAGGCTGGGCGCGGCGGACGGCGTGGTATCCCACGGCCATCGGCTCCACCAGGGCACCGAGCTCCTCCGGCATGTCGTCCGGCAGCGGCACGATGTTCGCCGCGGGGACCGCAACCTGATCGGCGAAGGCCGCCGGGATCTCTGGCGCAACGCCGAGGACCACCCGCTGACTGCACCAGTGTTCCTGACCAGACAGGCAAGCCGGGCAGGCGTGGCAGGACATCACCGGGTTGACGGTCACAAGCTGGCCGACCTTGAGTTCCCCCGCGCCTGTTCCGAGCTCCCGAATCCGGCCGACGGTTTCGTGTCCCATGATCTGGCCAGGGTGGCGGCGACCGTTCTCACCGGAGTAGCCGTGGAAGTCCGAGCCGCAGATTCCCGTGGCGATCACCTCGACCACCACCTGCCCAGGCCCCGCCACCGGATCGGGCCGTTCCTCAACCGCGATGTCGTAGAAATCGCGCAATACCAGCGCTCTCATGTCCCTACCTGGTAGACCTGTGAACCCCCCGCGCCGCCTCAGCCTTGTCATGCGGTACGTACATGGCGTCGACCTCATCCAGGTGGCCGGCCTCGACCTCGTTGGCCTTCTTGAAGAACGCGGTCATCGCAAACAGCACTGCGGCAAGGACGGCCCCGATGGACAGGGAGTACAGGCCTGCATTCCCGCCGAGCGTTTCCTTGAAGTAGTCGCGCTGGATGGGCGCCAGAAAACCACCCAGGTTGCCCAGCGAATTGATCAATCCGATGCCGGCGGCGGCGGCGTATCCGGTCATGTACTCCGTCGGCAGCGTCCAGAAGATTGGGGACATGGCGATGAACCCCATCGCGGCCAGGCATAGGCCGCCGATCGCGAGCACAGGGTAACTGCTGAGCGCACCGGAGATCACGATGCCAAACGCGGTGCCCAGCAGCAGCAGCGTGCCGATCAACCGGTGCTTGCGGGTGCGGTCGGCCATACCCGGGAAGATCAGCAGACCCACCAGTGCGAAGACCCAAGGAATGGCGGTCACCAGCGAAGACTGGAAGCCGAGCTTCTGGCCGGTGATGGCGGTCACCTGAGTGGGCAGGAAGAACGTGACACCGTAGACCGCAATCTGGAGGCAGAAATAGATCAGCGCGAAGTACCACACCCGCCAGTTGCCGAGGGCGGCCAGCACCTTCTTCGGCCCGTGGCCTTCCTCCTTGGCGGTGTCCTCGGCGTCAATCGTCTCCATGAGAGCCTCCCGCTCGTCGTCGGGGAGCCACGCCGCTTGCTCAGGCTTGTCGGTCAGGTAGAAGAAGGCCCAGACGCCGACCGCGACCGCCAGCAGACCCTCGACCAGGAACATCCACTGGATGCCGCGCAGCCCGAGGAAGCCGTTAAGCTCCAGCAGACCGCCAGAAAGCGGATTACCGAGAATGCCCGCCAGCGCGATGCCCATATAGAAGTAACCCCGGGCCCGGCTCAGGTGCCGTGCTGGAAACCAGTAGGTGAGGAACAAGATGACGCCGGGGAAGAAACCGGCTTCCATGACACCGAGCAGGAAACGCAGAATGTAGAAGCTGATCGGCCCCTGGACGAACATGAAGGCGGCGGCGACAATGCCCCAGGTCACCATGATCCGGGACAGCCACCACCGCGCCCCGACCCGGTGCAACAACAGATTGCTCGGGACTTCGAAGATCGCGTAGCCGACAAAGAAAAGCCCAGCGCCGAAGGCGTATGAGGCCGCGCTGATGCCGAAGTCAGCCTCAAACTCTTGCTGGGCGAACGAGACATTGCTTCGGTCCAAGAACGCAATCACATACATCAGCAGCAGAAATGGGACCAGTCGTCTGAAGACCTTCCGGGTTGCCTGCTCGCTCAACTCGAAGCGACGCTGGGGGGTTAGATTCGTGACGGTGTCGGCCATCGATGTCTCCTTGGTCGTGGTGCCGTTGGTCAGAGTGGTTCAGTGCATGTGCTTGCCGCCGTCGAGCTGGATGGTTGCTCCGTTGATGTAGCCGGCACCTTCGGACAGCAGGAACGCTACCGTGGCGGCGATCTCCTCGGGCTGGCCGACCCGCCCTAGCGGGATGCCGGCAGACATCCCGGCTTTGCGCTCCTCGCTGAGCCGGCCACCCATGATCTCGGTGTCAACGGGCCCAGGTGCAAGCACGTTCACGGTGATCCCGTACGGCCCGAGTTCCCGCGCCCCACCGCGGCACATCCCGATCACCGCCGCCTTTGCGGTGGCGTACACGCCTTTGGAAAACGTGCCGCCTCCGTCCAGGGCGGTGATCGAGGACGTGTTGACGATGCGTCCGACACCCTGCGGGATCATCCGCGCAGCCGCCGCCTTGAGCATCAGAAACGAACCCGTGACGTTCACTGCCATCACCCGTTCGAACTCCGCCAAACTGCATTCGTGGAGCGGCACCGGGCAGGCAATCCCGGCTAGGTTGACCAGACCGACCACCGGAGGGAGCTCGGAGTCGATCTGTTCGTACGCCTCGGTCACCGATGACTCCGAGGCGATGTCGGTCGGTACTGCAAGCAGGTTCTCATGTCCCGCGGCGCGGAGTTCTTCCTCCACGCTGGCCAGGCCATCGGCGTTGATGTCGACCAGCGCGACGTGCCAGCCGTTCTCGGCCAGTATCCGGGCGGTCACTCGGCCGATGCCCGCCGGACCGCCGGCCCCGGTGACGACGGCCGTACGCACCTCGGGCAACCGTGATGAGACGGTGGATGTCTCTGCGGCTGGGGCGGATGTCATTGCTGCTCCTTCTTCTCGTCCTGCGTCAGTCGATCAAGGTGGCGAGGATGTCGCGGATGTAGGCACAGTTCTTGCCGATCACGGTTATCGCGTCGCTGCCGTAGTGCTCGCACAGGAAAGCACCCCGGAAGCCGAGGTCGAGCGCCTGACTGATCGCGGCCCGGTAGTTGATCAAGCCGAACTCCATCGGCACCGGGAAGGTCATCACCTGACCGGTCGCCGGATCTTCGTCCCGTAGATAGTTCTTGACGTGCCAGTAGTTGCTGTACGGCAAGACCTTGTCGAGCATGTCCTGCACCGGCTCGATCGGGCGGTGTAGTCGAATGAAGTTGCCGATGTCAGGGTTGAGGCCACAGGCGTCGTGTCCCACTTCCTTGAGGAATTGAACCGCGCCGTCGCAGGTCCCGACGTAGGTGTCCTCATACATCTCGAGGGTGATCTGTTGGCCGTTGCTGGCGGCGTGCTCGGCCAGCTCGCGAATCAACGACGCAGCGCGGCTCCGCACCTCCGGCGAGTCATCGTCATGCCAGCCATCGACCAACCAGAACCACAACGCTCGTTGCTGTTCTTCGGTCATCGCCTGAAAGAAGCCAAAGCTGACCAATGGCACTCCGAGCTCCGCCGCCTTGTCGAGCAGTCGGTGACTGTACGCGAGGTATTCCTCGCCGTGTTCGGGATCCATCACGCTGCGGCGGGAGGTCGAAATGGCGGGAATGGTCAGGCCGACGTCGCTCAGCACGCTCTTGAAGTCGGAGAGCCGCTCCGGGCTGAGATCGCCGACCCGAACCCACGTGTCGGTTGGGTCGACCTCAGTAAAACCGATCCGCCGGACCAGCCGCAGGTGCTTGGCCCACTCTTCCGGGTCGGCGTCGTGGATTGGCCCACCCTTCGAGTCGGTACTTCCGAAGGGGAGCATTGCAGCCGCGATAGGCCAGGTCTCGGCGGTGTACGGAGCAGTGGCCATTGATCGCTTCCTTTCGGTCGGAACGAAGGATCGGTGATCACAATGGGGCGGGGCCAAGCTCCCTAAGGAGTTGGCCCAGCCGGGCGTACGCGGTGTTGCGGTAGGCCACCAGCGGTGCCTGGTCGCCGGCCGGAGTGACGAGTCCGCCTCCCTGCTTGACGCCGTACCGTCCGGCCTCGACCAGCTCGGTCAGCATCGAGGGCGCTGCGAGGCGCTCGCCGTAGTGAGCTTCCAGCGTGCGGAAGCCGTCGCGGTAGACATCGAGGCCCGCCATATCGGCAATGGCGAAGGGACCGAAGAATGGCAGCCGGTAGCCGAATGTCGTGCGGACGATGATGTCCACGTCGTTCGGCGTGGCCACTCCCTCCTCGACGAGGTTGAAGGCCTCTCTAAGCAGAACGTATTGCAGCCGGTTGAGCACGAAGCCGGCTTTGTCGTTAACCCGTGCCGTCAGTTTTCCGGTACGCCGAACCAGGGCCTCGACCGCCTGAATCACAGCCTCCTCGGTTCCGGCGTGGGCGATGAGCTCAACTCCTGGGATGAACGGGGCTGGGTTTGAGAAGTGCACACCGAGGAAGCGCTCGCTGTGCTCCAGACCGACCGCAAGATCGCCAATTGGCAGCGTTGAGGTGTTACTCCCGATCACCGCTTCTGGGTGTGCCGCCGCCTCGATGCCGCGTAATACCGGACCCTTGACCTCGGGCCGCTCCAGCACCGCCTCTTCGATCAGATCGGCCCCGGATACCGCCTCAGCGACGGTGTCGGCGGCCCGCAGGTTTTCTTGCACCAGGTCGGCCGAACCGGGTTCGAACAGACCATGCTTCTCGAAATCTTCGGTCTCCCGGCGCAAACGATCAAGGTTGCGGTGAGTCAGCTCCGGATCGGCGTCGCAGATAGCGACGTCCAACCCGGCCATGGCGAACACCTGCGCGATGCCGCCCCCCATGTAACCGGCACCGATCACCGCGATGTGCTCGATCTGTTCGGTCATTTGTTAACGACCTTCCACAGGGCGCGATCATCCATTTCGGACAACAGCACGCCCCGACCATCGGGAGTCGGCTAAACGTGTTCTTATGTTTACTGCTAGGCGGCCCACGGCGTCCAGTGCCTGAGGTACCCCGCTGCGCGTAGCAACCAAAAAGACTCCCCCTGCCGGGGCGGCATGCCTGGCATCTCGGTAGTCTCACAGGAACGACCGGCCCCAACCGAGGGGGTTTACCGTGACCACTGGTTCCCCACCTGCACCGTCGCCTCAGTCTGTCGGCGCCATCACATTGGAACGACTGCTCGCCGACCAACCGCCTGTCCTCGATGTCGGTGCGAACCTGGACGAGGTCCGAAAGGGCCGGCGGCTGGTCGTGCTCGACGACGACCCCACCGGTACTCAGACCATTGCCGATCTACCGGTGTTGACAAGCTGGACGGTTGCGGACGTGCAGTGGGCGCTGCAACAACCAACCACTGGCTTCTTCGTGTTGACCAACACGCGCAGCCTCTCGGAGGCCGACGCGGCGGAACGCAACCGCCAGGTCGTCAATGCCCTGGACCGGGCGGCCAGTCTGGAACAGGTGTCTTATGTGATCGCGAGCCGTAGCGACTCCACGTTGCGCGGATACTTCCCTCTTGAGACCGACGTCCTGGCCGAAGAGCTGGCCGCGCGCGGCATCGTGGTCGACGGTGTGATCGTCTGCCCGAGCTACGTCGAGCCCGGTCGCCTCACGGTCGACTCGGTGCATTGGGCCCGCATAGCCGAGGGCATGATTCCGGTCTCGCACAGCGAATTCGCAAAGGATGCGAGCTTCGGGTACCGCAACTCCGACCTACGCGACTGGGTCGAGGAGAAGACAGCCGGCCGAATCCCCCGCGAAGAGGTCGCCACGATCACGTTGACCGACATTCGGGTGGGTGGGCCGGAGAGGGTCTACGAGATCCTTGTCGATCTGCATAACGGCCAACCGGTTGTCGTGGACACCGTCGAGGACGCCGACCAGCAGGTGGTGGTCCTAGCCTTGCTTCGCGCCGAGGCCGCTGGCAAGAACTTCATTTACCGCATCGGCCCCTCGTTCGTCCGTGCTCGCACCGGACAACGCGCCACCCCACCGGTAGACGCCCAGCGGCTAAGGAAGATCTTTTCCGCGCAATCCCCCGACCCCGACGAGACCCGCCCAGCGACCAAACATGGCTTGATCGCCGTCGGCTCCCACGTCGGACTCACCACCCGCCAGCTTGACCAGCTGCGCGACCGGGGCAAGATCATCGAACTGGAGCTCGATGTCCAGACTCTGCTCGACGACAGCGCCCGGGACCGGCACGTCAACGACGTCGCCGGCCAGGCCGCGACAGTGCTGCGGAACAACGACGCCGACAGCGACATCGTGATCCGAACCAGCCGAACGCTGGTGACCGGTAGTGATGCGGCGAGCAGCCTGGTGATCGCCCGCACGGTCAGTGCCGCGCTGGTCGGTACGGTCCGCGAGATCGTCAACCAAATCAGGCCGTCATTCGTCCTGGCCAAGGGCGGCATCACCTCGTCCGACACCGCGACCGAAGGTTTGGGGATCCGGCGAGCCTGGTGCCGCGGCACGATGCTGCCCGGCATTATCTCGCTGTGGGAGCCCGTCACCGGACTCGCTCAGGGCATCCCGTACATCGTGTTCGCCGGAAACGTTGGCGATGACGATGCGCTCGCGGCGGTGGTCGACACCCTGCGAAGTGTCTGAATAGTCCTCAACTTCAAAGGAGAGGTCCGGCCCATGTCTGAGAACAGAACCAAGATCGCCGTCATCGGCCTGGGCGCCATGGGGCTACCCATGGCCACGCACCTGGCGACCACCTTCTCCGTCACCGGGTTCGACCCCTTCGAGCCGCGCCGGAAGCTCGCCGCGGAACATGGCATCGTGGCCGAGGCCACTCCGGAAGGTGCCAGCAAGAACGCCGACATTGCCTTACTCGCGGTTCGTGATCAAGGCCAAGCCGAATCCGCACTCTTCGGCGAGGACGGGGTGCTGGAGTCATTGAGACCCGGCTCCCCGGTGATCTTGACCAGCACCATCGGCCCCGAGGCCGCGCGCGCATTGGCCGACAGGCTCGAGGATGCCGGGTACTCGCTGGTCGACGCACCGATCAGCGGCGGCCCGGTCAGGGCCGGAAATGGCGATCTGCTTATCGTGGTGGGAGCGACGAAGGATGCCCTGGCGGCGGCTCAGCCAGTGCTCGACCACCTTGCCTCCACCCTGACAATCGTCGGTCCACGCCCCGGCGACGGGCAGGCCCTGAAGTCCATCAATCAGCTCCTCGCCGGGGTCCATATCGCCGCCGCTGCCGAAGCCATCGCCCTCGCTCGGGGGCTCGGGCTGGATCCGGCCGTGGTGATCAACGCGCTGTCCAAGGGCGCGGCCGGCTCGTTCATGTTCGCCGATCGAGGGCCCCGCATGCTCCAGGCCTACACAGGGGGCGCTGAGGTGAAGTCGCGGGTCGACATCTTTGTGAAGGACATGGGGATCGTCACCAGCGTCGGGCGTACCTGCCACGTCCCGCTGCCGCTGGCCGCGGCTGCCGAGCAGTTGTATCTCATCGCCGAAGCGTCCGGTCTCGGTGCGCAGGACGACTCGAGTGTCGTCACGATCCTCTCGCCGGCATCTGAGGAAGGTGGCGGTCAGGGGAGTGCCGCGGATGGATCGGTCGCTGAGCGGTCTTGACCGACCAGCGCCTTCCAGCCGTCTAGGCGAAACCTCGATACTGAAGGCACTATGCGTGCCGCCGGCCTACGCGACTGGCTGAAGTCCAAAGATCCGGGCTTCGTTGCCGTCAAACGCGCTGCTCGGGTGACTCTGGCTGCGTGCGTCGCCTTTTACTTCAGCCTCTACGTGCTCGACGACACCCAGATGGCAACCTTCGCGGCCTTTGGTTGCATCGCCCTTGGCGCATTGTCAGACGTGACCGGCGAACCGTGGCAGCGCACCAAAACCTACGGGGCTGCGCTGCTGGCCGGCGTCGTGCTCGTAACGCTGGGCACCGTGCTCGCGGTCAACACGTGGGCAGCCGTTGCTGGGATGCTCGTGGTTGGTTTCGCCATCGCGTACGCCGGCGTCGGCGGCCCGCGCGTCATCGGTGCGGCCAACGGTCTGCAGTTGCTCTACATCTTGCCGAGCTTTCCGCCGTACCTCCCAGATGCGCTCGGATCACGGCTGATGGGTCTCGTCCTCGCCGTCGCCATGCTTGCGATCGCCGACCGGATTCTCTGGCCACCACCGGTCCCAACGCCATTCCGTCATCGGCTAGCCGAGGCCATTGACGCCATTCGCCAGCGGCTCGTGACGCTTCTCGAGGCGGATGGTGATCCGCGGGCCCGCACTCAGAGCGAGACGGATGTGGGGGTAGGTCTGCGGCTCAGCCGCATTCCACCTCTGGAACGACCGACCGGACCGGGCAGACGAGATCGAGCAGCCATGCAAGCGGCGACGATCCTGCGCCGGCTGGAGGCACGGGTCGGCGTGTTAGCTGAGCTGATCGGCCAGAATCGCACGCCAGCGTCCCATTACGAGGGAGCGAAATTGCTTGGTGTGTCGGCACACACACTTGGTGAATCGGCGGAGGCGCTTGACGGCCGTGGCCCGGATCCGGACCCCGGGCCGGTCGAAGCCGGGCTCTCTAGCTATCTGCAACACCGTGAAGCCCTTGCGAGAGCTTCGGAGATTGATCACGATCTGCAGGTTCGGTTGCGCTTTGCCGTCGTCGCGGAGGAGGTTGCCGTCGGGACGCGGGACCTGGCCGTGGCAACCCGTATCACCCAAGGTGACCGCGTTCGCGAGCCTGCACGGTCAATAGCAGAACCGTTCTGGTACGCAACCCGGTCTGCGCCGTCACTCTGGTTCATGCGGTTTCGGGGTCATTTCACTCCCCGGTCGGTCTTCTTTCAAAACGCAGTCCGGCTGGCTGTCGGGCTGGCGGCTGCGCGACTGATAGCCGGTGTGCTGGACCTGTCCCACGGTTTTTGGATGCTGTTGGCGACACTGACCTTGATGCGGACGTCACTAGCGACCACACGTGCGGCCGTCATTCCCGCATTTCTGGGAACGGTCGCTGGCGGCTTGGCGGCGGCCTTGGTACTGGCGGTGGCTGGTGCGGATTCGGTGGTCTATGAGGTGGCGTTCCCGTTTGTCATGGTCCTCGCTCTAGCCGCCGGGCCACTCGCGGGTCCGGTCGCGGGCCAGGCCATGTTCACGTTGCTCGTTGCGATGTTGTTCGCCCAGATGGCTCCCGTGTCCTGGAAGCTCGCTGAGGTCCGCGTACTCGATGTTGTGTTGGGTGGTCTCCTCGGCGCCGTCGTCGGCCTTCTGGTTTGGCCGCGTGGCGCAATGGGAGAAATGCGTCGCACCGCTAAGGCGACCCTGGACGCCGCGGCAAACGACCTGGTGTCGACCGTGCGGTCGTTGACTCATCGTGAGGTCGCTGCTCCGGGACAACACGACAGCGCAAGTGTGGCCGTGCATTTCCTGGCATTGGCTGATTCGACATATGCGCAGTATCGGTCGGAGCTGCGAAGGACCTCGGACCGCGTCGATTGGTTGGGCGTCCTCGGACTCGCCCAGGAGGTCGTTCGAGGCGGACAGACGCTGCGCCGCACGCATGGCACAGCTGGACCCCTGCCCTGGCCAGGGATTGCCGCTGACCTGGAGCAGCTGGGAGAGGGCACCGCCGATCAGCTCCGCGCGATCGGAGGTCACCTGAGCACGAATGCCTCGGGGCCACACGGCCCTCCGAAGACCACGGATGTGTCCGTGGATGCGTGGATGTCGACGAGTGCGGCGCAGGAGGTGGCCCGTCGGCAGATTGACCCGGCGAGCGCAGTTCGAGTCCTCGATCTCTGGGGGTGGCTTACGGGAGTCTCTTTCGATAGCCGAAGGGTGGCACACAGCGTCACCAGCGTGGTCGACCCGCGATGACCGGTTCAACGAGCGAACCGGATTCACCGCTTGAGCAAGCGCAACATTGGACGAGTTGCAAAGGGCGGTGGCGGCGGGATTTGAACCCGCGGAGGCTTTCACCTCACGCGCTTTCGAGTTCTGCGGCTGGTGGTTCAGATCCGTTCGGTTAGGTCCAGTCGCGCCTGAGCCGAGGCTCGGCAGCCCACTGCGGACGCCCCTGAACCTACGCGAATGAGACCAAAAATGAGACCAAGAGAAGCCGGAATGCAGCCCTGCAATCTTGATCGGCCCAGAACAACAAACCCGCCCGCTCCTGGATGGGCGTGTCGCCCGGTGAGCTGCGCATTACGAGTCGCCCGTCGTGCGTTTCAGACTGTCCCGCCCCGCGTGATTATGGCCTGCATCGTGCGTGCGCGTCCGTTGTTGCTAGCTCCGTAGGGCTGTTCGCTTGGCTGCTTGTGAGGCACGCTACCCACCGATTCAGTCCACGTGTCATTAAGTGGAACGGTCACCGACCAGCGGAACGTGTGTTGCAGCAGAACGCTCACCGCGACGCCCAACCAGACTGTCTCCACTCAACTCCGAGCGTTTGATCGATTCGGTATCAGACCCTGTCGTCCCCCCTTTAGGCCGTGACCAATGCAGAAATCCACAGCTGGCCGAGCCAGGCCGCGAAGCGCTCGTCCGACCAGCCGCGTTCGCCCACCAGGCGGTGCCGCTGGCCGCCGTCCAAAGTCGCCCACAACACGTCGCGGCACTCGTCCTCGCTGACCGCCAACTGGCCTGTGGCAGGTGCTGCCCGCGCGTACTTAGCGGCCGCGTCCAGTCGACGCTCGTCAAACTCGGCAACCATCGCCGCTGCGGCCGGCTGGCTGGTTACCGCGCCTTGCAGCATCAGCAGCAGCAGCGGGGTGATGCGCCTGAACACCGCCGTGAGGGACGACTGCTTGCGCCTCAAACCGCCGGGCCAGATCCGGCTCGGCGATCACCGCACGTTGAACCGCGGCTCGCCCTCTGGTCTCGCAAGGATCCGGGGACGGTGTTCGGGCGCAAAGGACTCGGGAACCGGTTGGGATGCCCTCAGCACGAAGTTCCGTACGGTCGCGTCCTGGTTCTCCGACTCGACGAAATACGACTTCGAGGTTGTGGCAGCGGGCGCCAGTGGCGACCTCGCCTACACCGTCGGCTACGAGCACAACGACGCGAAGGCTGACGGTCAGCCGCAAACCTTTAGCCTGCGGGTCACTCATGTGTACCGGTGCGAGGCCGGGCAGTGGCGCATCGTGCGCCGACACGCCGACATCCTGCAGGCCGGCGACCACCCAATCGCGGCCCCGACGTCGGCGGCCGCCGAGACCTCGAGCCGCTAGGCAGCGGTACGGTGCAGCGGAGGGTGTCATGGGAACAAGTCGAGGAGTTCCTCGCGGAGCTGCTTTTGGTCGGCCTTCGGCCGTGTGCCCGGAAACGGACCCTGCAACGGGCACCTCGCCGCGGCTGCCTCGAGGACCCGCGCTCAGGCGCCGGGGTCGGGTGCGTGCTGGTGGCCAGGGCCGTATCGAGGCAGACTGGTCGTGTGACGTCTAACCGTCCCGGGAGATTCGCCATGTGGAAGGCCCAGCCACACTTGCCCGACCTGCTGCCGCTGCT
>Ga0307296_10000342_pt1 | contig 21435 bp, 23 predicted proteins | sample ER_DNA_153_FD_194467 | JGI IMG/M metagenome (GOLD analysis project Ga0307296, IMG submission 194467) | Bulk soil microbial communities from the East River watershed near Crested Butte, Colorado, United States - ER_DNA_153 | ecosystem: Environmental > Terrestrial > Soil > Floodplain | place... | reverse complement strand
CGTGGCCAGGACGAGGTCCTGGCCACGCCACCGGAGCCTCCCTGCGAGAGAGAGCAAGAGCCGGATCCCGGAGCTGTCGAGGTACGTGAGCGCCGAGAGATCGAGCACCATCCCCAACGCGGTGTTCGGGACGGCGCCCTCGATCTCGGCTTCAAGCTCTTTCGCGTTGGAGAGGTCGATCTCCCCGGTCAGGAAACCGACGACGACCTCGTCGGCACTGACGACAGCGAACGAGGCCAGATCGCTCATGCTGAGGGCGACCTGGGGACACGCCGCTGCATCAGGACCTCGGTCCCGGCATCACCCCGCGTGAGCGTGCAGGAGTCCATGCACGCCTCCATGAGCGGCAACCCTCGACCGCGGTCGCCGTTCCGAGAGGTCCGCCACCGGCCGGCATCACGGACGACGATCGTCACCTCTCCTCCGGAGACCTTGGCCTCGATGTCGACCGATCCCTCGCCGGGCCCATAGGCGTGCTCGATCGAGTTCGCGCACGCCTCCGAGCTCGCGAGGATGATGTCCTCCGCGTCCTGCTTCGGCACGTCGTGACCGGAGAGCCACCGGCCGATGTTTCGCCGAACGGATCGGAGCCTCGCCGGGTCGGCCGGGATGTGCAGCGAGAGTCGTTCCTGCACCGGGTCGAGCCGGGCGGCGAGGATCGCCACGTCGTCGGAGGCATCGGCGGGGACCAGGGCCTCGAGGAGCGCTCCGCACAGGTGATCGATGTCCATCCCCACCTTGTCCGTCGCCGCCTCGCGGAGCCGTTCCAGCCCTTCCCCGACCTCGACATCGCGCCGGTCGATGAGTCCGTCCGTGTACAGCACGAGCGCCACTCCCGGTCGAAGCCGGGCGATCGACTCCTCATACGGCAGGCTCCAGTTCAAGCCGACCGGCAGACCTGTCGGGCTCTCGAGATAGGTCACCCCGCCGCCCGGGTCGAGGAGCAGCGGGGGCGGATGCCCCGCGTTCACCATCGTCGCCTCCCACGTCGTCGGGTCGACGACCAGGTAGAGCATCGTCACCATCTGCTCCCCCTCGTAGAGGGACCGGAGCAGGTCGTGGACTCGTCCAACCACGAGGCCCGGGGCATGCCCTTCGAGGCTGAAGGCGCGCACGGCCATCCGTACCTGCCCCATGACGCTCGCCGCCTCCGTACCGTGGCCCGCGACGTCACCGATCACGAAGGCGACGCCGCCGTCGGGCAGCTCGATGACGTCGTACCAGTCGCCGCCGGCCGCCGATCCCTCCTCGGCGGGCACGTATCGAGCCGCGAGGCTGATCCCGACGAGTTGCGGGAGGCGCTCGGGAAGCAACGCCTGCTGGAGGGTCTCGGCGATCCGATGCTCCCGCTCCAGCTCACGGCGCTCGGTGAGGTCCTGCACCGTGCCGACCATCCTCTTCACCGATCCGTCCGTGGATCGGATCGCGCGCGCTTTCCCGTAGAGCGTTCTCGTGCTGCCGTCCGGGCGGATGATCCGGTACTCGATGTCGGGGATCAGCTCCCGGCGTTCCTGAAGGGCGCGAGCGACGGTCGCCTGGATACGAGCCTGATCTTCCGGCGTCGCGAGCTCGATCGCGCGCTCGAACGTGATGGGTCCATCGTCGCGTCGGAGGCCGTGGATCCGGTACATCTCGTGGGACCAGTTCACGGCGCCCGATACCACATCCCAGTCCCACGAACCGAGTCGCGCGAGCGCCTGCGCCTCCGCGAGCCGCTCGTTCGAGGTCGAGAGCTCGGTGGTGCGCTCGAGCACCCGCTCCTCGAGTTCGGCGGCGGCCTCTTCGAGCTCCCGCCGCGAGCGGAGGCGCTCGCTCACGACCGCCGCGAAGAAGAGCGACGTGAATGCGACCGTGGCGTTGAACATCTGCAGAGTGAACATCTGGTCGGCGAGCGACTGGCCCGCGAAGAGTCCGCGCTCCTCCACCGCTGCCCACGTGGCGAACAGCGAGATCAGGAGCGCAGCGGGCGCGGCGCCGGGTTGTTGGAAACGCCACGCCGCCCAGCCCAGGACCGGGAACACCAGGAACAGGATCGGCAGACTCGTCGCGACACTGAGGAACGAGATGGCGATCAGCAGGCCGAGGAGCGCGATCGCTTCCACGATCTTCCATCCGTGTGGAAGCGGATGTTCACGGATCGTGGTCAGGGTGAGGAGGAAGGGCGCCACCACGAGGATCCCCATCGCGTCCCCCGCCCACCACACGGACCAAGCGCCCGGGAACTGATCCTGGGTGATGGCGCCGGAGACCAAGAGCGTCGTCGCGCCGACCGTGGCGCTGATGAGCGTGCTCCCCAATGCGGCGAGGAACACGATCGCGAGCGCCTCACGGAGGCGATCCAGCTGCGGTCGGAACCCCACGCGCAGGAGGAGGGTGGCGGCCACCAAGGGAGCGAGCGTGTTCCCGACCGCGGTCACGGCGGCCGCCACCGCCGTCGCGCTGATCGGGAGGTTCACGGCGAACGCGGCGATCGCTACACCGGGCCAGAGCCGCCGGCCACGCAGCAGGAACCCTACGAGCGCGATCCCCGTGGGAGGCCAGAGAGGAGTGATGTTCTCGCCGACGAGCGCCAGTCGGAGGCTGAGCTGGGCCGCCACGTAGTAGGCGACTCCGAGAGCGATCGACCTGACGAGATCAGATCGCCAGTCCGGGAGGTTCCGGCTCTCGCTCATCGTGGACCTCTCATCGGCTCCTTCCGGGCGGGAAGCGTACCTCTCGAGGTTCGCGAGGGCGCTCGGAAAGCCAGGATGAGCTGCGCGCCTAAGCTATGGCCGTCACACCACCACCGAGGAAGGAAGTCTCGTGGCTGAGCGGACCGCCGGCATCGGACGAGCCCGAGATGCCGTCAAGGGAGAGGCGTGGGCGGATGCCTACGCCGAACTCGCAGCCGCCGACCCCTCCGATCTGACAGGTCAGGACCTGGAGGCCCTCGCCGACGCAGCCTGGTGGCTGTCGAAGAACGACGAGTCGATCGCGGCGCGGCAACAGGCCTACGCATCCTTCGCTGCCGCGAACGACGAGCGGAGGGCCGCCTACAACGCCGGGCGCTTGAGCATCGAGCATTTCCTCCGAGAAGAGCCTGCTGTGGGTGGGGGGTGGCTGATGCGCGCGCAGCGACATCTCCAGGACCAGGGGGAATGCGTCGAGCAGGGGTTCCTCGCCATGCTCGAGGGAACGGTCGCGCGATTCAGTGGCGACCTGGACGGCGCGGTCGCCCTCGCGGAGCGAGCCGCCACGATCGGCCTGCAGTTCGAGAACCGGGACGTGTGGGCGCTCGGGATCCACATCCAAGGGCTCGTCCTCATCGATCGCGGCGAGATCGCCGACGGCCTGGCGTTGTTGGACGAAGCGATGACATCCGTCGTCGCCGGTGAACTGAGCAGCTTCTTCACCGGCGTCGTGTACTGCAACGTGATCGAGGCATGCCTGGAGCTCGCGGATCTCCGGCGTGCCGGCGAATGGAGCGAAGCCGCGAGGGCGTGGTGCGAAGGCCTCCCGCCGGAGTCTCCGTATCCGGGCATCTGCCGGATCAACCGCGCGGAGGTCCAGACCCTTCGCGGAGCATGGCCGGAGGCGGAGGCAGAAGCCTCGCGAGCGTCGACGGAGCTGATGAGCTTCGATCCGATCGCCGCAGCGCAGGCTTTCTACGGGACCGGAGAGATCCGGCGCCGGATGGGCAACTTCGCCGGCGCCGAGGAGTCGTTCGCCCGCGCGCACGAGATCGGGTTCGACCCCCAGCCGGGGCTGGCGCTCCTCCGCCTTGCCCAAGGCAGGGCGGAGGCCGCCCGGACGGGGCTCCGTCTCGCCCTCTCTGGCGAGACGGGGAGCCGGATGCGACGGGCTCGGCTGCTCGCGGCGCAGGTGGACGTCGAGCTGGTCGTGAGCGACGTCGAGACGGCGCGCGCGGCGAGCGCGGAGCTGGATGCGATCGCGGCCGGGTACACGTCGCCCGCCATCGATGCGACCGCCGCCACGGCGCGCGGCGCCCTCCGCCTCGTTGAGGACGACGTCGACGGTGCGCTGGAAAGCCTGCGCCACGCGATCGCGATCTGGCAGGAGCTCAGGATGCCCTACGAAGCCGCCGGGGCTCGCACACGGTACGCACTCGCCCTCCGGAGAGCCGATGCACAGGAAGACGCCACATCGGAGCTGCGAGTTGCTGCGAGTGCGTTCGAACGTCTGGGTGCGGTGACCGACGCTCGAGCGGCGAAGGAGCTGCTCTCCGGCCAGGCCGGCCTTCCGCGCGGCCTGACCGCACGGCAGGCCGAGGTGCTCCGGCTGGTCGCGGCCGGCAAGTCGAACCGTGAGATCGCCACAGAGCTCGTGATCAGCGAGCACACGGTCGCCCGCCACCTGCAGAACATGTTCGTGAAGCTCGACGTCTCCTCGCGGTCGGCCGCCACCGCCTTCGCGTTCGAACACGACCTCGCCTGAAGAGGCCTGGGCAGGCCCGAGAAGCTCCGAGCTTGAAGTCCAGCCCTTCCGTGGTGATTCCTCACCACGCCCCCCTCGCCCAGGTTGGCTGGTTCCGGCGATGAAGCGCCGATGGGCCGGGCCTACCGTCGCTTCAGCGGGTCGCGCCGAAGCGAGCCGAAGACGTGACGTGGAAGGAGAGGGAGAGCGATGGACGCCCTGCACGGAACGGAGCGTGTCGAGATCGCGATCATCGGTGGCGGGCAGGCGGGCCTTGCGACCGGGTACTTCCTGAAGGAGCGGGACCGTCCCTTCGTGATCCTGGACGCGGGCGAACGGGTCGGAGACGCCTGGCGCACCCGCTGGGAATCCCTTCGCCTGTTCACGCCCGCGCGCTTCGATTCCCTGCCGGGCTTCCCGTTCCCCGGGTCGAACTGGTCCTTCCCGACCAAGGACGAGATGGCCGCCTACCTCGAGGCGTACGTCGAGCGTTTCGACCTCCCCGTTCGTACCGGCGTGACGGTCGAACGCCTCGAGAAGGATGGAGATCGCTTCGTGATCACCACCTCTCGGGGCCGATTCGAGGCCGACAACGTCGTGGTGGCGACGGGTGCCTGCCAGACCCCGAAGGCTCCCGGATTCGCCGACCAGCTCCGTCCGGACATCAGGCAGCTGCACTCGAAGGACTATCAGAGCCCATCCCAGCTGCGCGACGGAGACGTCCTCGTCGTGGGCGTCGGCAATTCCGGCGCCGAGATCTCGACGGAGCTGTCCACGACGCGGCGCACGATGCTCGCGGGGAAGGAGTCCGGGCACATCCCGGCCCGCCACGGAAGCCTGACCTACCGCCCCGGATTCCGCGTCTTCCGGTTCATCGGTCATCGTGTCTTGACGCGAGGGACCCCCATCGGAAGGAAGCTCGCGCCGAAGCTCTTCGCCCACGGCGACCCGTTGGTCAGGGTACGGCCGAAAGACCTCGCCGCCGCCGGGATCGAAAGGGTCCCGCGGGTCGCCGGGGTCCGGGATGGTCTACCGCTGCTCGAGGACGGCCGGGCGCTGGACGTGGCGAACGTCATCTGGTGCACGGGGTTCCGATCCGACTTCGGATGGATCGACCTGCCGATCCTGGGTGACGATGGCGAGCCCGTCCACGACCGCGGCGTCGTCGGGTCGGTGCCGGGTCTGTACTTCATCGGACTCGCGTTCCAATACTCACTGTCGTCCGACGTCCTCCCCGGGATGTCGCGAGACCACGCCTTCATCGCGAACCACATCGCGTCGCACAGGCCGTCGATGTCCGAGGCATCGGCGGAGCTCGACCCGGTGACGTGAAGGGCGCGACCGCGTGTCGGCGCCGCTGAAGCTCGAACGGTGGGCGGGAGACCGCTCACCGACCGATGACGGCCTCGAGCTCACCTTCGAGGTACACCCGGCGGAGATACGAACGTGGCTCACCGTCGCGCGGCCGACCGGCGAGGTCGAGACCCGCCGCGGTCACGGGATCGAGCTGCCTTATGACGACGGCTCGTTCGCTCGGGTGGTGTGCCGGCACGGGCTTCAGCTCCTGCCCGATCGAGGTCGGGCGCTCGAGGAGATGCGCCGCGTCATCGTTCGTGACGGTGAGATCGAGGTCGTCGTTCGAGGCTCGATCGAACGGAACGCACCGTTCGCCCAACTCGCTGACTCGCTCGAGCGTCACACGGGTGCCCGAGGTGCCGCGGCGGTTCGGTGGCTCTTCTGCATGCCGGAGCCGGATGATCTGCGGGGTGTGCTTGCTGCGGCCGCCTTCGAAGAGATCCGCGTCGATGTCGTTCGCACGACCGCTCGATCCGCCTCGATCGATGAGTTCCTTTCCTCTTCGATCTCCGAGCCAAGCGTCGTGCCGGAGATCGTGAAGAGAAGGGTGCTCGCCGACCTCGAGCGTGCCTTGAGGGCATGCGTGGATCACGAGGGCTTGCTGATCACCACGGAGACGATCGTCGGTCGCGCGAGGCGGGTGTGAACGATTCGCGACTAGACGGCTTGGAGCCGCCGGGCGTCGGCGGGCAACTCGGTCACGTCGCCGGGGAGCGTGATCACGAAGCGGGCGCCGCCATGCTCCCCGTCTTCCACGTGAGCGGAGCCGCCGTGGAGCTCGGAGAACTTCTTCACGAGTGAGAGCCCGATGCCGACACCTCGGCCACCGGCGCCCGCACCCTGACGGAAGGGCTCGAAGAGCACCTCCTTGAGCTCGTCGGGGATCCCCGGACCTTCGTCTTCGATCACGAGGACCACGCCGTTGGATCTGCCCAGCACCCGGATGTGCACCGGCGTGCCCGCCGGCGTGTGCCGTCGGGCGTTCACGAGCAGGTTCTCGATCACACGCTCGACCTTGCCAGCGTCGACATCGACGAGGACCGGGGAGGCCTCCACGCGGATGGGGTGGGACTCCATGCCCGGAAGCTCACGCGCGATCCGGCGCGCCAGCTCGCTCACGTCGGTTGGGGCGCGCTCGGGCTGGATGTGGCCACGGTCGAGCCGGTCGAGATCCAACAGGTCGTCGACCAAGCGATTCATCTTCTTGCCACCCTGCTCGATCATGTCGAGCATCGTCGAGCGTTCTTCGTCCGTCAGACCGATCTGCTCCGCGCGATGCAGCGTCTGGACCGAGCCGAGGATCCCGGCGAGCGGACCCTTGAGGTCATGGGAGACCGCGTGCAGGAGCGTGTCCTTCACTTCGTTCAACTCACGGAGCCCCGTCGTGACTTGGGCTTCGCGATCGAGGTGCTCCCACTGCGCCGCGATGATGCGTCGCAGGGTTCCCAAGAGGACCGCGACCGCGAGGAACGCAGCGAAGCGGAAGATCGCGTTCCACCACGGAAGAAGGTCGTACTGCGGGTAGAGGAGGTCACTCCAGAGCGCGGCGATCGTCGAGAGGGCAACGGTCGTCGCGCCCCATCGCAGGCCGAGGTTCCACGTCACCAGGCCGATCGGCATCAGGTAGAAGAGCGCCACCGACAACCGGGGACCGAGGAGGTAGTCCATCACCGCCACGACCGCGAGGAACGCGGCGCCGAGCAGGAGCGTGACACCCGGGGACTTGCCGTCGAAGAAGCCTTCGGTTTGCCGCAGGACGCGGCGCTCGGCCAGGTGGTTATCCGCCACGTGGAAAGCTTCGGCGGTCTACCGGCTTACCTTGAGTTCGGTATATCTGAGGCCCTACGCCCTTCCAGAGCGTCAGCCGGCTGCGAGCTTCTCCCCGAGGGCCCTGAAGGCCCTCCCGCGATGGCTGATGCGGTCTTTGTCCTCGTCGGCGAGCTCCGCCATGGTCCGGTCCCTGCCCTCCGGGACGAAGATCGGGTCGTAACCGAAGCCCGCCGTCCCGCGCGGCTTCCCGACGAGGGTCCCTTCACAGATCCCCTCGGCCTGGAGCTCTCGGCCGTCGGGGAAGGCGAGCACGGCGAGGCATCGGTACCGGCCCGTCCTACCCGACCCCGGGACACCCTTCAACGCCCGGATGAGCTCGTCGAGGTTGTGCTGGTCGTTCGCGTCCTCTCCGGCGAACCGCGCCGACCGAGGGCCGGGGCGGCCGCCGAGCGCGTCCACCTCGATCCCAGAGTCATCCGCCAGCGCCGGCTGGCCCAGGGCGGCCGCCCCGGCCCGCGCCTTGAGGAGTGCGTTCTCGAGGTAGGTGCTGCCGGTCTCCTCCACCTCGGGCCACGGTCCCTCGTGGTTCTCGACCGTCAGCCACTCGACGGGCCAGTCGGCGCAGATCCGTCCGATCTCCCGGAGCTTGTGGGCGTTGCGGGACGCGATCGCGATCCGAGCCGGGAACGCCACCTCAGCGGTCGATCGCGTCCCGCTGGACCTTCGTCAGCTCGACGACGCCGGCCGACGCCAGGTCGAGCAGCTCGTCGAGCTGTGCGCGGTCGAAGGGCTCGCCTTCGGCGGTCCCTTGAACCTCGACGAGTGTGCCGGAGCCTGTCATGACCACGTTGCAGTCGACCTCGGCGGCTGCGTCCTCTTCGTAACAGAGATCCAGCCGAGCCTCCCCGTCGATGACCCCGACCGAGACCGCGGCCACCGTGTCGAGCAGGATGTCATCCGGCACGAGTCGTTCATTCGACAATCCACGCAGTGCGAGCGCGAGCGCGATGTACCCGCCGGTGATCGCCGCCGTCCGGGTGCCGGCGTCGGCCTGCAGCACGTCGCAATCCACCGTGATCGTCCGCTCCCCGAGCCTGCCGAGATCGGTCACCGCTCGGAGCGAGCGACCGATCAATCGTTGGATCTCCTGGGTTCGGCCTCCGGGGCGGCCGCGGTTCACCTCCCGTGGCGAGCGTTCGGTGGTCGATGCGGGCAGCATCGAATACTCACCGGTGACCCACCCCTTCCCGGTTCCCCGGAGCCATCGGGGGGTCTCACTCGACACGGAGGCCGCGCAGAGCACGCGGGTCTTGCCCGTCGAGAACAGCACGGACCCGGCGGCCCACTCCTGATATCCCAGTTCGAACGTCACGGGCCGCAGCTGCCCCGGCGCGCGGCCGTCGGGGCGAGTCATCGCCCGACCTCCAGGACCATCCCCGGGACGGCGATGTCGATGGGCCCGGCGAAGGTCTCGGCCGCCTCCCGGATAGAGATCCGCTGGTCGAGATCGGGCGTCAGGTGCGTGAGCACCAGATGATCGGCGCCCGCCGCGGTGGCGACCCCGCCGGCCTGTGCCGCCGACAGATGGAACGGGTAGAGCTTCGAGATGTTCTGATACGTCGCCTCGCACAAGAACAGATCGGCCTCGCGTCCCAATGCGACGGCCGCGTCGCACGGTCCCGTGTCGCCGGTGTACGCGAGCACCACCCCGCCCGCCTCGATCCGGTAGCCGAGCGAGTAGACCCCGATGTGCTGCATCTCGAACGGCGTGATCCGGAACGGCCCGAGCTCGAAGACCTCGCCGGCGCGCGCGGTGAGGAAATCGAAGGCCTCCGCCATCACGTTGCGCCCCTTCTCCGACACGAGCGACGCCGCGAGGTCGGTGAAACCCCCCGGAGACCAGAGCTGTAACCCGGGATGCCCGAGCCGCCCGTAGTGCCTCGCGTAGAACGTGGGGATGATGTCGACGAAATGGTCCGGGTGGCCGTGGGTGATGAGCATCGCCCCCACGTCGTCGACCCCGACCACCTGCTGGAGACGGGCGAAGGTGCCGGTCCCCGCGTCCATCTGCAGGTGATAGCCGTCCTCGGTGACCAGATAGCCGCAGTTCTCTCCCCCGGCACCCGGCCAGGTGCCCTGCGCCCCCAGGACCGTCAGCTCCACGCGCCCTCCAGCGTCACCTGCTGGACGCCGAGGTCCCGCACCTCAGGACCGAGGAACACCTCCGCCAAACGCTGGAACTGATCGGGATCGCCCGTCGTGACGAACTCGTGGACGGGCCGACCTCCCGTGGGTGCCAACAGCTCTCGGGACACAAGCTCACCGTACACGTCCTTGGCCGTCTCCTCCGCCGAGGAGACGAGCACGACATCAGCACCGAACTCGAGCTGCAGCAACCCGGAGAGCAGCGGATAGTGCGTGCAGCCCAGCACGAGCGTGTCGATCCCGGCGTCCATGAGTGGCTCAAGATACCCGCGCGCGACGGCGCGAAGCGCCGAGGAACTGGTGTCCCCTCGCTCCACGTGATCCACGAACGCGGGGCACGCCACCGCGTGGAGGGTCACCGCCGAGCCGATCGCTCGCTGATAGGCGCCCGTCGCGATCGTGGCCTCGGTGCCGATCACGCCGACGACCCCGTTCCTTGTTGCCCTGATCGCCGCTCTCGACCCGGGGTTCACGACCCCGACCACCGGGATGTCGGCTCCCACCGCGATGTCGCCGATCGCCGAGACCTCGATCGAGTTGCAGGCGATCACGAGCAGTTTCACGTCTCGTCGCACGAGGTACTCCGCGATCTCGAGCGCGTACCGGCGGATCCGCTCGACCGGTTGGGACCCGTAGGGGAACCGAGCGGAGTCCCCGACGTAGATCAGCGGCTCGTGAGGCAGGAGGTCGATGATCGCACGGGCGACCGTGAGCCCGCCGACCCCGGAGTCGAACACACCGATCGGCCGCGGATCGCTCACCACCACAGGGACTCGGAGACCTTCTTCTCCGCGGTGGCGAGATCGTCCGCCCATGCTTCCGTCGAGAGGTACTTCCAGCCGCCGTCGGCCAGGAGGCACACGACGTTGCCTTCATCGAGCTCGGCCGCGATCCGCTGCGCCACGTGGACGACCGCGCCCGAGGAGATGCCGGCGAAGATGCCCTCCTTCGCGGTCAACTCCCGTGTCGCGCGGAGCGCGTCGTCGGAGTTGACCAAGAATTTCCGGTTCACCTCGGCGGGGTCGAAGATCGGCGGGACGAACCCTTCGTCGAGCGAACGGAGACCGTACACGAGGTCGCCCAGCTCCGGCTCTGCCGCCACGACCTGGACGGACGGGTCGTGTGCGTGCAGGGCACGGCCCACCCCGGTGAGGGTGCCGCCGGTGCCCATCCCGGCGACGAAGTGCGTGACGTCGGGGAGGTCGGCGACGATCTCCCGCGCGGTACCCTCCTCGTGGGCCCGAGGGTTCGCCGTGTTCCCGTATTGGAACGGCATGTAATACGACCGGTCCTCGGCGAGCGCGCGCGCGACCTCGATCGAGCCGTTGGTCCCTTTGTCGCCGTCGGAGAACACGATCTCGGCGCCGAACAGCCGGAGGAGTCCGAGTCGCTCCTGGCTGGCGTTGTCGGGCAACACCACGGTGAGCCGGTAGCCCTTCCGCTTGGCCACCATCCCGAGCGAGATCCCCGTGTTCCCCGACGTCGGCTCGAGGATCGTTTTGCCCGGCGTGAGCTCTCCGGATGCCTCGGCAGCCTCCACCATCGCGAGCGCGATCCGATCCTTCGTCGAGCCGGTCGGGTTGTTGCCTTCCAGCTTGGCCCACAGACGCACGCCGGCTGTCGGGGACATCACGGGCAGGCCGACGAGCGGCGTGTTGCCGATCGCGTCGAGGATGTCGTCGTGGCGGGTCACGAGCCGATTATCCCAGCGCGTCATCCGGCCGATGAGGCCGCCTGCTCTCGCAGCGCGCGTTCCTCCGGTGCCATCCGTCGCTTGACCATCCACGCGACGAGCGAGAACGCGAGGAAGCCGAGCGCGGCGCCGGTCGTGTTCAGGATCACGTCGTCGACGTCCGTCGCGTGACTGGGCAGGAGGCCCTGCACGATTTCGATCAGAACGGACAAGCCCGCCGCCGCCGACAGCGTTACCCACATCCGTCGGCACGTCCGCGCAGCGGCCGGAAGGAATAACCCGAAAGGGACGAACAGCGCGACGTTCCCGATGACCTCGCGTGCCTCCGAATGCCGGAAACCGAACTCGAGCTGCGTTCGGATCGTTGCGAAGGGTGACAGATGCAGGTTGCTGAACGCGCGATGGAACTTCCACAATCGCGCATCGATGGGGAGTGGGAAGAGGGTTACCGCGAGGATCAGCACGACAGCACAGATCAGAGCACATCGGACGATGATGGTTGGCCAGGACAGATCCCGCGCTCGTCCCAGGACGACGAGGCCGAACATGACCACGCCAGCGGCGAGCATGATCGCGTTCGCGCTCAGCATCCCCGGAGCCTAGCCCGCCCCGTCCTTCGCTTCGGGAGTCAGCCCAAGAAGGGCCGGCTCCCGCCCTCAGCCGACGTTGCGGACGAAGTGGTACGCGAACGTGTGACCGCCGTACGTGAACGGGATCATGTCGGTCTCCGCCTGGAACGCCGAACCGTCCTTGCGCGTCCCGCGGAACCGGAACGTCGTCGGGAACGCGAGAGCCTGCACGCGGTTCCAGTAGTTCCACGAGAAGTGCTGCTGGTCGTCCTCGTGCACCATCCGCTGCAAGAACTTCGGCGTGTCATTGAGCTCGTCCGGCGAGTCGTACCCGAGCAGGTCCGCGAACCGCTGGTTGCAGATCCAATGCTCCTCGTCCAGCCAGACGTACATCCCGTCGGTGCTGGCGTCGAACAGCGGCTGCAGGTGCTCGGCCAGCTCCTTGGTGGCGACCTCATGGGCGACGGTCTGCATCTAGGCCCCCTTCGCGTAGTTGCTGGCGCCGAACCAATCGACCACCACGACCGGCTCGTCCCCGATCACCCAGGCGTCGTGTCCCTTGGGCAGCGACGTGACGTCGCCGGGCTTCGCGACCATCTCGGTGCCGTCGTCCATCGCGATCCCGAGCGTGCCGGCCACGTGATACTGGAAGTGCGGCGCCTCGCAGCTCTCGGTCCCGGCGATCCCCTTCAGATCCTTCGACCAGCGAAATCCCGGTTCGAACACGAGACGTCCGATCTCGCTGTCCCCGACCTTGAGGATGTCCGCGTGCCCGCTGGGGAACTCGCGGACCTCGTCGGCGTCCTCGAAGCTCCGGTGCTCCGTCTGTTGCATGATGTCCCTCCCTCCGGTTCCTCGGTGGCAGCCTGACTTACTAGTAGGTAGGATGTCAAGATGGCCAGGGCAGGAAGTTCGACAGAAACGACCAGCACGGCGGCGCAGATCCTGGACGTCGCCGAGCGGCTCGTGCAGGAGCGCGGGTTCAACGGATTCAGCTACGCGGACGTCGCTCGTGAGCTCGGCGTCACGAAAGCCGCCCTCCACTACCACTTCTCCTCCAAGGCCGAGCTGGGCGACGCGCTGATCGAACGCTATGCGGAGCGCTTCTTCGACGCCCTCTCGAAGGTCGACGGCGTCCGGTCGGAGGCGCCGGTGAGCCTCCGCGCCTACGCCAAGCTCTATGCGGACGTCTTCCGCGACGACCGGATGTGCCTGTGCGGGATGCTGGCCGCGGACTACGCCACGCTGCCGGAACCGATGCGCGAGCGCGTGGTCCGCTTCTTCGACGACAACGAGGTCTGGCTCTCTCGCGTCCTCGACGACGGCCGCAAGGCGGGGACCATCACGTTCAGCGGGCCGGCTCGCCGGGTGGCACGGACGCTGATCGGCGGACTCGAGGGCGCGATGCTGGTCGCGAGGCCCTACCACGACCTCAAGCGGTTCCGCGATGCGGCAGAGCTGCTGATCGGCGGACTCGAGGTGAAGCGCTAGCCCCCCGCGACGGCGGGAAGGATCGACACCGTGTCGCCCTCCCCCACTTCGGTCTCCAACGAGCCGAGGTAGCGCACGTCCTCGTCGTTCAGATAGACGTTGATGAACCGGTGGAGCCCGCCGTCCTCGGACACGACGTTCTTCGTGATCCCCGGGTACCGCTTCTCGAGGTCGCCGAGGACGTCGCGGAGCGTCGCACCATCCGCCGTGACCTTCTGTTCCCCTCCGGCGTGCTTGCGGAGGATCGTCGGTAGCTTCACCTGAACGGGCATGTCGTGGGTGCTCCTTACTGGGGTCGGGCGGGAACGCCGCAGAACTGCTCGTAGTCGATCAGCTCGGTGATCGTCGGTTCCTTGCCGCAGACCGGGCAGTCGGCGTCCCAGCGGATCTTCACTTCCTGGAAGCTCATGTCGAGGGCGTCGTAGAGGAGCAACCTTCCCTCGAGCGTCTCGCCCTCGCCGGTGAGCAGCTTGATCGCCTCGGTGGCCTGGATCGAGCCGATCACGCCGGGCAGGACGCCGAACACACCGCCCTCGGCGCACGACGGAACAGTGCCGGGCGGCGGAGGCGTCGGGAAGAGGCACCGGTAGCAGGGCGTCTCCTGGCCGGGCATGAAGACCGTCGCCTGTCCCTCGAACTGATAGATCGAGCCGTAGACGAGCGGCTTGCCCAGGAACTGGGTGGCGTCGTTCACCAGGTAGCGGACGGGAAAATTGTCCGTCCCGTCGATGATCACGTCGTAGGGCTCCATCACCTCGAACACGTTGGTCGAGAAGAGGAGGGTGTCGTGCCCCACGACCTCGATCGTGGGGTTGATCGCACGCAGGTGCTCGAGGGCGGAGTCGACCTTGGAGCGACCGACGTCGGCGTTCGTGTGCAGGATCTGTCGCTGCAGGTTGGAGACGTCGACGGCGTCGAAATCCACGATGCCGATCCTTCCGACGCCGGCGGCCGCCAGGTACATCGCGATCGGCGACCCGAGTCCCCCGGCTCCGATGATCAGCGCGCTCGAGTCGAGCAACTTGCGCTGCCCCGCCCCGCCGACGTTGGGCAGGATGATGTGGCGGGCGTAGCGCTGGACCTCGTCCTCAGTGAACTTCCGGTCGCTCACGTGACCGTCACCTCCTCTTCGGTGACCTCGCCGTCACGGATGAAGAAGGATCGAAGGACCGGCTGCTCGCGATCGGCCACCGAGAGCAGGAGGTACCGGGAGTCGGGATAGAAGGCCAGCCGCCGGTCCGTCTCCGAGGGATAGGCCTCCGAGTGGGTGTGGGAATGATAGATCGCCCACAGGTCCCAGCCGCGCTCATCCAGCTCGTCGAAGACGTGGAGCTGCTCCTTGCCGTCGAGGCGGTAGGTGGCGGGGCTGGCGTCGGCGTTGGTCATCGCATAGACCTTGACGGGCACACCGGCCTCGGCCGCGATCAGGCCGCAGGCCTCGTTGGGGAACTCGCGGAGCGCTTGCTCCACGATCTCCTTGTAGAAGACGCCGTCGAGTTCAGCCATGTCCTTCTTCAGGTTGTCGGCGGGGTCAGCGGGAGGCGAACCCCTCTTGCACCTGCAAATCCTACCAACGAGGTCGGATATTCCCGCTGGTCAGCTGAGCAGCTCGGCCGACGTCGCCCACAGTTCGCGGTCGTCATCGCGGAAGGCCTGCACGGCCGCCATCGTCGTCGGACCGAGCGCGAGGTTGCTCCCGGGGAGTGTTCTCCTGATCTGCTCCAGCTCGCGTCGGGTGAACTCGCACGTCGAGGTGTTCGGCTCCACCTGGTAGAGGGCTGCGCCGTTCAGTCCGAGGATCTTCGCTCTCAGCTCCTTGGTGAGCTTCGGGTAGCCATAGCGCTCACGGATCTCCGGAGTGATCTGGAAGGTCCGCATCGCCTGGATCAATGGCTGGGGTGAGCCATAGAACAGACAGTCGGTCCCCCAGAGGACGTTGTCCTCACCTACGTGCTTCAGCAGCTTGCCGAGGAAGTGCGCCGCCTGGTCCGGGTAGCGCATCAGGTACCACCACGACGAACCGATCTCGGCGTACACGTTCTCGTTCGGGCCGATCCCCTCGCGCTCCATCGATGCGAGCAGCCTGTTCGTGCCGAGGTGGGCCGTCGCCTGCGTGTACGGCCCCTCGGTGATGCCGGGTTCGAATCCGGAGTGGTACGCGACGAAGTTCACATCGGGGTGGCGCCTCGCGACCGGGCCGATGTCGTCGGGCGAGGCGTTCGGCGAGCCGAGCGAGAGTCCTTTATGGGTGCAGATCGTCGGGATCCCGAGCTCCACGGCCTTCCGGATGAACCGCTCGCCGAGGTCACCACCTTCGCGATCGTCGAGCCACCACACGTTCCCGTCGCCTTCGAACGCACCGGGGAAATGCGTGAACGTCTTCCACGCGGCGACCGGGTAGCGGCTGGCCGTGTGCTCCATCGCCTCGAGGGCAGCCCGCTGCGTGCCCACGTTGGGGAGGGCTTGCGCGTGAAGCAGGATCCGCTCGTCCCGGCAGAGTCCCTCGACCGTCGTGCGGGTCAGATCCATGATCTCCGGCGACAGCGGGCTGCCCTCGGGGAAGATCGGGAGCGACGACAGCACCAGCATGTTCGTGTCCGACCGGAGGAACATCAGCTCGAGGAAGTGCTCGATCGAGTAGCACACGCGAGGGTCATCCTCGCCGCACCCTTTCTGCGGGAAGCTCTGCCAGAAGTTCTGACCGTTCAGGACCGGGTTCAGGTGGTACTCGAGCAGGTGGCCCTGGATGTCGAACACGAACTCTTCGCCACCGAGCGCCTCGTATGCGCTCGGTGGCTCCACCGAGGCGCTCGGCGGGATCTCATAGGACCCGCCCGGTTCGCTCGTGGTCGCCGACGAGTTCGCGCGGTGCTCCTCCCGCGTGCACGCGTTCAGGGCGAGGAACGTCGTGGCCGCGCCGCAAGCCGAGAGGAGGAACTCCCGGCGGCTCATCCCGAGCCGGCGGGCGTTCCGCTCGGCGTCGTCGCGGGCGCGGCGGATCGTCTCCCGAAGGACGGGCGGGAGCACAGGCTCCGGGTCGTACTCAGCGTTCGACGCAGGTCCGAACTCGATCGGGAGCCCAGGATCCTCCTCGGTCCAGTTGGTCGGTGGCTGCTTCGGCCCGTCCACGTCCTCTCCTCCCGCAAGATAACGGGCGCGGCAGAGGCCTGGTTCCTCGACTAGGCGGCGAGAGCGCCGGAAACGGTGATCTGGCCTGGGTCACCGGCCACGACCGTGCCGATCCTCGCGAACGGCACGTCGTGATCGCGCAAGGCCGCCTCCATCGAAGGCTTGTGCTTGGCCGCGATCAGCAGGCCGCCGGACGTCTGAGCATCGGCCAGGATCAGCCGCTCGGGTCCCGGAAGATCGCCGAAGTCCGTGTGCGCGCGGACGTAGGCGAGGTTGCGCTTCGTGCCGCCGGGGACCACGTCACGGCGAGCGAGATCGAGGATCCGGGGATCCATCAGCGGGATCGCGGCCGCGTCGAGCTCGGCCGCCGCACCGGATGCCTCGAGCATCCGGTGCAGGTGGCCGAGCAGCCCGAACCCGGTGACGTCGGTGGCCGCCTCGGCGGCCGCGTTCCGCATCGCCTCGGAAGCCGCTCGGTTCGTCGTCGTCATCAACTCGATCGCGGCCGCGACGAGGTCATCGTCCGCCAGCCCTCGCTTGATCGCCGTCGAGATGATCCCGAGGCCGAGGGGCTTCGTGAGGTAGAGAGCCGCGCCGACCGGCGCCGTCGAGTTGCGCACGACGTCGTCGGGTGCCACGAGGCCGAGCGCGACCATGCCGTACTTCGGCTCCGGATCGGTGATCGAATGGCCGCCAGCCACGACGACGCCATCGGCCGTCGCGACGTCCACCCCTCCCTGGAGGACCTGCGCGAGCATCTCCAGCGGGAGGTCGTCCACAGGCCAGTTCACGATGTTCAACGCGAGGAGTGGGCGTCCCCCCATCGCGTAGACGTCGGATAACGCGTTCGTCGCGGCGATCCTGCCCCAGTCGTACGGGTCGTCGACGATCGGCGTGAAGAAGTCGAGCGTCGCGATCAGGCCCTCTCCCGACGGGAGTCGGTAGACGGCGGCGTCGTCTCCGGTGTCGGCCGCGACGAGCACGTCCGCCGACACCTGAGGCAGTGTCACGCCCCTCAGGACCGTCTGCAGATCGTCGGGGCCGAGCTTGCAACCGCAGCCGGCGCCGTGGCTGAAGCTCGTGAGTCGCCGTTCCCCCGAGGAGACGGTCTCAGTCGCCATCGGGTGCCCGCATGCCGGGCTCGGTCCCCATCGCGTGGAAGCCGCCGTCGACGTGGAGCAGCTCGCCGGTGATGCCGGCCGACAGGTCCGAAAGGAGGAACGCCACCGCGCCGGCGACCGGACGGGGGTCGGTCGTGTCCCAGCCCAGCGGCGCGCGATCGGCCCAGCTCCCGGCGATCTGATCGAAGCCCGGGATGCCCTTGCCGGCCATCGTCTTCATCGGACCCGCCGAGACGGTGTTCACCCTGATCTTCTTCGAGCCCAGATCCCTCGCGAGGTACCGCGTGATCGATTCGAGCCCAGCCTTGGCGACGCCCATCCAGTCGTAGATCGGCCATGCGACCCTTCCGTCGAAATCGAGGGAGACGATCGCTCCGCCGCTCGACTCCATCAACGGGAGCATGCCGGTCGCGAGCGAGGCGAGGGAGAAGGCGCTGGTCTTGAACGCGGTCGCGACGCTCTCCCACGGTGTGTGGAGGAAGTTGCCGCCGAGCGCGTCCTGGGGAGCGAACGCGATCGCGTGCAGGAACCCGTCGAGCCGTCCCCAGCGCCGATCGAGCTCCACACGCACCGTGTCGATCTGCTCGGGCTCGTTCACGTCCATCTCGAGGACGTCGGGAGGATCGGGGAGCCGTCTGGCGGTCTTCTCGGTGAGGCTCACGGTCCGCCCGAAGTTCGTCAGGACGATCTCGGCCCCTTGCTCCTGCGCGACCTGCGCCGCCGAGAATGCGATCGATTGCGGCGTGAGGACGCCGGTGATCAGGAGCTTCTTGCCCTCGAGCAGCACGGGCAAACCTTACTCGGCGGCGCCCGCGATCTCCCAGCTGACGTTCCCGTCGTCGTCGAGCTGCGTCACGACGATCCGCAATCCGACCTCTTCCCCCGGGGCGCGGGCGGTGCACGCGAACGTCGCCCCTTTGCGGACCTCGATGTCGCCCGGGCACGTGGCCACGATCCCGGACACCCCGAGCCGGTCCGACACCTGACGCCCGAGCCGTCGTTCGAGCTGGTCCGTGTTCAGGGTCCGAGCGGCGCAACTCCCGGCAAGGATGGAGAGCAGAAGGAGGAAGGCAAGCGTCGGGTGGGGGGGGATTCCCGATGACACCGCGCAGGAGCGTAGCATCGGTCGCCATGGATCTCGGACTCGCAGGCAAGGTGGCGCTCGTCACGGCGGCTTCGAAAGGGCTCGGGCGCGCGTCGGCGCAGGCGTTGGTGGAGGAGGGCGCGTCGGTCGCGATCAACTCCCGAGATCCGGAAGCGCTCCGGGCGACCGCGGCCGAGCTGGGCCGCGAGGTGCTCGCGCTCCCCGCCGACGTGACCGAGCCCGATGCGCCGCGGAGGTTGGTCGAGGCGACGGTGGAACGCTTCGGAGCCCTTCACGTGGTGGTGGGGAACGCGGGCGGGCCCCCGAAGGGACGAGCGCTCGAGGTGGACGACGCCACGCTCCTCGAGGCGATCAACGCGAACCTCCTGACGTCCGTGCGACTGGTGCGCGCGGCCCTCCCGCACCTGCGGGCGGCCGGTTGGGGCCGCATCTGCCTCATCGCATCGAGCTCGGTGAAGCAACCCATCCCCGACCTCGCCACGTCGAATACCGCTCGCGCGGGACTCTGGGGGTGGGCGAAGACCGCCGCCCAGGACCTGATGGGAGAAGGCATCACACTGAACCTGGCCTGCCCGGGACTCCACGCCACCGATCGAGTCAAGGACCTCGGCTACGCCGGCCGGCTCGGCGACCCGGACGACTTCGGGCGCGTGGTTGCGTTCCTGTGCTCGCAACACGCCGGCTTCATCTCGGGTGTCGCCCTGCAGGTGGACGGCGCCAGTACGCTTGGCCTCCTGTGACTCCTGACCGAGAGTCCAAGAACGAGATGCTAGAAGAGATGAGAGGGACAACGACGTGAACGAAGCTGACCGTGCCCAGACGCTCGCCGACCGATTCTGGGAGGAGCTCCTCGAACGAGAGCCGGTCTTCGCGACGGCGATCGGCGACGAGCGCTACGACGATCGCCTCCCCGACATCGGCGAGGAGGGCCGCGCCCGCGCGGAGACCCGGAACCGTGCCGCCCTCGACGAGCTCGCCACGATCGATCGCGAAGCTCTCGATCTCACGCTACGCACGACGATGGACGTGCTCGAGGCGATCGCGATCCAGACCGTCGCCGCCATCGAACTGCGGACCGACCGACTCTACGTGGCCAACCACTTCGTCGGACCCGGTGTCCTGCTCGGAGATATCGCCTCGATCCAGCGGACGGACACCCCCGAGCACCTGGATCGCTACGAGCAGCGGCTCCGCGCCTTCCCGGGATACTTGGAGGCGTGCGCCGAGATCGCGCGCGAGGGGATCGCGACGGGCATCGTTTCGCCCCGGACGGTCGTCGAACGTGCCGTCGCGCAAGTGGAGCGCATGGTGGCGCTCTCGGCGGAGGACTCTCCGCCCCTCGGCGCCGTGGCAGAGGATGATGCGGCGGCACGAGAGCAGATCGTGCGAGCGTGGAACGACGCGGTGTCGCCCGCGTTCGCCCGGTACCTCGACGTGCTCCGCGACTATCTCCCCCACGCCGCGGAGAGCAACGCCGTCACCGACCTTCCGGGAGGGGACGCCATCTACGCGGCCGAGATCCGTTCCTGGACCACGCTCCCCCTCGATCCAAGAGAGGTGCACGAACTCGGGAACGAGCGATGGGATGCGATCCAGACCGAACGGTTCGAGGTCGCCTCGCGGCTCGGCTACGACGACCCGGCGAAGGCGATCGCGGATCGGCAGGCGTCCGGGAAGGACACGCCGGCATCCGCGGAGGCGCTGGTCGAGCTCGTCGAGGACCAGGTGAAGCGAAGTTGGGACATCGCTCCCCAGTGGTTCGGCCGGCTCCCGAAGGCCAACTGTCGCGTCCGCGAGATCGAGGCCTACCGGGCGGCGGACATGGCGCTCGCGTTCTACATGCCGCCGACGGCGGACGGTGAACGCCCGGGGACCTACTACATCAACACCCACGACCTGCCCGGCAAGGCGCTCCACCAGATCGCCGCGGTGACGTATCACGAAGCGAACCCCGGACATCACTTCCAGATCGCGCTCGAGATGGAGTTCGACGAGCGTCCATCGCTCCGGCGCTTCGGCGGGCTCCTGGCCGGTTCCTCCTTCGCCGAGGGTTGGGGCCTGTATAGCGAACGGCTCGCGGACGACATGGGCCTCTACACGGATGACTGGGAGCGGCTCGGCATGCTGGCGGCCCAGGCGCATCGAGCCGCGCGCCTGATCACCGACACCGGGATCCACGCGTTCGGATGGACGCGCGAGGACGCGATCGCGAAGCTCGAGGCAGGCGGGTCGCCCCACGGGGAATCCGTGACCGAGGTTGACCGCTACATCGCGCTTCCGGCCCAGGCGCTCGCGTACATGGTCGGGATGGTCGAGATCGAGGACGCGCGACGCCGAACCCAGGAGAAGGAAGGGGCGGCCTTCGATCTCAGAGGCTTCCACGACCGACTCCTCGCGCTCGGACAGCTGCCACTGCCTGCTCTCCGGCGCGAGCTCGTTTGATCCCTTTCAGCTGATCTTGGCGGGCTTGCGGGCCCGGAGCAGGAGGTAGTCCAGGATCCCCCGCTCCCACAGCACGTCGGCCTGACCGAGCATCGTGCGGGCGGCGGGCGCCGGGGGTGTTTGCGCGCGCGGGCCGCCCCT
>Ga0307296_10000341_pt1 | contig 21473 bp, 22 predicted proteins | sample ER_DNA_153_FD_194467 | JGI IMG/M metagenome (GOLD analysis project Ga0307296, IMG submission 194467) | Bulk soil microbial communities from the East River watershed near Crested Butte, Colorado, United States - ER_DNA_153 | ecosystem: Environmental > Terrestrial > Soil > Floodplain | place... | reverse complement strand
GGCCGAGGTGAACTGGTGGCTGATGGAGCGCCGGCGCACCGCCGAGCTCGACGAAGCCGCCGGCCTGGCCTGAACAGTGACAGTCACTGTGACTGTCACTGTGACTGTCACCGGGACGCGGCTCGAAGGGCGCTCGCGGCCTTCGCTCGGTGTGAGTTGCGGGACTTCCACTCGTTCCCGAGCTCGGCCACCGTGAGCTCCTCGCCGTCCGGGATGAACACCGGGTCGTAGCCGAACCCCTCCGTCCCCTGCGGCTCCTCGGCGATCCGGCCCTCGAAGATCCCCGTCCCGCGGAGCTCCTCCCCCTCGGGGCCGATCAGCACGAGCTCGCACACGTAGCGCGCTCGGCGGGCCTCGCCCTCGACCCCGCGCAACTCCTCCAGCAGCTTCGCGTTCGCGTCTTCGCCCGGCGCGTAGCGAGCCGAGCGGATCCCGGGAGCGCCGCCGAGCGCCTCGACCTCGAGCCCCGAGTCCTCACCCAGCATCCAGACCTCCGCAGGCCCCACCTCCCGCCCGAAGAGCGCCTTGCCGCGCGCGTTCGCAAAGTAGCTGTCGCTCCCTTCCTCCGGGTACCCCTCGGCTCCCAGCAGCTCGAGCTCCCAGTCGGGCAGGAGCGCGGCCAGCTCGCGCAGCTTGTTCGGGTTCTGCGAGCAGAGCCGTACGGTCAGTCGGTCCAGCGGGCCCCCAGCACGTGCTCCACCTCCGCGAGCTTCGCGACCACCTCGGTCGCCTCCGCCCCCTTCGGCAGCTCGACGTCCAGCAACACGTTCCGCCGGTCGCCCTCCTGGCTGATCTCGAGCGTGTGCAGCTTGACGCCGAGCTCCTCGACGGCCGTGACCAGCGGCCCCGGGCTCTCGCCGATCGGAAGCTGAACGAGCAGCCTGCCGCTCTCCGGGCGGAAACGGGTGATGACGAGGTGCGCCGCGATCCGCAGCGGCCAGAGCGAGACGAGCGCGACCAGCGTCGTGATCACCGCGGCCGAGTAGTAGCCGGCGCCGCTCGCCAGCCCGATCGCCGCCACGAGCCAGAGCGTGGCGGCCGTCGTCAGGCCGCGGACCGACAGGCCCTGCCGGATGATCGCGCCCGCGCCGAGGAAGCCGATCCCGGTGACGATCTGCGCCGCGATCCGGGTGGGGTCAGCGCGAATGACGGCGTCGCCCGAGGTGAGGAACTCGCGGAAGCCGTACGCAGAGACGATCGTGAACAGCGCCGACCCGACCGAGACGAGCATGTGCGTGCGGAACCCGGCCTCCCGCTCGCGCAGCTCCCGCTCGAGCCCGACCGCACCGCCGAGGGCAGCCGCCGCGAGCACGCGCAGCATCGCCTCTTCCCACGAAAGCGTGGGGACGCTAGCCAGCAGCATCGAGCGCCGCCTTCTGCGCCTCGCGGATCGTGGTGATCCCGGACTCGGCGAGATCGAGCATGGCATCCAGGTCATCGCGCGCGAACGGGGCGCGCTCGGCGGTCGCCTGCACCTCAACGAGCAACCCGGCGCCGGTCCTGACGACGTTGACGTCGACTTCCGCGCCGGAGTCCTCCTCGTAGTCGAGGTCGAGCAGGCGCTCGCCGCCGACGATTCCGACCGAGACGGCGGCGACCGAGTCCGTGAGCGCGCGCGAGAGCCCCGCCTTCCCGAGGGCGCGGGCGGCCGCCACGTAGGCCCCGGAGATCGCCGCGCAGCGCGTGCCGCCGTCGGCCTGCAGCACGTCGCAGTCAACCCAGAGCGTCCGCTCGCCGAGCGCCTCCAGGTCGGTGACGGCACGCAGCGCCCGGCCGATCAGGCGCTGGATCTCGACGGTACGGCCCTTCTGCTTGCCCGCGCTCGCCTCGCGCTGCGTGCGCTCGCCCGTCGAGGCGGGCAGGAGCGAGTACTCCGCAGTCAGCCAGCCGCGACCCGAGCCTCGCAGCCAGCGCGGGATCTGCTCGTCGAGCGACGCAGTGCAGAGCACGCGCGTCTTCCCCTGCGAGTAGAGCACCGAGCCGAGCGGCTGCTCGAGGTAGTCGACCACGAGCTCCAGCGGACGCAGCTGGTCAGGCCGGCGCCCGTCGTGCCGCGTCACGCGGGAGCCGCCTCGAGGTCGGCGACCGCCACGTGCTCGACCTCGCCCAGCGGCAGCTGCAGGAAGCGCTCGCCGAGAGCGCGGAAGAGCGCCGGCTCGCCCGTGGTCAGGAATCGATACGTGCCCTCTCGGCCCTCGCCGTTCTCGATCCGCTTGCGCGCGAGCGTCTCGGCCACCTCGCGCGCGGTCTCCTCCGCGGAGAAGACGAGCGTGACGCCGCGGCCGAAGACACGCTGGAAGACCGGCCGGATCAGCGGGTAGTGCGTGCAGCCGAGGATGACCGTGTCCACCTCGGCGGCCTTGAGCGGAGCCGCGTATTCGCGCACCGCCTCGGTCGTCTCGGCGCCGAAGGGCTCGTCGCTCTCGATCAGCGGCACGAGCCGCGGGCATGCCACGGGAACGAGCTCGGCTCCCGCGTCGAGGGCCCGCACGAGCTGCGCGTAGCGGCCGGCTTGGACGGTGGCTTCCGTCGCCATCAGGCCGATCCGCCGGTTGCGGGTCGCCTGCACCGCGGCGTGGGCCTCGGGGGTGATCACGCCCACGACCGGCACCGCCAGCTCCTCCTGGAGCTGCGGCAGTGCAGCGGAGGTCGCCGTGTTGCAGGCGACGAGCAGCAGCTTCACGCCCTGGCCCTCGAGGTAGGCGGCGATCTCCCGCGCGAAGCGGCTCACCTCCTCCAAGGGGCGCGGCCCGTAGGGCAGCCGCGCGTGGTCGCCGAGGTAGACAAAGTCCTCGTGAGGCATCGTCACAAGACACTCGTGCAGGACGGTCAGGCCGCCCACGCCCGAGTCGAAGACACCGACCGGCCGGGAATCCACGGGGCGATTGTAGGTTGCTCTACGCTTCGGTCCTTGGGTCGCCGGGTCTTTCCAGTGCTTTTCGCCTGTCTGCTCGCGCTGCTCGTGGCCGGTCGCGCCTCCGCCTACACGCAACAGGAGCTTTCGTTGCACATGGACGACGGCGTCGACCTGGCCGCCACGCTCTATGAGCCGAGCTCCGCGCCGCCGCCCGCTGGCCACCCGGCGATCGTCGTCTTCCACGGCCTCGCCGGCAAGCGGCAGGATCTGGATTTCCTCGCCAGGGCATTCGCCGGCTCGTTCGCAGTCCTCACGCTCGACGCACGCGGCCACGGCGAGTCGGGCGGCCTCGTCTCGATCGACGGCCCTCGGGAGATGGCCGACGTGAGGGCGGTCTTCAGCTGGCTAGCCGCCCGGCCCGAGATCGACGGCGGCAAGCTCGGCGCCTGGGGAATGTCACTCGGCGGCGGCGCCGTCCTGCGCTCCCTCGTCGAGGGCGTGCCGTGGGCCGCGGCCGAGACCGTCGAGACCTGGACCGACCTCTACAGCGCCATGGCGCCACAGCGGCTGTCCAAGTCGGGCGCCGTCTACCAGTTCCTCAACTCGGTGCCCGAGAACCGCTTCGATCCCTCGGTGCTGGCCATCCGCGAGGACGCGATCGCCAGCACGAAACTCGGCGCGCTCCGTGCGTGGGCCGATGCCCGCTCGAGCCGCTCGCGGCTCGCGAAGGTGACGACGCCGGTATTCATGTTCCAGGGCCGCCGCGACTTCGCCTTCGACATCGCCCAGGCGCGGGCCGGCTACCGGCTGCTGAAGGGCCCCAAGCGGCTGTACGTGGGCGACTTCGGTCACACCCCCTCGACCTTCCCCGGGCCCGACATCGCCCAGGTGACCTCGCTCGGGTTGAAGTGGTTCACGCGCTACCTGATCGGCACGCCGGCCAACTTCGCTCCCGTCTCGCTTGCCCCCAGCCCTTGGCGCGGGAAGCTCCGCACCTACTCGGCCCTGCCCGTGACGCGGCGGCTCACCATCGGGCTTGGCGGATCCGACTCACTCTCCGGCCCGGGGCGCGCGCTGCGAACGAGCGGACCGCTGACCGCGCCTGTCGAGACCTTCGGCTCGCCGCAGGTGCAGGTGACCGTGCAACTCTCCGGCGGCTGGTCACGGCTCGTAGCCGTCCTGACCGCGCAGCCGCGCCGCGGCGCCGAGATCGTGATCAGCGAGGGCGGGGTCAACACGACCGGCCTCTCCGGGAAGCGGCAGCTGACGATCGGCCTGATCGACGTGGCGACCCTGATCCCGCGGGGCTCTCGCTTCCGCCTCTACCTCGCTTCGAACTCGCTCGCGCAGGACCCCGACAACCTCCTCTACCTGAACCTGCCGATGCCGGCCAAGGCACGAGTCAAGATCGGCCCCGCGCGCGTGGTCATCCCCATCCTGCGCAGCCCCGTCTCGAGATGAAGCCGCTCGCCGCGGCGCTCCTCGCCTGCGTTGCGCTGGCGCTTCCGGCCGGCGGCGTTTCGATAGGGCCGCCGGGAATCACCTCGACGGAAATCCTGCTCGGCGGCACGGTGCCGCTCAGCGGGCCTGCCTCGCCCTTCGGGGTCGTCGGCCCGGGTGCCAATGCCTACTTCAAGTACGTGAACGCCCACGGCGGGGTCAACGGGCGCAAGATCAAGTACGTCTACCGGGACGACGGTTACGACCCGTCGAAGACGATCGACCGGACCCGCGAGCTCGTCCAGCAGGACAAGGTCTTCGCGATCTTCAACAGCGTCGGCACCGAGCACAACCTCGCGATCCGCGGCTACCTGAACGCCGTCAAGGTGCCGCAGCTCTTCGTCGGAACGGGAGCCAGCGCGATCGGGCGGGGGCACAAGGCCTTTCCGTGGACGATCGGGTACCTGCCGAGCTTCGAGGGCGAGGGCGCGATCTACGGGCGCTACGTCGTCGCGCACAAGCCGCGCGCGCGGATCGCCGTGCTCTACGAAGACAGCGACTACGGCAACGACCTTCTGAGCGGCCTCAAGCGAGGGCTCGGCAAGCACGCGTCGCAGATCGTCGCGAAGGCCTCCTACGAGGTGACCGACACCGACGTCAACTCGCAGATCGCCAAGTTGCGCCGCTCGAAGGCCGACACGTTCATGCTCTTCGCGCTGCCGCAGCAGACGATCCAGTCCTTCGTCTACGCCTACAAGCTCGGCTGGCACCCGAGGATCTACGTCAGCGCCGTCTCGATCGAGCCGACCGTGATGGGGATCGCCCGCCTCGGCACGAACGGGAAGGAGACGAACGGCTCGCTCAGCGTCTCCTTCCTCAAGGACCCGACCTCGCCGGCCTGGGCGAAGGACCCCGCCACGGCCCTGTACCGCTCGATCCTGAAGCGCTACTACCCTGGCGGGAAGTTCACCGACGTCTACAACTTCTACGGCATGGCGGTCGCGTTCTCGATGGTCGACGCGCTCAAGCGGGCCGGGCGCAATCTCACGCGCGAGAGCCTCCTGCGGGCGGCGACCCACATGGACGAGCGGAAGAATCCGTTCCTGCTCCCCGGGGTGACGATCAAGACGAGCCCGTCCAATTACTTCCCGATCGGGAAGGCCAAGATGGTCCGCTACCGCGGCACGCGCTGGGTGCTGTTCGGCCCGCTCGTGGCCGCGCGGTAGCTACACGCGCAAGTTTCGGTGTTAACTATTGCGGTGAAACGCTCGTCTCTAACCGTCGGTACCCAGGGGATTCTCTGAGAAGGAAGGGGCTAATGAAGAGTTCATTGCGCTTGGCATTGCTGGCGTGCGCCAGCTTCATCGGGCTCGCGCTCGCCGCACCGGCGCTCGCCGCCTACAACCCGTCGTTGACGATCGAACAGTCGAGCTACAAGGTCGGTGGTGCAACGATTGCCGACGTCTTCATCGTCGCGCCGCAGAACGACGATCCGACGGCGAAGCTCAAGATCTTCTCGCCGGCGGGCTACAGCGCCGTGCTGACGCAGGCTCCGGGGACGAAGATCGGCTCGGTCTTCGCGATCGTGAAGGCAAAGGCGCTCGGCGGCGCGCTCCTGCCGCTCTCCGGCGACGTCCTCGTTGCCAATCCGACCGACCCGGCAATTCAGGCCGCCGCGCTCAGGTGCACGGGCATCACCACGAACCAGGCCAACTGGGTCCTGAACACGCAGCTGCAGGGCCAGACCGTGGCGATCCCGGTCTTCGTGAACAAGGTGGGGCCGTTCGTCACCCAGGATGTCTGCCTGCCCTCGCCGGACATTCCGCCGGCCTCGGGTGGCGCGACCTTCGGCGCCCAGCTCGTGTCCGCGGACTTCACGGTCAAGGGCGTCTTCACGAATGCCGCTGCGAAGGGCGGCTACGAGTGGGCCGGCATCTTCACGCCGTACACGCCTGGCACCGGGACACCGAATGCCGCGGGCACCGTCGAGTGGCGGACCTTCGTCGGGCTTCCGTCCTCGCTGACCCTCGCGAAGGCGAAGGCCAAGAGGGGATTCAAGCTCGTCGGCAAGCTGACGGTGCAGGGCCTCAACCCGAAGAACATCCGGCTCTGGGTCTACGCGGGGAAGAAGGCTCGGCCCGCCCCGAACGCCACCGCCGCCGGAACAGGCAAGCGCTCCGGGCGCTCCGGGCGGCTGCCGGCCACGGGCAAGTACTCGATCCTTCGTGCGTCGGTGAAGTTCACGACGTTCTTCCAGACGCGGTTCGAGAACTACATCACGACCTGCGAAGGCCCCTCACCGTCGGGTCTGCCGGTTCCGTGCAAAGGCGAGGATCTCGCCGCCGTGACCAGCAACCAGGTCAAGGCCACGAAGCCGAAGAGGCGGCGCTAGCTCTCTGCGATCGAGCGGGGCCTCCGGGGCCCCGCTCACCGCTCTGCCGGCAGCTCGTCGTGCCGCGACCACTCGTGCCACGAGCCCGGGTAGTTGCGGGCGTCGTAGCCGCCGGCACGCAGAGCCAGCGCGGCGAGGGCCGAGCGCGAGCCCGAGTGGCAGTAGGCGACGATCTCGGCGCCTTCGGGGAGGCCCACCAGCTCCCGCACCGCCCAGGGCTCGTGCGGGTGGCCGGGTGCGGCGAACAGGCGCTCGGCCTCGAGCTGGCGCGCACCGGGGATGTGCGCTTGGCGCGGGTCGCAGGGGTAGCCACCCCGGCCGGAGTACTCATCAGCGCTGCGGACGTCGAGAATCGTCAGGGCGGAGTCGTCGAGCCGGTCGCGCAGCTCCTCCCAGGTCGGCACCGCCTCGAGGCGCGGCTCGAGGCTGGTCTTCGTCTTCTCGAGCTCGACGGCGCCGGTTTCGAGCTCGCCGGGCCACCGGGCCACGCCGCCTGCGAGCACCGAAACGTTGGGATGGCCCGCCACCAGCGCTGCCTGGGCCGAGGAGGCCGCGCCGACGCAGTCGCCCCGGTCGTAGAGGACGAGCCGTTCGGCACCGGTGACGCCGTGGCGGCCCAGGCGCCGCTGCACCTCGACCGCGAACTCGCGCACGATCTCGCGGTCGGCCAGCGGCGGCGGCGAGCCGAGCACCAGCGGGATCGAGCGCGGCAGGTGGCCGCGGCCGTGAGCGTTCGGGCCGCGCACGTCGCCGAGCACGAGGTCCGGCTCGCCCAGGTGCTCCATCACCCAGGCGGCATCGACAAGCGGCGGCAGGCTCACTGGGCTGCGACGAGCTCGCGCTCCGCGGCGACCGCGGGGCGGGTGGCGACTCGCCCGAGCCAGTCTTCGAGCGAGGGTCCCAGCTCGACGCCGAAGCGCTCGAGCGCGCGCAGGATCCAGGGCAGGTAGCCGATGTCGGCCAGGCCGTACCCGCGCCCGGTCAGATACGGCTGCGCCTCAAACACCCGCTCGAGCTCCGCCAGTCTCGCGTCGAGCTCCTCGCGCCCGTCTCCTCGCCGCGCCGCGTAGTAGGCCCGGCCGAGCCGGTCGTCGAAGCGCTCGAGCCGGAGGCGGCCCAGCGCCCGTTCTGCCGGGTCGGCCGGCCAGAGCGGCGGCTCCGGGTAGCGCTCCTCGAGGTACTCCATGATCACGCGCGACTCCGGCAGGACGAGGCCGCCGTCCTCCTCGTAGACCGGTACACGGCCCAGCGGGTTCTTCTCGTAGATCCAGGCGGGTCGGTCGTCGAGGTCGATCTCGACGGCGTCGTAGTCGAGGCCTTTCTCGGCGAGGACGATGCGCGCGCGAGCCGCGTAGGGGCAGCGCTCGGCGGTGTAGAGGGTCGGCACCCGGTTCAGACTATCCGCGTCCCCCTGCGCCCTCGAGGCCGAGCACGTTTGCGAGTTGGGCGAACAGCTCCGGAGCAGGTGGCAGCTCAGCCGGCGAGGTGGCCGTGCGGGCGACGGCGCGGACGCGCGCGGGCTCCGCTCCGGTCAGGCGCGCGACGACCGTCGGATTCGCGTTGAGGGCGACGACGTCGCCCGGCGGAAGCGGCCCGTGGTACTCAGGCACCGACTGGTACTCGTCCACGATGCTGCCCCGGTCGAAGAGCGCGTAGCGCACGACCGCGCCGTCCTCGAGGGCGATCGCGCAGACCACCGCCCCGGTCGCGTTGGAGAGCTCCGAGGCCAGACGCTCGCGCACCTTGCGGTCGTTGTCGAGCAGCTCGTGGTAGACGGCGACCCAGCCGTTCCGCGGTTGGGCGATGCGGGCCTCACCAGAGCCGCCGAAGCGCGGCAGGTATTTGGCGACACCCGCCTGGACTGCGTCGAAGTCGTCGGTCTGGACATGCACCGACGCGTACCACTCGCCCTGCTCGCCGCCGGCCACGCGGCTCTCGAGCGTCTCGATCGGAACGGCCACACGCCTTGCCCACTCGGTGAAGCCGAGGCGCTGCCAGACCTTCTGGCCGACCTCGTTCCGCGTGGCTACGTCGAGGCTCAGATGCTCGGCGCCGCCCTCGCGGCCCCGCGCGGCGAACTCCGCGAGGAGGGCCTTCGTGATGCCCTGCCGCCGCCGCTCGGGCCGGACGTAGACGATGTTCACGTGCGCGAGCTTGTTCGGCTGGATCTCGCCGAACGCGAACCCGAGCGCCTCCCCGTCCTCCTCGGCCAGGAGCACGAGCTTGCCGGCGAAGGAACTGGCCCCGACCTCCGGCGGCGGCCACGGCCGGTCCCAGTTCTCCTCGAAGATCGCCTCGAGGAGCTCGACGATAGTGGGCTCGTCGGCAGAGGTCGCTTCGCGGACGATCACGGCGGCGCCAGCCTAGATCGCCGGCAATGAATCCCGACGGGTCGACCGGTCATTTCAGACGGACGCGCGAGCAAAGCCCGCGCGCGAGCGCCTCAGCCCTGTGAGGAGGTAATGGGCGGTGAGGTTCTGGAAGGGCGCGAAGCGCTCGCCGAACTCGCGGATGTCGCCGGCCTCCGGGTAGAACGCGAGGACGGCCTTCCGCAGCGCGAGATCGCCGGCCGGCCAGGCGCGCGGGCGTGCGAGGTGGCGCGCGAGGAACCAGTCGGCCGTCCACTCGCCGAGGCCGCGGACGGCCACGAGGCGGGCCTTCACCTCGTCGTCGGGCAGGCCGGCCAGCTCGTCGAGCTCCACCGGCCCAGCGGCCAGGCCGAGCACGTACTCGGCCTTGCGCCGCGAGAAACCCAGCGCGACGAGATCCTCCTCGCTCGCGCGCCGGAGCCGCTTCGAGGTCGGAAACGAGTACGCCTGGCCGACGCGGCGCCCGTAGCGCTCGATCAATCGATTCCGGATCGCAAAGGCCGCGTGGAGCGAGACCTGCTGGGCGGTGATCGACGTGACCAGGGTCTCGAAGGGGTCGGTGGCAAGCGGAGGCCGGAAGCCGGCGAGCACGCGGGTCAGGCGCCGCAGGACCGGATCCTTGCGGGCCCAGGCGTAGAAGGGCTCGAGCTCGAACTCGGCGCCGAGGAGCTTGCGCACCACCGGACGGGTCTCGGCATCCAGCGGTTCGATCCGCACGCCGCCCCGGGCGGCCTCGATGCGCACCTCGCGCGTGCCGACGACCCGGTGCAAGGCGCCGTCGCTCCAGAGGTTGGCGAGGTCCGGACCGAAGGCGCGGAAGCGCTCGGTCGAGAGCTCGAAGTCGAAGGGCTCGGGCAGCCGCAGCAGCGACACTACAGCTCGGCCGCGAGCGCGTGGAAGTCCGTCAGCGGCCGGTACGGGACGCCCTGCTCGTCGAGCCAGCGAGCGAGTTCGTCGGTCGCGAAGACCCGATCGGCCGCGAGCGAGACACAGTGATCCGAGTGGCCGTCGCCCGCGTAGACCACCTCGACGCCGACGGGGAGATCGCCACGCTTGCACGGCTCACCGCAGGCCTCGCACGGAGCGGCAACGCGGAAGTGAACACGCCAGCCGTCGGGCCGGGCCTCGATGCTGTTGGCGCGGAGCTCGACCGCGTCGAGCAGGCCCTCGCGCTCGAGCACCGGCTCGATCAGCTCGTGAAAGCCGCTCGAGACGATGAGCGGCCGGTGAGCCCGCGCGAGCTCGCCGAACCCGGGCCGGACGCGCGCGTGCTCGACCACGTGCCAGACGACCAGGTCGAGCGACGCCGTCACCGTCGCGAACTCGGCCGCGATCACCTCGTTCAGTGTCATCCGTCCGGCCTCGAGCTCTGCCTCGACGCGCTCGTAGATCTCCGGATCGCCGAACTCCTGCAGCACGAGGTCGAGCGTGTCCCGCTCGGTCACCGTCCCGTCCCAGTCGAGCACCAGCCGCACGCCGAAACGCTAGCGACGCAAGGCTTCGGCGGCGGCTGCGAGGTTGGCGCGCCCGGCGCCGTGCGTGGCCACGAACGCCCGCGAGTCCGGCGGCCGCCAGGCCGGAACGCCCGTTTCGACGACGACCGCGCCGGCAACGACCAGCTCGCGTTGCCACGCGTGCCGGTGCGCGTCGCGCAGCACGAGCACGAGCGGCCGGGCCGGATCGAACGCCGGAAGCGCATCGCCTTCGACGAGGCGGGCGCCCTCGGCGTCTAGAATCTCGGCAAGACCGTGTCTGGCCGCCCCGGCCGCGATCGACGGCTCGGGTGCGAGCTCGACGACGAGCGCGTTTGCGCCGACTGCGGGATCGCCCTCGACAAAGAGTGCTCGGCGCGCGGCCTCCGCGCCTGCCTGGCGGTCAGAGCCCGCCTGCGGGTCGCTTGCCCACGCCGCGAGCGCGGCCATGCGGCCGGCTGCCTCCTGCATCCGTTCCTCCTGCAGTCGCCCTTCCCGGATGGCGGTCACGATCGCGCGCTGTACCCCGGCCACCTGCTCCGGCGTCAGGTCGGCTCCGAGACAGAGGGCGTCCGCACCAGCCGCCAACGCGCCGACGGCCGACTCTTCCACGGCGCCCGGGCCGCCCGCACCCTGCATCTCGAGCGCGTCCGTCATCACGACCCCCTCGAACCCGAGCTCGCGCCGCAGCAGGCCGATCATCGCCGGCTCGAGCGTTGCCGGCGCGTCACCCAGCGCGGGGAAGCGGACATGGGCCGTCATCACGGCTCGGACTCCGGCCTCGACCGCAGCCACGAAGGGCGGCAGCGCGCGTGCGCGGAGCGTCTCGCGGTCGGCCCGGGCAACCGGCAGCTCGAGGTGCGAGTCGGCTGTCGTCTCTCCGTGTCCGGGGAAGTGCTTCGCGCAGGCGGCCACCCCCACGCTCTGGAGCCCCTCGACGAAGGCCGCGACGTGGCGCGCGACGAGCTGCGGGTCGGAGCCGAAGGAGCGGACGCCGACGATCGCGCTCGCCGGGTCGACGAGGACGTCCGCGACGGGCGCGAGGTCGAGGTTCACCCCGCCGGCCGCGAGCTCGCCGCCGATGGCCGCTGCGACCCGCCGGGTCAGCGCGGGGTCGTCGACCGCGCCGAGCGCGAGGTTGCCGGGGAAGGAGCTGCCGGCTGTCGTCTCGAGCCGGGTCACGTCGCCGCCCTCCTCGTCGACCGCGACCACGAGCTCCGGCGACTCCGCGCGCAGCGAGGCCGTCAGCGCGGCGAGCTGCTCCGGATCGGAGACGTTGCGCGAGAAGAGGACGACGCCGCCGAGCCCCTGCGCGATCAGCCGCCGCAGCCAGTCAGGCGGGGTCGTGCCCTCGAAGCCCGGGAACAGGCAGGCCGCCGCGGCGGGCTCGAGCCCGCTCGGGCTCATCCGCGGACCGCGCCGGCGGTCAGCCCGAACGCGATCTTCCGCTGCACGAGCAGGAAGAACACGATCACCGGCACCGCGATCAGCGTGGAGCCCGCCATCAGGCCGCCCCAGTCCGTGTTCCGGCTCGTGCCGTAGAAGTACGACAGCCAGACGGTCGCGGTTTGCTTCGACTGGTCGTTCAGGAGGACGCGGGCGAAGATGTACTCGTTCCAGGTCGTGATGAAGGCGAAGATCGAGGTCGCCACGAGACCGGGCGCGACGAGCGGCAGCAGGATGCGGACGAACGAGCCGAGGCGGCTCGACCCGTCGACCATCGCCGCCTCCTCGAGCTCCTTCGGGATCCCGAGCAGGAAGCCGCGCAGCACCCAGACCGAGAACGGCAGCACGAAGGTCATGTACGTCACGATCACGCCCGAGAGCGCGTTCACCTGGTGATAGCGCGCGAGCACGACGTACAACGGGATGATCAACCCGGCCTGCGGGAGCATCTGGACCCCGATGATCAGGACGATGAACGCCTTGCGACCGGTGAAGCGGAACTTCGCCAGCGCGACCGCGGCTAGGAAGGCGAGCACCATCGAGAGCGCGACGGTGACACTGACCACGATCAGGCTGTTCTTGACGCCGTCCCAGAAGAAGGGCCGGTGGATCGCGTCGCTGAAGTGGGAGAGCGTCGGGTGCAGCGAGAACCAGGTCGGCGTGAACGCATTGAGGTCGTCGTCCGGCTTGAACGCGCTCGCAACCATCCAATAGACCGGGAACGCGATCACCAGGAAGAGCAGCAGGCCGATCGCGTCCCACAAGAAGCGGCTGCGTCGGCGACGCGCGTTCACGCGGCCTCGTCCCCTGCCCGCACCATCTTGCGTACGTAGACGACCGAGAGGAGCGCGACGATCAGCAGCATCAGGATCGAGATCGCCGCGCCTCGGCCGAAGTCCGTCTTCACGTAGCCCTCCTCGTACAGGTAGATGCCCATCAGCTCGTTCGAGGTGTTGATGCGCGACTGGTCGATCAGCAGGAACGGCTGCGTGAAGACGCCGAAGTCCCAGATGATCGAGAGGCTCGTCAAGATGAGGAAGATCGGCTTCAGGATCGGCACGGTCACGTCCCGGAAGACGCGCCACGGCCGCGCCCCGTCGATCTCCGCGGCCTCGACGAGCTCGTGCGGCACCTGTGACAGCCCCGCGTAGACCGTCACCACGATGAACGGGATCGCGCCCCAGACGATCAGTGAGGTCGCTAGCGAGAGCTGCGAGAACGACGTCGCGTACCAGTCGTGCTGGAAGTAGTCGCCCACGTGGAGCTTCGTGAGCGCGTAGTTGAGCACGCCGTTCTCAGAGTTCGTCATCCACAGCCAGACCTGCACCGCGACGACGGGCGGCATCGCCCACGCGAGCACGAGCGCGGCGGTGAGCAGCACGCGCACGATCGAGCTCACCTTGGTCAGGAGCAGCGCGATCAGGGTGCCGATCCCCATCGCGAGGACGACGTTGGCGACGGTGAAGACGATCGTCCGCACCAGTACGTGCCAGAAGACGGAATCGTGGAGGACGGAGCTGTAGTTCGCCCAGCCCACGCTCGTGCCGTGGTGCGCGATCAGCTCGAACAGCCCGTACTTCTGGAACGAGAGCCGCGCCAGGTGGTAGAGCGGGTAGCCGAGGATCGCCACGATCACCGCGACGACCGGCAGGATCAGCAGGTACGGCGCGGCGCCACGCAGGACGCGGGCGAACGTGAACGGGCGACGCCGCCGAGGCCGGAGGGCTGCCTCGGCGGCGTACGCCGTTCCGCTGGGGATCTCGCTGCTCGTCAAGCGGCTCCCCGGATCATCTCGCCGTTACTGGTTGAGGGTTAGCTCGATGTTGCTGTCCGCGAACGCGGTCGCGCCGGCGATGCTCTGCTTCCCGGTGAGGATCCGGGCCAGCATCGTGCGGAGGACGTTCCCGTTCTCGACGTTGACCCAGTTCTTCGCTGTCGGGACGAACCAGCTCCGCTTCGCCGCCCGCTCGTTGACGCTGTTCCCGAGCAGATTGGTCGCGTTGGGGATGTTCCCCTTTGCCTGCAGGCCGCGCTCACCCGACGTGCTGGTGAAGATCCGGATCCAGTCGGCCGCGAGCGACTTGTCGCTCGAGCCGGCCGGGACCGCGAGGTCCGAGCCGCCGAGGAAGCCGGGCATGCCCTGGCCCTTCGTGTGGCTAGGCATCACGAACTGCTTCGTCGCCTTCGTGAACTTCTTCCCGACGCAGCAGCTGAACCACGCCGGGCCGACGATCGAGGCCGCCCGGCCGTGCGCGTAGACGTCGTACGGGAACGGCCGGTTCTCGGTTCCCGTCTTGCTTCCCCGCGAAGCGGCGGTGAAGAACCGCTTGTACGCGGCCAGGCCCGCGCGCGCCTTCCTGGACTCGAGTTGCCCGACCCACTTGCCGCCCTTGAGAGCAGCGATCGAGCCGCCGTAGTCGTAGACGAAGCTCATCGCGAAGTACCAGTCGGTGCCGGCGATGTAGACCGGGGAGAAGCCCCTTTTGTTGTTCTGCTTCATGATCCGCTTGGCTGTCGCCGTGAACTGCGCGAGGCTCGTCGGCGTCTTGGCATTGGCCTTGCGGAACAGGTCGCTCCGGTAGGTGACGACCCGCGAGCCCGCGTAATACGGGACGCCATAGGTCTTCCCGTTGTAGTTCCCCGACGCGGCGAGCCCCTTGAGCCAGTTCTTGGAGTTCGGGAACGAGCTCTTCTGTGAGCTCAGGTTCGCGAACGCTCCTGCCGCCATGTACTTCGTCATCTCGGTGTTCCCCATCTCGATGACGTCAGGCGTGTTGCCGCCCGCGAGCGTGGCGTCGAACTTGCTCAGGTGGTCGCCCCAGGTCTGGTACTGCACGTCGACGCTCGTGCCGGGATGCTTGGCCTGGAACTGCTGGTTGGCCGCGGCCACGAGGTCCGGCCAGCCCGTCTGTGCGTCGACCTGCAGCCAGACAGTGATCTTGTCCGCCGCAGCACGCGTGCTTCCTGACGTGCGCGCGGAGGCTGTGGAGGCCGCGACCGCGAGCACTGCTGCAAGGGCGGCGGCGGCGAAGAAACGTACTTTCATCGACGAACCCCCAGACACTCGATGGACGGCCTGCGCTGGCTGCGATCCCCTGGAGGTGGCCCGGGACGCGGCGAACGGCCGCACAATTGGCTTGTACCACTTGGCCACGGCGCGGAGGGTCGCATACTTTCGGCAGTGATGTCAAGACCAATCCGGTGTTTTGGCTGCAGCGGCCCCTTCCAGAGGGCGAAGATGGTCTTGACCAACACGGCGCCTAGGCGCTCGGGACGCCGTCTTCGCGCGGCACCCACGACATCCCCGTGCGCCCCGGCTCGCCGCCCGAGCTGAGGTCGGTGACCAGGCGGTAACGGTCGCCACGGTAGATCGAGCGGACGAATTCGACCGTGACGCCGTTCTCGTCGCGGCTGAAGCGCTCGAACATGAACGCCGGCGAGTGAAGCGGAACACCGAGCGCCGATGACTCCTCCTCGTTCGTCACCGTTGGCTCGATTGTCTGGACACCGCCCTCGATCGTGACGCCGTAGCGCTCTCGCAGCAGCTCGTAGAACGATCCTCGCTCGAGGTCTGCCGCGGTGAGGTCGGGAACGAGAGCAGCGGGCACGTGAAGCGTCTCGATGGCCATCGTCTCGCGGTCCGCCAGCCGGACGCGTTTCGCCACCATGACCGGGTCTGACGGGGAGACGTGGAGGAGGCGGCCGAGACGTGCGCCCGCCGGGACGATCTCGAGTGAGAGCGTGCGGCTGCCAGGGCTCATGCCGCGGCGGCGCATGTCCTCGGTGAACGAGGTCATCGTCAGCTCCTGCGCGATCTTCGGCTCGCTGACGAAGGTTCCCGAGCCACGCTTGCGCACGAGGAAGCCCTCGCGAACGAGGTCGTCCAGCGCCGCGCGCACTGTGAGCCGTGAGACGCCGAGATCGGCGCTCAGTTGACGCTCCGATGGAATCGCCGCCCCAACGTCGAGCCGCTCGATCAGGTCGAGCACTTGGCCCTTGGTCTGGCTCTGCTTCGTCACGACGCGGCTCACCCGGTCAGCCCGCTGCCGGCGCGAGCTCCGGCTCCGGCTCCGCCGTGGGGGCGCGGACGAGGCTGCGGCCGCCGACCGGGTCGAAGAAGTGGAAGTGTGCCGGGTCGACCGCGAGGCGCACGTGGTCGCCGACGCGGACGGTCGTGCGCGGCTCGAGGCGCGCGGTGAAGAGCGTGCCCTCGCCCACGAGCAGCTCGGCCTGGCCCGAGGCGGCTTTCGCCTCACTGGCCGGCACGGCATCGACGGGGAAGAAGACGTGGACGTCGGCGCCGAGCTCCTCGACCACCGTCACCGTGGCCTCCATGGTCGGCAGCCCGGGGCGCGCGAGCGCTGCCTCCTCGAAGGCCTCGGGGCGGATGCCGAGGACGACGCGTCCGTCGCGCGCGGATAGGCGCCGCGCGGGGTCGAGCGGCACCCGGTTCGAGCCGAAGACAACGTCGTCGCCGTCCAGCCGCGCCTCGACGAGATTCATCGCGGGGGTGCCGATGAAGCCGGCGACGAACAGGTCGACCGGCTCGCGGTAGAGGGTCTGCGGGGTGTCGACCTGGAGCACGCGGCCGTCGCGCATCACAGCGACGCGCTGGCCGAGCGTCATCGCCTCGGTCTGGTCGTGCGTGACGTAGACCGTCGTGACGCCGAGTCGCGCGTGCAGCTGCGCCAGCGACGCGCGCATGCCGACGCGGAGCTTCGCGTCGAGGTTGGAGAGCGGCTCGTCCATCAGGAACGCCTTCGGCTCGCGCACGATCGCCCGGCCCATCGCGACCCGCTGCCGCTGCCCGCCGGAGAGCTGCGCGGGCCGGCGGTCGAGCAGATCCTCGAGGTCGAGGAGGGCGGCGACCTCCTCGACCCGGCGCCGCGCCTCGGCTTTCGGCGTTCGACGAACCTTGAGCCCGTAGCCGATGTTCTTGCGCACGCTCATGTGCGGGTAGAGGGCATAGCTCTGGAAGACCATCGCGATGTCGCGGCGCCGCGGCGTGAGCTCGGTGACGTCGGTCCCGCCAATCGAGATCCGGCCGCCCGTCACCTCCTCGAGGCCGGCGATCATCCGCAGCAGCGTCGACTTTCCGCAGCCGGAGGGGCCGACGAGCACCATGAACTCTCCGTCGCCGATCTCGAGGCTGACGTCGTCGACGGCTGTCACGCCGCCGGCGTAGACCTTGGACAGATGCTCGAACTGGATCTCGGCCACGGCGAGACAAGGATAGGACCGGTTCCCCCGAAAAGCAAGACCACATCGGTCTCTGGTCGAAAAATGGTATTGACCACCTGGGTTCCGCGCGCTTAGACTGCGCCGATGATTGCGAGCGAGGGACCCCGGACTTGGACCGGCTGGTGACGGAGTCCCGACGCCCGGACGGCGACTATGCCGCCCTTACGACCCTCGAGCTGGTCGAGCTAATGAACCGCGAAGACGCCTCTGTGCCCGTGGCCGTCGCAGCCGAGGCCAGACCGATCGCAGCGGCGCTCGAGGCGATCGTGGCGCGGGTCGAAGCCGGCGGGCGACTCGTCTACGCAGGCGCCGGCTCGTCCGGCCGAATCGCCGAGCTGGACGCGGAAGAGTGCGAAGGGACGTTCTCGACGGCGCCGGGACAGGTGGTCGCGCTCGTCGCCGGCTCCGAGGCCGGGTCCAGCGCCGAGCGCGAGGCGGCGGAGGACGACGGGGCGGCCGGCCAACGCGCGATCGAGGAGCTGGGCGTTTCCGCCGGCGATGCGGTCGTCGCTGTGAGCGCCAGCGGCCGCACGCCCTATGTCGTCGGCGCGCTCGAGGCGGCCGCCGCCGCGGGCGCCCTGACGGTCGCGTTGACCGCGGCGCGCGGCTCGGAGCTCGCGGCTATCGCCGAGCACGAGCTCGCGGTCGTCGTCGGGCCGGAGATGGTGTCGGGCTCGACGCGACTGAAGGCAGGCACCGCACAGAAGCTCGTGCTGAACACGATCTCGACGGTCGCGATGATCAGGCTCGGCAAGACGTTCGGCGACCTGATGGTCGATGTCCGCGCATCCAACGAGAAGCTCGCCGCGCGTGCCCGCCGCGTCGTCCGGGAAGCTGCGGGCGTCTCGGACGAGCAGGCGCGAGAGGCGCTGTCCGCGGCCGGCGGCAGTGCCAAGGTCGCCGTCGTCGCCCTGCTCGCGGACCTCGATCCCGACGCCGCACGGGCACGGCTCGACCGGGCCGGCGGCGACATCCAGGCGGCGCTCGGCCGATGAAGCTCGGCGTCGAAGCGGGGCTGGTCGACGGCACCCTCGTCCCGGGCGACATCGAGGTCGTGGACGGCCGCGTCACCGCCTACGGCCTGCCCGCTACGCGCAACGGTGGCCGCATCGCAGTTCCCGGCTTCGTCGACCTGCAGGTGAACGGGTTTGGCGGCGTCGACCTGATCGGCGCCGACGCCGACGGCTATCGCCGCGCCGGCGAGGCACTGCTCGAGACCGGCGTGACCGCCTATCTACCGACCTTCATTTCCGCGCCGGAGGAAGACCTGCTGGCGGCGCTCGGGAACGTGCGTTCCGAACCGGACGGGCCGCGGGTGCTCGGCGTGCACCTGGAGGGGCCTTTCCTGTCGAAGAAGCGGCTCGGCATCCACGCCGCGGCGGCCCGGCGCGACCCGGATGCCGCGTTGCTCGAGCGCCTGCTTGCAGCGGGCCCGGTGCGAATGATGACCCTTGCCCCCGAACTGCCGGGCGCCGACGCGCTGATCGACCGCCTACTGCTCGGCGGCGTCGCGGTCTCGTGCGGGCACACCGATGCCACCGCGGAGGAAGCGGTCGCTGCGTTCGACCGAGGCGCCCGCGCGGTGACGCACCTCTTCAACGCGATGCGCCCGTTCCGGCACCGCGACCCGGGCTTGGCCGGCGCCGCGCTCGCCCGCGACGACGTGGTCGTGCAGATCATCCTCGACGGCGTCCACCTCGCCGAGGAGACGGTGCTCCTCGTGTGGCGGTCCGCCGCCGGGCGCGTCGCCCTGGTGACCGACGCGGTAGCCGCCGCCGGCATGGGCGACGGCTCCTACGTGCTCGCCGGGTCCGAGATCGAGGTGCGCGAAGGCGTGGTGCGCGGCCCCGACGGCGTTCTCGCCGGGAGCACCCTGACGATGATCGAGGCTGTCCGAAATCTGCACGGGCTCGGAATCGCCCTGCCGGACGCCGTCGGCGCTGCAACGACGGTGCCGGCACGCGTCCTCGGCCTGTCGGAGCTCGGCCGCCTGGAGGTCGGGGCGCCGGCCGACCTCATCGTCCTCGACGACAACTTCGAGATCGAGCGCGTCTGCGTTGGCGGCGAGGCCCGTGTCGTTGCCTGAGCCGCTGGCCGCGCCCGCGCGGCCCGGAGCGACCTTCCTCGCGGAGATCCGTGAGCAACCACACGCGCTCCGTGCGCTGCTCGAGCACGCCTGCGACTACGCCCGCGTGGCCAATACCGCGCGTGATCGTGGCACGAGCATCGTGCGGATGGTGGGTCACGGCTCATCCGACAACGCGGCTTCCTACGGCGTCTATGCGTTCGGCCTCCTACCGCACTGGACGGCGTTGCGCGACTCGATCACGCTGACCGCCTACTACGACGCGAGGCTCGAGCTGCGCAGCTCGACGGTCGTCGCGCTCTCGCAGTCGGGCCGTACGCCGGACGTGATCGATTACGTCACCCACGCCCGGAAGGCCGGCGCTTTCACCGTGGCGCTGACGAACGACGTCGACTCCGAGCTGGCGGCGGAGGTGGACGCGGTGCTGCCGCTGGCTGCCGGCCCCGAGCACGCGGTCGCCGCCTCGAAGACCTACATGAACCAGCTGGCGGCGCTGGGGCTCCTCGCGGCGCACGCAGCCGGCGACGGCCCCCGCTTCGCCGCCGCGATCGCCGAGGTCGCCGACATGATGGAGCGGATGATGCCCGAGCTGGAGGCGCGGGTGCAGCAGATCGCGCTCCCGTTCGCGTCCGTGGGACGGATGTTCGTCGTCGGCCGCGGGATCCAGTTCGCGACCGCGCGCGAGATCGCGCTGAAGCTGCTCGAGACGTGCCGCGTCGCCGCGGAGCCGCTCACTGCGACCGACCTCGCGCACGGCCCCGTAGCGGCGCTCGACCCGCTCTTTCCCGTCTGGACGATCGCCTCCGACGACCAGACGCTCCCCGCGGTCGTCGAGGCCGCCGAGCGTGTCCGACTCGCGGGCGCAACCCTTGTCGCCAGCGGCGACGCGGCGGAGAGACTGGCGGGCGCGGCGTATGCCCTCCCCGTGCCGAACCCGCCGGTCCCGCTCCTCTCTCCGCTGCTGTCGGTCGTGCCGGGGCAGCTGTTCGCGCTCGAGCTCGCGCGGGCCAAAGGGCTCGACCCCGACCGGCCGGAAGGGCTGACCAAGGTCACACTTGCACGCTGAGCCCGGACCGTTCCTCGCGGTCGACGTCGGCGGGAGCTCGGTCAAGTACGGGCTCGTCCTGAACGGCAGGCTTGAGCAACAGGAACGCGAGCCGGTCGCTCACGACCTGGACGGCCTCGTCGCCCAGCTCACGCGAATCCACGCCGAGGCCGGCGAGCCCGATTGGGGACTCGCGATCGCGGGACTCGTCGACTCCCAGCGCGGAGTCGTCCACTACGCGTCGAACCTGCCGCTACTCGACACGCCCCTGCTCGAACTGCTGCCCGCGCCGCGCGTCTTCGCCAACGACCTCGTCGCGGCGACCGTCGGCGAGGCCGGTGCCGGCACGCTCGCGCTCCTGCAGGCGGGCACCGGGATCGCCGGCCGCTTCGCCCACGACGGCCGCGTGTCGGCTCGGCCGTACGCGGGGGAGGTCGGGCACCTCCGCTTCCGACCGGGCGGCCTGCGCTGCCGCTGTGGGCAGAGCGGCTGCGCGGAGGCATATGGCGCCTGGGGCGGCATCGTCGACCGCACTGCCGAGGCGGGCCGGCAAGAGCCGACGCCCGCATCCCTCCTCACAACCGCTGAACAGGACGCGTGGACGCGCGAGGTCCTTGACGACGCGCTCGAGGCGATCGGATTCGCTGCGTCGGCCCTCGTCGCGGCCTACGACCCCGGCACGCTCCGCATCGGTGGCGGCCTCGCAGCGGCGTGGGGCGAGACGTTGCTCGCGGCGATCCGGCGCGCTCTCGGCGAGAGCGTGCTGCCCGACCTCGCGGCGAGGACCGCGGTCGAACCCACGACCCTCGGCGACGCCGCGCCGCTGCTCGGCCTCTACCGACTGGGCCTAGAAGTGTGAGGTGACTCCGGCGGGGTCTTCGTCCGCGTTCCCTGCCGCCGGCGTGCGTTCCTCCAGCCACGAGTACGCGTACTTGCCGTCGTCGAGCTTCTTCGCGAGCTTCGTCAGCCGCAGAGGGTGGAAGGTGTCGCACATCACTGCGAGCTCGTGGGTCTCGGTCTGGCCGATCGACTTCTCCGCCAGCCCGGGGTGCGGCCCGTGCGGGATCCCTGACGGGTGCAGTGTGACCGAGCCGACCTCGATCCCCCGGCGCGAGCCGAAGTTCC
>Ga0307296_10000340_pt1 | contig 21490 bp, 29 predicted proteins | sample ER_DNA_153_FD_194467 | JGI IMG/M metagenome (GOLD analysis project Ga0307296, IMG submission 194467) | Bulk soil microbial communities from the East River watershed near Crested Butte, Colorado, United States - ER_DNA_153 | ecosystem: Environmental > Terrestrial > Soil > Floodplain | place... | reverse complement strand
CTACCAAAGAGCAGATCAAGTTGCGGATGATCATGATTCCCAGTCATGCCGATACCGGGAATTCCGCGGCACAAAAAGCGATGGCTGAAGAAGTGCTCGGCAAACTGGCGAGCGGCGCCGAGTTCGAGCGCATGGCACAGGTTTATTCCGAGGACAGCACGCGCGATCTGGGCGGCGATTGGGGCTGGATTGAACGCAAAACACTCGCGCCCCCGCTCGAAAACGTCGCTTTCAAAGTGCCAGTCGGGAGAATTAGCAACGTCATCGACTACGCCGGCAATTATTACATCCTCAAGGTCGAAGACAAGCACGGCGGCGTAACGCGATCGCTTGCTGAAGTCCGGCCCGAAATCGAGAAGAAACTGATCCAACTGGAAGCGCAAAACCTTCAGGAACGCTGGCTCGCCAGTTTGCGCTCGAAAGCTTACATTCGGACTTTTTAGTGGCGCTGGCTTCCAGCCTGCGAATCTTTGTTCCGCGACTTGGAAAGTTGCGCCACCTTGAAACGCATCGGTATCACGCTGGGCGATTGCGCCGGCATCGGACCTGAAGTTGTTCGGGCCGCGCTCACATCAAATGCTCTACCGACTACTGCTGAGTATGTCGTCATCGGGAAATATCCCAATTGTTCGTTGGGCGAACCAACGGTCGAGACCAGCCGCGCCGCTGCGGCCGCACTTGAAGAAGTTGTGACTTTGGCGCGCCGCGGCGAACTCGATGCCGTCGTAACAGGTCCCATTCACAAGGCCCGAATGTATGAAGCGGGCTTTAAGTTTCCCGGCCAAACGGAGTTTTTCGCCGATCGCTGCGGCGTGAAAAGTTTTGCGATGCTGCTCACAGGCGGCAAAATCACGGTCGCGCTCGTGACGACGCACATTCCACTGAGCCAAGTTTCAGGCCTGCTCAAGCGATCCGAAATTGTGCGCGTCGGCTTGTTGTTGGTCGATTTACTTCATTGTCGACCCAACCACACTCCGCGCATTGCCGTCGCAGGATTAAATCCGCATGCCGGCGAATCGGGCAAAATCGGGCGCGAAGAGATCGAAATCATCGCGCCGGCGATCGCCGAACTGCAAACCGCAAACCGCAATCGATGCCAGTCCGGCTCGGACCAATCCGCAGTCTTCAGCGGTCCTTTCTCGCCCGATACGGTTTTTCATCGTGCCGCCGAAGGTGAATTCGATGCTGTGCTTTGCATGTATCATGATCAAGGCCTCATCCCGCTGAAACTGCACGCCTTCCATAGCGGCGTGAACGTCACGCTCGGTCTGCCGTTTCCTCGCACGAGCTCTGATCACGGCACCGCGTTCGCTATCGCGGGCAAAGGAATCGCGCGCCCCGATAGCATGATTGCTGCGATCAAACTTGCGGTGGATCTCACGCAAAGGAAATGACGGCAAAGATCGACAAGTACATCAGCGTCTTCAATCTTGGGCTGCAAAACACGTTTGTTTATCGCTGGAATTATTTCCTGCGTGCGCTCTTCGGGCTGATTCCGCTCGCCGGCACGGTTTTTCTGTGGGCCGCCATTTTCAAAGAACGCGGCGGCGGTCTCCACGGCTACGACTACGGGTCGATGATTTACTATTATTTGCTGGCGATTCTGGTGAGCAATCTGGTCACACCCACGGAAGATGAATGGCAAATCGCTGCCGACATTCGCGAGGGACAAATCAATTCGTTGCTGACAAAACCGATGAGCTATCTCGCCTATCGTTTCAGCATTTTTTTAAGCGGCCGTCTGGTTTACACATTCGTCACGCTCCCGCCGATCGCGCTGATCTTCCTTTATTTCCGGCATTACATCGCGCTGCCCGATCACGCGCTGACCTACGTCTATGCCTGCATCTCGCTGGCAATGGCGGCGTTGATGCAATTTTTCATCACCTACAGCCTGGCCATGATGGCGTTCTGGATCCTCGAAATTTCCACCATCGTTTTCATTGTTTATTCGTTCGAATACTTTCTCGGCGGCCAAATGTTTCCGATCGACATCATGCCTGCTGGTATCCAGGCGGTGATGAAATGGCTGCCGTTTTATTACGAGTTGTTTTGCCCGATCGCCATTTTCCTTGGGCGACTACAAGGCGCGCAACTTGCGCAGGCATTGGCAATTCAGTCAGGATGGCTCTTGCTCACTTGGGCCGCCGCACGCGCCATGTGGAAGCGCGGCCTGGGCCATTACCAAGCCGTCGGGGGTTAGCTATTTTTCTGTTGGCAATCCGGCGGCTTTCCAGGCTTTGAAGCTACCAGCCATCGAACGGACGTTTTTGTAGCCCATTCTTTGCAGGCTTTCGGCAGCGAGCGCAGAACGGCCACCACCACCGCAGTGACAAACGATCAATGCGTTCAGATCGGGAACTTTTTCTTCGATGTCCAACTCAATCGTGCCACGACTCAGATGCATCGCATCCGGAATGTGTTCTTCATCCCATTCATCTTTCTCCCGGACATCGACAATCACCGCTTCGCCGCTTCGCGATTTCGTTGCCGCATCTTGCGGTGAAATTTCTGTGATGTTCTTTTTCGCCTCTTCGACCAGTCTTTCAAAACGAGTTGGCATTTGTCTGAGTAACACAGGCTTCCAGCCTGTAAAATCGAATACACCAACAGCAGGATGCCTGTGTTACGAGCTATTCGTAACGCAGCGCTTCGATCGGGTCGAGCCGGGCGGCCTGGCGCGCCGGATAAAATCCGAAAAAAATTCCGACTGCGGCACTGAACAGAAACGCGATGGCGATTGAGCTGATTGAAATCAGCGTCGGCCACTGAAATTTCCAGGCAAGAAATTGCGAAGCGCCGATGCCAACGATAATTCCGAGCATTCCGCCCACGGAACTCAGCGTGACGGCTTCGATCAGGAATTGCGTGAGAATGTCGTTGCCGTGTGCGCCGACGGCCATGCGCACGCCAATCTCGCGTGTCCGCTCGGTCACACTCACGAGCATAATGTTCATGATGCCGATGCCGCCGACCACGAGCGAGACGCCGGCAATTGCGCCCAGTAAAAGCGTCATGACGCGCGAGGTTGCCGTGGCGGCTTCAGCGATTTCCTGTTGGTTGCGCACGGTGAAATCATCGTCGCGTCCGGGCCGGATATTATGCCGTTGTCGAAGTAACGCGATAATTTGTTGCTGAGCCGCTTCGACTTGACGCGCGTCGCCGATTTGGACGTTGATGTTGCGCAAATTGTTGCCGCCGATCACACGCTTCATCGCGCTCGTATACGGCATGATCACGATGTCGTCCTGGTCCACACCCTGGGTGCTCAATCCCTTGGGCGTCAGCACGCCGGTGATCGTGAACGGGACGTCCTTGACTCGCAAAATCTGGCCAACCGGGTCTTCGTTGCCGTAAATCTGCGTTGCGGTTGTGCGGCCAACCACGCAAACTTTGTTCGCGCTGCGCACATCTTGCGGCGTGAACGCCGCGCCATCCGCCAGCGGCCACTGCCGAATATCAAAATAATCCGCCGACTCACCATAAATTCGGGTAAACCAATTTTGGTTTCCGGCAGCCACCTGCGTGGTTGAAACAACTTCCTCGCTGACCCCTACAACACCCGGCACTTCGCGCCGAATTGCTTCCGCATCTTCAATCTTCAAAGTACCCGCGCCTCCCCAACCCGTACGAATGCCGCTGGAGGTGGTGCTTCCGGAAAAGATCAATATGACGTTTTGCCCGAGACTCGCGATCTGCGCCTCCACTTGTGCTTTGGCGCCGTTGCCAATTCCAACCATGGCAATAACCGCGCCTACACCAATGATAATACCGAGCGCGGTCAGCACGGAGCGCATTTTGTTTCGGCGCAATGCGCGAAACGCAACGTTAAATGTCGATCCTACTCTCATCGTGCTCGTTGAAACGCTAAATCGTTAAACCGTTGAATCGGATCATTACTGGCCTACTCCTCCGGGTTGTTTGTCGACGTTCCTGGTTTAGCCAATTCAGCTTCGGCAAGAGCTCGTTGCGTGATGACTTTGTCACTAAGCAAAATTCCATCGCGCATTACCACATTCCGCCGCGCATAAGCAGCAATGTCCTGCTCGTGCGTCACCATCACAATGGTGATTGCGCGCTCATTGAGCTGCTGAAAAATTGCCAGGATCTCCACACTTGTTCGACTGTCGAGATTTCCCGTCGGTTCGTCCGCCAGCAGCACTTCGGGATCATTGACCAACGCGCGAGCGATCGCCACGCGTTGTTGCTGACCGCCCGAAAGCTGGCTTGGATGATGATCCTCGCGGCCAGCAAGTCCGACTGACGCTAGGACGCGATCGGCTTTTTCGCGGAGCTGCGCGTTTGTTAAGCGCTGCGCGCCGTAAAGCAACGGTAGCTCGACGTTTTCCCGCGCCGATGTGCGCGGCAGCAGATTAAAATTCTGGAAGACGAAACCGATTTTGCGATTGCGAATATCGGCGAGTCCATCCCGATCAAGCCCGGAAACGTCCGCGTCGTCCAGAAGGTAATGGCCCGAAGTGGGACGGTCGAGGCAACCGAGAATATTCATGAGCGTGGATTTCCCGGAACCGCTCGCACCCATCAGCGCCACGAATTCGGCACGGTGAATCTCAAGAGAAACGCCGCGCACGGCGTGCACTTCCATTTCCCCAGTACGATATGTTTTGTGCACATCGATCAGCCTAACAACTGTTCCATTTTTTCCTGTCGATATTTCCGACGCCGATGTCTCCATGCAAAAATTAAAACCGGCGCGGTCCGCCCCCAAAAGGATTTGCCGGAGGCGACGGCGCAGCGGTTGTTGAGGTTAGTTCTGCGGTCACGACGGGGTCGCCTTCTTTCAAGCCTTCTACCACCTCGGTCATAATCCCGTCGCTAATCCCAGTTTTAATTTGCACCGGCTGCGGACGGCTGCCGCCATCTGGCAAAACATAAACGGTTCGCTCGGCTCGGCTCTCCTGGGGATTGCCGCCGCGTCCGCCGCCAGGCCGTCCTCCGCGGTCCCCGCTCGTTCGTCTTGTCTCAATCGGCGTCGCATCCGGCGGCCGATAGCGCAGCGCCGCATTTTTGATCTGCAGGACGTTATCGCGATGTGCTACGACAATCGAAACGTTTGCTGTCATTCCCGGTTTCAATTTCAACTCCGGGTTGCTCACCCCGATGACGGTGTCGTAAGTCACAACGTTCTGGACGGTGATTGGCGCGTTGCGCACCTGGACAACCTTTCCGTGAAACGTCTGCATGGGAAAGGCGTCCACTGTAAAATCGACGTTCTGATCGATTTTTACGACGCCGACGTCCGCTTCTGCGACATTCGAGTCGATCTGCATTTTGGTTAAATCATTCGCAATTGCGAAGATGACTGGGGCTTGCAAACTGGCTGCCACCGTCTGGCCGACATCGACACTTCGTGAAATCACGACGCCATCGATAGGCGAAGTGATTGTGCAATGGTCGAGATCCGCCTTCGCTTTGTCGAGCGCTCCTTGCTTGATCTTCACATTGGCTTCGGCTTGATGAAGGGTTGCTATCGCTTGATCGACATCGGCTTGCGAGGACGTTTTCCGGGCAAATAACTCCTGCGTGCGCGATGCCGTAACTTTGGCAAATTCAAGCGCAGCCTTCGCGCTAGCCAAATCGCCTTCCGCTTGCGTAACAGTGGCCTGGAATATTGCGGGATCGATCTGCGCCACCACTTGTCCCGCTTTCACCTGCGAATTAAAGTCTGCGAACAACTTCGCGATGTTCCCCGAAACCTGGCTCCCGACCTGCACGGTGATCACGGGGTTGAGTGTGCCCGTCGCAGTAACCGCCTGAGTGATTGGACCGCGCGTCACAGTTGCAGTCTGATAATTTGCAGCTCCCCCCTTCCGGCATTGCCGGATAATGAACGCGATAATCAACAAGCCAACGATAGCGACGATCCATGGGAAAAAACGTTTCATGCGAGCACCGGTTGATGCACTTATAAGTAAATGACAGGAAGAGCTAATGCGCCGTTACATCGAAATCTACTCCATCATGCTGCGCAACTCGCTGATCCGGGAGATGAGTTTCAAGGCTAACTTCCTGTTGTGGATGATCGTCGAGGTCCTTTGGTTCTGCGGACAAATTGTTTTCTTCAGCATTATTTTCGGGCAAGTAGATCACATCGGGGATTGGACGAAATGGGAAGTGGTGCTTCTCATCGGCACCCACCAAATGATCGCCCAAATTTTCCAGGGCTTTTTTTTCGTCAACCTCGCCAATATTCCGGAGCTGGTCCGCACCGGAAAACTCGATTCGCTGCTCGTGTTACCTATCGACAGTCAATTTGCTGTTTCCACTAAACAATTCGGCCTCGATAGCATGATCAACGCCGCGCTTGGCGGCGTGGTGGTCTGCGTGTCCCTGGCTCGGCTCAGTATCGTACCAAACGCGCTATCGGTCCTCCTTTACCTGGTCGCACTCATATTCGGCGTCGCCGTGCATTACTCAATCATGCTCGGCCTGGCGGCCGTGAGTTTTTGGATCGTGCGGGCGCAAGGCCTCGTCTACGGATATTTTAATTTTCTCAATATCGCGCGCTATCCGGACGCGATTTTTCCAAGAATTTTTCGATTTATTTTCGGTTGGATTATTCCGGTTGTGATTATCGCAAATATTCCCGCCCGGCTACTGATAAAGTCCCTCGGACAACCAGGCCAACTCATGTTGCACCTTGTCATTGCCTCCACGATCATTTTCTGGTTATCACGCATTTTCTGGCGCTTTGCTCTGCGGCATTACTCGAGTGCCAGCTCCTAGGATCGGCAAAAGCGGCAAAAAACACCCGCGATCTTTGGGCCAAATCTCCGCTTGCGCACTGGTCGAAATGTTCTTAATTAAGCCTCCGTTTTTCCGGCGCCCCCGTAAAAGGCGCCTTTCACGTTATGGCCAAACCAAAGAAAAAGAAGAGTTCTGTGAAGAAGAAGTCCGCCGCGCGCAAAACGCGACCGGCGCGCAAGGCATCGAAGCCGGCACGCAAAGTTTCCGCCAAGCGGTCGACGTCGAAAAAAGCCGCACCAGTTTCAAAGAAGGCCATAAAACATTCGCCGAAGCTTGCAAAGTCAAGACAAGCAATCACTGATTCTCCCGCCGCGCTGCTTGGCCGAAACAATCATCGTGAGAGGAGGCTCGACCCGTTCACCCGCAAGCAGAAGGAGAAGTTGCTTCAACTCCGCGACGCCATGGTCGATTCTATGGCCGGTGTTGCTCAGGACACTCTTCGCTCGCGCGCTGAAGGCAGCGAGGCTTCGGCTTTTGGAATGCATCAAGCCGATGCCGGATCGGACGCCTACGATCGAGATTTCGCGTTGAGCTTGCTTTCGCAGGAACAGGACGCGCTCTACGAAATTGATCAGGCCCTAAAGCGCATCGAAGTTGGGACCTACGGAAAGTGCGAAATGTCGGGTAAACCCATCCCCCGTGCACGGCTCGAAGCAATCCCGTTCGCACGTTTTACCGTCCAATGCCAATCACAGCTTGAGAAACAAAACAAAGCTTCGCGCGTCCGCCAATCGGTGACCTCGCTCTTCGGCTTAACCGATGAGGAACGCGGCGAGGCCGAGGAAGAAGAAGCCGCGCCAGCCGAGGCGAAAGAATAAATCCAAATGGCGCAGGAAATTATCACTCTCGAATGCACCGAGGCAAAAGCGCTGGACAAACCAGTCTCGCGTTACATGACCACGCGGAACAAGAAGAGTCCGCGCACGCCTAATCGCCTCGAAAAGAAGAAGTACAATCCATTTCTGAAACGGCACACGCTCCATCGCGAAACGAAGTAGTTATCGATGCAACCCAAGACTGCCAAACGCCGTTCCGCTTTCCGCCGCGCCAATCGCACGATGCCGCGCCGCAGGATCGACATCACCATCGAAGCGATCGATTACAAGAATCCGGACTTGCTGAAAAAATTCGTCACTGAGAGCGGCAAGATCCTTCCCCGCCGCGTCACCGGCATGCCTGCGCATCTTCACCGGAGAATCACGCGTGAGATCAAGCGCAGTCGCTCCGTGCTCTTGATGAAATAGAATGTCGAGGCGCTCGCCGCGGCGAAGCGCCTGTTTCTTTCGCTCGGCGTTTGACACAAACGCCGCTACAACAGTTCGACGTTGGACGTTTCGTTGCCGTTACGCCTTCGCGTCCGCTCGCCTTGCTCGATCAGCTTCCAAAACTCGCGCGTCTCGCCCAGTTGCGCGTCTTCCGAGACCGGGAGTTTGGTGCGGAAAAGGAAATCTCGGAACGTGTTCTTGTGCAGGACACGATGGACGGTGATCCCCTCTTCGCGCCTCTCAAAATAAATTCGGTAATCTTTGGCCCGATAGCGATATAACTTTTTTCCTTCGCGCTCAATTACGCCGAACCGTTTCGAATCGAGGTGATCTAGGTCCTCTGGCAAGATTTGGAACTCTGCCAGCAGGTCGAGCTGCAATTTTTTCGGCAGCGCCGATATCTCTGCCGCGCTCAGTTCGTTGAAGATGATCTGGAACATCGCCGATCAAACGTAAACGCGTCGGACGCGGCTGCCAATCCGGGTAATAATCTCCCATGTGATCGTGCCGGCGCGCTCGGCAAGGTCCGCGCATGAAATTTCCTCGTTCGCATCCCGTCCCATTAGAATCACTTCGTCGCCCACTTGCACATTGTCGATCTTGCTCACGTCACTCATCATCAAATCCATTGTCACACGACCGAGTAGTGGGCACCGTTGACCACGAACCAAAACCGCGGCGTCACGATTGGAAAGATGTCGCGGATAACCATCGGCGTAACCAACCGACAACGTTGCGATCCGCATCTTTCGCGGCGTGATGAACGTCCGGCCGTAACTGATGGAACTTCCCTTCGGCATATCCCGCACGAGAGCAATTCTCGTTTTCCAGGTCATCACCGGTTTGAGAAGTTTTTGGAACGCCGGGAGGGGCGAAATCCCGTAGAGCACGATGCCGGCGCGCACAATGTCGAAAATCTCTTCGTTAAACGCGAGTACGCCGGCGCTTTGCAATACGTGCACCTTGTAATCGCCGGGAACTTCGGCGCGAAGTTGTTTCACGTCTCGTCCGAAGCGCAGAAGCTCGTCGCGCGTGTATTCCGCATCCTCGTTCGAAACTGGAAGATGTGTTGAGACACTGTGGATTTTGATCTTTGGCAATGCAGCAATTTGTTTGAAAAGTGCCAGAGCATCGACTTCCGGAACGCCCATGCGTCCCATCCCTGTGTCGATCTTGAAAGTGATCGCAATCACTTTGTCAGGAACAAGGCGACTGAATTCTTGTGCTTCCTCAAGAGTGGAAACCGTTGGGATAAAACCGCGCTCGGCAATTGTCGATCTTTCTTCCGGGAGCGCGGGACCGAGAATGATGATTGAATGAGGCAGTATGGCCCGGAGTTGGATCGCCTCCTCCAGATTTGCGACGCCAAACAGTTGGGCGTCCTTTGCCAGTGCTTGGGCGACGCCAATTAGGCCATGTCCGTAAGCATCCGCTTTGACTACGGCAAGAAGCTCGGCCGATCCAATATTCTCGCGCACCACGCCTGCATTTTGCCGCAAAGCGCTTTGATCAATTTCAGCCCAGCATCGATAAGTTTCTGTCGTCACGAAGCGATTCTTTGAGCTTTTGGCAATGTAATGTGCGGCTCCCGCAAATAAATCGGTTCGAGTGGTGGCAATCTACACCTGCGATCTGAATCTCGAGCAAGGCGCGCGAGCACTTCCGCTGAAGGATACCGGATCACCGCTTTTGGAAATTGCGGCAGCGATTCGGAGCAAAACACCGCCATGCTGTCATCGAGGATTTCGATTTTGTTCTTTAGTTCGTCTTCGCTGAACAAACTGGGGCCCTCAATCAATTCCTGTTTGCGGATGCGAGCGAAGAAAAACGATTGCCGGCGAGCATCGCCGATGACGCAATAGTCTGCGTTTTCGATTGCGCAGATTGAAGGAAGGCCGAGGAGCCGTGCTTTCGAAGCGGCTTGTAATCCGATTGCAGCGGAGATCGCGATCCGAGTCCCTGCGTACGAACCAGGACCGAGTCCGACGATAATTGTGTCGGGCAAATCGAATTGCTCCCGGACCTGCGCAAGATTTTCGAAAAATGCACCGGAATTCTTGCGATCGTTAGGCCATTCGCGCACCAGAAGATCGACATTTTCGTTCTGGGAAACGTAGGTGCTCTCGCATGTACTTAGCCAGGCGAGGCTCCCACGCGCGGTCGACAGTTCCAGAGCAAGAATTTTCATTTTGTGCTGATCGCTCGCGCGTTTTGCGATTTTATCTCGAACAAAATCCAGCGCGCTTGCTCGGGAATGAATTCCGGAAATCGATCGGCCCATTCGATCACCGAAATGCCGTCTCCAAAGAGATAATCGTCGAGCCCGAGCCGCGCGACCGATTCTTGATCTTCCAGGCGAAAAAAATCGAAATGATAAACGGGTAAGCGCCCGCCAGGATATTCGTGAATAATTGTAAAGGTCGGGCTGGTAACAGGGATGCTGCTCCCCAGTGCCGCAACCAGTCCCTTGGTGAATTGAGTCTTGCCACTCCCCAGGTCGCCTTCGAGCGCCAAAACCGATCCCGTATCGAGATTGTTCGCAAATCGGCGCCCGATTTCCTCGGTTTCAGCTGCGTTATTGGAAATGAACGTAGCCACCAGGTAATTGCGGATTGCGGACCGCGGATTGCGGAATAAGAGAACCAATGCGTGTAAGCGGGAGTCTTGGGAATTTCTTTCGCCAGCTTCGTTGCAATCGTTTGCTCTGACGCCGTGAAACGGCAAAAAGCAATTCGTAATCTTCTCCGTCCGAGATTGCATTGCCGATTTTAGCGCCGCGATTGAGCGGCAGATTTTCCATCTCTAACTCGAATCCGACTTTGCTGGCGTGCGCGAGGCGCGGAAGATCAACGCCAAGCCCATCGCTCAAATCTATCATGGCGTGAATGGAAAAGTTTTTGGTCAACCAGCGCGACTCCGCAATCCGCGGGACAAAGTGTAAATGCTTTCGCTTGATGGCGCCGCCGAGCCGGCCCGTGACAAAAAGATCATCGCCAACTTTGCCGCTGCGGCGCGATACCCAGCGATTTTTCTCAACAAATCCAACAACGCTAACCGAAATGGCAATCGGACCTCGTGTGCTGCTCGTTTCGCCGCCGACGATGCTGACTTTGAACCGCGCCGCAGCTTTGCGGAGTCCACGATAAAATTTTCTCACACTGTCGACCTCTGTTTCCTTTGAGGCGATCAGTGTGATCAGCGCAAATTGAGGGAGAGCTGACGTCGCGGCAAAATCACTGAGGGGACGCATCATCGCTTTCCATCCGACGTCGAGCGCGCTCGCTCGGCGCAAAAAATGGATGCCTTCGACGATGCAATCGGTTTTAAGGACAAGAAAGTTGCGGCTAGCCGGTGCCGCTACCAAGGCGCAATCATCACCGGCGCCGAGAGCGACCGTTTTCCCGAACGGAAGGCGACACAAAAGTTGATCGACCAGCCGGTCTTCGCCGACCTGGCGCAGTTTCATTGCGGAAAGAGCTCTGGAAACGCAAGCACGGTAAGCGAGACGGAATTGAAGAGCGAATGCATCGTCATCGCGACGAGAATCGACCCACTCCATTCGTAGGCAATGGTGAAACAACTTCCCAGAATGAACAGCGGTGCGAAAGAAGGGAAATGAGTGTGCGCGGCGGCGAAGAGCAGCGCATTCACTGTGATTCCGAGAAAACGGCCGAAATAGCGCTTAAGTACGCCGTAAAGGAAAAACCGAAAAAGAAATTCTTCAACCACCGGCGCGATCGCCACAGCGAAAACGATGATCATGATTCGCTGTTCGATCGTGCGCGAGCCGCTGAAAAGCTCTACGATGCTCTGCTTGCTGGAGCCGTTTCCGAAAAGGCGCTGTGTAATGGCGTCAGCCAGCGAAATCAAAGGATACGCCGCCAGTATCAAAATTATCCCTGTGCTGAGGGCCCGAAGAAATGTAATTTTGAAGAAGCCGCCTAACGAGTTCAGGTCAAAACCGCGAAAACGCAGGAAAGCAACGATGAACAGCACCACCGCCAGAGTGAAAAGGAGATTTTCGAGAAGATTGCGCCCGTTGAGCTGCACCGGCCGATTCGAAACTGACGCGCTGACGTTGAGCAAAAGCAAAAAGATCAATGCGGCAGCGAGTATGGCTTCGGGCAATCCGAATCTCCTTTTCGGCTCGTCGACAGACGTCGATGTTCGCGCGCTAATCTGAAGAATCAGCAAAAGGTAAACGCAGATGCTGGCGAGAAAATAAAGAAGAGGAAGAAGGACGTTTAAGATAACATTTGGAGCGGCTCCGAGCGCCGCAAAAAGGCTGTCGGATGGCATGCGTCCCAGTGTCTACGGAGCGTAATAGCTCGGCAGGAAATACGCGCGGCCTGTTTCCAGTTGCGGAATGAGCTGCTTCGGAAGCTGGAGCTCGATTTTTGAATCGGCTTGTCCGAATATTCGAAAGAACCGGCTCAAACTAAAGGGCGGACCGTACTTCACAATTTTCGCTCCCGGTGCATTCCCTAGTTGCTTGGCTTTGGCAAACGCATCCTCGAATTCACCAAGCCCATCGATCAGTTTGCTGTCAAACGCGTCCTTGCCCGAAAGGATTCGGCCGTCGGCAATGGTGTTGCGGAGCAGGTCGGCAGGGAGATTTCTCTCTTTCGCGACGATGCCGAGAAACTTGTCGTAGGTTTTCATAATGAAACTCTGGACTAGCTCGCGTTCCTCAGGGGTGATCGGTCGTGCGCCATTGAGCATGTCCTTAAATTTGCCACTTTTAAAAACGACGGAAGCGAGTCCGACTTTATTGAACAGCTGTTCGTAGTTCAGCGTCTGGATGATGACTCCGATGCTGCCGGTGATCGTCGTTTCGCTTGCCATCAAAAATTTGCCGCCGCAGGAGACATAATAGCCGCCCGAAGCCGCGAGCGAATCCATATAAATCACGACAGGTTTTCTGGCGCGGGTCTTGACCAGGGCGCTGTAAATCGCATCTGACGCGGTTACTTCTCCGCCTGGCGAATCGATCTCCAAGACGATGGCTTTGACGCGATCGTCGTCGCGGGCTTGTTGCAGCGCCGCGCGCATATCATCGACCATCGAATCGGTGACGCTGCCGGGCAGGGAAGAGCTGATTAAGCCGCGCATTGTGATGACGGCGATTTTGTCAGAAGTTCCGCGGGTGCCTCGCTGAAGGAGGATCTCGCGAAAGCGCGGGATCGGTTCCGTTTCCCGCACACCACCAATGCGCTGAAACGCAGCGACCACCAGTACGAAATTGACAAAGAGACTGGCGCACAGCGCGACGAACAAAAAGATACTGAGACAACCGAGTCTGCGATCTGCCATGACGGCACGAAACTGCCGGAGAACAGCGGAGGGCACAAGCGCTTTTCGCAGCAGACGAAACTGCCGTCACAAAGCCGCTGGTTCTTGCAGCTGATGACTATCGCGAAAAAGGCGCGGTGAAATTAAGGTTCAATCAAACTGGACCCTCGCACTTCGGCTCTTCGGTTCGACCTTCACGTAAATCTCCTGCGGCGCGCTCGGAAAATATTCCAACAGTGCGGGGCAGAGCCACCCTTCCATTTTAAATTGGGCGCTGTAATACCAATTGCCGCCGGATTCTCCGCGGCGCCATTCCAGTTTGAAATCGGCCCCGGGAAATCGCGCGGCACTGAAGATTGCACGAAAACCTTTATCGGCATTGGGAATGCCGGCAACGACCTCATCGATCATCGTATCAATCCCTGCTATGAACGGCTCCTTCGACAAACCGACCGCGGGATCGTCGAAAACCCACATCCCTTCGTATTTGTACGGCGCAATGACGAAGAGCGAATTCATCATAGGCACAGTTTGCGCTTGTTTTGATGAACGCAACCCATACTCCTATCGCGCCGGCTTTCATTCGCGACGAGACTCAGTATAAGTGTTTCGCCACTTGCGCCCGTAGCTCAGCCGGATAGAGCAACGGATTTGTAATCTAGCGTTTTACCTTCGACGCACATTGTGTCACTGGACAGCGTGCGAACAAGCACGACGTTTGGCGACCGAAAACGAACGTCATTCTGTCAATATGCCGTCAATCACTTTTCGCGCGTAACCGCCGCCAGTGTTTGCCGATGTTGAAAACGTGCGGCTGTTGTCGTCAGCGCAGATATTTCGGTCGCTTAAAGTTGGCGCGTTTTCCACTCGGATGTTCACTTGAACAGCATCGCCGTCGCGCGAGAAACGCGCACAGCAAGCTTTCGAGGCTCGGAGCGGGTCCCAAGACAGCGGCTGAGCGACTGCGAGCGTTCTTAGCGGCCTCTGCGCGTTGTTGAAATCGACAAAAGGTGTCCTAGTTGTTGCCCACGGCACCTTGTGGCGGCAGTCCTTCAATTACAAGACACCGTTTCGTGCGGCCGCTATCGCGAATCCCTTCAATTACATCCCTGCCGATAACAACATTGCCGTCCGTGTCGCGGGCGACTATCCACGGACGTAACATGTCGGTGAATTTCTTTGGTTTTTTCTTTCGTTTTTCGTTCATGATTTTTGTCCTTTCGTTAACTTTTACCTTCTAAATTTATCATCTACGCGTTTTTTGAAAATCGACAAAAGGTGTCGCAGCCAAGAGCAGTTCCATGAGGCGCGCCTCGTAGGAATCACACATGGGGGATTCGCCATTTGGCTGGACCCATTCGGGATGTTGGACCCGCAGGTCGTGGTGAATCTGTCGCTGGAGCTCGGTGTAGGTATGGATTTGGTGAGACCCGGCAATTGTCTTGGATTCAAGTGTGGTCCGGGACGCATTGTCTAACTTACCTCGTCGGTGAGTGCGCTCTGTTTTGAGATTAACAAATTTCATAAACGGCTTTTTATTTAGGGGTTGACTGCTCCAAATCCGCGCGGAACGAGGAGTCATCCTCACGAGGCGCTTCGAACAGCCACCTCGCTTAGGTCGACTCGGGGCTCCAGTTGAATCTGGAGATTGCGCTAAGCGGTGCCTCAGCGAAGGTTAAGCCCCCAACCGGCTTTTCAGTCCGACCGAAAGTGCGTTGAGATGCCGGATGACGTAATCAAAGATCTTGTACAGAATCCGCGCCATCGTGTCAAGCTCTTTTTCGGTCTTCTCCTAGCGACTTGGGAGTAAATCGGGGTGGCGTCTAAACTTCGAAAGCGTTGACTCGCTCGTTTCCGCGCTCACTCACCCTCGTCCCTCGGGTTTACCTATCTGTGGCACTCGCATCCCGGCGGCTTCATTGATTGGCTTTCTCCCGAAAGCTCACCCGTTCGGGTCGCCCAGCCATGTCGCTCGCGTCCCCGCGGCTCCATTCGCGAGCAGGCAAAGCGGCTACAGCTCTTGCCCGTCTATTCGAGCGATTTACGGGGTGGGCGTAGGAGTAGCAGTTGGCGTGGGGGAAACAGTGGGAATGGCAGTAGGACTAACAACGACTACAGTGGTTGAGGTGCCTGTGCCTTCGTTGGGCTCTTTTCTGTAGGTTATGAAGAGCGTTGCACCGAGGACCGGTGCAACCGTCACTTGAGCCGGACCTGCTATTAACACTCGATTGATGATTTCCGGCGGATTTTGCGAAGCGCTCCCGGTGCTCGAATCAATCCGGCTGGCGGTAAGAACATTGGCGGTTTGACCAGTTTGACCAGTTTGATCATTTTGATCATTTAGCGTCACTGTAAGCACGCCGCGATCGACGCCCCCTTCTTGCGTAAAATTCGAGACCTTAAGAAAGTGATTGTCGGGGACTGTGATCATCAGCGGCGAAATCGTAATGATGCGGCTTTTGAATTCACCGGCAAAGACAAAGCCTGCGACACCCAACAGAACGCAAGCAACCAAATATCGGCCAAAGAGGATTTTCATCGTTTTAAGATAGTGCGCTATCAACGTGTCGGCCAATTGGAATTGGCGTTTGCCGGCACTCGAAGTGTAAAACCGCGTCTACCCCTGCCGAGTGAACTCCATGGTCCAGTTGGTTTCCCACGTCTTCCCACCGTCCGCCGAAAATGCTTGTTCCCAACGGCAAGCATTTGGGCCGTTCACGATCCAGATGAAGCGGTTGAAGATATGCCTGCCTTCAAATACTTCCTGTGAGAAAAACTCGCCGCGCGAACCGTCAAACTTGCCCTACCATTGGCACGTCCAGCGTCCCGGGGCTGCTGCTCGCCACCCAATAGATGCTCCACTCGCGCGCTGCCGGATCGTAGAGACGCACCGTCACCGCGTGAACACGGCCGGAAGCACGATTCATCGTAAGCTCGTCCGTGTTGCCAAGGCCACCCAGGATATGGCGCACCTCACTGGTACCTTGGAACTCTTCCCACTCCGTGCAGCCTTTTAGCCGGTCCTTCAGTCGCCGTTTCTGTATCTTCCAGCTGCCAATGAGGAAATCGAAATCCTTCCGGCCATCCCGTTCGCCAGACTCATTAGTGGTGGGTTGCTTCATCTGCTTGCCGCGTGAGGAGAATCGCCCCTTTCGAGAAAGTCGACGCGCAAAAGTACGACGGCAACCAGCAATAGATTTGTAAAACAGAGTTGCAGCAATTCAGCCGCGCAGTGCCGACCGCGCTGTGGGTGACAACTTCAATACTTCCGGCGCTTTCTTAAGATAGCGCGCCAGTCCCTTCGAAACTTCGCCTCGCCATTGCTCAGATCGAGAGAGAGCGGCTACATAATTTTCGTACGCCACCGGATCCTGAAGGATCGAGAACCAGGCAAAGACATTCTCGCCCTCCCGCACCGGCAGAGCTGGGAAAGTGTTTTCGCTATTTTCCGTCACAAAATATGCAGAGATTGCCGCCCCCAAGCTTTTCGCCACAGGCTTGAGCGTGTGCTCGAAGAAATCCACAAAACCGGTGGTCACAGGAACCTCAAAATAATAAATGGTAGCGACGATCAAGCTCGAGGGCACTTTGTCGGCACCGACAGGGGGACGCTTCATATTTTCGAGCGAGAAGCCGGACATCGGAGCTGCTGGGCGCAGCAACAAGACATTGTCGGAGTCAATCATCGTGGCATTGGCAGCTTCCCGGTGCGCTTTCCAAAGAGGCCCGCCATAAAAATCCTGTAACGCCTTTGCACGTGAGGCCATATCCTGAAAGCCTCGCAACCAAACAAAGCGATCCGGATCATCAACGTTTCTAAATTGACCGATGACTTTTATTCCGACCGCCTCCTGGGTTTCGATAAATTCCCGCTCGAATAGATCAATCAAGACATCACGCTTTCCAGGGTGGAGCGTGTATTGCCTGAACTCAACGATAGGGCAGCAGAGTCGCGAAGATCGCGCTTCTTTCAAACTCTCTGAGGCTGGCCCGGCCATGACTTCTTTAAATATTACCCGAGGATGCGGGAATTGCGTCAGAGCAGCTTACTATCGACGCTGCTGAAACTGAAACGCGAATCCGAGAGTCGGGGAGCGGTAGGCGGAATGCCTGCTCTATTCCGTGAAATACTTCGCGGCGAGGGATTGCGCGCCTGCGCCTAATACACTGACCGCTGCTTTGCTCCCCAGCAGTTTTCGCAACAAAGATTTCACTTCATTTTTCTCCTGCTCCGACACATCGGCTTGATTGATCGCGATGATCACTTTCTCCAGTGCCTCCGTAATCGCCTGCTGCTGCGAAGTGCTCGGTGCGATCAGCGCTTGTTGCTGCCGGGGAACGGTGGTTGGTCGGCTCGCATCGATAGAAATCCGGATCGGGGGTGCGACGCCAGCTTCGAGCACTTTGACTCCGAAGTCGTTTATCTTAGCAAAGCCGGAGAGCAGGCCCATCCCGCTCTGATCCTCAAGAGGGGTCCAGTCGATGAGGCGATACTCTGAAAGCTGAGCCAGTGCGCGCAGCCAGTCACGGCGACTTATACCTCCTGGCGGCCGGACCGCCTGCTCACCGTGGCCGAACGGAATGGAACCTTCGCCTCGACGTTCATAGAGAAGCTGCAGCAGGCGTCCTCTGACAACAGAATCCTTCATAAACTTTGCCAATATGCTCTGCACCCGGCGCACCAACAACTCAACTCGACGGGGAGCAAGTCTGTGGCCGTTAGAAGGAATGGGAAACGGGATCGCGCCTAGACTCCGAGCGTTGACTCGCTCGCTTCCCCGCTCACTCACCCTCGCCCCTCAGAGAGCGACGTAACACTCCGTTTCACACCACCGTCAGCGGGCCGTCAAAGATTGTCAGGCTGATGACTTCCGTGCACGCAACGTGGGGGCCGTGACGGATGCCCCTGGGCGCAAAGAACAGCGCGCCGGAAGTATAAGTGATGCCGGATTCCTCCCATTCGCCGGACAGAACGTACGCCCATTCGTTCGCATCCGGATGGGTGTGCGCCGGGATGGTGTGTCCGGCCTTGAACTTGCGCAGCACCACGACGCCGCCGGTGCTCTCGTGCTTGTGCAAAATCATTAGCTCAACCCCTTCATATGGACCGGGCTGCCAGGCTTTGTCTTTGCTCAGGGCAACGTAGGGAAACATGATTTCATCGAAGCGGATCGCGCCGGATTTGCAAGCGCAGCGTAAAGCACAAATGAGTGATCGATTTTGAAACTGTCTCGTTTTGGGCGCGAGACCGTTGTTAGTGGCAGAAACTTCGCGACCGCCCATACTGTTCAAAAACAATATGAAACCACGGATGTTGATCGGGCTGGTGCTCGTTGGATTGGTACAAGCGGCGCAAGCGCAGAGCCAATATAAATTTCTCAAAAGTATTCCGATCGGCGGTGAAGGCGGCTGGGATTATTTATCGGTCGACGCAAAGGCGCGAAAGCTTTACGTGACGCACGCGAGCAAAATTGTGATTGTCGATCTTACGCGCGATGTGCCGGCGGGCGAGATCACCGATACCCCCGGCGTGCACGGGTTCGCGATAGCCTCAGAACTCCAGCGAGGCTTTTCCAGCAACGGCTCGGAATCGCGCGTGAGCGTAGTTGATCTCAAAACGTTGAAGACAATCGCGAAGGCCGAGACGGGTGAGAATCCGGATGCGATCTTGTTCGAATCGACGCAGTCGGAGGTTTACGCATTCAACGGCCGCGGGAAATCGGCGACCGTGATCGACGCCAAAGATAATCAAGTCGTCGCAACCGTGCCCTTGTCAGGAAAACCGGAATTCGCAGCTGCCGACGCACTGGGCGCGCGCGTCTTTTGCAACATCGAAGACAAGAATGAGGTGGCCGTGATCGACATGAAGACGCATGCCGTGACTGCGTCGTGGCCGCTCGCGCCTGGCGAAGAACCGACCGGCATGGCTTTTGATGCGGTGCATCACCGGCTTTTCGTCGGTTGCCACAACAAATTGATGATGATGCTGGACAGCGATACCGGCAAAGTGGTGGCGAAGGTGCCGATCGGCGCGGGCGTGGACGCATGTGCGTTCTACGATGCAACGCAATTGGTCTTCGCTTCTTGCGGCGACGGAACCCTGACGATCGCGAAGGAGGAAACGCTGGACAAACTCACGGTTGTGCAAACACTCACGACCGAGCGTGGCGCGCGGACGATGGCGCTCGATCCGGCCACGCACCGGATTTACACCGCGACCGCGGAAATCGCGCCCGAACAGGGCAGTCCACCGGCGTCGCCAGGTGAGCACCGGCGACCGGATTATGTGCCAGGCACATTTCACGTGCTCGTTTACGGAACAGAATAAGGGAAGAGAATAGAGATCACTGGACGGGGGCCAGAGATACTATTTCTACCCTGAACAAGGTTTTGTTTACGGCGGATTGGGAAATCGCCACTATCCAAGCCGCAGCGAAATGAAAGACTTAACGCAAGGATCGGTGACAAAGCACTTGCTGCACATGTCGGCGTTTATGGCTGTGAGCATGGTGGTGCAAACGCTCTATTTGCTGGCCGATCTTTACTGGGTGGGTCGCCTCGGCAAGGAAGCGATCGCGGCTGTGGGTGTGGCCGGGAACCTGATGATGATCGTCCTGGCCCTTACCCAAATGTTGGGTGTGGGAACGACAACACTCATCTCGCACGCCGCCGGACAAAAGGATCAGCCGCGAGCCGAGCTGGTCTTCAATCAGTCTTTCGTCATGTCGATCTTAGTTGGATTGGCCCTCGGCGCTTTCGGATTTTTGTTGCGCGACGCGTATTGTGAATCGTTAAGCGCCGATGCGGCCACGGCGACGTTGGCGAAGAGTTATCTGCTCTGGTTCATTCCCGCTCTTGTGCTCCAGTTTCCGCTAGTCGGGTTGGGGTCGGCATTGCGCGCGACGGGAATTATTAAGCCGGCCGTCGGGTTACAGGTGCTCAGTGTCGGGCTCAACATCGTGCTGGCGCCTTTGCTGATTTTCGGGATCGGCCCGTGGCCGAGACTGGGCGTTACCGGCGCGGCGCTGGCCAGTTTCATCGCCATCCTGATCGCGGACGTCCTGATGGTGATCTATTTCGAGAAGAAATATCGTTACCTGCGCTTCCGATTTTCTCTCTTCCGTCCGCAAACAAAGATTTGGAAAAAGATGCTTCACATCGGCGTGCCGGCGGGTGCGGAGTTTGTGCTGCTCTTTGTCTACATCATAATTGTTTACGCCATCATTCGTGGCTTTGGACCAGCCGCCCAAGCCGGATTCGGCGTGGGAGCGCGAGTGATGCAGTCACTCTTTTTGCCGGTTGTGGCCATGAGTTTCGCCGTTGCTCCAGTCGTCGGGCAAAACTTCGGCGGACGCCGCGGCGATCGCGTTCGTCAATCCGTCTATTCCGCGATCGGGATCGCTTCCGCAACAATGCTCGTCCTCACCTTGATCGCACACTTTGCGCCTGCCGCGCTTATCGGAGCGTTCTCGAATGATCCTCGAGTCATCGTCTTCGGCAGCGATTATCTAAGGATCGTCTCGTTCAATTTCGTGGCTGCGGGAATTGTTTTTACAACTTCCAGCGTCTTCCAAGGAATTGGCAACACGTGGCCCCCGCTCTTTACCTCCATGACGCGGTTGGTTTTCTTCGTACTGCCGGCAGTACTCGTCGCGCGCACGCCGGGATTTGAAATCAAACATGTTTGGTATTTGTCGGTCGCATCGATCGTTCTTCAGGCCTGCGTCAATCTCCTGCTGCTCCGGCGCGAGTTCCGGAAGAAATTAACGTTCGAAAACCTCGAGAACCTGATCCCAGGCGGCGCAACCGCGACGTAAAGGGACATCTCAGGTTTGTCGTGTGCCGGAGGCATTACACCGCCACGGCGTCGATTCAGTTTAGCCCCTGTTCGAGGACGCGATGAGTAGCAGCGATAGACTCGTTGGATCCCCTTCGCGTCAAAGTGTCGAGCAGCTCGGTGAGGCGCGACTCGTAAGAATCACACGTGGGGCATTCGCCATTTGGCTCGACCCATTCGGGATGTTGAATCCGGAGGTCGTCGTGAATCTGTTGCTGGAGCTCAGTGAACAGCGGCCTCGCTTTGGTTGACTCGGGGCTCCAGTTCAATCTGGAGATTGCGCTAAGCGGTGTCTCAGCGAAGGTCCAGCCCCCAAGGGCTTTTCAGC
>Ga0307296_10000338_pt1 | contig 21536 bp, 22 predicted proteins | sample ER_DNA_153_FD_194467 | JGI IMG/M metagenome (GOLD analysis project Ga0307296, IMG submission 194467) | Bulk soil microbial communities from the East River watershed near Crested Butte, Colorado, United States - ER_DNA_153 | ecosystem: Environmental > Terrestrial > Soil > Floodplain | place... | reverse complement strand
TTCGCGAGCACACGCCAGGATCCCATGGCCATAACCGTCTGCCTTCACCACGATCATCACGGGTACGCCGGCGTGTTCCTTGAGTGCGGCGACATTGGACCGGAAGGCAGCCATATCGATCTCGGCAGACGCAGTCGCCGGGTCGATGCCAGCGACCGCAGCCGGTGCCCGCAGCTGACTGATCACTGGGTCCTCGCGCGTTGCTCGAGGTCACCCAGGGTCTGGCCGATAATGCGCGCCAGTTCCTGAGGGGCAAGGACGCCGGGATGGGCAGCTGCGGCGACCGCCTGGACAGATGCTCCAAGCTGGGCCGCCTGCTGGGCACTGACGCCGGCGGCGAGCAAGGCCGCGCACACACCGCCCAGTACATCTCCCGAACCCGCCTGCGCAGTCCACGCCGGACCGGGCATGGCAACCAGCACCGGCCCACCGTCCGGAGCTGCGACGACCTGCGCCGCACCCTTTACAAGCACGGTCGCTCCGGTCTGCGTTGCGGCAGTCGTCACCGCTCGGACTGGATCCTCCTCGACCCAGCTGCGCTCACGCCCCAGCAACCTGCCCAGCTCCCCTGCATGTGGCGTCAGCAGCCAGTTTGCAGGCGCCGGCTTCGGTAAATAGCCGAGCCCGTCGGCGTCCACTACCGCAGGAAGTCCTTGTTCGGCGGCGCGCGCCAGCACCTCGGCGCCGTCGGCGCGATCGCCCCAGCCGGAACCAAAAAGATGCGCCTGGACTCGTCCTGGCGAGAACACCACGTTCGGCAGTTGTTCTGAGATGGTGGCCGCAGGCCGCTCGGCGCCGAGGTATCGGACGTAACCCGCGCCACCGTAAACCGCGCCGTAGACCGACATCACGGCCGCACCTGGGTACTGTTCTGAGCCGGTGTCGACGCCGACCGCGCCTCGTGAGTACTTGTCGCTGTGCTCGTTGGGATACGGCCAGGCGCGTGCCAGCTCATCCTCATCGATGCCGAGAAGGTCGGGGCTCTCCTGATGATCAGTGCCCAGCCCGATATCGACCACCGTAATCGCGCCACACTGACTCATCGCGGGCTGCAGCAAGTGGCATGGCTTCAGCTCGCCGAAGGTGACCGTACGCGTAGCTCGTACCGCGGCGCCCGGGACTGCGCCCGTGTCCGCCGCAACGCCGGATGGCAGATCGACAGCAATCATCGGAATGCTTCGCTCTTCCACCGATTGGATGAGCCGCGCGATCTGGTCCGGCAATCCAGGCCGGCCGCCGATGCCCAAGATCCCATCAATGACTAGGTCATAGTCCAGATCCTTGACGGAGTCGTCGAGGTCGACGAGTTGGCCACCGGCTGCGAGGAGGGCGGCATGTCCGGCCGGATGCGGTGTGCCTAGGCATCTCACGGCAGTAACGCGTATGCCGCGCCGGACTAACCGCACACCGGCGAATAAAGCGTCGCCGCCGTTGTTGCCAGCGCCCACCATGATCATCACGTGTCGTCCATAGCAGCCGCCAGTGCTGGACCGCAGCAGATCGAATGCGCTAGCGGCCACGGCTGCCGCAGCACGCTGCATCAGCGGGTCCACGCCTTCGATGGCGATACCCCGCTCCTCAATGCTTCGAATCTTGTCCACGCAGTAGGCGCGCATGATCACGCTTCGCAGATTACGACGGCCGAGGCAATCCCGGCGTCATGGGACATGCTTAGGTGGATGGTGCCGATGCCCAGTTCGGCGGCCCGGGCGGCAACCGTACCGGTGATCTTGAAGGAGGGCTTGCCGTAATCGTCGGTCAGCACTTCGGCGTCCAACCAAGACAAGCCGTCCGGCGCACCGAGCGCCTTGGCCAAGGCTTCCTTCGCAGCGAATCGGGCAGCCTTCGACGCCATCGGGCGCTCCGCTTCGGCGGCCGTGAAGATCCGCCGAGTGAGACCAGGCCGCCGCTCTATCGACTCGGCGAATCGATCGACGTCACAGACGTCGATACCCACTCCAATGATCATTGAGGTGGGTCGTTTGACTGCGCATCACTTCCTGGGACTTCGCACCAGCTGCAGTTGATGCGAAGTCCCAGCAAGGGATGCGGAGTTGACCTCACGAGGCACTCGTCACTCGACAGTGACGGACTTGGCTAGATTGCGCGGCTGATCGACGTCATGACCTTTCTTGGTGGCCAGCTCGCAGGCAAATATCTGCAGCGGCACCGTCGCCACCAGGGGCTGAAGCAGCGTCGACACCCTCGGCAATCTGATCAAGACGTCGGCGTACCGACTGACCACATCATCGCCCTCCTCGGCCAAGACAATCGTCTTGGCGCCTCGGGCCCGCACCTCCTGCAGGTTGGAGAGCACCTTGTCATGCAGTACGTCGCTGCTCGAGGGGACCACCACGAAGATCGGCAACTGGTTTTCGATCAGTGCGATAGGACCGTGTTTCAGCTCGGCGGCCGCGAAACCCTCGGCATGGATGTATGCCAGCTCCTTGAGCTTCAGGGCGCCTTCCAGCGCGACCGGATAACCGACGTGTCGGCCAATGAAAAGCACCGACCGGTTGTTAACGAACTCCGCCGCCAGCGCTTCCACAGGCTCCATGTCATCGAGCACCCGGGCGATGGCATCTGGCATGGAGGCAAGCTCACGCAAGACCTCGCCGATTTCATCGCAGTCCTTGGTACGCCGCACCTGTGCCAGATAGAGCCCGAGCAGATAACAGGCGACTAGTTGCGTCAGGAATCCCTTGGTCGAGGCGACACCAATCTCCGGGCCGGCATGGGTATAGATCACCGCATCGGACTCTCGAGGAATGGTGGAGCCGTTGGTATTACAGATTGCCAGCACCCGAGCCTGCTGTTCCCTGGCATGCCGGATGGCCATCAAGGTGTCAGCGGTCTCACCGGACTGGCTGATCGCCACCACGAGAGTGGTTCGGTCCACAATCGGATCGCGGTATCGGAACTCACTGGCAAGCTCCACTTCGCAGGGAATTCGCGTCCAGTGCTCGATCGCGTACTTCGCCACTAGACCGGCGTAGAAGGCAGTGCCACAAGCGACGACAATGATCTTGTCCACCCGCCGCAGCTCATCCTCGGGAATGCGGATCTCGTCCAAGGTGAGCCGAGAGTTCGCGTCGTGCCGGCCCAGCAACGTGTCGGCAACTGCACGCGGCTGCTCATAGATTTCCTTTCGCATGAACCAGTCGTAGCCGCCCTTCTCGGCCGCCGTCAGATCCCAATCGACGTGGTAAGGGCGCACCTCTGCGGGCGCGCCGTCGAAGGTGGTGACCTCCACTCCGCCCGCCGTTATGCTGACTAGTTGATCTTGGCCGAGCTCAATGGCCTCGCGGGTGTGCTCAATGAAAGCGGCAACGTCGGAGGCAACGAAGTTCTCTCCCTTTCCCACACCGACGACCAGCGGGGAGTTCCGGCGAGCAGCGACTACCCTGTCCGGTTGCTGACTGTCGACTGCTACCAGGGTGAAGGCGCCGCGGAGTCGTCGACATACCTTGCGCATCGCCTCATCAAGAGGCAGTCCTGCCGCCAGCTGCTGGCCCACCAATTGCGCGACGATTTCGGTATCGGTTTCGGATTCGCAGGTGATGCCTGCCTGGTTCAGCTCCTCCCGCAGAGTCAGGTAGTTCTCGATGATGCCGTTGTGTACCAGCGCGATGCGGCCGTCGGCGGAAGTGTGCGGATGCGCGTTGACGTCGTTGGGCGCTCCGTGCGTTGCCCACCTGGTGTGCCCGATGCCAAGGCTGCTTGACGGCAACTGCTCCTCGGCGAGCAGCTTCTCAAGGTTTCCAAGCTTGCCGGCTTTCTTCGCGACATGGAGCGTCTGGTCGGAGACGACTGCTACCCCTGCCGAGTCATAGCCGCGGTACTCCAGACGGCGCAGGCCCTCGACTACGACCTCCAGCGCCGACTTGCCCCCGACGTACCCGACGATTCCACACATAGGCGCCAACTGTACCTTTCAGGCCCTGTCCGCTTGGGCTGTCAGCGATACCTTTGGCACGATGTCCGCCGATTCGTGGTCCGACACTAGATTTCTGCCTATGCCGGACGATGCTCAGCTCCTTGGAGCGTACGTAGAGCGAAGTCGGGCAGACTGGGCCGAGCTCGCCGAGCACATGTCCATCCCGGTCGACCAGACGACGCTGGAGAAGATCCGCGGACTCGGTGATCCGACCAGCATGCTGGATGTTCGCGAGGTATATCTCCCGCTCACCCGGCTGCTGAGCCGCTACTTCCTGCACACCAGCGAGCTGCATAACTCGACGAACGAGTTCCTCCAGTTATCGGTGGAGCGAACGCCGTTCGTGATCGGCATCGCCGGCTCCGTCGCCGTTGGAAAGTCCACCACAGCTCGGCTACTTCGCGAGCTGTTGGCCGCCTGGCCGGAACATCCACGGGTCAGCCTGGTGACAACCGATGGCTTCCTGCTGCCCAACGCTGAACTCGAACGTCGTGGGCTGCTGCATCGCAAGGGCTTTCCGGAGTCGTACGATCGGCGCGCTCTGCTTCACTTTGTGATCGATGTCAAGTCCGGTCAGGAGGAGGTGCTGGCACCGGTCTACAGCCATCTGACCTACGACATCGTGCCCGACGCTCAAGTTAGGGTGCAGCGGCCCGACATCTTGATCTTGGAAGGTCTGAACGTGCTGCAGCCGGCCCGGCCTCGCCTGGATGGTACAACCGGACTTGCCGTCAGCGACTTCTTCGACTTCTCGGTTTACGTCGACGCCGCCGCAGAAGATGTGCGGGACTGGTACGTGAGCCGCTTTCTTTCACTGCGCGACACGGCGTTTCGTGACCCGCGCTCGTACTTCACCCGCTACGCAAGCCTCACCACGACTGAGGCGATCCGGCAGGCGCGTTACCTGTGGGACACCATCAATGGGCCCAACCTTGCTGCCAACATTCTCCCGACCCAGGGTCGGGCGACTGTGATCCTCCGCAAGGACCGTGATCATTCGGTGCAGTGGGTGCGCATCCGGAAAGTCTGATCGCCTCGGGCTAACCCGTTCACGGAGCGTCAGACCGCGACCAGTACCGGTCCCGAGTACCGTCGGCACATGACCACCGAGTACGTCACGGCGTCGGACAAGGTCCGGATTGGAGCCGGCACCGCCCTCAAATTCGGCTTCTTTGCCGCCTTCGGAGTGTTCTTGTTCTACGTGATCTTGTCTGTCGTCTTGGGCATTGCGGCGCTCCTGCTGGCCGCAGCTGGTGTGTTCAACATCAACAGCTTGCTGCCCGGCTAGGTCTTGAGCGCTCCCGCACTCCCAGCTAGAGGGCTAGCGAAGCCTTGACCACATCCGCCAGGCGGTGCGCGACTCCGTTCGCAACCTCATAAGTCTCAGCCTCCACCATGACCCGGACCAGCGACTCCGTACCGGACGGCCGCAACAAGACTCGACCTGAATCTCCAAGCTCAGCCTGGGCTTCAGATACCGCCGCAGTGAGCTGAGGATCGGTCGCTGCGCGACTTTTGTCTACGCCAGGCACGTTGATCAGTACTTGGGGCAGCCTGGTCATCACCGAAGCAAGCTGAGCAAGTGACTGGCCCGAGGTCGCCATCCGGTTCATCAAATGCAGGGCGGTGAGTACGCCGTCGCCAGTGGTGGCGTGCTCCAACATCACAATATGGCCGGACTGCTCGCCGCCGAGACTGAAACCGCCGGCCTTCATGGCCTCCAGCACGTAACGATCTCCGACCTTTGCCTGCTGGACCGTAATTCCAACGCTTCGCATCGCGTTGATCAGTCCCAGGTTGCTCATCACCGTGGCAACGATCGTGTCGTTCTTCAATCGACCCTGCTCGCGGAGCGCAAGCGCCAAGATTGCCAGGATTTGATCACCATCAACGATCCGGCCGAACGTGTCCACCGCCAGGCAGCGGTCGGCGTCGCCATCGAGCGCGATCCCGAGATCGGCACGTTGTTCCAGCACTGTTTCTCGTAGCGAGTCCATGTGAGTAGACCCGCAGTTCTCATTGATGTTGATGCCGTCTGGCTCAGCATGGATCCGGTGGACCTCAGCTCCCTGGGCCTCAAAGGCCGCGGGCGCGGCCTGGAATGCGGCGCCGTTGGCACAGTCCACGACCACCTTGATTCCTTCCAGACTGACCGGGCTCTCAAGGCTGTTCACCAAGTGCGCTACATAGGTCTCGACCAGCGACTCATCGACACTGACGCGCCCGACGCCGCCGCCGGTGGGCCGGGTCCAGATCTCAGTGAGCCGTGACTCGATGGTGTCCTCCAGCTCGTCGTCCAGCTTGTTCCCACCGCGCGCGAAGAACTTAATGCCGTTGTCTGGCATGGGGTTGTGGCTGGCGGAGAGCATCACACCAAGATCGGCATTGCACGCCTCGGTGAGAAACGCCACCCCGGGAGTCGGCAGAATCCCGAGTCGTACCACGTTCACCCCAGCACTTGCCAGACCAGCGACAACGGCCGCTTCCAGGAATTCTCCCGAAGCCCGGGGATCGCGGCCAACGAGCGCTAATGGCGGGTTTCGGCTGAATTGCCCAGTCTCAGCGAGTACGTGGGCGGCTGCTACCGAAAGACTCAGCGCGAACTCCGCGGTGAGTGCCTCATTGGCCTTACCGCGTACGCCGTCGGTTCCGAATAGTCGCGCCACTGATCTTTTACCCGCGCGACTACCTCTTGCTGTACTGGGGGGCCTTTCGGGCCTTCTTTAGACCCGCCTTCTTACGTTCCTTAATCCGTGCGTCCCGGGTCAGTAGGCCGGCCTTCTTAAGCGCCGCACGGCTGGCCTCAGCGTCTACGGCGTTGAGGGCGCGTGCGATTCCAAGCCGCAGGGCGCCAGCCTGACCCGTGACGCCACCGCCATGAATCCTGGCCATGACGTCGTACGAGCCGCTCACCGAGGCCGCAACGAACGGCTCAGAAACCAGCTGCTGGTGCACCTTGTTGGGGAAGTAGTCCTCGAGGGTACGACCGTTGATCGTCCACTGTCCGCTGCCAGGGACGACGCGGACGCGGGCCACCGCTTCCTTACGGCGACCGGTTGCAGCACCTGGGGCCACAATGGCCGGGCGTCCCGCTGGTCCGTGTGAAACCTGCGGCGTCGCCTCCGAACGGTAGGCGATCTCGCGGTCATCCTCGAGGAACGGGGTGGTGGACTCGTCCTCGTCGACCGGCTCGGTAGCGGTGTTAGTCACTGCAATATTCCTTGCTTCCTTTTATCTATGGTCTGGAGGCTGCGACGCTACTGGGCGAGCTGCGTAATCTGATACGGCTTCGGCTGCTGAGCGCTGTGGGGGTGCTCCGGACCGGCGTATACCTTGAGCTTTCTGATCAGCCGGCGGCTGAGTTTGTTTTTGGGCAGCATCCCCCATACGGCAAGCTCGACGGCCTTGCGCGGATCCCGATCCAACAGCTCGCCGTACGGCACCGACTTGAGACCTCCCGGCCGGCCCGAGTGCCGACGAGCGAGCTTGTCGGTGCGCTTGTTCCCGCTGAGAGCGATCTTGGAGGCGTTCACCACAACAACAAAGTCGCCGCCGTCGACATGGGGCGCATATGTCGGCTTGTGCTTGCCGCGCAACAGCGTCGCGGCGGTCACCGCGAGCCTGCCCAGCACAACGTCATCGGCATCGATGAGGTGCCAAGACCTCGTGATGTCGCCAGGTTTTGGGCTGTAGGTGGACATATCCGGCTTCCGTTTGTGACGCGAGCGAGCTCTGAAATTTGTGTGAACGAACTTTGTCGCATCCAACACTGAATCCAGGCGCGCGGAAATTGCACGCGTGGACGCAACAGCCCACCAGATTACCTGCGCGAACTACCGCTGGTCAAAAAGTGTCGGCGCTGAGAGGCAGTATTTCTTGGGCGATAACACGACTAGCACTCAAAAGAAGAGGACAACAGATGCTGCGAGGATTCACTACGGTCAACTACTGGGCCGATGACGTCGAGGCAGCCCGAGACTGGTACGTACAGGTCCTGGGGATCGAGCCTTACTTCGAGCGCCCGGAGGAAGGACCGCCAGCCTATGTCGAGTTCCGAGTCGGGCCTGACGAGGACGAGCTGGGCCTGATCGACCGCCGGTACGCCCCACCCGGCGCATCGGGTAACCCTGGCGGAGCAATCATGCACTGGCAAGTCGATGACGTGTCATCTGCCGTTGATCAACTGGTGGAGCTCGGTGCCACTGGATACCAGCCGGTCACCAAACGCGAAGCCGGTTTTGTCACAGCCTCAGTTGTGGATCCGTTCGGCAACATTCTTGGGCTCATGTACAGCCCACATTTCATCGAGATGCACGAACGTCGGTGAAGCCACCCGCTGGCTAGGGTTGCCCACCGTCGACACGCTGCGCGGCTTCTGTGGCAGCCTCCTCCAGCCGCGAGCGATAGCTGGCCCACTCCTGTGCGGTCTGGTCGGGAAGGTTCCCATCATTGTCACCCGCCGCACCGTCGATGAGCTCGCGGATGATGTCGGCATGCCCCGCGTGCCGAGCAATTTCTGCCGTGACATACACCATGATCTGTTGCAGGGTGACCTGCTCCCGATCGGGAGGCCACCACGGAACTCGGCCCGGCGATTCGAGCGAGAGCGCCTGGATAGTGGCGTCTGCATGTGCTGCGGCCTGCTGATAGAGCGCGATGATGTGTTCCCGCGACTCTTCGGCCGTCGCCCACATGTCCGCGTTGATCTCAGCACCCTCGGCAAACCATGGCAGCGGTACGTTCGACGGCCGGTCGAACACCTCGCCGAAATAACCCAGTTCATTGCTGGCCACATGCTTAATGAGCCCGAGCAGATTTGTGCCGCTCGGCGTCATTGGCCATCGCACGTCATGCTCGTCGACGCCGTCCAACTTCGCTAACAGCGCCTGGCGTTGTTTGTCGAGATACCGGTGGAGCATCAGCTTCGCGTCCATCCGGCGAATGTAGTGCTGTGCTCGCTGGTTGCTACTCCGACCCCACAGTCACCAGTGGCCCAAATCATATGGCTACCGACTATTCAGTCTCACAGACCCCGCGTAGGTTGTGCGCATGACGGATACGCCTACGGTTGAGCCCCCTAAGGCGGATTCCCTGAGCATTCGCGACAACCGAACCGGCAAAGAGTACGAAATCGCGATTACAGACGGGACGATCCGCACCACCGACCTCCGGGAGATCACGGTTAACGGCGGACCGGGGCTGGCGAGCTATGACCCAGGATTCGTGAACACAGCTTCTTGCCGCAGCGCGATTACCTACATCGACGGGGACGAGGGCATCCTCGAGTATCGCGGATATCCCATCGAGCAACTGGCCGAGCACTCGACGTTCCTAGAGGTCGCCTACCTTCTCTTGCACGGTGAACTGCCGACTCAGGCTCAGCTTGACGATTGGGTGCACAGCATCACCTACCACACATTTGTCCACGAGAACCTCAAGCAATTCATCGAAGGCTTTCGCTACAACGCGCATCCCATGGGGATGCTGATGGCCACTGTCAGCGCACTGTCAACGTTCTATCCCGAGGCAAGCAAGATCGGGGACCCCGAGAATCGCATGCTGCAGATCACCCGGTTGATCGCCAAGATGCCAACACTGGGAGCGTTCGCCTACCGGCATCAGCTTGGGAAGCCGTACGTCTACCCCGACAACAGGCTGTCTTATACAGCCAACTTCTTGGCCATGCTGTTCAAGATGAGTGAGCCGACGTACGTAGCCGACGAGCGCTTGGTGCACGCACTAGAGGTGCTGTTCATCCTGCATGCTGATCATGAACAGAATTGCTCCACCAATGCGGTGCGGTCCGTCGGCTCGTCGCAGGTCGATCCGTACTCTGCCGTGGCCGCGGGTGTTGCTGCGCTCTACGGTCCATTGCACGGTGGTGCCAATGAGGCTGTGCTCGCGATGTTGACGCGGATCGGTACGACCGACAACATTCCGGACTTCATTGCCGGAGTAAAGGAGGGCAAGGAGAAGCTGATGGGCTTCGGCCACCGGGTCTACAAGAACTACGACCCGCGGGCAAAGATCATCAAGAAGGCCTGTGACGACGTCTTTGAGGTGACCGGAGTCAATCCGCTGCTCAAGATCGCCCAGGAGCTGGAAAAGATCGCGTTAGAAGACGAGTACTTCATCAAGCGCAAGCTTTATCCCAACGTCGACTTCTATTCCGGGCTGATCTATGAGGCGCTGCAGTTTCCGGCGGAGATGTTCACCGTGTTGTTTGCCATCGGACGTACGCCGGGTTGGCTTGCCCAATGGTCGGAGCTCGTGCAGGACAAGGAGCAGAAGATCGCGCGGCCGAAGCAGATCTATACCGGCATGCGAGCCAGGGACTTTGTCCCTATGAGCGATCGCTGACCACTACGAGGCAAGGCGCCAGCTGCGAACATGCTCCCAGCGCATGTCCCGCCACCAGCTGCCGGTCCAGGTGTTGTGCGCAAAGCGATACAGCGTGACCGTGTCGGCGGTGAATGAGGCGGGCGGGAAGATACCCAGGCCGTTCACGTAATCCTCAACCTCCTCGCGCAGGTCGGCCCGGATACGCAACTCATGCGAGACCAAGGAGATGTGGGGCATCCAGCGATCGGGCTCGTACAGATCAGGAGGCAAACTGCCGCTAGGACCGAGCAACGGCCGCACCACCGAATCCACCGCTCCAGCAAGATCATTAAGCCGCCGGTTCGGGGCGCCGTCTAGCGCTGAGACGTCGTAGGCGAGCGCGGCATCTCCAAGCCGCCGTATTCCAAGATTCTGCACCGCAAACGCAGGTCTGCGGCGCAGCACGAAACCGATGAGCTGTATCAACTCGGCCAGCGGCACAACGACCGGCAAGCTGCCGGCAAGAGTGACGTGCGGGGGAAACGCGCCTGCCGAGATCAATCCATACTGGGCTCGCAACTGGCCGGTGATCTGAGTCACCGCCGCACACGTCCTGGGGTCCGGCCTCAGAAATACCCCAAAGCGGAACTGGTTTTCCACCAGTGTTGTCCTCTCATTCCGCATGACGCGGTCGGCGAGCACGCTTCCGCATCTGTTGCCCACCGTAACTAAGCCTGGTCACGGCAGCAACGAAACCCGCCGGTGCTTTCTGGCCGGCTGCTGACGATGATCTTGAACCTATTGGGGGAATCAGCTCCTGAGCGGCCGGCAGAGGGCAAAATGATCATGGACTAGACATCTCCGGCCGGCGCGCCGAATCCATGATCACCGCTCTCGATCTCTGCCACCACCCAGGCCGAGAGAGAGTTAGCGTTGTATAGATGAGCATTCAGGTCAGACCCGCCACGATTGCGCGGTTCGAGGACGTTGCAACCATGCTTGGGCCTAAGAACCCTGATTCCTCGGTGTGCTGGTGCTTGAGCCACCGGCTCGACTCTAAGACCAACCGCGAGCTAGTCGGCCCGGCTCGCGGTGTCTACGTGAAGGAGCTCTGCAGCCGCCCGGTCGCACCCGGCGTCCTTGCCTACGAAGATCACGAGGTTGTCGGGTGGGCGGCCGTCGCGCCGAAATCCGAGCTGCCGTTCGCTCGGTCTACCAAGATTCCCCAGGTCGATCATTTGCCCGTCTGGTCCGTGTGGTGTATCCGGGTCCGCCCCGGCCACCGCGGCAACGGCATCTCACACGCCCTGCTCGACGGCGCGGTGGCGTACGCCCGCTCAGGGGGTGCTCCCGCGGTAGAGGGCTATCCCGTGGATAACAGGGGCCAGAAGGTCGACCTCACCATGGCCTATGTGGGCACGCGCAAGCTCTTTGAGGAAGCCGGCTTCACTAAGGCCGCTAACACCAGTGCAGTCTCTGGTGGGTTCCCGCGCGTCGTGATGCGGCTGGAGCTCTGCTGACGAACTTCACCCATACGCCTGTCGGAGCTTCTCCGACGGTGCAGCCACCACTCAACGATCAACAGATTGACTACCCAGCTCATCCAGCTCGCGACCCCGATCGCCTGACTCAGCGAAGTCGAATCGACCTCTGCGCCTGTATAGATCTCCGGCACAAAGACCGCGAGGGCGATAGCCGTCCAAGCTCTGTTGGCGATGATCGCGAAGGCCAGTGCAACGCTGCGCAACATCCATTGCCGGTGATCGGCGTAACGGCGTTGCCGGATCGCTCGAAAGCCGGCCAGCGTTGTGCCGAGCCAGAGCAGCGCGAGCATGGTGTTCGCCACCCGTTGATTGGCACCATACAAGCCCATCGGAGAGATGATCATGACACACACCGATGCCGTCAGTGCAGCAGCGACGTAGATTCGCCCGCTCCAGCGATGAATGGCCGGATGAGATTGGCGAAGCCATGGCCAGACCTGCAGGCAGGCGGCAAGCAGCGCCGCCGAACAAAGGAAGATGTGACTGACCAGCAGCGGATAGTAGCTGGCGTGCGGTGGCATCGGCTGGATCCGGGCATGCGCCGGGTCCAGGGTCAGATACGGCGGCACGGCGTACGCAATGAAGATCACCGTGAGCAATGCCAGCGGTACAACCCAAGGACGCTGGAGTAGCGGCGTCCGCGCCGCTTCGCGATGATCATTGGTCTCGGCCGTGGTCTGGCTCAGCTCGTCGGTCGACATGCCTCTTAGCATGATGATCACGATCAGCACCGCGCACTGACGCTTGCCGCAGACTTATGGTTCGGGATAACCCCACCCGCTCGGTAGTATCGCTGCTCAGCGCGCCCGCTCGACCCTCGCCTCGTCCCAAACCGGTTCTACTGACTCGTAAACGCTGCCGTCGGCACCGAAGATCAAGTACCTGTCGAAGCTGCGCGCGAACCACCGGTCATGTGTGACGGCAATGACTGTGCCCTCGAAGGAATCGAGTCCCTGCTCGAGCGCCTCAGCGGACTCTAAGTCCAAATTGTCCGTCGGCTCGTCCAGGACCAATAAGGTGGCACCGCTCAGCTCGAGCAGCAGGATCTGGAGGCGGGCCTGTTGACCGCCCGACAAGGATTCGAATCGCTGCTCGGCCGCCTTGGCCAGCTCATAGCGATCCAGCTTGCGAGATGCCTCTTCGCGTCCCATGCCGGCCCGATGATCATCACCGCGATGCAAGATCTCCAGCAGGGTGCGGCCCAGCAGCTCGGGATGATGGTGGGTCTGAGCGAACCAACCAGGGCGTACTCGGGCGCCGAGTTTCGCCCGGCCGGTATGGGGAACGGCGGGAATATCTAGATCACTGACGGGCTGGTGTTCGCGGTCGGGATTGGAGCCGCCACGCGCTAGCAGGCGCAGAAAGTGCGACTTGCCGGAACCGTTCGAGCCCAGAACTGCAATGCGATCACCAAACCAGATCTCGGTGTCGAACGGCTTCATGAGACCGGTCAGCTCGAGGTCCTCGATCATGACTGCGCGTTTGCCCGTACGCCCGCCACTTAGCCGCATGGACACCCTCTGCTCCAGGGGCACTGCCTGAGGCGGCCCAGCCTCCTCGAACTTGGCCAGCCGTGTCTGAGCGGCTTGATATCGAGAAGCCATTCCTGAGTTGTACGCGGCCTTGTTCTTGTACAACATCACCAGCTCGCGGAGCTTTTGATGCTCCTCATCCCAGCGTCGCCGCAGCTCCTCCAGTCGGTCGAACCGCTCCCGGCGGGCGGCAGCAAGTGTGGCAAAACCAGATCCGTGGATCCACACCGAATTGCCGGCAGCGCCGAGCTCCAACACTGCAACGGTCTTCGCGGTCTGAGCCAGCAACTCGCGGTCGTGACTGACCAGCAGTACCGACTTCTGCGTGTTCTGCAGCTGCGCCTCCAGCCATCGCTTGGCCGGCACATCGAGAAAATTGTCCGGCTCGTCAAGAAGCAATACCTCATCCGGACCGCGAAGCAGGGCTTCCAGGGCCAGGCGCTTTTGTTCGCCACCGGACAGCGTGCTGATTTCCCGCCACTTGGCCTGGTCGTAGCTGACGCCGAGGGCCGCCGTGCAGCACGCGTCGAAGATCACCTCAGCGTCGTAGCCTCCTGCGTCCGCGTAGTCGACGAGTGCCTGCGCGTAGTCGAGCTGGGACCGCTCGCTGTCGTCCTCCATCAACTGAAGTTCCAGCCGGTCTAGCTCAGCCACTGCCCGGCGCAATGCCGGCGGCGAAAGCGAGAACAACAGGTCACGAACTGTCGAGGAGTCTCGAATGCTGCCGACGAACTGGCGCATGACGCCCAACCCACCGCTGCGCGAGACCGACCCAGTAGTCGGTTTGAGATCGCCAGCGATGATCTTCAGCAGCGTGGTCTTGCCGGCACCGTTGGGACCAACCAAGGCGACGATGGAACCCTCACCAACACGGAAAGACACGTCGTCGAGCAGCACTCGCCCGTCGGGCAGGTGGTAGCTCACGCCTGCGAGATCGACATGTCCCATGGTCGGCCATGCTAGGCGGGGTTTGATGACGAAGCGATTTCATTACCCGCATGCGCCGTGAGCCCTTCGACAAGCTCAGCCCGCATTACGCGGCAAGCAGCATGGCCAGTGCGGCGGTATCCGCGTTGACCTGCGGATCGATCCCAACCTTGCTGATCAGCTGTGTCACCGTACCGTCGACATCGGCTTGCACCCAGGCCGCGCGATGATCGAGGCCGAGGTATGGCAGGCCGGGCAGGAAGACGCAGCCTGATGCCACCTTGTACTCCGGAACACTCGCGAGCGTGCTGGATGGCGGGTGCAGCACGATCAGGCCGGGGGGTTGTTGCTCCGCGAAATGGCCTGGACGCAGCGGATGATCACCTAGCAGCTGCCCCTCCGCAACCACGAGCCCCACCGCCCCAGGATGCGGTTGCTCAGGCAGCTCCTCGCGTACGCGGAAAACCGTGCTGGTCGGCAGCAAGCCCGGAACCGCGGCCATTTGCACGGCAAGAACTAAGAATTTGGCCCATTCGACGGTGTCGTTTGGCCAGCGCCCCAACAGCATGAAGCCATACAGCGATCCATCGGCCTGCAGCGGTGCAACCTCAATCGACGATGGCCGAAAGCCGTCCATGATGACCTCCCAACTCACTGCCCAGATGCAGCGCCTCAGGTGGCACGTCGTTGATCACCAGCCGAACTTGGCTCAATGATGCGCATGCAGTGGTTAGCAGACAAGGGGGTAGGAGTGCCAAATCACAGCTGACTAGGGCGATCGGTATCACATCGTGACGTGGAAATCTCAGCCAGCGGAACACGCACTTCCGCTCGCAGGTTCCAGGGCGGCTCCGCCGCGGTGAGCCTCACCGTACCGCCCGCCCGAGTAATGAGCTCACGCACAATGGCTAGGCCGAGGCCGGCGCCGCCAGAATTTCGCCCGCGGGCATCATCGAGTCGCGTAAAGCGCTCGAAGACCCGCTCGCGATCCTCGGGCGCAATGCCGGGTCCATCGTCGCTGATACTGATCACCGCCTGGTCGTGCTCAACGAAGGCTGCTACTGCTACTCCGCTACCCGCGTGCCGCACCGCATTGTCGATCAGATTTGCAACTGCGCGACGCAGTTCCTCGGCATCGATCATGATCATCAACCGCTCAGGTGCCGCAACGGTTACCGAGACTCGGGCATCTGAGTAGCCCTTGGCCACCTCGGACACAAGATCAGCAGCGTCTACAGGCTCCGGATGCGCTGGCGGCCTGGTGTCGGCATCAGCGCGCGCCAGCAGCAACAGATCTTCTACCAGCCCGGAAAGCCGTTTGACGTCCACCATGAGATCGGCAGGCAGAGTGCCGCCCTCGCCGAGCCGTTGGGCGACCTCCAGCTGCGCCTGAATGCTCGCCAGTGGGCTACGCAGTTCATGAGCCGCGTCCGCCACAAACGACCGCTGCCGTTCCTGCGCTTCACCCAACCGGTCGAGCATCTCGTTAAGGGTGACAGCCAGGGCGCGGATTTCGTCCGCAGCCGGCGGCACAGGGAGTCGCTCGCTCCTAGCCGGACCGCTAATGCGGCGTGTTCTGCTGATCTTCTCGGCCCCCGCACGCAGTTGTTCCACCGGCCGTAGCGTCCAACCGATCACCCGCCATGCGATGAGGGCAAGCGCTCCGAGCAGCAATGGAAAGGTGACGAGCAGAGCGTTCCGCAGCGCCGTACGCGTGGCGAGCACGTCCCCGAACGGCAGCCCGACCATGATGCTGACCGGTGCCGCAGCGGGGCCTGCCTGAATCGCTCGGACTCGCAGCGGCCCGGAGATCCCGAGCCGTACGCCATCCACTATGACGGCCTGGCCGGTGAGCGCCCTCGCGAGCTCGTCGGGCCGGAGCAGCGGTGTCAGCCGGTCAGCCGTAACCGAACCTCCGATTACCCGCTGCTGGGCGTCCACCACTTGCACGACCTGCGCTCCCGAGATCGGAATAGGACTGGGCAGCCGACTGTCGTTGATCATTTGGCCAACTTCCTCGGCACTTGCCAGCGTTTCGTTGTCCAGAGTGCGATCAACTGAGTAGGTCAGCGCGCCGAAGAACGCCAAGCCGCCCATGATCAACGCCGTACTTACCCCAGCGAGCCCAATGATCATGAGCCGGACTCGTAGGCTCAAGGTCCAGAATCGCTTCACCTGGGGGGTTCCCCACTCATGAGGCAAGGCGATAGCCAACGCCGCGAACCGTGATCAATCGATCGTTGCCGATCTTGCGCCGTAGGTACCCGACATAGACCTCGACGGCATTGGGTGCGACGTCGGCAGTGCTATCCCAGACATGATCAAGCAGCTCCGCTTTGCCGATCACTCGGCCGGCATTGCGCATCAGATACTCCAGCAGCACGAACTCGCGCGGCGTCAGGTCCGCTGGGACCCCATTGACCCAAACCTCACGGCTTGCGGGATCGAGCTTCAGATCGCCCGCGCTGAGCACGACCGGCCGGGCCCTCGCACCACGCCGCAGCAGGGCTCTGATCCGAGCCAGTAGTACGACGAAGGAGAACGGCTTGGTCAAGTAGTCATCCGCACCATCATCCAGAGCATCGGCCTGGTCGTACTCGCCGTCCTTCGCCGAAAGCATGAGCACGGGCACCCAGTTGCCGTGAGCGCGGAGCCGGCGTACCACCTCATATCCGGAGAGCCCGGGCAACATGACGTCGAGCACGACAGCATCGAAGTCCCCGTACTGAGCCAGGCGCAAACCAGACCTGCCGTCGGAGGCACTCTCGATCACAAACCCCTCGGCGGCCAGGCCACGCCGGAGTGCGGCAACCATCCGCTCCTCGTCATCGACCAGCAGCACTCGCACACGCCAAGTATGAGCGGCGCGCAGGCTTGGGGGCTGCCAGTGCGCGTTCGATCGAACACAGCGTTCTCACAGTGAGCAACGGCAACAATTGGCACATGCGGATCTTCAGCTCCAAACCGGCGATGCGCCTGCTGGCGCCGCTGGCCTTTGTCCTCGTGGTGGCCGGAACTGGTCTGGTTGCTGCAACCGCTAGCGCCGAAAAGAAGTTGCCGACCCGTACGCCGCAGGAGTTGCTGGTCGATCTTCAGCAGGCCAAGACCGACGGGCTGTCTGGGACCGTCGTGGAACGAGCCGATCTCGGTATTCCCGCTATCCCGGGTCCGAACGGACAAGACAACGCTGAACTGACCTCCCTGGTTTCTGGCAGCCACACGCTCCGAGTGCGCTATTCGGCGCCCGACAAGGCACGTCTGGCGGTGCTCGGCACCTACAGCGAGTACGACATCATCAAGAACGGCAAGGACGTCTGGACCTGGTCCAGCAAAGACAATGCGGCGACTCACCGTACTGTGACCGCCGAGCCGGAGAGCACTCCATCTGCAACGCCCACGACGCCGGAGGAGGCTGCCAAAAGGGTGCTCAAGGCGTTGGAGCCGACGACGACGGTGACGAGCGACAGTGCGGTCGAGGTTGCCGGCCGCCCGGCGTACGAACTGGTGCTGGATCCCAACGATTCCAATACGTTGATCGACCAAGTGCGGATTGCGATCGACGGCGATACCAAACTGCCGCTCCGCGTGCAGGTGTTCGGAACCGGCAACAAGATCGTGTTCGAGGTTGCCTACACGTCGGTGGACTTCACTCGACCCGATGATTCGGAGTTCGTCTTCAATCCGCCGCCGGGCGCCAAGGTGACCGAGGTTCAGCCGAGCGCCACGCCGAATGCACAAGATCGCAAGCAGGCGGAAGAGGCCAGGAAAGCCACCAAGATCATCGGCAGCGGCTGGACCGCCGTGCGCATCACGAAGATCGACGACCTGACGAACAGCCAGACTGATCAGCAGCTCAAGGCGTTCCTCGACAAGCTGCAGTCGGTGCACGGGTCGTGGGGTTCGGGACGGCTGCTCGCCGGTACCGCCTTCTCCGCCGTCTGGACGGACGATGGGCGGCTTGGCGTCGGCGCGGTTCGTCCCGACGTGATCTACCAGGCGCTCAGCAGGTGAGGTCGGCGCCCGCTGATTCCCCGCCAATCGTCAGCAGCGGGCTGACCAAGCGGTTTCGGCGCCAGATTGCCGTCGATCGCATTGACTTGGAGGTCCCTCGCGGTGCGGTCTACGGTTTTTTGGGTCCGAACGGCTCGGGCAAAACGACGACGATCCGCATGCTCCTAGGGCTGATCTCCCCGACAGCCGGAGAGATTTCGTTATTCGGTCTGCAGATGCCGTCCGCAACGAGGACTGTGCTCTGGCGCGTCGGCTCGCTGGTCGAGGGTCCGGCCTTTCACCCTTACCTTTCCGGCCGCGCCAACCTCGGCAGACTCGATGCTGCTGATCGCTATAGCGATCCACGCACCTCCCGCTCGCGAATCGACGCCGCACTTGACAGGGTTGGTTTGCTGTCTGCCGCGGAGAAGCGCTACCGGGCCTATTCGCTAGGCATGCGGCAGCGATTGGCGATCGCGGCATCGCTGTTGATGCCTCGTGACCTGCTCGTGCTGGACGAGCCGACCAACGGGCTGGATCCGCAGGGCACCCGCGAGGTCCGGCACCTGATCAGTGATCTGGCGCGGGACGGCGCCACAGTACTCGTCTCGAGCCACCTGCTTGCCGAGGTTGAGCAGATCTGCAGCCACGTTGGGGTCATGTATGAAGGCCGGCTCGTGGCGCAGGGGCCGCTGAGCGACCTGCAGGCGAGCACCGTGCAGGTCGTACGCGTTGACACCGATCGGCCCGAGGATGCGGGAAGGGTGCTGGCCGAGCTGGGACTAAGCGAGATTGAGACCTCGACCGGATCCGTGACGGCAAACCTTGGTGATGTGGCCGTGGAAAAGATCATGCCCAACTTGGTCAATGCTTGTGTGCCCGTGGTTGGGTTCACGGTGCTGCGGCCAAGCCTTGAGGACGTATTCGTGTCCTTGACGGGAGAGGGATTCGATGTCAGCGGCTGAGGTCGTCCTCGTCGGCAACCCGCCCCGGGCTCGGGTATCGACCCGATTCCTACGATCCGAACTCAAGATCATTTTCGGTCGCCGGCGCAATATCGCAGGACTCGGGGTGCTCGCTGTTGTTCCAGTGATCTTGGCAATCTCGGTACGCCTCTCCTCACCCAACGGGGAGGGCGGCGTTGACATCATTAGCGGGATCACCGGTAATGGGCTGTTCGTGGCCTTTGCGGCGCTTGCCCTGGAGCTGCCGTTGTTCTTGCCTTTGGCGGTCAGCGCCATCTCCGGCGACTCTGTTGCCGGAGAGGCCAACCTCGGAACCTTGCGCTACTTATTGGCGGTTCCGGCCGGCCGTACCCGGTTACTCGTGATCAAATACGCCGCAATCGTGATCTTCGCCCTGGTGGCAACCCTCATCGTGGCGCTTGTGGGGACGATTATGGGGCTGGCGCTTTTCGGCGGTGGCGACATGACGCTGCTCTCTGGCACCCAGACATCGATGGCAGATGGGGTGTGGCGCCTGCTCGTGAGCTCGTTCTACCTCGCGGCCCAGTTCTCAGCACTGGGTGCGATTGGGCTCTTCGTGTCCACTCTTACCGAGCAGCCGCTGGGCGCGACAATTGCCATCGTGCTGGTGGATGTGCTGATGTTCATTCTCGACTCGATTTCACAGTTGGACTGGCTGCATCCGTGGCTGCTGACCCATTGGTGGACCGCATTTGCTGATCTGCTGCGAGACCCGATGGCTACCGAGTCGATCCAGCGCGGACTGATCACCGCTGTGGTATACGCCGGAGTGTTCTGGCTAGCTGCCTGGGCAAGGCTGTCAACCAAGGACATCTCGAGCTAGCCACTATATTGGCCAAGATCATGACTGACTCGGCCGAGCTCGAGGACCACCGCGTACGGCGGGAGGTGGTCTCGTTTGTGCGACGCAGCAACCGGATGCGCGTCAACCATCGTCGTGCTTGGGAGCTCTATCGCGACCGCTTCGTGATCGAGGTGCCTCGATTGCAGACCTCGACATCCATTCACCCGGCCGCCGTAGTGAATCTTGTCGAAGCATTTGGTAGGGATGCCGAGCTGATTCTAGAGATCGGGCCTGGCACCGGCGGGTCGCTGATCCCTATGGCAGCGGCCCGGCCGGACGCGAATGTGCTCGCCTTCGAGGTCTACCGGCCGGCCATCGCACGAATGCTCGGCCACCTCGCACGCCAGGGTCTGGACAATGTCCGAATCATCGAGGCAGATGCTGTCGCTGGCATGGAGCACCTGCTGCCACCTCGATCGGTCGACGAAGTGTGGATGTTCTTCCCCGATCCCTGGCCGAAGCCGCGCCATCACAAGCGCCGGCTCGTGACGCCTGCCTTCGCGGCGTTGGCAGCATCTCGGATAAGGCTTGGCGCGACATGGCGGATAGCGACCGATTCCGCCGACTATGCCGACTGGATGCGCAACGTTTTCAACAACGACCCCCGCTTTGCCAGCGAGCATGCCAACGGCAGAGCACCGCGTTGGGAGGCCCGGTCGATCACCCAGTTCGAACAGCGCGGCCTGGACGCAGGGCGTCAAATCTTCGACCTCGCCTACCGCCGTGTCGGTTGAGTCGGCCGAAGCGGCCACCGTCCGATGGCGGTTCGACATCGCCTACGACGGAACAAACTTCTCGGGATGGGCCACACAGGTCGGGCGGCGTACCGTGCAGGGCGAACTGGAGACCTGGATTGCGCGGGTGCTGCGGCTGGCCGATCCGCCGAGAATGGTCTGCGCCGGGCGTACTGATGCCGGCGTCCATGCCCGAGGCCAGGTCGCACACCTCGACCTGGACGCGGGAGTGATCACAGACGGCGGAGGTGATCTGGCCCGGCGCCTCAACAGTGTGCTGGGCGGGGATTGCGTAGTGCGACGGATCTCGCTGGCCCCAACTGGATTCGACGCCCGCTTTGCGGCGATCTGGCGCCGCTACGTCTACCGGCTGAGCGATGCGGGCGTGCCGCCGGATCCGTTGTATCGCTATCAGATCGCCCGGCTGCCTGCTGAAGTTGATCTTGTCCGGTTCAAGGAGGGGGCGACAGCGCTGCTTGGACTGAAGGACTTCGGGGCGTTCTGTCGTCGTCGAGAGGGGGCCAGCACGATTCGTACCCTGCTGGAGTTGGGTGCTCGACGTGTGGCATCCGGTCCGATGGCGGGTGTGATCGAGTGCACGGTACGCGCGGATGCGTTCTGTCACTCAATGGTCCGGTCGCTGGTTGGGGCACTGGTTGCCGTTGCCACTGGCCAGCGTGATCATGAATGGCTGGTTGCCGTGACCAAGCGTGCCGTACGT
>Ga0307296_10000336_pt1 | contig 21582 bp, 20 predicted proteins | sample ER_DNA_153_FD_194467 | JGI IMG/M metagenome (GOLD analysis project Ga0307296, IMG submission 194467) | Bulk soil microbial communities from the East River watershed near Crested Butte, Colorado, United States - ER_DNA_153 | ecosystem: Environmental > Terrestrial > Soil > Floodplain | place... | reverse complement strand
ACATCTATATCGACCCCTTGCTCTTGCTGAATCCCCTCGGACCGGTGCGGTTACTGCCATGGACCGGATAGCGCAGTCAATCGTCCGCGGCATGTACGCCGTCGTTGCTCTGCACGCCATCGTTGCTCTGCACGCCGTCATTGCTCTGTCCGCCATCGTTGCCATGCGTGCTGTGGCTGTCATTCCTGCCCTGCCCACTGTCGCTGCCCTGCCCGCTGTCGCTCCCGTGCCTGCGCTCGCTCCGCTGCCTGCTCTCGCTCCCCTAAGGTTTCGTCGCTGCCTTGCCCGCGCCCGCTGCCTTGGCCGACCTCGCTGCAGATCCAGCCTTCGCTGTTCTCGTGCCTTCCTGCCGTTCGCTGCCCTGCCCGCTCTCTCAGCCCTGCCGGACCTTGCCGTGCCCGATTTCGCCGTTCTGCACAATTTTGCTGTTCTCCCCGATTTCGTTGCCTTGCGCGCCGTCGCTGTTCTGCCTGCGTCGCTGCCCGGCCTGCCCCTGGCCACAATGCCGCCCAGCTCTTGCCCGAACTCACGTGCGCCGCCGTGTCCAATGCCGGCCCGCGCTCTGGTGTCCTTACTGCTTTTGCCGGCCGACCTGCACGCCGGTGCAAATCGCGTCGGTGGCCGGACCGGCGGTCATCGGGCCACCTTCGTCCGCTTCGAGAAGACCTCTCGTGCTCAACTATTGCCTAAGCGCGTGGATGGGCTTGGTCATAGGCGCGGCGCAGCCGCTCGACCGATACATGGGTGTAGATCTGCGTCGTCGCGAGGCTGCGATGACCGAGCAGTTCCTGGACTGCGCGCAGATCGGCACCGCCTTCGAGCAAATGTGTCGCGGCCGTGTGCCGAAGACCGTGCGGCCCGAGGTCAGGTGCACCCGACACTGCGCGTAGCCGGTCGTGGACCACCCGCCGGACTGTTCGGGGATCGATACGCCCACCGCGGAGGCCGAGCAACACGGCCGATCCGCTGCCCGACCGCGCCAATCGGGGCCGCCCCCCTGCGAGCCATTTCTCCAGCACAAGGTCGGCCGGGCGCCCGTATGGCACGGTGCGCTCCTTAGCTCCCTTGCCCAGCACCCGAAGCACCCGCCGACGCCGATCCACGTCACCGACGTCGAGTCCGACGAGCTCGCTGACCCGGATGCCCGTGGCGTAGAGCATCTCGACGATAAGGCGATCCCGGAGTTCGAGCGCGTCGTCAATCGGTCGGGCGTTAAGGTCACGGCGCTGGCTCTCGTTCATCAGCGCTAATGCCTCGTCGTGTCCGAGTACCGAAGGAAGCGTGCGATGCGGTCGCGCGCTCGACAGCGCGCGGCCTGGGTCGTCGGTAGCGAGCCCCACCAGGCGAGCCCATTCGGTGAAGGTGCGGGCCGCGGCTGCGCGCCTCGCCAACGTCGTGCGAGCCGCCCCTGCGCGCCGTTGCCGAGCCAGCCAGCCGCGGAGCACAGCCAGGTCAAGATCTGCGACCGACAGGGCACCGAGCGAGGACGCGTGATCGAGCAGACTTACGACATCGCCGACGTACGCCCTGACCGTGTGCGCGGAACGATTACGCTCCAGCGCCAGAAAAAGCTCGAAGTCATCCACCGCTCGGCGCATCCGCTCCGGCAGAGCCTCCAGCATTGTGGCCACCCCTCGGGGTGCAGTTACCTTCCGTGACGTCTTCCGCGTAGCCGTGACCCCGTGAGCGGTGGGTACCGCCTGCGTCGTCGCAACCGCGGGCATGGCCCCCACCGCCCGTGTCGAAGCAACCGCCGGCGTGGCCCCCACCGCCGGTGTTGAAGCAACCGCCTTCGACGTGGCGACCGCCTGCGACATAGCGACGTCCTGCGGCGCAGCAGCGACGTTAGGCGACGCCGCGTCTGTCGCTGCGGTGACCTCCCGGGCCTCGTCCCGCTCCACCGACACGGCCCGACCGTGCGGCAGAGCTCGCGTCGAGTCAAGCCGGCGCGCCCTACGAAGTCGCAGCGCCCCAACATTGTCGCGGCCCGGCATCGCAGCGCAGCGCCTCGACATCGTCACGGCCCGGCATCGCAGCGCAGCGCCTCGACAGCACAGCGCCCCGACATCGCAGGGTCACGACATCGCATGATCACGACATCGCAGGATCACGACATCGCAGGATCACGACATCGCAGGATCACGACATCGGAGAGCCGCTTCATCGCAGGGCAGTCGCTGACGAGGTCAAATGCTGACCCAGCCTGCCGGCGGCGCGTCTGCACTATCCCGCCCTTCGTCGGCGGAACGCGGGAGAGATCCGCATGCCGTCTGGCCCAGCCTCGACGACACCCGCAAGCTGGAGAGCTGGGAGGGCACGCATGACCTCGATTGGGCTCACTCCGCTGCGCAATGCGACCTCGTCCTCGCTCGCAATGCCTCGGGCCGGCAAGCCATCGAACACCCGGCGGGCCACTGGATCGAGTCCATCGAGCGCCGATCTCATCTCGTCACCTTGCGGCCCGGTGGCAATAGACGGGACGGTGGCGACTAGGCCCTCCCCGATGGATCCGACGACGGCCAATACGTCCACGACTGAGGTAACCAGCAACGCCGGCGTCGGATCCTGACGCAGCAGGCGGTGGCAACCCGCGGACATGGCGGACGTCACCGGGCCGGGCACCGCCATCAGCGGCCGACCCAGCCGGGTGCAATGCGCGGCCGTGTTCAGCGCACCGGAACGAGCGGCCGCCTCCGTAACGACGGTGCCGCCGGACAGCGCCGCGATCAGACGGTTGCGAGTCAGAAAGCGATGGCGATGCGGCGCCGAGCCCGGTGGACTCTCCGAAACCACCAGCCCGCCGACTTCGGCTCGTTCGAAGAGTGTCGCGTTCGAGCTGGGATAAGGCCGGTCGATGCCGCTTGCGGAGACGATCGTCGTGCTTCCCTCAGCGGCGAGAGCGCTGCGGTGCGCTGTGGCATCAATCCCGAATGCACCGCCGGACACGACCACGACATCCTGACGGGCTAAGCCGAAGGCCAGCTCCGTCGTGACGTGCTCCCCATAGCTGCTCGCCGACCGGGACCCGACGATTGCAACGGCGCGGACTGCGGCGTGCGACAAATCGCCGGATCCCCGTGCCCATAGCGCGAGAGGTGGGATCAGTTCGCCGCCGGGTCGGTGCGTGCGCTCTCCCGCTCGGTAGGCCGCAAGCCTGGTGAGGGCAACAGCCTCGAGCGATGAGAACGCGAAGTGTGGCCATTCTGGACCCTCAGGCACGACAAGCCGGATGCCAAGTCGCTCGGCGGCGGTGAGATCGTCGTCCGCGCGAACCGCTGCCCGTCGCGCTGCGGTGGCATGAGCCACGTCCGGCGGGACGTCACCCGCTTGGATGGACTCGGCCGCAGCAACCGGCCCGTGGCGGCGTACCCAATCCCAGACCGGAATGCTCGCCGGCTCGCTGACCCGGCTCAGAAAGGCCCGAGCGAGTATCACCGACTCGTCGGCGCCTGCCCCCGTCACGGGACCGCCTCTGCGCACGAGCGCCCCGCGATGTTCCACAGGCGCCAACTCCGCTTGGCGGGGACGCGCCGCACGGCTTTGCCGGGTAGGCGTTTGCCGGCCGCCCGTTCGGCTCCCAGACGCCGCCGATCAGTCCGCGGCGCTCGGGTGATCACGCCGCCCATGACTCGTCCCAACCGAGACGGAAGAACATCGCCTCGGCAACATCACCGGCGTCTGGTACCGCGTGGCCCTGGAGATCAGCCACGGTCCAGGCCATTCGCAACACCCGGTCGAACCCGCGCACGCTCAGCTGGCCACGATCCAAATACGCCTCGGCCTGACGCAAGGCTGCTCGCGGTAGACGCAACGGGCGATGCCGCAGTGCACTGCCGGGCACCTCCCCGTTCAGCCGCCACCCGCTCGCCGACCATCGTTCAGCCGCTGCGGCACGCGCTCGACCCACCCGCATCGCCACGGTCGCGGACGCCTCCCGGCCCTCGACCTCCCCGAACAGGTCGGCATGCGACACCGGCTCTACCGCGACCCGCAGATCGACCCGATCGAGCAGCGGCCCGGATAAACGCTGCTGGTAGCGGCGACGGGCTAGCGAGGGGCAACTGCACAGCCGTGCCGGCTGTCCACATGGGCAGGGGTTCGCGGCCAGCACGAGCAAGAATCGGGCCGGATAGCAAACCGCGCCGCCGCTGCGATGCAGGACGATCCGGCCGCTCTCGATGGGTTGTCGAAGTGTCTCGAGGACCGCCGGGCTGAACTCCGCCGCCTCGTCCAGGAAGAGGATGCCGCCATGCGCGAGTGAGATCGCGCCCGGCGAGGCGATGCCTGATCCACCGCCTACCAATGCGGCCGCGGAGGCGGTGTGATGCGGGGCTTGCAACGGTGGACGTCGAACAAGCTGGGCGCCGGCGGGGAGCACCCCGGCGACAGAGTGCACCGCGGTGACCTCGAGCGCGACATCGTCCTCGAGAGCAGGCAGCAGGCCCGGTAGACGCTCGGCCAACATGCTCTTGCCTGCACCGGCCGCCCCGACGAGATACACGTTGTGGCCGCCTGCTGCGGACACCTCGAGCGCCCGCTTAGCGGACGACTGGCCGGCGATGTCGATCAGGTCAGGAGCTGGATCATCGTCGTGGAATTCAGGGCCCGGCTGGGCGGCTGGCAACGGCGGACCGGCACCTTGGAGCCAACAAAGCACTTGGGCCAGGCTGTCCGCCGCGCGCACGTCGACCGCATCGACCAACGTGGCCTCGGCGGCGTTCGCGGACGGCACCACCACGCGCCGGACGCCGGCGCGCCGAGCGGCAATCATCGCGGGCAGAACGCCGCGAACCGAACGCAGGCAGCCGTCTAGACCGAGCTCTGCGATCCACACCACGTCGGCGATCGCCTCGGTCGCCACCCGGCCCGCCGCAGCCATGATCGCTATGGCCATGGCGAGGTCAAACCGGGATCCGGCCTTACGCACGTCGGCTGGCAGAAGGGCGAGCGTGATGCGCCGGTTCGGCCAGGCGGACCCGGAGTTGAGCACCGCCGCCCGGATGCGATCCCGCGCCTCGACGACGGACATGTCCGGCAGGCCGGTGAATGTGAGCCCTGGCAGACCCGCTGACAAGTCCGCCTGAACCTCGACAACCTGTCCGGCGAGCCCCGTCAACGCCACGCCGAGCGTTCGTGCGATAGCCATCTACAGCACCCCCCGCAAGTGCTCGACCGAAGCCACGCCCGATCGCTGATGGATGACGCTCACCACGTCGAACCGGACGTCCGGCCAGAACCCGCGGCGCATCATCGGGCGCTGCTCGGCGAGGTAGCAGGCCGCGAGCCGCCGCAGCCGTGCAGCCTTCGCGCTACCCACGGCCTCAGCCGGCCACCCGAACGCGGTGGAGGACCTCGTCTTCACCTCACAGAACACGAGCACGTCACCGTCGCGCGCGACGATGTCCACCTCGCCTTCGGTGCAGCGCCAGTTACGAGCAAGAAGGGTCAGCCCCGCGCCATGCAGATGATGTGCAGCGAGCTGTTCGCCGTACCGACCGATCGCGTCCTTCGGGTGCATAGCCCGAGCCTGGCGGGATCGGGTTGTGCGCGGGACGCGTCACGGAGAACTGTGGATAACCAGACGGGCTGTGGACGACGGACTTGACACGTGTCCGTGGGGCTTAGCTGCCGAAACCGCCCTTGTCGGGCAGCTCGAGATCGGGCTTCTCCAATTCTTCGATGTTGACGTCCTTGAAAGTCAGTACTCGCACGGTCTTGACGAACCGGGCCGGCCGATACATGTCCCACACCCAGGCGTCGCGCATGGTCAGCTCGAAGTACACCTCACCGTCCGAGGTGCGCGGCTGGAGGTCGACGTCGTTGGTCAGGTAGAACCGGCGCTCGGTTTCCACGACGTAGCTGAACTGGGCGACGATGTCCTTGTACTCCCGATAGAGCTGTAGCTCCATGTCGGTCTCGTAGTTCTCGAGATCCTCGGCACTCATGCTTGCCCTCGCTCGTTGCGGTTGCTCACGCGATCTCCTGCTCCGACCGGGTTAGGGATGGCTCCCGGGTTAGGGATGGCCCCGCGCTGCCATTGTCCAGCATCGCGCCGAACTGCTGCAGGGCAGCCGCCCGGCGCACGTTGATATAGGACGCTCGATGCTCCACGCACGGTCCGTGTGCATGCAGTGCCTCAGCGTGCTCAGGAGTGACGTATCCCTTGTGGCGGTCGAAGTCATAGTGCGGGAACTGGGCGTGCATCTCTACCATCATCCGGTCTCGGGTGACCTTGGCGACGATCGATGCCGCCGCGATGCATGCCACCACGGCATCGCCCTTCCACACCGCCGTTGTCGGGAACCCCAGCCCGGGCACGGGGAATCCGTCGGTCAGGGCATAGGCCGGTCTGGGCGAAAGTGCAGCAAGCGCGCGCCGCATACCGGCCACGTTGGCCACATGTAGTCCCGTTCGATCGATCTCGGCGGCGGGTAACACCACGATCGACCACGCCGCAGCCCGAGCCACGATCTGCGCGTACAACTGTTCACGGACCGCCGGCGTGAGCAGTTTGGAGTCGGCCAGTCCGTCGATCTCCCCTCGTCGGCCCGGCGGCAGCACGCACGCTGCGACGACGAGAGGGCCCGCGCAGGCTCCGCGTCCCGCCTCATCCGCGCCGGCGATCGTAGGGAACCCGGCTCGCCGCAGTGCGGTTTCATACGCCCACAAGCCCGACTCCCGTCGGACGACGACCCGAGGCGGACGGAACGGAAGTGCGGCCGGACGCTGGCCGGAACGAGTGCGGACGGACTGCGTCATGACGAAGCGAACGTTACGCGCGCGCAGACTCGGCGTGGACAGGTCCCGTCCCGACCCGGGTTGTCGCGGCGCTCCAGGCTGTGGCGTCGGGTTTACCGCCTGCGGCGCCGCCGCCACAACCACCACACGGGACCAACTGCGGTCGCGGACGCCACGGCCGGCAGGGCGGTCGCCCCGGCCGAGGTGAACGTGCTCGGGGTGCCGAGCGTGCGCCACCGGGACGGCGGCCATGCGATGATCACGGCCTTACCGATGACGTCGCCCTTCGGGACTGTGCTCAGCACCGGGTCGTTCTTGTAGTCATTGACGTAGTGATAGCGGGAGTCGTCGGATTGAGCGCGGTTGTCACCCATCACCCATAGCCGACCCTTGGGTACCGTCACCGGGCCGAACTCTGCCTCGGACCCAGGCAGCCGAGAGGACACGTAGGGCTCGTTCAACGACCGCCATGGGCCGGTCGGCCCGGAGTCGCTGACCTGCACGTTTCCTTCGGCGTCGCAGCACTTGACGGACTGACCGCCGACGGCAATAACCCGCTTGACCAGGTCGTGCTCGTCGGGAGGCACAAGGCCGACCAGCTGTCCGAACCAGCGCAAGCCCCGCACGAGCGGGTTGGATGGGGTGGCCGGCAGGGGCTCGTTGAACCAGACGTCAGTCGGCGCTCGGAAGACGACAACGTCACCCGGGTGGGGATCCCTGAGGTAGTAGATCGGCTTGTTGACAAGAATCCGGTCTCCGGAGCAGCCGGCGCATCCGTGCAGCGTCTTCTCCATCGACTGAGACGGAATGTAGAACGGCTGGACCAGAAACGTCTTGATCAACACCGCGACCAGGATCGCCACAGCGACCAGGACGGGAAGTTCCCACCAGGGCGCCTTGGCCTTCCCGCGCTTGGCACGTCTGAGGCTGTGCCGCCCGTGCCGCGGCCGCCGACCGGTGTGTGCATTGTCGGAGACGTCGTCTCCGGGCGGCTGCCTCATCGTGGGCGGATTCTCGCCGGGATTCGGGCGCTGGTCCGACTGCCAGCCGATGCCGAGGGGATCCGCGGGCGGGTCGTTCCGGTCACCAGGGGAATCACCCGACGGTTCTGCGTGATCGTGTCCCGGCCGATCGTCACCCATCCGTACGTCGCCGCGGGCGTCAGCGGGCGACGGTCTCCCGCTTCTCCTTGATCTTGGCCGCTTTCCCGCGCAGGTCACGTAAGTAGTAGAGCTTCGCCCTGCGCACGTCGCCCCGCGTCACGACCTCGATCTTGTCGATGATCGGCGTGTGCACGGGGAAGGTGCGCTCCACGCCAACCCCGAAGCTGATCTTGCGGACGGTGAACGTCTCGCGCAGCCCGCTGCCTTGCCGCCGGATGACTACGCCCTGGAACACCTGCACGCGGGATCGGGAGCCCTCGACCACTCGGACGTGCACCCTCAGGGTGTCACCGGGACGGAAGTCGGGCACGTCCTCGCGCAGTGAGTCGGCGTCCAGACCATCGAGGGTGTTCATCACGCGTCACTTTCTTCAGGTACGGCGGACATGCGGCACGCGGCGTCATGAGCGCCGGTACTTGGGTGGGCGCGCCCCCGCGAGACGTCCGATGCCGCCGTCTGTCGCGAGGACGACCCCCTCATGGTGCCACAACCGCCTGGGTGTCCGATAACGGGAACGTCGTCGAGTGACGCGACGGACTCACAGCAGATCCGGCCGACGCGCGGTAGTGCGCTGCCGGGATTGCTCGGCGCGCCATTCGGCGATCGCGGCGTGATGGCCGGACAGCAGCACCGTGGGCACGTCGAATCCACGCCAGCGAGCGGGCTTGGTGTAGACCGGCGCCTCGAGCAGTCCGTGCGTTCCGGGCGCGAACGAGTCATCGTCGACGGAGTCCGCATTGCCCAGGACGCCGGGTATCAGCCGAGTCACCGCCTCGACGATGACCAGCGCGGCTGCTTCCCCACCGGCAAGCACGTAGTCGCCGATGCTCACCTCGTGGACGCGCATGCGCGAGGCCGCGTATTCCGGCACGCGTGCGTCGATGCCCTCATACCGGCCGCAGGCGAATAGCAGCCAGGGCTCGCGGGCGAGCTCGGTAGCCAGAGCCTGGCTGAACGGCTGGCCTGCGGGCGTCGGCACGATGAGCCGAGGCTGCGGCACGGTCTGTGGTGGCGCGATGTCGTCGAGCGCGCGGCCCCACGGTTCGGGAAGCATGACCATGCTCGGTCCACCGCCGTACGGCGTGTCATCCACGGTGCGGTGCACGTCCTCGGTGTAGCGCCGCAGATCGCGCACGGCCAGCTCGATGAGGCCCCGGTCGATGGCTCGACCCAGCAACGACTCTCGCAAAGGCTGCAGATAGCCGGGGAAGATCGTGACGATGTCCAGTCGCAGGACCGAGCCGGTCATAGGTCGAGCAGCCCTTCGGGTGGATCGATGCGCACGGTGCCCGCGCCGAGGTCCACGTCAGGAACAATGGTTGCCACGAACGGGATCAGTCGCTCGCGGCCTCCGACGCGCACCGCGAGGTAGTCTCCGGCCGGCCCGTGCTGCACGTCGGTCACCGGGCCGAGAGCCCGGCCGTCGACCGTCGACGCCTGCAGCCCAACCAGGTCGGTGTCGTAGAAATCGTCAGGGCCGGCGAGCGGCGGCCGGGTCTGAACCGGCGCGAGCAGCACGACGCCGCGTAGGGCCACGGCGCTCTCCCGGTCGGTTACTCCATCGAACTGCACGACAAGACGTCCGCTGTGATCGCGTCGTCCGGCAACAATGAGCGGACCCGCCGAGCTCGGGTTCGTATCCAGCTGGGCGCCGACCGCGAATCGGTCGGCCGGGTCATCGGTCCACGGCTGTACGAAAACCGCTCCCCGCAGACCATGCGCCGGGCCTACTCGCCCGACCGCGACCAGCTCCGGCTCGCTCATCGACCTTGCCTCTTCGGGTAAGCGCACACCTGCCCCACGAAGACGATCCGTGTTATCGCCCGGACCGCGCACCTTGGCGCTGACGCACCTGCGATGCTCGCTCGCTCACAGCGTCGGGACCAGATGATCAGGGGTGAGGCTCCGCGATCAGGGCCGGTCGACGTCGATCACGTCGACACGAACGCCCTTCCCGCCGACGCCGGCGACAACCTGACGGAGTGCCTTGGCTGTCCGCCCATTGCGGCCAATGACCCGACCGAGATCGTCAGGATGTACCCGCACCTCCAACCGGGCCCCGCGCCGGTTGTTCACCATGTCGACCGAGACATCGTCCGGATGGTCGACGATGCCGCGTACGAGGTGCTCGAGGGCTTCCTCGAGCACGTCAGCTCTCCGCCCGGTCACCCTGGCTGTCCGCGTCGGTCGCCGGTGCGTCCGGCCCGGTCTGCTGTGCTCGGTCCCCATCGGCCTTTTGCGCTGCGCCGGTGACCGCCGACTCCGCGGTCTTGGCTGGGCGCTTTCGGGGCGTCGTTGCCGGTGTCTCGGACACTCCGCCCGTGGTCTCGGCCAGTGCGGCATTGAACCGGGCGAGCTTCTCCGGCTTGGCGGCCGGCAGCCTCAGCGGACTCGGCTGCGGCAGTCCCTTGTACTTCTGCCAGTCGCCGGTCGCCCTGAGGATCGCGGCAACGGCCGCAGTCGGCTGGGCACCCACGCCAAGCCAGTATGCGGCCCTTTCGCCGTCGACCTTGATGATCGAAGGGTCGCTCTTCGGGTGATACTCGCCGATCGTCTCTATCGCGCGCCCATCCCGCTTCGTGCGGGCGTCGGCGACCACGATGCGGTAGTGCGGCTCACGCATCTTCCCCAGGCGCATGAGCTTGATCTTTGTTGCCACAGGCGTTCGTGCTCCAGACGTGTGCAGGGATGGACACGTCTGCACTCCGGTCGTCGAAGTCGGCGTGTACCGCGGACAGATCGCGGGCAGGCATAAGCCCGTCGCAATCAGTACTCGATCGGTCATTCTGCCATGTGGCCAGCGCGATCTCGAACCTGGCCGGGACCGGGCTCATCGGCGTCACCGAACTCGAAGCAAAACAACAACCGGGCGCCGGAGTGAGGTGCGTCACCCGCGCGCCTCACGGCAGCACAGCAGTAGTCACGCTACAAAGGGTGTGGGGCCGCTCGAAGTATGAGTTCGAGCGGCCCCACGGTCGGTCTGGGCCTGTGACGCCTCCTGACCTCACGAGCTTTCTACCTAACCACCGCGTCGTCACCCACAGCTCCCAACGGGTGACCCCGCCGGGCGAAGCTAGGCTTCCTGCTCGATCTCGCCTCCCCTTGCGGTTCGGCGTAGCGCAATTTCTACTCGCTCGTCATCCGCGTGGCAAGTACGAGTTTCCAGACGTCTACCTGACGTTGAATCCTCTTTGCTACCGGGTGAATCTCAAAGCGGCTCCAGTCGCCAATTCTCAGTACGAGCGAGCGACGAAGGCCACCAGATCCGGCTCATCATCGCTGTCCGGCACGGTGCCGTCGGCGCGCTGCAAGCATCGAACCGTCACACCTGTGCGGGCTAGGGTCGCCTCGCCGCCCAGACCGAGCTTGCTCCATGAGATCTTCGCCCAGCCGTCTGCAGCCGCTGCCGCAGCATCGTCGACCGACGTGACCTCGACGATATGTGCGTCCCGTTCTGCGCGGGCTGCCGCCAGCATCGCGTCCTGCTCAGTAGCCACGAGGCGTGCCACTTCACCGCCGATACCGTCCAGCGAGACCGATGCCTTCTCGGCTCCGGACACCCGGTTGACGATGGTCGCTTGCCCGGCCGCGAGATCGCGTGGACCGATCTCGAGACGGAGAGGCACGCCCTTCAGCTCCCAGTCGACCGCGCGCCGGCCGAACTGGACGTCCGCATCGTCGTCGACGACGACGCGGATGCCGAGTGTGCGCAGTTCGTCCCCGATCCGGTGAGCTGCCGCTACGGCCTCGTCCTTAACCGCCATGACCACGACCTGCGTCGGCGCGAGCGCCGGCGGTACACGCAACCCGTGATCGTCGCCGTGCACCATGATCAGACCGCCGACCATCCGGGCCGAGCTACCCCAGGAGGTCGTCCACGCCAGCGAGCGCCGACCGTCGGCGCCCGAGAACTCGATGTTGAAGGCGCGCGCGAAGTTCTGACCGAGCTCGTGCGACGTCCCCATCTGCAACGCCTTGCCGTCTCGCGTCATGGCCTCGCAAGCCGTCGTGTTGATCGCGCCGGCGAAACGCTCTCCCGCGGTCTTGCGCCCGACGACCACGGGAATCGCCAGTACTCGGACCATGAAGTCGGTGTAGACGTCGAGCAAGATCCGCCGCGCGTAGGCCCGCGCTTCTTCATACGTCGCGTGTGCGGTGTGACCCTCTTGCCAGAGGAATTCGGTGGTGCGCAGGAAGATCCGCGGCCGGAGCTCCCATCGGACGACGTTCGCCCATTGGTTGAGCAGCAAGGGAAGATCGCGATAGCTGTTCACCCACTTCGCCATGAACTCCCCGATAACCGTCTCGGACGTAGGTCGGACGATGATCGGCTCGTCGAGCGCCTTGCCGCCCGCATGCGTCACGACGGCAAGTTCCGGGCTGAAGCCTTCGACGTGCTCTGCTTCCCGATTGAGGTATGACTCCGGGATGAACAGGGGGAAGTAGGCATTCTGCGCCCCGGCGTTCTTGATCCGGGCGTCCATCTCGGCTTGCATGCGTTCCCAGATCGCGTAGCCGTAGGGTCGAATCACCATGGTGCCGCGAACCGGTCCGTTGTCGGCCAGCTCGGCCTTGCCAACGACGTCCTGGTACCAGCGAGGGAAGTCCTCTGCCTGCGGGGTGAGCACGCGTGCCATAACAGGGATGCTACGGAGTGCCCAGTAGCGAATTGACCCGCCTCCATCGGTCAGTCATGACCGTGATGGTCACGTCACGACCGCGCCGCGCAACACGATCCGCTGCGGCTTCACGAGCGTCGCAAGATCCACCCGAGGGTCAGCGTCATACACGATGAGATCTGCCGGCGCGCCGTCGACCAAGCCGGGAAGCCCTAGCCATTCCCGCGCACGCCAGGACGACTGCGCAATCACCTCGGCGTTGGGAATGCCCGCACCAACCAGTGCTCGGATCTCCTCGCGCACCAGGCCGTGGTGCATTGAGCCGCCGGCGTCAGTACCGGTGTAAATCGGTACTCCAGCCTCCCAAGCCAGCCGGATCCGCTGCCGCGACGTCGCGTGCAACGCGCGCATGTGCGCCGAGTAGATCGGGAACTTGGCTTCGCCGGAGGCCGCGATGCCCGGAAAGTTATCGATGTTGATCAACGTCGGCACGACCGCTATGCCGCGCCGCACGACCTCGTCGAGCAGCTCGTCCGTGAGCCCGGTGCCGTGCTCGATGGAATCGACTCCAGCTGTGATCAGCGCGGGCAACGCATCCTCGCCGAATACGTGCACCGCGACGCGGACGCCTAGTTCGTGTGCGCGTGCGACCGCGTCTTTGAGAACGTCGTCGGGCCATACCGGCCCAAGATCACCGGTAGACCGGTCGATCCAGTCGCCTACCAGCTTTACCCAACCGTCGCCGCGCCCGGCCTGCCGCTCGACCTCGGCCACGAGATCATCCGGCTCCACCTCGACGCCGAGGTCGCGGATATATCGGTACGGCCGGGCGATGTGCCGTCCGGCTCGAATCAGCCGAGGCAGATCGTCGCGCCGCTGTACACCGGTGTTGTCCACCGGCGATCCCGCATCGCGCAGAAGTAGCGCGCCGGCGTCACGATCCCGCGTGGCTTGCTGGGCCTGGCCGGCGGGATTGGGAACATGGCCTTCCGGCGCGAGGCCGATGTGGCAGTGCGCGTCGACGAACCCGGGGAGCACGTAACCGCCGTCGCTGATCGTCTCGGCAGCGCCGGCATAGCAGTCAAAGGTCAACCTGCCATCGACCAGCCACACATCGCGCTCGATCTCGTCGGGTAGCAGGACTCCCCGGAGGTGCAAGACCGTCATGCCGGGGACGTTACCGAGCTAGTCGGCTACTTCAAGAAATAGCCGAGCAGATCCAGCACGACGTCCACGGAGCCCGCCGCGTTGTAGACCTGCGACGTTTCCGGACCGTTGCTCGGTGCGGTGGCGAGATTCATGATCACACCGTTGGGTACCAGCCGTCCGCCGCTGAAGTTCACGCTGGAGGTATTCGGCCGCGCGCCTGACGGGTAGATGGTCAGGAAGTCGTCAGGCGTGCTCGCTGACGGCACAGGCACCACACCGACCATCAAAGCCGCGGCCGGATACGGAACGTCGAAGATGCCACTTCCGGTGACGGTCATCGTGCCGGCGGCGCCCAATGGTGCGAAGCGGCCGCCGTTGCCGTAGCGCGTATCGACGATTCGTACCGGCGTGAGGGGGACGAACCGGCCCGTGGTTGACGTGGCCAGGTAACCGACGAGGTCGACAATGACATGCGTCGCGGAGCCGTTGTTGTAGATCTTGAACTGGCGACTGCTGTTCAGCGTGACGATGTTCGAATTTGCGCGAGTCGCCGACGAATAGTTGAGCGTCGAGCTGGTCTTCGACCCGTCCGGGGACAACGATAGGTAGCCCGAGCCCGTCTCGTTCGTGGCTGTCACATTGACGGCGAGGGCTTTCGCCGACGTCGGCAGGCTGCTCGGCGCGGTCACCGTTACGGTGGCGCCGGCCGCGACCCGAGGGCCGGAATTCTGCCGCGTATCGAGAATTCGCGTCGGCGGCACGGTCGCCGTGTAGCCGAGGGTGCCGCTTGGCGCGAAGTAGCCGAGGACGTCTACGAACGCGTGCGTCGACGGGCCCGCATTGCGCAGCTTGATCGTGTTGTTGGGGCCCACCCCCACGATCGTGAAGACCGCCGCCGTGGGATCGACAGTGCTGAGGTTGAGCGTCGAGGTCCCCGGATCGGTGCTCGGGAAGACGGTCAGGTACGTGCTGCCAGTCGCCCCGGTGCCGGCGAGATTCAGGGCAACGGCACTGGCGCCCGCCGGCGCGCTGGTCAGCGTCACCGTGACTTGCTCTCCGGTTCCGAGCGGCTTGGCGCCGGTCCTGGTGCGGGAGTCGAAGACTCGGGTCGGCGTCGACAACGGTAGGTAGCTATTTCCGGCGGGCGGGCTAACTGGCGGAATGGGACCGAGCGCCAACAGCCCATGACCCAACCGGTTGGTAGGCGGGGCGCCTGCCGCAATCCCCGTGGCCCGACTGTCGAGCTGTGCCTGCAGCGCTGCGGCGTCGAGATTGGAGTTGGCCGACTTGATCAACGCCGCCGCCCCGGCGACGTGCGGGGCTGCGGCCGACGTTCCGGAGAAGCTATTGAACTGGTCGAGATTCGACGCCACGTTGTCGAAGCCGGTGATATCGGGCTTCACCCGCCGGTCGATGGTCGGGCCCTGGGAGCTGTAGGCCTCAAGCGAGTTGTTCGCGACGTTGGCGGCGCCAACCCCCAATGCGTACGGCGACGATGCCGGCGAGTCGACGCTCCCGGCCGCCGCTCTAGTTGCGCTCTTCCCCCACAGCAACGAAGGCCCGACGTCCCCGTAGTAGGACAGGTCGTACCGCACCCCCGGCGTCCCGCTGCCCTGCTTGACCTGAATGACCCATTCGAAGTTGTTCGAGGTCGTGTTGTCCGGCAGGTTGAGCGACAGCACTGGTCGCGACCCGGTTGGTTGCGCGACCGAACACGAGTTCGGGACAGGACACGGGATCTTAACCAGCGAGGTTTGGCATCCGGACGGGTCGCACTTGAACGGGGTAGCCACCAGGGTGACCGGCGCCGACGATTGGGGCCATTGATCCCAGGTCAGGTATGCGATTCCGCTCTGCCCGGGTGGGACCACCACGGCGTCCTGCTCGTTGGCGGTGGCCGTCCCGTTGAGGTCGGTATATCCGTCGCGATCGCTATCGCCGAACGTTCCGCTCCAATGATCTTGCGCACTGTTGCCGGCGGACGCGATCCAGAGCACGCCGGCCTTGCGGGCGGCCTGGACGGTCGCTGCGGCTGATGTCGCATCACCCGTACCGTCACCCCGGCTGTCGCCCGGGAAGCTCAAGGAGCTGTTCACGATCGGGATTCCGCGGCTGACTATGTCCTGTTCGGCCTGCCGGAACCCGGTCGTGTCGGCAATGCAGTAGAGCTGCAGCTTTGCGCTGGGCGCCATCTGGTGGACAATCTCGGCGACGGCAGTGCCGTGCTCGGTGTTGTTGACGTCGGAGCAACCATTGTTCAGCGGACTCACTGCCGTGCCCGCTGGCAGCGCTCCGGCGGCGACTTCGGCGCTGAGATTTCCGAAACCAGTGTCGACGACCGCAACTGTCACACCCGCGCCGGTTGTAGCGGGTGTCGCGTTGATCCACGTGCTCGCCCCGGATTTCGAAACACCTTGGGAAACGGCGTCCGGTACGGCCGCGACGGCGGGCGCCACCTCGGTGACTCCTGCACTGCCGGCCAGAGCAGCGAGGGCCGATCGCGGCACGGTGGCGCTGATCTCGCCGGTCACCCGCGCGAGAACGCGACCTCCCACCTGCCGCACAGCGTTGTCGGCCTGTGCAGCCACGCCCCGGATTCGGACGTGAACGAGCTCGCTGGCGGGGCGTCCTGGGCGTTGCAGCGACGGGTCGAGGTGCGGGATCCGCGGCCCGGGAGGCGTCGGTGGTGGCGTATTTCGGGGTAGCCGGTCCGGTGGAATAGGTGCCGGTGGTGGTGGCCGCGCGGGCAGCCGAGGCTCGGCGGACGACACCGCGGACTCCCCCGTCGCGGCCGCCGCGGGCTGACCCACAGCCGCCACAAGACCCGTCGAGAGCACCACAGCCGCCGCCAGGGACGCTGCCTTACCAAGACGCATATAAACCCCGGGCCGGCCCGACGTGGGCACTGAGCGTGACAGCAAAGCACTGTAGCCCGTCTTGGCCCATCTCGCGTAACGACGAGCGCGCTAGGTGGAGGACCATCCGTCGGCGAGCAACTGCCTCGTCTCGGACAGTAACTGCGGCAATACCCGGGTATGGGCCACTATCGGGACGAAGTTCGTATCGCCTCCCCACCGCGGCACCACGTGCTGATGCAGGTGCCCGGCGATCCCGGCACCCGCCACCGTGCCTTGGTTCAGGCCGATGTTGAAGCCGTGCGGGGCGGCCACTGCGCGCAAGACTCGCATCGCGGTGCGAGTGATGTTCGCGACCTCGCTCACTTCGTCAGGGGTCAGGTCGGTGTAGTCGGCGACGTGGCGATACGGCACCGACATCAGATGCCCCGAGTTGTAGGGGTAGAGGTTCAAGACCGCATAGCCGAGCTGGCCGCGGGCGACAATGAGCCCGTCCTCGTCGGACAGCGTTGGAGCCCGGCAGAACGGGCATTCGGCACCGGCATCGGCGTCCGGCGGCTTTCCCTCGCCAAGGATGTAGGCCATCCGATGCGGCGTCCAGAGTCGCCCGAAGGCGTCCGGCTCGCCGGCGTAGTCCGTGGCGGGACGCACCTCGGGTTCGGTCACGAGAAGTCGGCGGCCGTCGGTGATGGGTTCACTCGACGGGCGATGAACTCGACGACCTCCTCGACCGCCGCGTCGACGTCGACGCCGTTGCGTTGCTCGCCGTCGCGATAGCGGAACGACACCGCTCCGGCTTCCTCGTCGGTCGCGCCGCCTATGAGCATGAATGGCACCTTCGCCCGTTGGGCGGTGCGGATCTTTTTCTGCATCCGGTCGTCGGACTCGTCGACCTCGGCGCGAACGCCACGATCGGTGAGCTTGGCTGCGACGCCCTGGAGGTACGGCACCTGCTGGTCCGTTACCGGGATCAACACAACTTGGACGGGTGCCAGCCACGCTGGGAACGCTCCCGCATAGTGCTCCGTCAGGACGGCCACGAATCGCTCGATCGAACCGAACAAGGCTCGGTGGATCATGACCGGCCGGTGCCGTTCGCCGTCGGATCCCTGGTACTCGAGCTCGAACAGTTGCGGCAGGTTGAAATCCAGCTGGATGGTCGACATCTGCCATGCCCGGCCGATGGCGTCCCGCACCTGGACCGAGATCTTCGGTCCGTAGAACGCGGCGCCTCCCGGATCGGGCACAAGGTCCAGTCCTGACTCGGCGGCGACCTCGGCCAGTGTCGCGGTCGCCACCTCCCAGTCTTCGTCCCGACCGACGAACTTCTCGGGATCCTTGGTCGAGAGCTCGAGGTAGAAGTCCTCGAGTCCGTAGTCGCGCAGCAGGCCCAGAACGAAGGTCAGCAACGACCTCAGCTCGTCGCGCAATTGCTCGGGCGCACAGTAGATGTGCGCGTCGTCCTGAGTCATCCCGCGTACCCGGGTCAACCCGTGCACCACACCGGACTTCTCGTAGCGATAGACCGAGCCGAATTCGAACAGTCGCAGCGGCAACTCGCGATAGGACCTCCCGCGAGCTCGGTAGATCAGGCAGTGCATCGGGCAGTTCATCGGCTTCAGGTAGTAGTCCTGCCCCTGCTTGCGCAGCTCACCATCAGGCCCCACCTCGGCGTCGAGGTGCATCGGTGGATACATCGACTCGGCGTACCACTCCAGGTGCTTGGAGATCTCGAACAGCACGCCTTTGGTGATATGTGGGCTGTAGACGAACTCGTACCCCTCCTCCTCGTGCCGGCGGCGCGCGTAGTCCTCCATCTCCTTGCGCAGGACACCGCCCTTCGGGTGGAAGACGGGGAGTCCCGGACCGATCTCCTCGGGAAAGCTGAACAGGTCGAGCTCGGTGCCGATCTTGCGGTGGTCCCGCTTCGCGGCCTCCTCCAGCTGGGCGAGATAGGCCTTGAGGTCATCCCGCGACGCCCACGCAGTGCCGTAGATTCGCTGCAGCTGGGGATTCTTCTCGCTCCCGCGCCAATACGCCGCCGCGGTTCTCATCAACGTGAACGCCGGTATGCGGCGGGTGGTCGGCAGGTGCGGGCCGCGACACAAGTCCGTCCAGGCCCGTTCACCGGTCCGAGCGTCAACGTTGTCGTACATGGTCAGGCCATCACTGCCGACTTCCACCGAGGCCTCGTCAGGGACCGCCGAGCCCTTGAGATCGATCAATTCGAGCTTGAACGGCTCGTCGGCGAGCTCGACCCGGGCCTCATCGTCAGTGATCGGACGGCGCACGAAACGCTGCCCGGACTTGATGATCTCCGCCATCTTCTTCTCGATGGCTCCGAGGTCCTCCGGGGTGAACGGGCGAGACGGCAGGAAGTCGTAGTAGAACCCGTTTTCGATGGGTGGACCGATGCCGAGTCGGGTGCCGGGGTACAGCGCTTGAACTGCTTGGGCAAGCACGTGCGCGGTGGAGTGCCGCAGGACCGCCAGGCCGTCCGGCGAACGCGGGCTGACCGGCTCGACCTCGACGTCAGCGTCAGGCACCCAGGCCAGATCGTGAAGCAGGCCTGAGGCAACATCGCGGACGACCACAGCGTCGTTGGGGGAAACTCCTGCGGCCGCCAGAGCGTCCGCCGCGGACGTGCCCGACGCGACCTTGACGGTCGCGACGTCGGGTGCGGCGGGCGAGATGGCGGACACGGTGGTCTCCTGATCGGTGGGTGCGCTGTCGACGGTCGATGCTAGTGGCCTGTAGACGAGGTTCTTTGCCTGGATGCGCGGATCCAGGCGGATGGATCGCAAGGCGGAAGAGGAAACGAATGGCAGCGCCATTCGCGACGACGACAACCAAGCGAGCCGCCGGCTGGGCCGTGCAGGCGGGTAAACACACCTCGTCTACAGGCCACTGGTGGCCTACGTGGCGGCATCCCGCCCGGTTATCGCAGCCGTCCTCGATCACAGCAGCGAGCTCGGGTCGCTCGGTACGTCCACGGCGAACTCACGCAGCGCGTCGAGCGGTACCACGTCCAGGGATCGCTCGTGAGTCGCGGCAAGCACCACCGGGGCCGCCATGCCCGCGTCGTAGGCCAGTCGCCACCGAGCAGCGACGACGCACCACCGATCACCGGGACGCAGCCCAGGGAACGCGTACTCAGGTCGCGGGGTGATCAAGTCGTTCCCGGTCTCGGCCTGAAACCGCAAGAACTCGGCGGTCACCACCGTGCACACCGTGTGGCTACCGAGATCCTCTGGGCCGGTTGCACAGTTCCCATCGCGGTAGAAGCCGGTGACCGGGTCAATGCCGCACCGTTCGAGCTCACCACCGAGTACGTTCCGCTCGCCTGCCATGTCCTCATCGTGGCAGTTGGGGGAGGGTCGTTCACGGCGCCCGGCCGTGTTGTGGTCGGATAGCCGCTGATGCGCCCTCGTACCTGCCCCGCCCGCGCCTCCGTGGCCGCCGCCCTAGCGTCTCTCGTTGCGCTCACGGCCTGCTCCAGTGGGTCGACTCTAGCGCCACACTCCGCAGCACCCTCGCCTCCGGCCGCCGCAGGCCTGGTTCGGCCACCCACGAGCCCGTCGTCGGCTGCGCAGCGTCCAGCGGTTCCGGCCCGGCCGAGCGGGGAATTCACGTTCGCGTTCGCTGGCGATGTCAACTTCGCCAAGCGCACGGCAACCCGGCTGGCCCAAGACCCGGCCACGGCGTTCGGGGTTGCTTCCGGTGTGCTGAGCAAAGCGGATCTGACCATGGTCAACCTGGAGACCGCGATCACCAACCGCGATCTCCCGCCGCAGAACAAATCATTCGTGTTCCACGCGCCACCGACAGCATTGATGGCACTACGGGACGCCGGTGTCGACCTCGCCACAATGGCCAACAACCATGGCGCCGACTACGGGCTGGGCGGACTGCACGACACACTTGCCGCGATCGCCGCGTCGAAATTCCCCGTGATCGGCATCGGCGCTGACGCGACGCGGGCGTTCGCGCCGTATGTGAAGACCATCAACGGGGTTCGCCTCGCCGTGTTCGCAGCGACGCAGGTTCGTGAGGAGACGCTGGCCAACTTTTCCGCCGGACCTGACAGCTCCGGCGTCGCGAACGCGTTCTCGCCGCGGCTCGTCAACGCGGTCCGAGCGGCGAAGGCGGCCGGCTACGTCGTCGTGGTGTACCTGCATTGGGGAACTGAGTATCAGACCTGCCCGAACGAGGATCAGATCGCCGGGGCGAACGAACTCGCGGCGGCCGGCGCCGCGGCCGTCGTCGGCACCCATGCTCACGTGCTCCTCGGCGCGGGATGGCGGCCGGACGGTTCGTACGTGGCCTACGGCCTGTCGAACTACTTGTGGTGGGAGTCGTTCGGCAACGAACAGGATGACAACGGAGTGCTCACCCTCACCTTCCAGGGCGGCCGCGTGGTTGATTCCCGCTTCGAGCCGGCGCATCTGGACGACACCGGCGTCCCGGTTCCGGCCACCGGAGCCGTTGCCGCCCGGATCAACGCCGAGTGGCAGCGAGATCGGCAGTGCGCCAATCTGTCAGCGACGCCCGTTCGGTAGCCGGGATGCCGCTGACTGATTAGTCGAGCCCGAGCTGATTAGTCGAGCCCGAGCTGATTAGTCGAGCCCGAGGATTTCGACCGCGCGAGCCCGCATCTCGACCTTGCGCACCTTGCCCGTGACGGTCATGGGGAACTCGTCGACGACGTGCACATAGCGTGGAATCTTGTAGTGGGCGAGCTGTCCCGCGCAGTACGCACGCAACGAGTCGGGGGTGAGCGGCTCGGCGCCCGGGCGCATGCGAATCCAGGCCATGATCTCCTCGCCGTACTTCTCGTCCGGCACGCCGATCACCTGTGCGTCAAGGATGTCCGGGTGCGTGTAGAGGAATTCTTCGACCTCGCGCGGATAGACGTTCTCGCCGCCGCGGATGACCAGGTCCTTGCTGCGGCCGGTGATGCTCACGTAACCGTTGTCATCCATGGTCGCCAGATCGCCCGTGTGCATCCATCGCGCCGCGTCGATCACTTCGGCTGTTTTCTCGGCCTCGTTCCAGTAT
>Ga0307296_10000335_pt1 | contig 21607 bp, 18 predicted proteins | sample ER_DNA_153_FD_194467 | JGI IMG/M metagenome (GOLD analysis project Ga0307296, IMG submission 194467) | Bulk soil microbial communities from the East River watershed near Crested Butte, Colorado, United States - ER_DNA_153 | ecosystem: Environmental > Terrestrial > Soil > Floodplain | place... | reverse complement strand
CAGCGCCCGTTCATCGTCATCGGCGAATCCGTAGAGGGTCAGCGAGTCCTCGCGGACGACCAGGCTCGTCGCCAGTCGCGCGGTCTGCCCGACCCGCAGCCGAGCCAACGTGGCGGGCGAGCACGATACCGCGAGGCCGGCGCCACCGACCTCGACGACGGCTCCGTCCGGGCCGAGTGCGGAGACGACGCCTCGCACGCTGGCGATCATCGCTGGCCTGCCACAGCAACAGCCGCATTGATCCGGGCCCGCGCCGGCCCGCGCCACAGCTGGCAGATCGCGAGGGCCAGCGCGTCGGACGCGTCGGCCGGCCGGGGCGCCGCGGGCAGGCGGAGCAGCCGGGACACCATCGCGCTCACCTGAGTCTTGCTGGCGACTCCTGAGCCAGTGATCGCCGCCTTGACCTCGCTCGGCGTGTGCAGCGCGACCGGGACGCCCGCCCGGGAAGCCGCCACGATGGCAAGGCCTGCAACCTGGGCGGTGCCCATGACCGTGCGGACATTGTGTTGGCTGAACACACGCTCCACGGCCACCACGTCCGGACCGGTGCGCTCGATCGAGTCGGCCAGTGCGTCGGCGATCGACTGCAGGCGCCGCCCGACCTCGGCGTCTGTCGGCGTGCGGAGCACGGTGACCTCCACGAGGGTGAGCGCCCGCCCCGCGCTGCCGTCGACAACGCCCACTCCGCATCGGGTGAGGCCGGGATCCACCCCGAGAACCCGCATGGCCAGTGGACTCCTGTCTCGAACAGAGGTTCGATCAGCGTAGCGGCGTTCGCCGCCTCCTCGGTGATGACACGCCCGGTTGTCTACTGTCGGGGCCATGGACGTGTGGCCCCGACAGCATCGCCGGGGCGTGCGGATCAGTCCTATCTTCGCGGCCTGCGTGGCCCTGGCCATCCTCGGCGGCTACCTGTCGTGGGATGACGCTCGAACCGGAGTCGTCCCTCGACTCGGCGTGTTTCTGCTCGTCATCAGCGGTTGGGTGGTGTCGCTGTGCCTACACGAATTCGCGCACGCGTACGTCGCGTACCGGTCCGGCGACCACAGTGTCGAGGCGGCTGGCTATCTGACCCTGAACCCGCTGCGCTACGCGCACCCATTCCTGTCCATTGTGTTGCCGATCTTTTTCATCGTGCAGGGCGGCATCGGCCTCCCGGGCGGCGCGGTGTACCTACACCCGAGTGCCTTCCGCACCCGAGCGCAGCAGAGCCTGGCGGCGGCTGTGGGGCCGCTGATGAACGCGCTGTTCGCCGTCGTCGTCCTGCTGGTCGTCCGGGGACACGACCTGGGTAGCCCGCACGACCGATTCTGGGCCGGCTTGGCCTTCCTCGGGTTCGTACAGATCAGCGCGGTGGTGCTCAACCTGCTTCCCGTTCCCGGATTGGACGGCTACGCCATCATCGAGCCGTATCTGGCCCCGCAGACGCAGCGGTCATTCGCGAACGTCAAGCCCTGGGGCATGCTCGGCGTGTTCGTGCTGTTACAGATCGACCAACTCAACCGCTGGTTCTTCGACTTCGTCGAACAGCTGTACAACCTGACCGGCGCCCCACGGCTGCTGTGGGCTTTCGGCTACGAGTTGCTGCAATTCTGGCGTTACAGCAACCTCGGCTGACGATGGTTCAGACCACCGCCGCCATGACTTCGTCGCTGACGTCGAAATTGGCGTAGACGTTCTGCACGTCGTCACAGTCTTCGAGCGCGTCCACCAGGCGGAACACCTTGCGAGCGGCCTCTTCGTCGAGCGGCACCTGCACGGTCGGCAGGAACGACACCTCCGCTGACTCGTAGTCGATCCCAGCGCCTTGCAGCGCGGTACGGACCGGCACCAGGTCGGTGGCCTCGCTGATCACCTCGAAGGACTCGCCGAGCTCGTTGACCTCTTCCGCGCCCGAGTCCAGGACGGCCATGAGCACGTCGTCCTCGGCCGGGCCGGCGCCGTTGTGCGGGACGATGACCACGCCCTTGCGGTTGAACAGGTAGGCCACCGAGCCGGGATCGGCCATCGAGCCCCCGTTTCGGGTCATTGTCGTGCGGACTTCGCTGGCGGCTCGGTTGCGGTTGTCGGTGAGGCATTCGATCAGCACGGCGACCCCGCCCGGCGCATAACCCTCGTAAGTGATCGTCTGCCAGTCCGCGCCGCCGGCCTCGGCCCCCGACCCACGCTTGATCGCCCGCTCGATGTTGTCGATCGGCACCGAGCTCTTACGGGCCTTCTGGATAGCGTCGAACAGCGTGGGGTTGCCGTCCGGGTCACCGCCGCCAGTGCGGGCCGCCACCTCTATGTTCTTGATCAACTTGGCGAACAACTTGCCCCGCTTGGCGTCGACAGCCGCCTTCTTGTGCTTCGTCGTCGCCCATTTCGAGTGGCCGCTCACAGTATTGCCCGGCTCTTCGCGCGACCGCTCATCGCGCCACTCGCTCCGCACCTGCACCCCACGACCCCGCACCTGCACCCTACGAAAACGCTGCGCGTTTTCGTAGGGACCCCGCACCTGCACCCCACGAAAACGCTGCGCGTTTTCGCAGGGACCCCGCGCCTCGCGCCTTCGGCGCTGCGATGCTCACTCATTTCCGTCTCATGATCTCGTTAGTTACTAACCGCCGTCCGACCTGTCACTCTACTTAGCAGGGGGCTCGACGACCGTACTCCGCTCGGGCCCAGGCGAGGTCGAAAGAGGGGACGGCAGCTCGCATGACAACCGACGCCGCTGCCGCGCGGGTTCCGACGTCGCCTGCCTTCCGAACGCCCCCCGCCGGGCTGACGGCGGCGCAGGTCGCCGAACGGGTCGCGGCCGGGCGCACGAATGCGGTCGAGGTGCGCACCAGCCGCACGGTGGGCGAGATCGTCCGGGCCAACGTGTTCACCCCCTTCAACGCACTACTGACCGCGCTCTTCGTGTGCATTCTGTTGACCGGGCGCTGGCAAAACGGCTTGTTCGGCCTGGTCATCGTCGCGAATTCAACCATCGGCATCTTCCAGGAGGTTCGGGCGAAACGGACTCTCGACCGGCTCGCCGTCCTCAACGCTCCGCGCGCTCGCGTCGTGCGGGACGGCTCGGTTACCGAGGTCGAGGTCGGGGACGTGGTCGCCGACGACCTGCTGGAGCTGCGGTCGGGCGATCAGGTGCTGGCCGACGGTGTCGTGCACGAGTCGGACGGGTTGGAGATCGACGAGTCACTGCTGACCGGCGAGTCCGATCCCGTCGCGAAGGAATCCGACGACGACGTGCGGTCCGGATCGATCGTCGTGGCCGGCCAAGGCCGGTTCCAGGCCACGGCCGTCGGAGCCGAGGCCTACGCCACGAAGCTCGCCGCGGAGGCCCGGCGGTTCCAGCTCGCTCACTCCGAACTCCGCGCCGGGACCAATACCCTGCTGCGCTGGATCTCGCTCATCATGCTCGTCGTCGGACCGTTCCTGCTGTGGAGCCAATTCCGGACCAAGGACAACGAGAACTGGCAGGACGCCGTCACCGGCACGGTCGCAGCCCTCGTCGGCATGGTCCCCGAGGGCTTGGTGCTGCTGACGAGCCTGGCGTTCATGGTCGCCACGATGACATTGGCCCGTCGACAGACCCTGGTGCAGGAACTGCCCGCGGTCGAGGGGCTAGCCCGCGTCGATGTGGTCTGCCTGGACAAGACAGGCACGCTGACGCATGGCGACATCGTGTACGACCACGTGCGGCTCCTCGGCAATGCCGACGCGGAGGACATCCGCCAGGCGCTCGCGCTATCCGCGGCGGGGCCGGACGCGAACGCCACATCCAAGGCGTTGCAAGAGGAGTTCGCCAACCCAGCGTGGCGACGGACGGGCGGTATCCCCTTCTCATCCGCCCGAAAGTGGTCCGCGATCGGCGTGGACGGGCACGGCACCTGGATATTGGGCGGACCGGAGGTCGTGCTGCCCCAACCCACCGATAGCGTCGGACGCAACGCCCGAACCACGGCGGACGATCTCGCCGCCGAGGGCCGGCGCGTGCTGCTCCTCGCCAGCTCGCCGACGGCGCTGCATGGTGAAGGTGGCAACGAGCGCGCCGGGCCGGCCGAGCTACCCACGGACCTGCGTCCCGCGGCGCTTGTCGTGCTCACCGAGCGAGTGCGCGACGATGCCGCGGGCACGATGCGGTATTTCACCGATCAGGGCGTGGCGTTGAAGGTGATCTCGGGTGACAACCCCCGCACGGTCGGCGCGGTGGCCGCGCAGGTGGGCGTCCCGGGAGTGACCTCCGCCGCCGACGCCGTCGACGCGCGTCAGCTCCCGGAGGACGTCGATGCCCTCGCCGGCGTCCTGGAAAAGCGCAGCGCGTTCGGTCGCGTGACTCCCCAGCAGAAGCGAGGCGTCGTCGGCGCGCTGCAGAGCACAGGCCACGTTGTCGCGATGACCGGGGACGGGGTCAACGATGCGCTCGCCTTGAAGGATGCCGACATCGGCGTCGCCATGGGCAACGGCTCACCTGCCACCCGCGCCGTCGCGCAACTTGTGCTGCTGGACGGCAAGTTCTCACACCTGCCCGACGTCGTTGCGGAAGGACGGCGCGTCATCGCCAACATCGAGCGCGCGGCGAACCTGTTCCTGGTGAAGAACATCTACTCGCTGGTCCTGGCGTTGATCACGGCCGTCACGCTGGCCGCGTATCCGTTGGCGCCGATCCAGCTCACCCTGATCTCCACGGTCACCATCGGCATCCCTGGCTTTGTGCTCGCGCTCGGGCCGAACAAGCGACGTTACGTTCCCGGCTTTCTTCGGCGAGTGCTTCGCTTCGCGATTCCGACCGGAATCGTGACCGGCGTCGCCGCCTACGTTGGCTACTCGCTCACCCGTGTCCTCGACCCCACAGCCGGCGTCCCCGGTGGCCGGACGACGGCCACGATCACCGTGCTCATCGTCTCACTGTGGGTGCTCGTCGTGCTCGCCCGCCCGCTCGCCGGCTGGAAGCTTCTCCTGGTGGCAAGCATGGCGGGCATCGTGGCCGTGATCATTGCCGTACCCGCGCTGGCCACCGACATCTTCTTGCTCTATCCGACGCCCCTCCGGCTCGGTATCGCGGCCGCGCTCGGCGCCGGCGGCGCGCTCATGGTTGAGCTGTCGTACCGGGCAGTCGACCTCGCCGTAAAGGTCAGCCAGTCCCATCGTTCGTGATCATGCCCAGGAATAGCGAGTGCAGCCGAGTGTCGCCGGTCATCTCGGGATGGAAGGACGTGGCGAGCAGCCGACCTTGCCTAACGGCGACCGCGTGACCCGCACCGCGTCCAGTTCGGAGGGTCGCCAGCACGGTCGCCCTTGGCCCGACGGAGTGGACCCACGGCGCTCGGATAAAGATTGCGTGGAACGGATCCCCCGGGATACCGGCGATGTCGACGTCCTCCTCGAAGGAGTCGACCTGCCGGCCGAACGCGTTGCGGCGAACTGTGATGTCGACGCCGCCGAGCGTTTCGGTCAGCCCGGACCCCACGGGTCCGCCATCGAGCCGGTCGGCGAGCAGGATCATGCCGGCGCAGGAACCGAAGGCCGGCAGGCCGGTGGCAAGGTGCGCCCGAAGGGGCTCGAGCAGCCCGAACTCGCGGGCCAACTTGATCATCGTGGTCGACTCGCCACCGGGCAGCACGATCCCGTCGATGGCGTCCAGTTCCGTCGCCCGGCGGATCGGGCGGGCGTCCGCGCCGACTGACCGCAGCGCGGCGAGATGCTCACGCACGTCGCCCTGGAGCGCGAGAACGCCGATGCGGGTGTCGGCAACTGGCGTGCTCAGGGGACGAAGTTCCAGTAAGGGCCGCGACGCTCGAAACGCATTCCACAAGCACACGTGGCCACGTCCGTCGCCCAGCGGAGCGAACCCGCGCACGACGGGCATCGCATCCGCCGGGCCAGCTGGGCTACGTAGCCATCGATCCCGTGCGGTGCCTCGACCAGTGCGGCTGGCTGTGGTACCCGGCGAGTGGCGATCACGAACTGGTTAGGGCCCCACCATCCGCGGCCGGTGCGCTGCACGGCCCGCTCCAGACCCCGCATCGGCGGGGTGAGCAGCCTGACGGCCGACGGGGGAATGTGCTGATCCCACCGCCGGAAATTGTTGACGCTGGCGGCGACGGTGGTGTCGAACCCGGAACGACTCATCGTCGAGCGAACGGCGTCGAGCTGGAAGGTCCAGAACTTCTCGTCCGTCTGGCCAACCTGGATGGGCTCGCGGCCGGCGATCTCCCTACGCCTCGTCTTCGACGTGGCGGCGCGCGCGCGAGCGAGCATGTGATGCTTGATCGGCACGTCGAACAAGGCGCGGCGGCGGACGGTGCGCAACATCTCGTCGACGGCTCGCTCGATGTCGGCCAGGTGGTGCAGGACCCGAACGGTCATGGACGCGTCGAATGCGGAGTCCACGAACGGCAGCGCCGAAAGGTCGGACCGCACGAGATGCAGGCGACCGGCCGCGACATCTTCCGGGTAGAGCTCACCGGCGCGCTCCAGGTTGGTCACCGAGTAGTCGATGAGCACCGCGTGCGCAACCCAATCTCGGTAGTGCACGGCGTTGCGACCGAATCCGCCACCGAAGTCGGCGAACCACTCGCTGGGACCGAGGTCACGCATGAGCCGGGTGAGCACCACCGTCTCAGCCCACTGCTCGTAGTCCCGACCGGTCCAGAAGGTCTGGTAGTCGTAATCGTTGCTGTCGTAGTCGGCAACCGTGTCGTGCGGACTCGTCGGGCGAACCGACATGCGCTCGCATCCTCGCTTCTCTATCGGAGCTGCCGGACCGGTCGACCGACCGCAGCTCCGTACCCGGGTTAGACCTCGGGCCTACCAGCCGCGCTCGGCGAGCCGGTGCGGCGCCGCGATCTCCTCGACGTTGATGCCAACCATCGCCTCGCCGAGACCACGGGACACCTTAGCGAGCACGTCCGGATCGTCATAGAAGGTCGTCGCCTTGACGATGGCCTCCGCGCGGCGCGCGGGGTTGCCGGACTTGAAGATGCCCGACCCGACAAAGACGCCCTCCGCGCCGAGCTGCATCATCATCGCCGCGTCCGCGGGGGTGGCGATGCCTCCGGCCGTGAACAGCACGACCGGTAGCTTGCCGGCCCGAGCCACCTCGACGACGAGATCGTAGGGTGCCTGCAACTGCTTGGCGGCGACGAACAGCTCGTCCTCCGGCAGTACGGTCAGTTGCCGGATCTCGCTGCGGATCTGGCGCATGTGTGTCACCGCGTTGGAAACGTCTCCGGTCCCAGCCTCGCCTTTGGACCGGATCATCGCCGCGCCCTCGGTGATCCGCCGCAGCGCTTCTCCGAGGTTGGTCGCGCCGCAAACGAAAGGCACAGTGAACGTCCACTTGTCGATGTGGTTGGCGTAGTCCGCCGGCGTGAGCACTTCGGACTCGTCCACATAGTCGACGCCGAGTGCCTGCAACACCTGTGCTTCGACGAAATGGCCGATGCGCGCCTTGGCCATGACCGGGATGGAGACGGCGGAGATGATGCCGTCGATCATGTCCGGATCACTCATCCGGGAGACGCCGCCTTGCGCGCGGATGTCGGCCGGAACCCGTTCGAGCGCCATGACCGCGACCGCACCCGCGTCCTCGGCGATCTTGGCTTGCTCCGGAGTGACGACGTCCATGATGACGCCGCCCTTGAGCATCTCCGCCATCCCACGCTTGACGCGTGCGGTTCCGACGAGGTGGGCGCCGACGGCCCGCTCGGTGTAATCCTGCTCTGACATGACTCCAGTTTACGGACGCTCCGGCGTCCTCCGGGCCATCCGTTGCGACGCGGATGGCCTGGCCGGCCAGGCCGTCAGTGCGCTGACAGCGGTGTGCCCTTCGCCACCAGCAAGATCCACGTCCCACCGGGTTTGAGAGAGATTGGTGTGCCCTGCGGGGTTCGCAGCGTGGTACCCGATGCGGCCCGGGGCCGCGACCACGTCCCGACGATCTCGCGCCCGTCGCGGAATACCGCGACCGGCCCGTGCCCGACGCTGTGGGTGTACTTCGACACGTTGCCGACCACGTCCACATCGCCGGGATTCACCCTGACGTCGCAGTACTGGATGAGGACGTTCGGCGTAGAGATTGTCGCCCCGTCGGCGGCCGTCTGTCGCGCCCCGTCGATGACCCGCACGTAGCGCTTGGACGCCGGGTCGTAGTCGAAACCGACGAGCGCGGTGTTGGCCCCTCCGATCGTCGTCCGGAACGATCGGCCGCTGCGCGTCGAGGCACCGCTTGGGACAGTCGCCGACCACGTAAATCCAATGCTCTTGGCCTTTCCGGCCGTCCGGAAGGCCGCCGCGAGCACGGACGTGTTCAGCGTCAGGTTGTACGGAACGCTGCGGCCGAAGTCCCGGGCGAATCCCGGCCCGCCGTTGTACACCCCATGAATGATCGAGTGACTGACTGCCTGCAGCGAATCGCCCGCGCCGCCGGAGGCTGCGACGACGATCGATCCGAATTGCGTAAGCAGCTCTGGATCACTCGCGCGCACGCTGCGTACCGGTTCGACCACGGGACGCTTAGAGGCGAAGATCGCCAGGAGCCGGGTTAGTCCCGCCTCCACCTGCTCGACGTACACGATGTCCGCTTGATCGATCCCCAGCTGAGGCCGCCCGTTGAACGTGTCATCGATCTTCACGGCGATGACCGGCCCAGCTGGCGGCGCCCCGATCCCGGTGAACGGGTTGGTGGGGCGCACCGGCTTGGGTTTGGGCTTGGGCTTCGGTCTGGGCGTCGGCGTCGCGCTCGAGGGCGGCGTAGGCGTGGGCGTGAGCGTGGCTCCGGCCGCGACGGGCCGCGACGGCGTGTTCTGAGTAGTGGCGATCCCGATGCCGACTCCAGCGGCGACGACGACGGCCGCACTGACTCCGGCGATGACCTTCTGCTTCGTGCTCAGGGCGCGTACGCGATTGAGCACGATCACGATGTTGCCTCCTCGTGCGGCGCAGCGGATCGCAGCGGTGGCACTCGATCCGGAAACGCCAGCGTCTCGTCGATGTCGAAGTAGCGCGGCATCTCACGATGCCCTGCGAGGTGAAGAATCCGCGGCATCCGGCGGCCTCGGAGGTGGCGCGTGTCGCGGACGGCGTCGTTGTAGAAGCGGCGGGCGATATTCACCCGCACGCATGCCTCGTGCAGCTCACCCGCCTCGGGGTCTCGGGTGTCCGGATGCCGTTCGGCCAGGTCCGTGATGGCGTGCCCGACCTCGTTTTCGGCGGCCTCCCGGTCGAAGCCGACCGTAGCCAACGCGACGGTCGCAACCTGCTCGTAGCGATCGGCCTCGGTGCGTTGGACCGACGCCGCACCCACCTCGACCACATGCTGTAGCGCCGCGGCGCGGCGCACGAGCTGTGCATCCAGCGCCGCCTGGGCGGCATCCACCCGCGCATGCAACCGGTCCAACCGGGTCAACGTGAAGATCACCCAGGCAGTGAGTAGCACCGTCAGGACGACGGCACCGATCAGCCACCCGACCGACAACATGGGCAGTCAGCGTAGGTGGGGTCGTGAAGAGGATACGCAACGGGGCTGCGGCCGTTCACCGTTCGTAATTGTCAACTCAAAGTTCTGTAGCGACGTTACGTCCTCGGTCACGTCAGATGACGGCGCCGGCAATCGCCAGGTCGTACACGCGCACCACTTGAGCGACGACGACCGACCAATCGAAGGGAGCGACCGCTACGGCGCCCACCGCGGCTAGCTGAGAACGGAGCGCCGGGTCGTCGAGCAGGCCGGCCAGCGCGACCGCCAGCGCCTTGGCGTCGCCGGTCGGGAACAGCCGACCCGCCGATCCCTCGCCGAGCACGCGTCGAAATGCCTCGAGATCGCTCGCGACGATGGGGGCCCGGGCGGCCATCGCCTCGAGCAGGATGATCCCAAAGCTCTCTTGCCCCGTGTTGGGGGCGCAATACACGTCGACGGTGCGCAGCAGGCTCGCCTTCATCGGTTCGCTGACCTGACCAAGCACAGTCACTCGACCGCGGACGGTAGCCGGCAGTGCTTGCCGGAACCCCTCCGCGTCACCCCGTCCGGCGACCAGGAGGTGGAGATTCGGCCGGCTCGGGGCGAGCTGTTCCAGAGCGGCAATCAGAACCTGCATTCCCTTGCGCGGCTCATCGTAGCGGCCGATGAAGCAGACCGTCTGGCCGTAGTTTGCGAACTCGGTAAGCGGCTCGGCCGAGCGGAACCGGTCGATCGAGATTCCATTGGGAATCACGACGGCGTCCGCGCCCAGATGTTCGACGATGACCTTGCGGGCAGCGGTGGATACTGCGATCCGTCCCGAGAGCTTCTCGAAAAATGGTTGCAGCATCGTGTCGAACATCCCGAGCATTCGCGAGCGCGTAGTGGCCATGTGAAACGTGGCGACGAGCGGGCCGTCGTGAATCATGCAGGTCAGCAACGACAGGCTCGCTGCCGCCGGCTCGTGGACATGGACGACGTCGAACTTGCCGTCGCGCAACCAGTGACGCACGCGCGCGGCGGACACGAGCCCGAACTGCACCCGGGCCACCGACCCGTTGTAGGGAACGGGGACCGACTTGCCGGCGAGGACGACGTGATTGGGTAGATCCGGAGTGTCCTCATCCCCCGGGGCCAGAACGGACACCTGGTGTCCGAGCCCGAGGAGGGTCTCGGCGAGATCGCGAACGTGCGCTTGCACCCCTCCGGGGATGTTCCACGAGTAGGGGCAGACGATGCCGATCCGCAACTCAGCCACCTGTCGTGTGCGTCGAATTCGCACCAGGGACCAGGACCGCGTCCGGCGCGTCGCCCAGCGTCCCGGACGCATCCAGGTCCGCGAGCCAGAGTCTTTGCAGCATATGCCAGTCGCTCGGATGAGCGGTGATATGCGCCGCGAAGGCGTTCGCCAACGTCTGGGTGCCGGTCGCGACCCGCTCCCGCATCCGGTGCTGCTCTAGCAGGTCGACGGGCGGCCCGATGTGCTGGCCCCAACCGCCGTCACCGGTGAACCACAGGCCGACCGGCAGCAAGGTGGCACCGGTCGTGGCCGCCAACAGGGCCGGTCCGGCGGGCATCCGCGCGGTCGCCCCGAAGAACTCGACGTCGACTCCGGAGCGCGACAGATCGCGGTCGGCGACGAGACACACACACTCACCGCTACGCAACCGGGCGGCCAAGATCTCGGCGGCTGGCCGCGGCCCGCCGGTCACCGCCACGACCCGCATGCCGATGCCCTCCCGGTACGCCACGAACCGGTTGTAGAGCGATTCCGGCCGGAGTCGCTCGGCGACGGTGGTGAACGCAACGCCGTGCTTGATGAGCCAGATGGCCGCGACATCCCAATTTCCCATGTGCGGCAGAGCGATAATCAGACCGCGGCCGGCTGCCATTGCCCGGTCAATGTGCTCAGTGCCCTCGGTGCTGGCGTCGACGCGAGCGGCAACCTCGTCGAGGTCCATGGTCGGCAGCCGGAACGTCTCCAGCCAGTACCGACCGTAAGAGCGCATCGCCGATTTGACCAACGCGTCAAACTCTGGCTCGGGACACTGCGGACCGACCACGCGCCGCAGGTTGGCCCGCAGTCTCTGGACACCCTTCGATTGCCGGCGCACGGCGACGTCCGCTGCGGCGCGGAAACCAGCGGCGGCGACCCGCTCCGGCAATCGTTTGATTGCCCCCCAGCCGGCTGCGAAGGCGAGATCGAGGGCGCGGTCCCGAACGCTAAGGGGGTTCATGCCGCCGTCGTGTCCCGCGACTGCTGCCACACGGCTGCCATCCGCTGCCCGATCGTCACGGTGGATGCCACCACGAGAATCCAAAGCGCGGCGGCCTGCACGTACGGCACACGCAGATGGTCCCCCGACAGCCCGGTACCCACGAGAACGATGATCAGACGTTCCGCCCGCTCGGCGATGCCCACCGTTGCGTTCAGGCCAAGACCTTCCGCGCGGGCCCGGATGTAGGACGTGAGCCCGCCCAGCACGAGGCACAACATGGCGGCGGCGAGCATCCACGGCTGGTCGTGCCGGGCGAAATACCAGGCGATGGACCCGAAGATCGCGGCGTCGGCGAGCCGGTCGCCCGTCGAATCGAGGACTGCGCCGAACTTGGTGGTCTTGCCGCTGGCCCGGGCCACCGCTCCGTCGAGGACATCCAGCATCACGAAACCCCAGATCAGCAGGGTCCCGGAAAACCACCAGCCCTGAGTGAAGAAGATCAGCGCCGATGCCGTCGCACCTACCGTGCCGGTGATCGTGATGGCGTCCGGGGTTACGCCGTGCCGGGCGAGCCAGGCGCCAAACGGGTTGATCGTGTTACTAACCCATGCCCGGGCGTGGATGTTGAGCACGCGGACAGCGTCCCTTCGGGTGACTGCCCACCCGGACCGCCGCGCACGCTGCGACCTGGTGGTGCGCGCTCACGATAGCCGGGTCAGCGGTGACGGATCTGGGAACCGCGCTTGTCCGCGCCCCGACGTTGGGTGTCGAATGCCAGAGAAGGTGCAATGTGCGGCGATACCCAGGCCGCCTGCGAACGAATCTCGTGGAGGTGGCCTGATGCCGACCAAGAAGTCCGCCGGCGACAAGCGCACGGCGGTGGGCACGTTCGAGACGGCCGACCGCCCCGAGAAGATCCGCAACGTCGCATTGGTAGGCCATTCCGGTTCGGGGAAGACAACCCTGGTGGAGGCCCTGCTCGCGGCCACAGGGACGATCACCCGCGCCGGAACGGTGGCGGACGGATCGACGGTCAGCGATGCCGACCCGGTCGAGGTCGCCCAGCAACGGTCCGTCGCCCTGGCGGTTTGCCCACTCCGCCACGACGACATCGTCGTGAATCTCCTCGACACCCCCGGCTACCCGGATTTCACCGGCGAGCTGCGGGCGGGCCTGCGGGCCGCAGACGCCGCGCTGTTCGTGGTGTCCGCAGCGGAGGACATCGACCCGATCACCTCGACGCTGTGGGAGGAGTGCGCCGCGCTCGGCACGCCGCGGGCGGTCGTCATGACGCGGCTGGACACCCCACGGGCCTCCTTCGACGACTGCGTCGCGGCCTGCCAGCGCGTGTTCGGCGGGGCCGACGGCCAAGCCGTCCTGCCGCTCTACCTGCCCGTTGCGCACGCGCCCGAGACGGCCCCGGAGGCTTTGGTGGGCCTGCTGAGCCGCCGGGTGTACGACTACGCATCTGGGTTCCCGCCGAAGGTGTCCGACCTGAGCGACGACGTCGCAGTTGCCGGCGACGTCGAGCAGGCGCGGAATGCTCTCATCGAGGCGATCATCAACAACAGCGAGGACGAGAGCCTGCTCGACCGTTATCTGTCCGGCGAGGACATCGGCGTGGATGTGCTGATCGACGACCTGGAAACCGCGGTTGCGCGGGGAACTTTCTACCCGGTCGTGCCCGTGTGCTCAGGGACCGGTCTGGGTCTCGGCGAGCTGTTGGAGATCATCAGCGGCGGCTTCCCGTCGCCGCTTGAGCTCGATCCGCCCGCCGTCACCACCGTCACCGGCGGCCCGGCGAAACCCATCCAATGCGACCCGGCCGGGCCGCTCGTAGGCGAGGTCATCCGCACGTCCGTCGACCCCTACCAGGGCCGGCTGTCCATCCTGCGCATCTTCTCAGGCACGCTCACGCCGGACAGCGCTATCCACATTTCGGGACACGGAGGCGCATCGCGTGGGCATCCGGACCACGACACGGACGAGCGGGTCGGCCAGCTCTTCTCGCCGTTCGGCTCTGCGCTACGCCCGATCGACAAGGCGGCAGCCGGTGACATCTGCGCGGTTGGTCGCCTCGCCGTTGCCGAGACCGGGGACACCGTGTCGGACAAGGCCGCGCCCCTGCTGGTGGAACCCTGGTCGCTGCCCGAGCCGCTCCTGCCGATCGCCGTCCAGGCGGCGACCCGGGGCGACGAAGACGCTCTTGCCAAGTCCCTCGGGCGGCTGACGGCGGGCGACCCCACGGTGCGGGTGGAACGCAGCCCGGACACCGGCCAGCTCGTGCTTTGGTGCCTGGGCGAGGCTCACGCTGATGTCGTACTGGACCGGCTGCGAGCGTCTGGAGCACGCGTCGACACCGTTCCGGTCAAGATCGCCGTGCGGGAGACGTTCACCGATACCTCACGTGGCCACGGCCGCCTCGTCAAGCAGTCCGGCGGGCACGGGCAGTACGCGGTCTGCGACGTCGAGGTGGCACCGCTCGCCCGCGGTTCCGGCGTGGAATTCGCCGAGAAGGTCGTCGGCGGCGCCGTGCCCTCCCAGTTCATCGGCTCGGTCGAGAAGGGTGTGCGGTCGCAGCTGGAGCATGGCCTGGACAACGACCACATCCCGATCGTCGACGTGCGGGTCACCCTCCTGGACGGCAAGGCCCACAGCGTCGACTCGTCCGACGCCGCGTTTCAGATGGCCGGCGCCCTCGCGGTGAAGGACGCCGCGCCGAAGGGTGGCGTGTCGATGGTTGAGCCGCTCGCGACCGTGGACATCACCGTGCCCGACGCGTACGTCGGTTCGGTACTGTCCGATATGTCCGGGCGACGGGGTCGGGTCACCGGAACCGAGCCCGATCCCACGGCCCCCCACGGCATGGAACGGACGGTCGTGCACGGCGAGGTGCCCGAGGCCGAGCTCACCCGGTACGCGATCGTCCTGCGCTCACTCACGGCCGGGACCGGCCATTTCGCGCGCCGGTTCGCTCGCTACGAGGTCGTACCGCAGCACGTCGCCGCCCAATTCCGCGAGGCTGCCAAGACCTGAGCGCATTCCGGCCGGCTTCGGGTCGAGCGCCGGTCGCCGACCCTCAGCGCAGCCGTCGCGGCTGGATCGGTCACAGATCTTGGACTGCTAGCCCTCGAGCGCCGGTAAGTCCAAGATCATCGGTGCTTCTGGAACGGCGCTCCCTACCGGCGGCGGGTGCGCCGCCGCCGGCGGGGCGCCGTCCCGAACAGATCCCTGGTGATTTCCCGGCCGAGCGTGCTGCCGGCGCTGCGCGCAAATGACCCGAGCACGGCACCGAACAATCCGCCCGCCCCGTCCGCGAAGCCGCCCTGCGGGGAGCCGGCTCGAGAGGCGGCCTGGGGCGCACGCTCCGCGGGCGGCTCCGGTTCCTCGGCCGGCGGCGCGGCGAGTTTGGCAGTCAGGCGCTCATAGGCGGACTCGCGATCTAGCGATTGTCCGTATCGGGCCGAAAGGGGCGATCCGGCCACTGCCTGCTCCTGGGCGGCCGGATCGATCTGCGCCATCCACGATCGCGGCGCTCGCAGGCGGGTCCAGGCGACCGGCGTGGGCGCACCGGACTCGGCCAGCACCGTGATCACCGCTTCGCCGGTGCCCAGCTGGGTGAGCGCCTCGGACAGGTCGTAGTCCTTGGTCTTCGGGTACGTCTTCACGGCCTTGGCCAGGGCGGCCGCGTCGTCGGGTGTGAACGCCCGCAGCGCGTGCTGTACCCGATTGCCCAGCTGGCCGAGCACGGAGTCGGGCACGTCGGTGGGATTCTGCGTCACGAAATAGATGCCGACGCCTTTCGACCGAATCAGACGCACGGTCTGGGTGACGGCCTCGAGGAAAGCCTTGCTGGCGTCGTTGAACAGCAAGTGCGCCTCGTCGAAGAAGAAAACCAACTTGGGCTTGTCGAGGTCGCCAACCTCAGGCAGCTCGTGGAACAGATCAGCGAGGAGCCACATCAGGAAGGTGCTGAACAGCGTCGGCCGATCCTGCAGGTTGGCCAGCTCAATCGAGCTGATCACTCCCCGACCCTGGTCGTCGGTGCGCAGCAGGTCCGCCGTGTCGAATTCCGGCTCGCCGAAGAACACGTCGCCGCCTTGTGTTTCCAGCGTGATGAGTTGTCGCAGGATGACGCCAGCGGTCGAGCTGGACAGCCCGCCAAGGTTTCTCAGATCAGCTTTTCCTTCGTCGCTTGTCAGGTACTGGATCACGGCCCGGAGGTCCTTGAGGTCCAGCAGCGGCAGGCCGGCCGCGTCGGCGTAATGAAAGATCAGACCCAGCGACGATTCCTGCGTGCTGTTGCAGCCCAGCACCTTGGCCAGCAGGGTCGGACCGAAGGATGTCATCGTGGCCCGCAGCGGAGCGCCGGAACCCACTCCGCCGAGGGCCAGGAATTCCACCGGGTAGGCCGTTGGCGCCCAGTCGTCGCCGGTGTCAGCCGCCCGCTGGGTGATCCGGTCGTTGGACCGGCCCGCCTGCGACAGTCCGGACAGGTCGCCTTTGATGTCGGCGATCACCACGGGGACACCCGCAGCGGATAGCTGCTCGGTGAGCACCTGAAGGGTCTTCGTCTTGCCGGTGCCGGTAGCCCCGGCGATGAGTCCGTGCCGATTGACCATCGCGAGCGGAACCCGGATGCGGGCCTGCGAATACGACGTGCCGTCGAGCAGCACGGACCCCATCTCCAGCGCCGCACCCGCGGTTTCGTACCCGCTCGCAATCCGCTCGGCGGCGTCCGCGCCGGATTTCGCTTCGTCTGGTGGCGGCGATGGGGACGGTGGAGTCTCGGTCATGGGCGGTCTCCTGCACGACGACGGCTGGACCGTCGTACCGTACCGATCTCCCGACCTGGTGGCCGGCTATTCCTTGGGGAGTTTGAGCTTGCTCAGATCCGGCATCTTCGTGCCAGGAGGTAGCTGCGGAGGCACGCCGCCGAATGAGCCGAGCCCACTGGGCAGACCGCCCGGCATACCGCCGATTCCCCGCGGAAGCCCGGCGGGTGTCCTCGGCGGAGTGGGACCGCGACCGGATCCGGAGCGCCCCTTCTTGCCCTTGCGGCCTTTCGCGGACTTGGTGTTCTTCCGTCGCGCGCCCGGCAGGCCCATGGCGCCACCCATCTGCTGCATCATCTTGCGGGCCTCGAAGAATCGGTCGACGAGGTTGTTCACCTCGCTGACCGAAACGCCGGAACCATGAGCGATACGAAGCCGGCGCGACCCGTTGATCATTTTCGGATTCTCTCGCTCCGACGGTGTCATCGACCGGATGATGGCTGCTGTCCGATCGAGGTCCCGATCATCGACCTGGCTGATCGCCTCCTTCATCTGCCCCATGCCCGGCAGCATCCCGAGCAGATTCGAGATGGGCCCCATCCGACGAATCGCCTGCAGTTGCTCGAGAAAGTCTTCCAGTGTGAACTCATTGCCGGTGCCCAGCTTGGCGGCCATCTGCTCCGCTTCGGCCTGGTCGAAAGTGCGCTCGGCCTGCTCGATGAGCGTCAGCATGTCGCCCATCCCGAGGATGCGTGACGCCATCCGGTCGGGATGGAAGACATCGAAGTCCTCGAGCTTCTCGCCGTTGGACGCGAACATGATCGGCTCACCGGTGACGTACCGGACGGACAGCGCCGCACCACCCCGCGCGTCTCCGTCGAGCTTCGTGAGTACGACACCGCTGAAGCCGACTCCGTCGCGGAAGGCCTCCGCGGTGTTTACCGCGTCCTGTCCGACCATGGCGTCGACGACGAACAGGATCTCCTGGGGCTGGACGGCGTCACGGATTGCCGCGGCTTGGTTCATCATCTCGGTGTCTATGCCGAGGCGCCCGGCCGTGTCGACGATCACCATGTCGTGCTGGGCCCGACGAGCGAAATCGATGGAGTCGCGTGCGACCTGAATCGGGTCACCCACTCCGTTGCCGGGCTGTGGCGCGAACACCGGAAGGCCGGCCCGCTGGCCGACGACCTGGAGTTGCGTCACCGCGTTGGGACGTTGCAGATCAGCAGCAACGAGCACCGGCGTGTGGCCCTGGGCACTCAGCCAACGACCGAGCTTTCCCGCGAGCGTTGTCTTACCCGAGCCCTGCAACCCCGCCAGCATGATCACCGTCGGCGGCGTCTTGGCGAACTTCATCCGGCGGGTCTCTCCGCCGAGGATGGCGACGAGCTCCTCGTCGACGATCTTGATGACCTGTTGCGCAGGATTCAGCGCGCGAGATACCTCCTCGCCGCGGGCCCGCTCCCTGATCGCCCCGATGAATTGACGCACGACCGGCAACGCGACGTCCGCCTCGAGCAGCGCTATGCGAATCTCGCGGGCCGCCGCGTCGATGTCGGCGTCCGAGAGCCGGCCCTTGCCGCGCAGGCTGGTGAAGACCGCGCTCAGGCGATCGGACAGAGTGTCGAACACGAGGCAGACCCTTCGATCGGTAGTCCGGTCCCAGGGTAGTCGGGACGCAGCCGGCGACCGGCGGTCAGATCAAGCCGCGGCCTCCGTCGACGTAGAGCACCTGGCCCGTGATGTATCCGGACTCCTCGGCGCAGAAGAACGCCACCGCGTTCGCGGCATCCTCCGGCAGGCCGCCACGCCGCACCGGCAACGCCGCGGCAGTCTCCTCAAGCATCTGTTCGAATGTGGTCCCGATGCGCTCTGCGGTTGCTCTGGTCATCGCAGTCGCGATGAATCCCGGCGCGACAGCATTGACGGTCACTCCGAACGGTCCGAGTTCGATCGCCATCGTCTTGGTCAGACCTTGCAGGCCGGCTTTGGCGGCTGAGTAGTTGGCTTGACCACGGTTGCCCAGCGCAGAGGTCGAAGACATCGAGACGATGCGCCCATACCGCGCTTCGACCATGTGTTTCTGCGCGAGCTGGCTAGCGAGAAAGGCGCCGCGCAAGTGGACATCCAGGACCGTCGTCCAGTCGTCGTCAGACATCTTGAACAGCAGGTTGTCGCGTATGACGCCCGCGTTGTTGACGAGGATGTGCAGCCCGCCGAATCGTTCCACCACCCGATCAACGGCGGCCTGAACGTCCTGGCGTCGGGACACGTCGCCGCCAATGCCCAGGGCTCTGCCCCCAGCGCTCGTGAGCTGCTCGGCCATCTCGACGGCCGAGTTCTGTTGCAGGTCGAGCACCGCGACGCTCGCCCCTCCTTGGGATAACCGTCGGGCGACCGCTGCGCCGATACCCTGCGCTCCGCCGGTCACGAGCGCAACCCGGCCTTCCACTCCAGGCATGCAGATCTCCTTCCCCCGTGTCAGAGGTCAACATCGCGCGAGGCAGCGGTTGCCTCGGCCGTCTTTGCTGCGAGGAGCCGGGGCAGAATATCGACGAGGCTCGCCGGGTCCTCGGCGTCCGGCGTCGGGAGCATCGCCAGCACTGGGGTGTCGATGCCAGCCTCGACATACGCCCGCAACCGATCGGCGCACTCTTCGGGCCGGCCATGCACGACCAGCGCATCAACCACGTCGTCGGGAACTGCTGCCAGTGCCGCCGCCCGATCACCAGCCGCCCAGGCGGCCCACATCGGTTCGAGGATCTCGCCGCGTCCGAGCCAACGGTGGAACTCGGCGTACGCGGGCACGGTCAGGTAGCTCGTGACAAGTCGCCGACCCAGGGTGCGGGCGTACGCGACGTCGGCCGTCGGACACACGAATATCCGGGCGACGACCTCGACGTCCGGGTTCTCGATGGCCTCGACGCAGCGAGCGACATCGTTGGCAGCGATCCAGTTCAGGATCGCGCCGTCGGCTTCCGCCCCGGCCAGGCGCAGCATCTGGCGGCGTAGTCCGGCGAGCATGATCGGGGGCGGCTCGGCGGGTGGCGTCTCCAGCGCGAACCGCCGGATGCAAAACGTGTCGAACTGGCCGTCGATCCGCTCGCCGGCCAACGCCGCCCGAACCATCCGCAGCACGTCGCGAGTCCGCCGCCATGGCGCGTCGAAGATCAGCCCGTTCCAGTCCGCGACGATGACCGGGCTCGAGGCGCCGAGCCCGAGGACGAAGCGGCCGGGCGCCGCGAGTGCCAGCGACGCCGCACTCATCGCGATGAGGGCCGGTCCGCGGGTGAAGACCGGGACGATCGCGGTGCCTAGCCGCAGCGTAGGAGCCCAGGTCGAGGCGAGGGCGAGCGGAGTGAACGCATCTGTTCCGGCGACCTCCGCCGTCCAGACGTCGGTGTATCCCGCGGCCGCAAGTGCCGGAACCAGGGCGGCGTGGTCGGCGAGTGACACACCGGTGACCGGAATGGTCATGCCCCATCGCACGCCCCGGCCGTGCGTCATGTCAGCTGGTGACCACGTCGAACAGGCTGCCGACCCCGAACGTCACCGCAGCGGCGAAAGTGCCGAGCAGGACTTGGCGAGTTCCGGAGAAGATCCAGCTTCGGCTGGTGAATTGCGCTGTCAGCGCCCCGGCGCCGAACAGCGCGGCGAGCGAGAGCACCGCGGAGATGAGAAGTGAGGTCGCGCCGACCAAGTACGGCAGCAACGGGATCATCGCGCCAACCGTGAACGACGCGAACGACGAGCCCGCCGCCGTCCAGGGGCTCGGCAACTCCGATGGATTCACCCCGAACTCAACCATCGCGTGGGCCGATAGCGCCTCGTCCGGGTCGCGCGAGATCTGCTCAGCGACCTGGTTCGCGAGCCCTGGTTCGACGCCCCGGTCGACGTAGCTTTGCGCTAGCTCGGCCTGTTCGGCGGCCGCGTTGACCCGAAGCTCGCGCCGCTCGATTTCGATCTCGGCGTTGGCCGATTCGTTCTGGCTCTGCACCGAGACGTACTCGCCGGTCGCCATGGAGAAAGCGCCGCCGACGAGCCCGGCGAGCCCGGCGAGCGAGACGGCAGTGCTGTCGGCCTTGGCGCCGGCGACACCCGCGATGAGCGCGAAGTTGGACACCAGGCCGTCCATCATCCCGAAGACGGCCGGGCGCAACCACCCACCGGTTACGGAGCGATGCTGATGATGGATCTCCGCACGCTTCGTCATCCCTCCGCCTCGCCGGACGATGCCGACGATCGTGCGTCGTTGCGATCTACTGGCTCGGGTTCACTCTCATCGACGCCGGGTTCGCCCTCACCGGGCCCGGTTTCGCTATCGCGCGGGCGGGTGTAAAGCGATTCGTCTGGCTCAGCCCGATGGCGAATGAACCACACGAGCGCGCCGAGGAATACCACGATGGCGGTCCAGTCGTTCAGACGCACACCGAGAAACTCGTGGGCAAAGTCCGATCGCAGCGCCTCGATCCACGCCCGCCCGGCCGCATAGCCCATCGCGTAGAGCGCGAATTCGTTTCCTCGGCCGAGTGTCCACCGGCGAGCCGCCCAGATCAGCGCGAACCCCAACGCGATGTCCCAAACCGACTCGTACAGGAATGTCGGTTGGTAGTACCCCTGAACGGTGCTCCCGGTTCCACAGTCGACGGCATGCCCGGCGACGGTGTCGAAGCAATGAATCTGCAGCTTCCACGGCACGCTCGTCGGGCCGCCGAACAATTCGTTGTTGAACCAGTTGCCCCACCGACCGATGCCCTGGGCGAACGCGAGCCCGGGCGCCGTAGCGTCGGCGAAAGCGGTGAGGCGGATGCCTTTTCGCCGACACCCGATCCACGCTCCGAGGACGCCCATGGCCACGGCTCCCCAGATGCCGAGGCCGCCGTCCCAGATCTTCAGGGCATCGATTGGGTGCCGGCCCGACCCGAAGTATTTTTCGCCGTCGGTGATGACGTGGTACAGCCGGCCGCCGATGATGCCGAAAATGATTGCCCAGAACGCGACGTCCCAGACGTCCTCGTCCCGGCCGCCACGCGCCCGCCACCGACGGAGGGTGAGCGCGACGCACACGAAGATGCCGGCAACGATGCACAGCGCGTAGGCGCGGACCGGCAACGGTCCGAGATGCCAGACGGCCTGAGTTGGGCTCGGGATGCTGGCCACACTGT
>Ga0307296_10000334_pt1 | contig 21610 bp, 23 predicted proteins | sample ER_DNA_153_FD_194467 | JGI IMG/M metagenome (GOLD analysis project Ga0307296, IMG submission 194467) | Bulk soil microbial communities from the East River watershed near Crested Butte, Colorado, United States - ER_DNA_153 | ecosystem: Environmental > Terrestrial > Soil > Floodplain | place... | reverse complement strand
GCGACTGACGTGCGCGACGATCTCTGCGACCGAGAAGATCATGTTCGAGGTGTGCGAGTCCTGGAGCACTTCGCCGTTGACCACGGCGCGGATCGCGAGCGCCTGCGGGTCGGGGACGTCGGCCGCGGGGACGAACTCGGGGCCGATGGGGCAGAACGTGTCGAGTGACTTGCCGCGGACCCACTGCCCGTCGGAGAACTGAAGATCGCGTGCCGAGACGTCGTTGAGGCACAGGAAGCCGGCGACGGCCTCGAGCGCGTTCTCCGCCGAGGCTCCGCGGACGCGCTCGCCGATGACGACGCCGAGCTCCGCTTCGTAGTCGACCTGCTTCGTGATCGGCGGGATCACGATCGGCTCGCCCGGCCCGATCAGTGTGTTGGGCCACTTCGCGAACAGCAGCGGCGCCGCCGGGAGCTCCGTCCCTTGCTCCTCGGCGTGGTCACGGTAATTAAGGCCGATGCAGACGATTTTCTGCGGCCGTTCGATTGGGAGCGCCACCAGGCACGACGCTACAAGATCAGCGGAGGTATTTACCGCTCGACGTGCTGGGAGCCGCCCTCCGGGCCGAGCACGAGGTCGCGCTCGCGATCGGGCACATGGTCGAGCGGCACCGGCGCGAGCGCCTCGAAGAAGGTGACCCCGCTCTCCGAGTAGAGCTCGTGCTCGACCCCGCGGTTCATCACGCAGACGTCGCCAACGCGCAGGTGGCGTCGATCGCTGCCGATCGTGACCAGGACCTCGCCGTCCACGATCACCATGACCTGCTCGGTGTGCTCGTGGGCGTGCCGCTGTACCGACTTGCCGGGCTCGTAGCTGACGCGGCAGAGCAGCACTTGCTCGCCACCGATCGCGTGGAGCCTCACGCCCGGGAAGATCTCGAACGGCTCGAGGTCGTTCCACGTCCCGAAGGGCGAGAGGTCGACGCTACTCATCCGGGAGCAGGAAGCCCTCGCCGTCGCTGCCCTTGCCGCGGCTTGACGAGACGGCCGCGATGGAGATGTCGCCGTCGTAGACGACGCGCTTGTCGTCGTGAGCCGGCTCCTTGCGCTCCTGAAGGGCCGTCAGGACCTTCTCCGGCGTCGCGGGCGCCTCGGTGATCCACACTCCGAGTGCGTCGTGGATCGCCGACATGATCGCGGGCGGCTGCGCGTTGTTCGCCATCTCGCCGATCGCCTTTGCGCCGTAGGGCCCGTCGGCGGAGGGGTGCTCGAGGATGACGTTGTCGAGCTCCGGCAGATCCTCGAGCGTCGGCGCGAGGTAGGCGCCGAACTGCTCGCCGCGGTGCTCGACAGAGGGGTAGTAGGGGTACGAGCTCTCGAGCAGGCCGAGCCCGAGGCCCATCAGCGCGCCTCCCTCGATCTGGCCTTCCACCAGCGTGGGGTTGATCGCGCGCCCGACGTCGTAGACCTGAACGAGCTTCTCGACTCGCACCTCGCCGGTCTCGTCGTCGACCTCAACCTCCGCGACGCACGCCGCGTACGAGATCGCCGAGTGAGGCTCGCTGTCGACCTCGCCGGTGTCGTCGTCGACGGTCGTGTACGGCTTGAACGCCGCGCCCGAGCCGGTGAGCAGGTCACCGTGAGTCCACGTCGCAGCCGCCGCCACGTCCGCTACCCCGACCTTGCGGTCGGGCGCGCCCTTGGCCACGACCTCGCCGTCCTGGATCTCGAGATCGGCCGCGTCGATCTCCATCTCCTTCGACGCGATCTCGAGAATCCGCTCGCGCACGCGCTCCGCGGCGAAGCGAACCGCATTGCCGCCGATGAACGTCCCGCGCGAGGCGAACGAGCCGGTGCAGATGGGTGACGAGTCGGTGTTGGAGACGTCCATCGTCACCCATTCGTACGGGACGCCGATCGTGTCGGCCACGATCTGCGTGTGGACGGTCTTCGAGCCCTGGCCGATGTCGACGGTGCCGGCGAAGACGTCGATTCGCCCGTCGGGCTTGACCTTGATCCAGGCCTGGCTCGGGTCGCCGTTCTGGTTCATCCCCGTCGGGTACTCGATCGTCGCGATGCCGCGACCGCGGTGCTTCGCCATCAGGCCCCCTTCCCGTCATTGTCGGGCCCGTCCAGCGCCACCGAAGCCAACAGGTGCTCCGGGAGCAGCTCGCCGGAGCGCGGCTCGTTCGTCATCTGCCGGTACTCGGGCGAGAGGTCGTAGCCGATCCGGTCGGCGGCCGCGAGCACGACCGGCACCGTGGACGGGTCGGAAAGCCGCACCCGGTTGGCGGTCAGATCGCCGATGCGGTTCGCGTTCTTGAGCCGCAGCTCGAGCGGGTCCAACCCCAGTACCTCGGCGATCCGGTTCATTTGGATCTCGGCGGCGTAGGAGACGGAGGTGACCCCAAACCCGCGCATCGCCGAGGTCGGCGAGCGGTTCGTGTAGACGACGTACCCGTCGAAGCGGAGATTCGGGATCGTGTAGGCGCCGGTGTGGTGGAACGAGTGCTTGGTGACGCCGTACGACGAGAACCGCGTGTAGGCCCCGGCGTCGTGCAGCGTGATCATCTTGCGGCCGAGCAGCCAGCCGTCGGCGGTGACGGCATCTGCGATCTCCATGTGCCAGGGCGCCCGGGTCGACGAGCAGAGGAACTCCTCCTCGCGCGTCCAGCGCCACTTGACGGGTCGGTTCGATTTGAGGGCGAGCAGCGCGGTGATCGTCTCCGTCGCGGTGTCGACCTTGCCGCCGAACCCGCCGCCCACGGTTCCGCCCACGAACTTCAGCTTGTTGAGCGGCCACTCGAGATGGGCCGCGACCACGCCCATCGAGAAGTACATGGCCTGCGTGCAGGAGTAGATCGTCAGCCGGCCGTCGGGCTCGGGCACCGACAGGCCGACCTGTGGCTCGATCGGGAGCTGCTCGATCGCCTGCGGCCGGTAGACGCCCTGCACGATGGTGTCCGCCCGCTCGAACGCTCCCTCCACGTCGCCCTTGCGGATGCGTCGGCTCGTGTACGGCCCGAAGTGCGGGAAGGCGGCCCCCCACTGGTGGAAGGGCCGGGAGTCGGGATCGAAGGCCTTGCGGATGTCGAGCAGCGGCTCACGCTCCTCGAACTCGATCTCGATCAGGTCGACCGCCGCGAGCGCGGTCGCCTCGTCCTCGGCCGCAACGACGGCGATAGGCTGGCCTTTGTAACGGACGTCGCCTTCCGCGAGCAGCGGCTCGTCCGCGGGGACGCCGAGCGCCTCGAGGTGCCCGTAGACGTTCCGCGGAACGTCCTCGTGGGTGATCACGGCTCGCACGCCCGGATGCTGCTCGGCCTTGCTCGTGTCGAGGTGCGTGATGCCGGCGTGTGGGTGCGGAGAGCGGAGAGCTTTCGCCCACAGCGTTCCGGGGATACGAACGTCGTCGACGAAGCGCGTGCGGCCGGTCACATGGCCAACGCCGTCGTAGCGCGGAAGGCGTGCACCAACAGCTTTCATGCGGGGCTCCCTGGGACGAGGACTTCCGGCTCCTCCCGGCTTGGGCCGGTCGCGCCGGCGTGAAGAGCGGCATCGGATACTTCGCCGCGGGCGGCAGCTTCCACGGCGGCCACGATCTTGACATAGCCGGTACAACGGCACATGTGCCCGCCGAGTTCCTCGAGGATTTCGTCTCGGCTCGGGCTCGGGTTCCGCTCGAGCAGCGCTGTCGTCGCGAGCACGAAGCCGGGCGTGCAGTAGCCGCACTGTAGGCCGTACTGCTCGTAGAACGCAGCTTGGACGGGCGACAGCTTCCCCGGCGCGCCGAGCGCCTCGACGGTCGTAACCGCGGCGCCGTCCACGGCGACTACCGGCGTCAAGCACGACCGACGCGGCTCGCCGTCGACGAGCACCGTGCACGCGCCGCAGCCGCCCTGCTGGCACCCGGCCTTCGGGCTCGTGATCCCGAGCTCGTCGCGGAGCACGTTCAGGAGCGTCTCCAGCGGCGGCGCCGAGACCTCTCGCTCGAGGCCGTTGACGGTGAGTCTCATCGACCGCTCCCTTCGCTACGACAGGTTGTCGAGGGCTCGCGTGACCACAGCGGGAAGCACCTGCCGCCGGTAATGCGCGGAGGCGACGGCATCGTCCTGCGGATCGAGGTCGTCGAGCGCCCTCTGCGCGGCTTCGGCCGGAGAAGCGCCGCCCGCGAGTGCCTGCTCGACCGAGGGCACGCGTACGGCGCGCGGCCCGGCGCCGGCCACGGCGACGCGGAGGCCCGACGCGGTCTCCGCCGCCGCCACGCCGAGAATCGTGAAGGCGTGCGCGTGCGGGCGGCCCACTGCAGCCGCCGCCGCGCGACGCGGCTCGTCGACCAGGAGCTCGAGCACGAGCCGCCCGTCGCTACCGGCCTCGAGGAAGTCGTCGATCGAGTCGGTGCGCTCGCCGCCGGCGCCGACCGAGCGGACGCGCGCGTCCAGGGCCAGCAGCGGGGCCTGCAGGTCTCCGCGCGAGACCGTTTCCGCGGGAGGCGCGCAGAGGTTGCCGCCGATCGTCGCCTGGCCGCGGACCTCGCGGTCGCCCACGTGGGCGGCGAACGTCGCCAGCGGCTCCAGCGCTGCGTCGACGAGTGCGGCCACCGGCGTCGCGGCTCCGATCCGGTAGGAGCCATCGGTGCGGGCGACCTGGTCGAGCGCCGCCCGTCCGAGGTACAGCGTTCGCTCCGGCCGCAGCCGTCCGAGCTTGATGTCCGGCATGACGATCGTTCCGCCTGCGAGGACGGTGATGCCCGCGCCGTCTCCGAACGCGGCCGCGGCGTCTTCCGGGGAGGTTGGGACGAGAACGTCGGTCGAATTCATCAAGTGGCGCGCCCTCGAGCAGGTTGGGGTCGACCCGCTGCGATCCTAACCAGTGGACCTCACAAAGCAATCGCGAACCGCCCACGGCTACGATTCGCCGGCCGTGACCGAGCGCACCTTCGCGACCATCGACGAGCTCCAGTCGGGGCTGCTGGACGCGTCGTACCTCGCCGACCGCGGGCTTGCGAGCGTCCTCTTCCTGGCGCTCAAGCTCGAGAAGCCGCTGCTCCTCGAAGGCGAGGCCGGCGTCGGCAAGACGGAGGCCGCGAAAGCGATGGCACGCGTGCTGCCCGCCCGCCTGATCAGGCTCCAATGTTACGAGGGCCTCGACCTCGCGCACGCCGTCTATGAGTGGAACTACTCGCGCCAGCTGCTGCACATACGCGCGGCGCAGGAGGGGACGGTCAAGGAGGAGGAGCTCTTCGGGCCGGAGTTCCTGATCCGCCGGCCGCTGCTCGAGGCAATCGAGAGCGACGAGCCCGTGGTGCTCCTGATCGACGAGATCGATCGCGCCGACGACGAGTTCGAGGCCTTCCTGCTCGAGGTGCTCTCGGACTTCCAGATCACCGTTCCGGAGATCGGCACCATCGAGGCCGTCCGCCGGCCGCTCGTGGTCCTGACGTCGAACCGGACGCGCGAGCTTCACGACGCGCTCAAGCGCCGCACGCTCTTCCACTGGATCGACCATCCCTCGCTCGACCGCGAGGTCGAGATCGTGAAGCTGCGCGTGCCGGGCGTCCCCGAGCGACTCGCCTTGCAGGCGGCGGCGTTCGTCCAGGGCCTGCGCCGGCTCGATCTCGAGAAGCCGCCCGGCGTCGCCGAGACGATCGACTGGGCACAGGCACTGGCCGCCTTCGGCAGCCGCGAGCTGGATCCGGAGGTCGTCGAATCGACCCTCGGCTCGGTGCTGAAGCACCACGAGGATCTGCAAGGCGTGACCGAGTCCGCGCTCGCCGACCTGCTCGAGGAGGCGCGGGTTGCCGCCGGGTAGCGCCGTCGTCAGCCACGTCGTCAGCTTCGGCCGCATCCTGCGGCAGGCCGGACTCGAGGTCGGGCCGCGCCGGATTGCCGACGGGCTGAGCGGCCTCGACCAGGTCGACCTGACGCGACAGGAGGACGTCTACTGGACGCTGCGGGCGAACTTCGTCACGCACCGGGACGAGCTGGAGATCTTCGACCGCGCGTTCCGGGCGTGGTTCCTGCGCTCGCCGCTGCAGCCGTTGGAGCCGCCGTTGACCCCGCAGAACGCGATCCTGCACCGCGTCGACACTGGCGGCCGCGTCGCGGAGCGCGCGGCCGGTGACGAGGAGTCGCCGACGGCGCGCGGGTGGAGCTACGACGAGCTGCTGCGGACGAAGGACTTCGGCGCGCTGACTCGCGAGGAGTTCGGCCGGGTGCGCACATTGATCGCTGCCATCGCCGCCGAGCGGCCCCGACGCCGCTCCCGGCGGCTGCGCCGTCATCACCGGGGCTCAGAGCTCGACCTCCGGCGGACGATCCGCGGGTCGCTCGGCACCGCAGGCGACCCGGTCCGGCGCGAGTTTCGTCTGCGGGCACGCGTCCCGCGCAAGCTGGTCGTGCTGTGCGACATCTCCGGCTCTATGGAGGCCTATGCGCGGCCCCTGCTCTTGTTCGTCCACGCCGTGCGCGGCTCGGGCAAGGGAGTTGAGGCGTTCGCCTTCGGGACGCGCTTGACGCGCCTGACGCCTTCGCTCGAGACGAGCAACCCGGACCGCGCGCTCGAGGAAGCTGCGGGGAGCATCGCCGACTGGTGCGGCGGGACGCGGATCGGCGCATCGCTGAAGCGGTACAACGACGATTGGGGCCGCCGCGGCCTGACACGCGGAGCCGTCGTCGTGATCGTCTCCGACGGCTGGGAGCGCGAGGAAGCGGGCACGGACCTGCTCGGGGCGCAGATGGCGCGACTTGCTCGAGAGGCGTATGCCGTCGTCTGGCTGAACCCGCTGAAGGGACATCCCCAGTACGAGCCGCTCGGGGGCGGGATGCGCGCGGCACTTCCACACGTCGACCGGTTCCTGCCGGGGCACAACCTGGCGAGCCTCGAGCGGCTCGGCGAGGTGCTGTCGGGCATCGAGAGGAGGCACGCTGCGTGAAAGAGATCCTCGCCGACGTCGAGCGCTGGCGCGCGAACGGTGAAAAGGTCGCGATCGCAACCGTGGTCGCGACGCGAAAGTCCGCTCCCCGTCCTGTCGGGGCGAAGCTCGCCGTGTCCGAGAGTGGTGAGCTCGCCGGCTCTGTCTCCGGCGGGTGTGTCGAGGGCGACGTGTTCGAGCACGCCTGCGAGGTGCTCCAGACGGGCGAGCCGAAGCTCCTGAGCTACGGCATCGAGGACGAAGAGGCCTGGAACGTCGGCCTGCCGTGCGGCGGCGAGATCGACGTGTTCGTCGAGCTCCTGCCAAGATGACCACGAGCATCACAGAGCGGCTGCTGGATGCGATCGAGGGCGGCCGGCGCGTCGTCCTCTTCACCGTCATCGAGGGGGAGCCACTCGGAGCAAAGGCGCTCGTGGCCGAGGACGGCGAGGCGATCGGCGACGGCGTTCCGCCGGCGGCGCTCGAGCAGGCGGACGAGCTGATCCGGGGGGCGCGACATCGCCTCCTCGAGCTCGAGGGTGCAAGGGTCTTCGCCGAGGTTCACGGGCCGCCGCCCCGCCTCGTGATCATCGGAGCGGTCGACACCGCCGACGCACTCTGCCAGGTCGCGAAGCTCCTCGGCTGGGAGACGATCGTGGCCGACGCGCGTCCCAAGTTCGCCACCCGAGAGCGGATCCCGAATGCCGACCGCCTGATCGTCGAGTGGCCGGAGGAGGCACTCGCGCAGCTGCAGCCCGACCACGCGACCGCGGTCGTCGTCCTCACGCACGACGCGAAGTTCGACATCCCGGCTCTGAAGGCGGCGCTCGCCAGCGACGCCTTTTACGTCGGCGCCCTGGGCTCCCGCCGAAATCAGGAGCGGCGACGCGAGAAGCTACTCGAAGCGGGCGTCGACGAGGCGGCGCTGCAGCGGATCTCCGGCCCGTGCGGCCTCGACCTCGGCGCCGACTCGCAGCCCGAGACCGCCTTGTCGATCCTCGGTGAGATCGTCGCTCTTCGTGCAGGCCGCTCCGGCGGGCGACTCCGCGGCAGCAAGAAGCGCATCCACGCCGAAGCGCTCGACTGACGCCCTCGCGCCGAGGCGACCGTGGTAGGTTCGCCCCGGCAGGCGCACGAAAGGAGCGGCGGGTGAGCGTACGTGCTGAGTCGGACCAGCTCCACGAGCTGGTCGATGCGAATGCCGAGGTCGAGCGGATCGGCACCGGCTTCACCTTCACGGAAGGACCGATCTGGAACCCCCGCGGGAACTTCCTCCTCTTCAGCGACATGCCGGGCGACACACGGCGGCGCTGGGACGAGCAGAGCGGCATCACCGAGGTCGCGAAGCCGAGCAACAAGGGCAACGGGATGACGCTCGACGCGGAGGGGCGCCTGATTGTCTGCGAGCACGTCACGAGCTCGGTCGTGCGGATGGACCCGGATGGCACGGGCGGCGGCCGCGAGGTGCTTGCTTCGCACTACGAGAGCAAGGAGCTGAACAGCCCGAACGACGTCATCGTCCACTCGAGTGGCGCGATCTACTTCAGCGACCCGACCTACGGCCGCATGCCGGTCTTCGGCATCGAGCGCGAGCAGGAGCTCGACTTCCAGGGCGTCTACCGGATCCCGCCCGGCGGCGGCGACCCGCAGCTGCTCGTTGATGACTTCGTGCAGCCGAACGGGCTCTGCTTCTCGCCCGACGAGTCGCTGCTGTACATCAACGACACCGACCGCGCGCACATCCGCGTCTTCGACATGGAGGACGACGGGTCGATCTCGAAGGGGCGCGTGCTCGCGGACGGGATCGGCACGGGCGACCTCGAGTCCGGGGAGCTCGTCGACGGGATGAAGTGCGACGAGCACGGCTACGTCTGGGTCACCGGGCCAAAGGGCGTCTGGATCTTCACGCCCTCCGGCGAGTACCTGGGCATCGTCGAGATCCCGGAGGGCGTCGGGAACCTCCACTGGGGCGGCCCGGACTGGAGCTGGCTGTTCGTACCGGCGACGACGTCGCTCTACCGAGTCGCGACGAAGACGCGCGGCCGCCGCGAACCTTTCATGACCTGAGGGGAGAGATGAGCGAAAACGAGAGCGTCAGCATCGACCGCAACCGCGGGGTGCTGCTCATCCAGGACATGCAGAACGACGTGATGATGGAAGGCGGTGCGTTCGAGGATTCCGGCGCACCGGAGCACGCGAAGGAGCAAAACGCCGTCGAGAACTGCCGCCGGCTCGCCGAGGCCTGCCGGAGTGCCGGCATCCCGGTGATCCACGTCTGGTATGTGGTCGAAGATGGCTCGCGCGGGCTAAAGGTGAACGCCCCGCTCTTCGAGGGCGTCAAGAACAACAACGCGCTCGTCAAGGGCAGCTGGGGCGCGCGGCCAGCCGAGGGCCTCGAGGCGCAGGACGGCGATTTCGTCGTCGAGAAGATGCGGATGAACGCATGGCAGGACACGATCCTCGAATCGCTCCTGCGCGGCCTCGAGCGCGACCAGATCATCGTCACGGGCGCCTGGACGAACATGTCCGTGGAACACACTGCTCGCAACGGGGCGGACAAGGGCTACTTCATGTTCGTGCCCGAGGACTGCTGCTCGACGATGAACGCGGACTGGCACAACGCCTCGATCAACTACGCACTGCAGAACGTCTCCACGGTGACGAACTGCGACGCCCTCATCGCGGCGATCGGCGGGTAGTCGCGTGAAGACGCGCGCGGCGCTCTTCCACGGCGCCGGGCGGCCGCTCGAGGTGCGCGAGATCGAGCTCGACGAGCCGCGGCACCACGAGGTGCTCGTGCGGATCGCGGCCGTGGGCATCTGCGGCACCGACCTGCACGTTGTGAAGGGCGAGTGGGACCGGCCGAAGCCGATGGTTCTCGGACACGAGGGCGCAGGCACCGTCGAGGCCATAGGAGCGGCGGTCGACTCGCTCCAGCCGGGCGACAAGGTCGTCCTCTCGTGGGCGCCGTCCTGCGGGGCCTGCGCCGACTGCCGGCGCGGCCGTCCGGCGGCCTGCATCGAGCTTCAGCGCGCGATCGCGGCAGGGACTCGCCCCGACGGTCCGACCGGGATGTCGCTCGACGGCGAGCCGGTCTATCGCGGGACGGCGACGGGCGCGCTGTCCGAGCTCCTGACGGTCGACGCCGGCGTCGCCCTGCCCGTGGGCGACGATGCGCCGCTCAAGCACGCGGCGCTGCTCGGTTGCGCCGCCCTCACGGGCGTGGGAGCGGTGCTCTTCCAGGCGCGGCCCGACCCGGGTGCGACCGTGCTCGTAGTCGGCGCCGGCGGCGTTGGGCTTTTCTGCGTCCAGGGCGCCCGGATCGCGGGCGCGGGCGCGATCGTCTGCGTCGACCCGCTCGAGGCGCGCCTCGAGCAGGCGGCGCGGATCGGAGCGACTAGTACGGCGACGCCCGAGGGCCTGCCTCAGACGCTCCGCGAGGTGGCGCCGGACGGTGCAGTGGACGCCGTGGGCACACCGCAGACGACCGAGCTTGCCCTTCGCTGGACGCGAAACGGCGGGCGAACCGTTCTCGTCGGACTGCCCGCCGCCGGCGAGCGGCTCGATCTCGATCCAGCCGAGTTCGTACGACGTGAGAAGGAGCTGACAGGTTCGATGTACGGCTCGGAGGACCCCCGCCGCTCGCTTCCCGTTCTCCTCGAGCACGTGCGCAGCGGTGCCCTCGAGCTGGAGCCGCTGGTCGGGCCGACATTCGCCCTGGACGAAGTGAACGAGGCGATCGACGCGAGCCTCGCCGGTTTGCCGGGGCGGGTGATCGTGACCCCATGACACCGCGCCGCGACGAGATCCGCGTCGTCGGACAGCCGGGGCCTCTCAGCCACTACACGGACGCGGTTCGCGCCGAGGGACCGCTCCTGTTCGTCTCCGGTGTGGTCCCGGTGGACGAGGCGGGGAAGCTCGTGGGTGGAGACGACGTCGTCGCGCAGGCGCGGCAGGTGTTCGCGAACATGGGCGCGGTTCTCGCCGCCGCAGGGGCGACCTTCGCCGACGTGGTCAAGGTGACGGTGTTCCTCACCGACGTGAACGACCGCCCGCGGATCAACGCGCTGCGTCAGGAGGCCTTCGGCGCGGCCCGACCCGCGAGCACGCTCGTCGAGGTGCCGGCGCTGGTGGTTCCGGGAGCCAAGATCGAGGTCGAAGCGGTGGCTGTTGTCCCCTGATGCCGGGGGGGGGCGCCGCTCGACGGCGTCCGAGTCGTCGATCTCTCCCGCGTCCTCGCCGGCCCTTACGCCACGATGGTGCTCGCCGACCTCGGCGCCGACGTCGTTAAGGTCGAGCGCCCGGGCCAGGGCGACGAGACTCGCAGCTGGGGGCCGCCGTATGCCTCCGAGGACGTGGCGGCCTACTTCCTCGCCGTCAACCGCAGCAAGCGCAGCGTTGCCCTCGACCTGAAACAGCCAGAGGGACGCGCACTCGCGCTCGACCTCTGCGCCCGCGCAGACGTCGTGATCGAGAACTTCCGCCCTGGCACGGCGGCGCGCCTGGGGCTCGACGCGGCAGCCGTCCACGCCCGCGATCCGCGTGTCGTCTACTGCTCGATCACGGGTTTCGGGGAACGGGAGCCGCTCGATCGGCCCGGCTACGACTTCGTCGTCCAGGGCGAGAGCGGACTGATGGCGATCACCGGGGAGCCAGACGGCCCGCCGACGAAGGTCGGCGTGGCGCTCATCGACGTCGTCACAGGGCTGAACGCCGTGGTCGCGATCCTCGCCGCGCTGCGGCGGCGCGAGCTCGGAGGCTCGGGCGAGCGCGTCAGCATCTCGCTGCTCGACTCGGCGCTCGCCGCGCTGGTCAACGTGGCGCAGAACGCGCTCGTCGGCGGCGAGGAACCCCCGCGGTACGGCAACGCACACCCGAGCATCGTCCCCTACGAGGTCTTCGCCACCGCGGACGGTTGGATCACGGTCGCGGCCGCCAACGACGGCCTCTACCGAAGGCTCTGCGAGGCCCTCGACCGGACCGAGCTCGCGGCCGACGAACGGTTCGCGACCAACGCGGCGCGCGTGCGCAACCGCGAGGAGCTGTTGCCCGTCCTCAGAAAGATCTTCTTGACCCGGCCGTCCGACGACTGGGTTGTCGCACTCGAAGCCGCCGGCGTGCCGGTCGGGAAAATTCGCGGCGTGCTCGAGGCGCTGCGCGCAGCCGCGCCGGCGACGGTTCAGGTCACCCACCCATCGGCAGGCGAGCTCGAGCTCGTGGCGCCTCCGTTCGCCTTCGAGTTCGCGGGCCTGCGCCGCGCGGGGCCGCCCCCGCTGCTCGGCCAGCACACGCGGGAGGTGCTCACGGAGATCGGGATCGACGAACAACGACTGGCGGGGCTCGTCGAGCGCGGCGTCGTGGCGACGGCCGAGACATAGAATCGTCGCGCTCACGAGTTGCGACGCGTAAAGGAGCTGATCGAGGTGGTCGAGCCCGCGGCAGCGCCGGCAGCGGAAGGCATCCTGCTGAAGGAGCCCGGCCTGCTCCGCCACAAGGCCTACGTCGGCGGCGCCTGGGTCGATGCCGACGGCGGCGCCACATTCGACGTACTGAACCCGGCGACGGGCGAGCGGCTCTCCGGCGTCCCTCGCTTGGGCGTGGCCGAGACTCGGCGGGCGATCGAAGCGGCGGCCGATGCGTATCCGAAGTGGCGCGCCCTGCTCGCGAAGGAACGGGCGCAGATCATGAAGCGTTGGGCCGACTTGCTGCTGGAGCACCTCGATGACCTGGCGCTCCTGCTCACGGCCGAGCAGGGGAAGCCGCTCGTCGAGTCAGAAGCGGAGATCGCCTACGCCGCATCGTTCCTCGAGTGGTTCGGCGAGGAGGCGAAGCGGGTCTACGGCGACACCATCCCGACCTACCTCCCGGATCGGCGCGTCATTGTGCTCAAGCAGCCGATCGGCGTCAGCGCCGGGATCACGCCGTGGAACTTCCCGGCGGCGATGCCCGCGCGGAAGTGTGCGCCCGCCCTCGCCGCGGGCAACACGATGGTCCTAAAGCCGGCAGAGCAGACACCCCTAACGGGCTTGGCTGTGGCGAAGCTCGGCGAAGAGGCGGGGCTCCCGGCAGGCGTCCTCAGCGTCGTAACCGGCGACGCAGCGGACGCGCCGACGATCGGCGAGGAGATGACCTCCAACCCGCTCGTGCGCAAGGTCGGCTTCACCGGGTCGACCGAGGTCGGGAAGTTGTTGATGGAGCAGTGCTCGAGGCAGTTGAAGAAGATCTCGCTCGAGCTCGGCGGCAACGCCCCGTTCATCGTCTTCGACGACGCGCAGCTCGACGCGGCCGTCGCCGGAACCGTGCTCTGCAAGTACCGCAACTCGGGCCAGACGTGCATCTCGGCCAACCGCATCCTCGTGCAGGACGGGATCTACGACGACTACGTCGAGAAACTGGTCGAGTCGGTAACGATGCTGAAGGTCGGCTTCGGGACCGAGGCGGGTGTCTCGGTCGGGCCGATCATCGACGACGCGGGGTTCGCGAAGGTGCGCCGCCACGTCGAGGACGCGCTCGAGGGTGGGGCACAGCTCCTCAGCGGAGGGAAACCGCACCAGCTGGGCCGGACGTTCTTCGAGCCCACGGTCCTCGTCGAGGTGCGGCCCGAGATGGCGATGGCCCGCGAGGAGACCTTCGGTCCGGTCGCCGGGATCGCGCGGTTCTCGGTCGAGGAGGAGGCGGTCCACGCGGCCAACGACACCCCGTACGGCCTGGCGGCCTACTTCTACAGTCGCGACGTCGGCCGCGTCTGGCGCGTGTCCGAGGCACTCGAGTACGGAATCGTCGGCATTAACACCGGCTTCATCTCGACCGAGGTGGCACCGTTCGGGGGGATGAAGGAGTCCGGCATCGGCCGCGAGGGCTCCAAGTACGGCATCGACGACTGGGTCGAGGTCAAGTATCTGGCCATGGCGGGCGTGGATTCATGATCGTCGAGCAGCGCGACTACCACGTGTTCACCGGCAAGCTCAACGAGCTCGTGCGGCTGTACAGCGAAGAGGGAATCGCCATTCAGGAGGAGATCTTGGGCGGCCTGATCGGCGTCTTCACTACCGACATCGGCGCGCTCTCGACGTACACGAGCCTTTGGCGCTACGACAGCTTCGGCGAGCGAGAGCGGCGCCGGGCGCAGCTGCAGGCGGACGAGCGCTGGCAGCGGTTCCTCGCCACGATCCAGCCCCTTATCCACACGCAGGTGAACCGGATCCTCGTGCCGACAGCCTTCTCGCCGATCAAATGAGTGGCAAGCTAACTGGAAAAGTCGCGGTCGTTACCGGCGCCGCGCAGGGGATCGGCAACGCGATCGCCCACGGGCTCGCCGAGGAGGGGGCGCGGGTCGTGGTCGCAGACATTCAGCGGCACGAGGAGGCGGCGGCCGAGCTCCCCGAGGGCGTTGGCATCCAGGCCGACTGTGCGGACGAGGTCGCCGTCGAACGGCTCGCGGAGGAGGTCGCCGAGCGGTGTGGCGGCGTCGACATCCTGGTCAACAACGCGGGCCTATACGCCTCGCTGAAGATGCGCCCGTTCACCGAGATCCCGCTCGAGGAGTGGCGGAGGGTGATGGACGTCAACGTCGCGTCGATGTTCCTCGCCACGCGCGCCTTCGTCCCGGGAATGCGCGAACGCGGCGGTGGCAAGATCGTCAACATCTCCTCGGGCACCGTCTTCCGCGGGGTCCCCTTCGTCCTCCACTACGTCGCCTCGAAGGGCGCGATCGTCGCGATGACGCGGGCGCTCGCGAAAGAGCTCGGAAAGGACGGCATCCACGTCAACTGCGTCGCGCCGGGCTTCACGCTGACCGAAGGCGTACAGAAGAACGCGGAGGTCGTCGAGGCCCTGCGTGAGGTGTCGATCGCTGCGAGGACGATCCAGCGGGACCAGCTGCCGGCGGACGTTGTCGGCGCCGTTGTCTTCCTATGCTCGCCCGCCGCCGACTTCATCACCGGGCAGACGATGGTGATCGACGGTGGCCAGTACTTTCATTGATCCTCGCGCTCTACGATCATCCGGAGGGCGTCGAGACGGAGGACGGAAACCGCGTGGTCTACGACCTCGAGCGTGACGACGCCTCGTTCGGCGCGGCGCGGGTCGGTGGCAGGGCGCTCCGGTGGGAGCTCGCCGCCAAGCCTGAGGGCGGCGCACGGTTGGCCGCCGAGGTTGAGCTCGACCCCCGGCGCGAGTGGATCGCCCGCTGCGACCGCATCGACTTCCCGCCGGGCGGCGTGGCCTACACGCACACCCACCCGGGGCCGGGCATCCGCTGCCTGCTCTTTGGCTCGATCCGCATCGAAAGCGGCGGCAAAACGCACGAGTACGGCCGACTTGAGCCGTGGTTCGAGAGCGGGCCGGAGCCGGTCTTTGCCGCCGCTTCGGAGACTGAGCCGACCGCCTTTGTCCGCGTGATGCTGCTGCCCCGCGAATGGGAGGGCAAGCGAACGATCCGCTACGTCGATCCGGCCGACGAGGGCAAGCCGAAGCTTCAGCGGCCGACGGTCTTCTTCGACCACCTGCTCGCGCTGTGAGCCGCACGGGCGCGCAGACCCTCGTCGACCAGCTCGTCGTCCACGGCGTCGAGACGGCGTTCTGCATCCCGGGGGAGAGCTACATCGCCGTACTCGATGCGTTACGAGACGCGCCGATCCGACTTGTCGTCGCCCGCCACGAGGCCGGCGCGGCGAACATGGCAGACGCCTACGGGAAGCTGACCGGCCGCCCCGGAATCTGCATCGTCACCCGTGCGCCCGGCGCGACGCATGCTGCCGTGGGCGTCCAGACCGCCTACCAAGACTCGACCCCTTTCATCCTCCTCGTCGGGCAGGTCCCGCGAGAACATCGCGGCCGGGAGGCCTTCCAGGAGCTCGAGTACCGCCGGATGTACGGCGAGATGGCGAAGTGGGTCGTCGAGGTGGAGGAAGCGGCAGCCTTCCCCGAGGTCGCGGCCCGCGCGTTTCACTTGGCGACCTCAGGCCGGCCGGGCCCGGTCGTTGTCGCTCTGCCGGAGGACGTGCTCGGCGAGGAGACCGACCTTCCGGACGCCGAGCGCTACCGCCCGGCCCGGCTGGCTCCGGCGGCAGAGGAGATCGAGCACGCCCACGACCTGTTGGCTCGAGCGGAGCGGCCGCTGGTCGTCGTCGGCGGCGGCGGCTGGTCGGCGCAGGCGGCGGCCGACCTCCAGGCGTGGGCCGAGGCGTCCCGGCTACCCGTGGCGACGTCGTTCCGCCGCCAGGACTACTTCGACAACACCTCCCCGAGCTATGCCGGCGTGCTAACGATTGGTCACGACCCCGCCCTCGCGTCGCGGCTGCGGAACTGCGATCTGCTGCTCGCGCTCGGCACGCGGCTCGGTGACATCGCGACCCGCGGCTATACGACGCTGGAACCGCCACGAACGCCGCAGACGCTCGTTCATGTCCACGCCGACCCGGACGAGCTCGGCCGCGTCTTCGAGCCCGATCTCCCGATCGTCGCCGGCTCGGTCGAGTTCGCCGCAGCGCTTGGGGGCCTCCGGCCGATCGACGGCTCGCGCTGGGCCGAGTGGACCGAGGCTGCGCACACCGAGTATCTCGCGTGGCTGAATCACCGCCGCGGGCCCGGGGCGCTCGATCTCGGAGACGTGATGGCGCATCTGCGCGAGCGGCTTCCGCCCGAGGCAATCGTCACGAACGGGGCCGGCAACTACACCGTGTGGGTGCACCGCTTCTACACCTTCAGCCGGTACCGGACGCAGCTTTCGCCGTGCTCGGGCGCTATGGGGTACGGCATTCCCGCTGCCCTTGCTGCCAAGGTGGTGCATCCGGAGCGGCCGGTCGTCTGCGTCGCAGGCGACGGAGACTTCCTGATGAGCGGCCACGAGCTCGCCGCGGCGGCGCAGGAGAATGCGCCGATCGTCGTGCTCCTCGTCAACAACAGCATGTACGGAACGATCCGGATGCACCAGGAGCGCCAGTTCCCCGGGCGGGTGGTCGGAACGGAGCTCATGAACCCGGACTTCGTCGCGCTGGCCCAGGCGTACGGCGCGTACGCCGAGCTCGTGGAGCGCAGCGAGGACTTTGCAGAGGCGTTCGAACGAGCGCTCACTGCCGGCCGCTCGGCCGTGCTCGAGCTGCGCGTCGACCCGGAGGCGATCACGCCGGAGGCGACGCTGAGCGCGATCCGGGCCGGGACGGCTCAATAGACGCGACCGAGCTTGCCTTGCGAATCCGCCGGCGGGAGCTGTCGCCGGTGGAGGCGCTCACCGAGCACAGGAGCCGAATCGAGCGCCTGAATACGGAACTGAATGCGATCGTGACTGAGGCGCCTGAGGCGGACAGCCATGCGCGAGCGGCGGAGGCGGCCGTGCTGCGCGGCGACGAGCTCGGGCCGCTCCACGGCGTCCCCTTCACCGTCAAAGATACGTTCGATACGGCCGGCATCCGCACGACCCGCGGATCACGGTTGTTCGCAGATCACGTGCCGCGGCGGGACGCGACCGTCGTCGCCCGGGCGAAATCGGCGGGCGGCATCCTCGTCGGGAAGTCGAACACCCCCGAGTTCGCCCTCTGGTGGGAGACTGCGAACCTCGTCTTCGGGCGCACGTCGAATCCGCACGACCCCGCGCGAACCTCAGGGGGCTCGAGCGGCGGCGAGGCGGTCGCGGTCGCGACGGGCATGTCGTCGCTCGGCATAGGCAGCGACCTCGGCGGGTCGATCAGGCTTCCCGCGCACTACTGCGGCGTCGTCGGACTCAAGCCGACCCACGGGCGAGTCCCGCTGACAGGACATTTTCCAGCGGCGCTCTTCCGCTTCACCCACGCCGGGCCGATCGCGCGCACCGTGCGGGACGCGGCGCTCGGGCTGTCGGTACTCGAAGGGCCGGACGGAGAGGACTGGTACGCCGACCCGCTGCCGTCGCCTCCTCTGGGCGAAGCGCCTCTGCGGGTGGGTTGGACGCACACCGCGTTCGGGCCCGTGGAGCCCGAGATCGCCGTTGCAGTCGAGCACGCAGCGGCCGCTCTCGCCGACACTGGAGCGGTCGTCGAGCCGGCCGAGCCGTCGGCGCTCGCGGAACTCGACGCGAACGCGCTGACGTTCGAGCTCTACGGCGCCGAGGCCGGCTCATACTTCGACGAGGTCGTCGGCGAGCGCGGCGGCGAACTCCACCCCGCGGTGCAACGGCGCCTCGAGCGGGGCGCCAGGACATTGGCCCAATACCTTGCCGCCGAAACCGCGGTCGAGCGGCTACGACGCGATCTCGCCCTCTTCTTCCGCCGCTACGACGTCCTCCTAGGTCCGACCGGGCCCGTGGTCGCGCCGCCGCACGATGCCGACGAGATACGAATAGCCGGCGCAGGATTCGAAGCTCGCACCTCGTTGCGAGCGACAATTCCATTCGACCTGACGGGCTCCCCGGCGCTCACCGTGCCGTTTGGTCGCAGCCGCGACGGCATGCCGATTGGCGTTCAGCTCGTGGGGCGACGATTCGAGGACGAGACCGTGTTGCGCGCCGGGATTGCTATCGAAGCCGCGGCCTGATCGGCCGCGTCAGACGGTCGCCTGTGTCGTCTGCGTCACGTCCGTGGGCTTTCCGCCGACTCCCCACTGCTTGGGCGACAGGCCCTCCACGAGCACCCAGGTGTGGCTGCGAATGTCTTCGCCGATCACCTCGCAGATCGCATCGGTCAGCTTCGCGATCACCTCCGGGACAACCTCGTCGTTGATCCGGCGGTCGTACAGCTTCACCTCGATCAGCGGCATCGTCTCTCCTTCCGGGTGGGGAGACGAGCCTAGTGGAGTCGCGACGTGGTCGGAGGCTCGGGCAGCTCCAGGCACCGACACGCCCGGATCGCGTTCGATCGCCCACCCCCGGAGGACGTCGCGGACGACCATTCTGCTAGCGCCCACCGCCCCCACCTCGACGCTGTAGGGTCGCGTCGCGTGACGGATCGTCTGCGACTTCCGCGACTCAGCCGGCGGCATCTACCGCTCCTCGTCGTCGGAGCCGCTGTCGTATTCGCGTTTGCGTACGTGCTCTTCATCGCCACACCACCGCCAGACACCGGCGGCGGCAACTGGCGGACGACCAATTTCGGCGCTGCGATCCACGATCCGGCATCGTTCTTGAGAATCGTCCTCGATTCGATCACGTTCGCCGGCGCCCTGTTCATCGTCGCGAGCGGCTTCGCGCTGATCTTCGGCCTCATGCGTGTGGTCAACATGGCCCACGGCGCGTTCTACCTCCTTGCGGGCTACATCGCATACGAGGTTCAGCAGTCCATGACGGGGCAGGGCTTCGCGATTCCCACGAGCGAGGTGAGCACGTGGGAATGGGTCGCGCCACTGCTCGTCGCCGCCCCATGCATCGCCGTGGTCGGCCTGGTCACGCAACAGGCCTTCCTGCGCTGGAACCAAGGCCAGGAGCTTCGCCAGGCGCTGATCACGATCGCGATCTCCGTGATCATCGCCGACCAGATCATCGCCCACTTCCCGCGGGCGACCTCGACGGTTGCGCAGAAGTTCGGCGGCAACGCCGTCAGCCTCAGTTGGCCGGGCTGGACCGACCGCTTCGTGAACCTCCACGTGGCGGGCGTCGAGTACTCGCTCGCCCGCTTGGTTGTGCTGTTTCTCGGCGTCGCTGTCGCGGCCGCCCTCTGGCTCTGGCTCTACCGTACGAAGACCGGGATGGTGATCCGTGCCGGCGTCGATGACCAGAAGATGGCTGCGGCACTCGGGATCAACATCCAGCGAACGTTCGCGATCGCCTTCGTCGTCGGCTCGGCGCTTGCGGCCTTCGGCGCAGTCGTTTGGGCCTCGCAGGCGAACATCGCCTCAGGACAGGACGGGCAGTGGTTGCTCAACTCGCTCGTGGTCGTGATCGTCGGCGGGATGGGATCGATCTTCGGCGCGGCGGCCGGCGCAGTGCTCTACGCGTTCGTTCTGAACTTCAGTGCGACGTACCTTCCCACTACCGGTACCAACTGCTGTACGCAGTACTCGATCGTCTTCACGTTCGCTCTGATCGCGCTCGTGCTCGCCTTTCGGCCGCGCGGCCTGTTCGGGAGACCCGGGTGAGAACGGCCGCCTTCAACTGGTCGCGAAAGGCGAAGATCGAGCGCACCATCGCGTTGGCGGCGCTCGTGCTCGCGGCGCTCGGGCCGTTCATCTTCAATGACTACTGGGCGAACCAGATCCTGGTCGAGACGTTCCTGTTCGGCATCGCCGCGGCCAGCCTGATCTTCCTCTCGGCGTACGGTGGGATGGTCTCGCTCGCCCAGACAGCCCTGTTCGGAATCGCAGGCGTGATTCTCGGCAACCTCGTGACGAAAGGGGGGGCCGGCGGTACGTCCAAGGGACTGCATTTGGGGTGGGACCCCACGCTGGCACTCGTCGTCGCGATCGCGATGACGACGGCGATCGGCCTGATCTTCGGCGCGGTCGCCGCCCGAAGCACCGGCATCTATTTCCTGATGATCACGCTGACCTACTCCGTCATCACCATGTATTTCCTCGGGCAGGTAACGATCATCTCCGGCTTCTCCGGGATCGGCGGGATCAACAATTACACGCCGCCTTGGGTCGGCGACGTAGTCGCAGATCCGATTCGCCTGTACTACGTCTCGCTGATCACGGCCGTACTCTCGTATGCGCTTATCCGATATGTCGTTCGGACGCCGTTCGGGATTTCGTTCCAGGGCGTCCGCGACGAGCCGATCCGGATGAGCTCGCTCGGGTACAACGTGCCTCTTCACCGAACCCTGGCGTTCGGTTTCGCCGCCTTCCTCGCATCGCTGAGCGGGATCCTCTACGTGTGGTGGAGCGGGCAGATCGCTCCAGGCAACGTCGACCTACCGGAGACGATCAACCTCCTCGTGATCGCCGTGATCGGCGGTCTTACGCGGATCGAGGGCGCGTGGGTAGGCGCGCTCGCTTTCATCGTCATCCAGAACTACGTCCGGGACTTCACGTTTCCGGGGCTTGGCTTCGGCGGGACGCTCTTCGGTGGGTCCTTCAACACGGTGATCGGGATCATCTTCTTGCTGATCGTGCTGGTCTCGCCCTCGGGGTTGATGGGCATCTGGGACCGCGCGCTCTCTGCTCGCTTACGAATCGGTCGCTCCGGTCGGGCAGCCGAGGCGCCGACTCCCGGTAGCTGAGGGTGAGGCGGAAACTCGCCGGGTTGAGTTCCGGCAGGCAGTTGGTTGAGAATGACACTTCGCAACGGAACGGAGGGCAGCAAATGAGGAGAACGAGACTGCGTAGCTGGTATGCAGCTGCGCTCGTCGCGGTCGGGGTCGTAGTGATAGGCGCGCTGGTGGGTGGCGTCTCGACGCCGTTTGCGGCATCCAAGGCGAAGACGGTCCGGGTCGCGATCATGACCGACTGCAAGGGCGCGTTTGGCTTCGGCTACGAGCCCGACATCGGCGGCGCCGAGGCTGCATTCGCGAAATACGCCCACGGCAAGGCCAAGAACAAGAAGAAGCCGTCCGCCGGAATGAGCGGCATCACCGCCGGCGGCGCCAACATCAAGATCGTCGGCTACGGCTGCGGGAACGACACGGTTGCTCTCGCCGTCACGGAGACGAAGCGCCTGATGGAGCAGCTGAAGGCCGACGTGATGATCGGTCCGCTATCCGGCGACGAGGCGGTATCGGTTGCGCAGTACGCGAGGTCCCACCCGAAGAAGACGTTCATCATCGGGACGGCGGGCTCGCAGGATCCGACGCTGCAGATCGCTCCGAAGAACGTCTTCCGCTATCACGGCGACGGCGCCCAGTGGAATGCGGGC
>Ga0307296_10000331_pt1 | contig 21642 bp, 24 predicted proteins | sample ER_DNA_153_FD_194467 | JGI IMG/M metagenome (GOLD analysis project Ga0307296, IMG submission 194467) | Bulk soil microbial communities from the East River watershed near Crested Butte, Colorado, United States - ER_DNA_153 | ecosystem: Environmental > Terrestrial > Soil > Floodplain | place... | reverse complement strand
GGGGAATGGTCCCGAGACGGTTCCCGGTCATATCGAGATCCTGAGGCGGAGCGGCGGGTTCGGCCGCATCGAGCGGCGCCGGTACCGCTGGGAACAGGAGTATGGGCGGGACGAGTGGCTCGGGCTGATCCGGACGCATAGCGACCACAGCACGCTGCCCCCGGATCAGCTGAGCCGGTTGCTCGCCGCGGTCGGCGCCGCATTCGACGTGGTGGGTGGCATGGCAACGGCGCACTACACGACGGATGCGGTATTCGCCCGCGCGAGGTAACGCGAAGCGTGGCAGTCTGATTTGCATGTCTGAGGCCGTGTGGCCCGATCTCTCGGCGCAGATCGAGCTCATCAGCGTCGCGGATGCGGCCGCCGTGCTGGGCGTGACGGTGACCCGGGTGAGCCAGTACCTGCGGGATGGCACGTTAGTTGGGCTGCGCCGGCCGGGGGAGTCCGCGCTGGTGCCGGCCGACCTGCTGCAAGGCGCTGCCGTCGTCAAGGGACTGCCCGGGACGATCACCCTGCTCCGAGATGCCGGTTATGAGGACCACGAGATCGTGGTCTGGCTGTTCCGCGCCGACGACTCGCTCCCCGGAACGCCGATCCAGGCCCTGCGCGAGAACCGTGGGCGCGAGGTCAAGCGGCGCGCCCAGGTAGCGGGCTACTGAGCCGGGATGAGCCATCTGCTCTATGTGGCGCTGCTCGCCGGCTGCCTGATCGGCACAGCTGCCGTCGAGGTGCGGCTCGGCACTCGGGTGTACGCGCGGTGGCGACGCCTGCTATCGGCGTTGCTGCCGACGGTGATCGTGTTCGTCACGTGGGACCTCTACGCGATCGCGCACCATCAGTGGACCTACGTGCCGCGATGGGTGACCGGTGTCCGGCTGCCAGGACATCTGCCCTTCGAGGAGCTGCTGTTCTTCCTTGTCGTGCCGACGTGTTCGGTGATCACTCTGGAAGCCGTGCGCCGCCGCCGTCCGGGCTGGGTAATCGGAGACGAGCCGGGATCGTGACCTATACCAGCCTGGTCGTGCTCGCCGTAGCGGCGGTCGTGGTCGTCGATGGCGTCATCCTGCGGACGAACCTCGTGCGCCGAAAGGCATTTTGGACGAGCTACGCGATCATCTTGGCGTTCCAGCTGATCGTGAACGGAGTGCTCACCGGTGTTCCGGTCGTCCGGTACGACGCGGACGTGATCATCGGCTGGCGGGTCGCCTATGCGCCGGTCGAGGATCTGCTGTTCGGGTTCGCGATGGTGCTGCTCACCCTGTCGACGTGGGTCTGGCTCGGGCGACGCGCGCACGCCCGCCAGTCGTCGGGTGTGCCGTCCGGATCCACCAGGCACTGACCGCGGCCGGCCCCGCGATGCCCAGTCGACGACGCAGCGGCACAGAGATTCGGTCGACGAATACGTCGTACTCGGCCCGCTCGATCTCATTCAAGATCCCGCCGTACAAGGCAAAGGCCGTGCGCAGACAGTTTCGCGAGGTCGCGTCGACGAGGTCGATACCGGGCGCCGCCGATGCGTAAAGCCTCCGCGCCCGCTCGATCTCGCCCGCGAGCAGCGCGCGGATCGGTCCGTCGACGCGTCCCGTTTGGGCGGCACGCTCAAGGCGTTCGCGATCGACCCCGCACGCTCGCAACGATTCCTGCGGGAGATAGATGCGCCCGAGGCGGAGATCTTCGGCAACGTCGCGGATGAAGTTGGTCAGCTGGAACGCGACGCCGAGGTCGATGGCATGGGGTCGAAGCGCTTCCCACGGAATCGTCTCATCGGCGCGCCCGAGGATCGGTAACATCTCCAGGCCGATCACGGCTGCGGAACCCCACGTGTAGCGGGTCAGCTCCTCGTAGGTGTCGTATTCGGTAACGCTCAGGTCCATACGCATCGAACCGAGAAAGTCGCGAAAATGGCTCACCGGGATGTCCCAGCGACGGACGGTGTCGATGACCGCGAGGCGTACTGGATCGGCCGAGTCTCCTCTCTTGACGTCGGCTAGAAACTCCTCGCTCCACGCGACAAATCGCCGCTGCCGCTGCCGCTCGTCGCCGGAGTCCGCGTCGACGATGTCGTCCGCGTAGCGCGCGAATCCGTAAAGGGCGTGGACGTAACGGCGTTTGGCGGGCGGTAATAGCAGTGTCGCCAGGTAATACGTGCGGCCGTGTTGGGCGTTCAGCTGGCGGCAGCGGGCATAGCCGAGGCGGAGTCGAACCTCATCGACTCCGGCTGCGTAACTACCTTGTCTCATCGGGATGCGCGCGTCCGTTGCTCGCCGATCACCCGCTCGGCGGCGAGCCGGCCGGAGATAAGCGCCATGGGCACGCCCACGCCCGGCTGAGTATTACCGCCACAGAAGAGCAGATTCTCAATGGTGCGGTGCAACGTCGGCGGCCGGAACGGCCCAGTCTGGGAAACGGTGTGCGCTGCTGCGAACGGAGTGCCCGCGGCGAGTCCAGCCTCCGCCCAATGGGCCGGTGTCACGAGCCGCTCGACCTCGATCGCGTCGCCGAAACTCCGATATCCCCGGGCCTCGATGGTGCCGAGAATGCGATCCCGGTATCGGGGCGCTTCGATGTCCCAGTCGATAGGTCGGCGATGTGCGAGGTTCGGCGCCGGGAACAGGGCGTAGTACACGTTCTTGCCTGGTGGGGACAGACCGGGGTCTGACTTCGTCGGTGTCGTGATCAGGAACGACGGATCACTCATCAGCTGTCCGTCGGCGATGATCTCCCGAAAGGTGCGCTCCCACGCCTCGCCGAATTCGATCGTGTGATGCGCGGTATGTGCGTAGGCCGCGCTCGATCCTGCGTGCAACACCACGCACGAGGGCGAGTAACGCAGGTGGCGCACCTGCGGTGGGTTCTCGTTGGCGGTGAGCAGCGTGCGGTAGGCAACGGCCGGATCACCGTTGACGAGCACCACGTCGGCCGGGATGCGCTCGCCCGACGCGGTGTGCACGGCGCGCGCCCGCCCATTGGCAACTTCGAGCCGGCTTACCCGGGCGCCGTATCGAATAACGACACCGTGCTTGGCTCCCGCGCCGGCCAGGGCGCGCGGAATGGCATGCATGCCGCCCTGCGGAAAGTAGACGCCGGCCACGCAGTCCAGGTAGCTGATCACCGCGTAGATCGCGAGTGCCTGGGCCGGTGCGACGCCTGCGTACATCGCCTGGAAGGAGAAGATCCGGCGGAGACGCTCGTCCCGGACGAAGGTGGCAACCTTCGGCGCAATTCGCCGGAAGGCGCCCATGCGCACCAGGCGTAGAAGAGGTGCCCCGACCAGCTGCCGCGGCGAGTCGAGATTACGGTCGATGAAATGCGGCATCTCTACTGCATGTAGCTCGCGCAGGTACCCGACGAGGCGGCGGTAGCCGGCCGCGTCGTCGCCGCTGCAGACCCGCGAGATCTCCTCGACCATGGCGGCGGGATCGGCCCGCACATCGAGTACCGAGCCGTCGGCGAACCGAGCGCGATACACCGGGTCGAGGCGATGCAGCCGCAGCCAGCCGTCGAGGGACTCGCCTACGGCGCCGAGGGTCGATTCCACGACGTCCGGCGCGGTGAGGACGGTCGGGCCGGTGTCGAACGTATATCCCGCTACCTGCTGTATGCCGGCCCGGCCGCCCGGAGCGTCACTCTGCTCCAAGACGGTGACCAGTCGTCCGGCGCCGGCCAGGTGCAGCGCGGCCGACAGCCCTCCAAGCCCGGCGCCGACAACGACGACGGAGTCCGTGGGGCCGGGCACGGTGCGCACCCTGCGACCGTAGCCGCGGTCGGGTGAGCGCAACTCGCTCGTCGCCCCTATTACCCTGACCGCATGCCACGTACGGTGCGCGAGTGTCTGGACACCGGACAGCCGACCTTCTCCTTCGAGTTCTTCCCGCCGAAGACTCGCGAGGACGACCGACGGCTGTGGCAGACGATCCGCGAGCTGGAGCCGCTCCATCCGTCTTTCGTCTCGGTCACGTACGGTGCCGGCGGCAGCACCCGAGACCACACGATTGAGATCACCGAGCAGATCGCGTCCGACACCACGCTGCTGCCAGTTGCCCACCTGACTGCGGTGGATCACTCGGTCGCGGAGTTACGGGCCATCGTGGGGCGGTTGGCTGATGCCGGTATCAGCAACATGCTGGCCCTACGGGGAGATCCGCCGGGCGATCCGATGGGTGACTGGGTCGCGCATCCGCAAGGACTCGCCTACGCGTCAGAGCTGGTGTCTCTCTTGCGCGCGCATGGCGCCTTCTCGGTCGGTGTCGCCGCGTTCCCATACAAGCACCCGCGCTCGCCGGATGTCGACACCGATACCACGCATTTCGTAGCGAAGTGTCGCGCCGGCGCGGACTACGCGATCACCCAGATGTTCTTCGAGGCCGACCCCTATTTGCGGCTACGGGATCGCGTGATTGCGGCCGGCGGGGAAACCCCCATCATCGCCGGGCTGATGCCCGTGACTTCCATGACGACCATCGAGCGGTCCGAGCAGTTCACCGGAGCTCCCTTTCCGCCTGATCTCGGGGAGCGATTCGCTGCGGTTGCACACGACCCGAAGGCGATCCGCGCGTTGGGGGTCGAGCAGTTGTCCGGGCTCGCCGAACGGCTCCTCGACGAAGGCGTGCCGGGGATCCACTTCTATACGCTCAACCGGTCGACGGCCACCCGCGAGGTCTGGCGCAATCTGCAGCTGTCCGCCCGCCTGTGACCGACCGCCTCGCGATCGGACGGATCGCCCGTTCGCGCTGCGCAGCCGCTGAAAAGCGGCCGGTCAGGCCGGACCGATGAGGTTGGCGACGATCCGGGCGGACAGGGCCACCAAAGGCAATCCACCGCCCGGGTGAGTCGACCCGCCGACGAGATACAACCCACGGAACGGCGTGGCGTTCGGTGGCCGGCGGAAGCTGCCGTGTACCCCATGCAGCGCGCCACCGTAGATGGCGCCGCCAGGGGCGCCGGTCCGATGCTGCAGGTCGGCTGGCGTCAGGACTTGGCTGAATACCAGCCGTTCCCGGACGGCTAGCCCGCGCGCCGCGAGCAGCGCGATGATCCGGTCTTCATAGCCGGACGCAAGGCCCGGGACCGTCCAGTTCATCTGACCCTGGCGGCCGTCCCGGCCGTGCCGTGGCGCGTTGACGAGCACGAACCAGGATTCGTGACCCGGTGGATGCATGGCGGAATCGTCCGGCGCGGACACGTAGATGACCGGATCCGCGACCGGGCTGCCTGGGCGCCCGAACACCGAGTCGAACTCAGCGTCATAGAGGCTCTCGGCGAACAGTACGTTGTGGTGCGCCAGACTCGGAGTCCGGCCGCGTACTCCAAGCAGCATGACGAAGCCGCTCGACGAGTCGGCAACGGGCACCCGCCTCGGCCGCGGCGACAGCAAACGGCCGTACACCGTCGAGGCGTCGACATTGGCGACGATCACGTCGTATCGCTGCGTGGACCCGTCGGCGAGCAGGACTGACTCGATGCCGCGGGCGTTCGCGGAGATCCGGATGACCGGGCACTTCAGCCGGATGGTTCCGCCCCGCTCGCACACCCGGTCGGCGAGAGCCTTGGCCAGCCGTCCCAGGCCGCCTTCGATATGCCAGGCACCACTCGCGTGTTCCAGGTAAGGAACGACCGACATGACGGCCGGGGCGCGGCGGGGATCCGATCCGGCATAGGTGGCGTATCGGTCGAGCAGCACTCGTTGTCTCGGATCGGTCAGATACTTGTGGCCCAGCTGTCGTAGCGTCCGACCGAACGCGACGGTTCGCACGTCAGCCGGGTGAATCAGCCCATACGCCGCGGTGCCGATGTTCAATGGCCGGCCGAGGACGCGCTCGCCGACGACATCCCACATCTGCTCGCCCCGACGGATCAGCGACGTCCAGGCCGCACCGGCGCCGGCACCCAGTACCTGCTCGAAGCGCGCCGCTTGGCTGACCAGATCCCGCGTCGTCGTCAGGATCGTGCCATCGCCGAAGCGATAGCGAATCATGGGATCTAGCTCGCGCAGGGTCAAAACCTTGTCGATCGAGTCTCCCGTTGCGGCGAACAGCTCGGCGAAGGCCTCGGGCATCGTCAAGACGGTGGGCCCGGTGTCGAAGCGAAAGACTCCGGCATCGGTTCGACGGTCGATGACACCGAGCTTGCCGCCGACCTCGCCGGACGCCTCGAAGACGTTGACCGTGTGGCCCCGAGCGGCGAGCCGCGCGGCCGCCGCTAGCCCGCCGACACCGGCCCCCACGACACCGACTCGGGCCATCAGCTCGCGACCTCCACCGGCCGGCCCTTCCAAGTCAGGGGAGTTCGCCGACGGCGCACGACCGATCGAGTCGTCAGCCAGCCCAACACCAGCACGGACACCGGGTGGGCGAAGGAGTCGGGCCAGACCCGGGCGCCGCTTCGCCGGGCCGCGAGCATTCGACCAGCGACGCCGGCTAGGTACCCGACTGTGCCCATCACGGATCCTCGTGCCATCGCTATCGGTGGGATCACATACATCACTGCGAGCAGCGCTAGGACGGCCAGCGCGCCCGGCTCGGAGCCGAAGGCCGCCCACAGCGACTTGGTATAGCCGTCACGAAGCTCCGCCCAGCCGTGGTACATACGGCACACGGCGAGGTCCGTACCGTCCACGAGGCCGCCCCGAGCGCCGTGCCGCCGCAATGTGCGCGCCAGGGCCACGTCGTCCAGGACCGCGTCGCGCACCGCAGCGTGCCCGCCGGCCCGGTCGTAGGCGCGACGCCGGACGACAAGGAATTGCCCATTTGCCACGGCCATCGATGGCCGCGACCCGCGTTCGGCGAGGCGCAAGGGAAGAAAGGTCAGCCACGACCACTGCAGCAGTGGCTGGACCATGCGCTCTGCGACGCCGCTCGCGATCTGGCATGGATATGGCGAGACGAAGTCGAGGTCGTAGCGATCCAGCAGGCCGACCGCCAGGCGGACGGCGTGTGGAGCGAGCCGAACATCGGCATCTACGAACACCAACACGTCCGAGCCGTGAGCCGCGGCGCCCAGTTGGTGGCAGGCGTACGGCTTGCCGAGCCAATGTCGGGGGAGCGGCTGGCCCGTCATGATCCGGACCCGGCTGTCGCCGCCGGCAACGGCTCGGGCAATGTCGGCCGTGCCGTCGCATGAGCCGTCGTCAAGGATGATGATCTTCGCTGCCGGTCGCACGTCCTGGGCGAGCAATGAGAGAAGACACGCGGCGATGTTCAGCGCTTCGTCCCGGGCCGGCACCAAGATCGATACCGCGCACCGCGACACGCGACCGTCGCCGTTCCCAGGCCTTCGCAACAATTCGGCGTTCAGCGCGGTATGGGCGGTGCCAAGCACGGCGAGACCGGTCCCGATCCGGACGAGAGTCGGCCACGCGGTCATCGGTGCCGCACCAGAGTCACCGCCAGTGGTAGGGCGACAAGACCCATTCCGAGCGCCCCCCACAGCGCGGCGGCGCGCAGTTCTAAGAAGGCTATGAGCGCGAGAATCGAGGAGGCATACGTCCAGAGGTAAAGCGCAAGCATCGGGCCGTCCGGCCGCACCGAACGCGAGCCCACAATGTATTGCCCGGCAAGCGAGACGACTGCGGACACGACGAGCCAGCCGAGCAGATTGGTCAACGGTACGGTCTGCACACCCGGAAGATGCGGAGTGGGTTCCCGCCAGGTCCAGTGGCCCGCGGCGACCATCTGTGGATCGAGGAAGAGGTCCCATGACGCGAGGGCCCAGGCGCCGATGACCACCTGGCTGATCCGCGTCTGCGCCAGTCGGCGAGCGACGACTGCAGCCGGCCAGGCCATCATCGCCCAAGCCAGGCCGACGATGATCGGCACGCCAGCCAGACGCGGCCCGAGGCTGTCCGCGTACCGGTAGGAGCCGAACGGGATGCCGGACCGTACGCCGACGACTTCGGCGACGAACCCGATCCCGACGCTGATCGCGACGACAGTGAGGCCGCGCGGGACGCCAATGCAGCCGACGGCGTGCAAGGCCGCGGCCATCGCGAAGGTCACGACGACCGCGGCGGTGAGTCGATCACGCGTCGACTCGTGCACGAGCGGATAGCAAATCTGCAGTGCGACCGCCGCTACCGTGAACAGAATGCTGGCGTTGACGAACGTGCGGGCGGGCGCCAGGCCCGCCGGGGCTAACTCAGCGATGGGTACGGTCACGGGGCCTCGTCCACGGCTGGCTGATGAGTGGCAGGCGGGCGCCGAGTACAGCGAACGGTCGCGCGTCACCGGGAAATAGATAGTTGCGGGCCAGATCCTGGAACCCCATCGCTCGGTACAACCGGAACGCTCGTGTATCGGCGTCCGGGGTTGAGAGCAACATCGACCGATGCGGGACGCCCGCAGCCAACGACACGAGTATCCGGTGACCGATGCCCTGGGCCTGATACGTCGGCAGCACGTGTATTTCGGAAAGCTCGAACGCGTCCGACAACCAGTCGGCCGCGACGCTTGGCGGCAGCGCTTTGCGGACCAGATCGTGCCACCACTGACCAGCGGCCGTCGTATACCCGTAGCCGAAGCCGACCAGCGTTCCATCGGGTCGCAGAGCGGCCCGGCAGGTGAACCCCCGGTTGGTCGTGTGCCGGCGGGTGGTGACCGAGCGCTGGGATCCGGCGTAGCCCGGATAGTTCATCGCGAGGACGTAGATCGCCATCGCGTCGTTTACTCGTGCCGAGAGCTGACGACCGGTCCACTCGCGGATGCGCACGTCGTGAACGTTGACTCGACTGTCCATCGCCCACCGGCGCTCGTCGTCGCGGGACGTGGTCACGGGAGACCGGCCATGGGGTCGCCACCATCGATCGTCCCCGCCGTGTGGAGTACCGCGAACCGCGCGAACAGCGCTTCCGCGAACCAGTCCCGCTGTGCGGCCTCGCCGATGACTGTCCGATGCGGGGTGCCCTGGTACGCGAAGCCGGTCAACGCGGCACTGTCCCGCCACAAGCTGAACGTTCCCTGCACACCGATCGGCGCCTCCCCGATGCCAAATGCGATACACAGGCCGTCTCGCTCGACGAGATCGGCATTGATTGCTGCAACCGAGCGCCAGAACGCCGGCAGTTGGGAGAGCCGGATCCGGCCACGCGTGATCGCGGCGACCGGACCCGCCCATGGACAGCCGGCTGGACTGCCGAATGCCACGTGGCGCGACCAGTGCCCCCGCGCCGCCAACGGCCGAAGTGTCGCCTTCCAGGTCTCCTCCGCCCCCCGAGTCCACGCTGACAATACCGAGGAGTGATCGAAGCGATGCGCGGCGTCGGCGTTAACCCAACTGGTGATCAACATCCATCGAGTCGCGTCCGCGTCGCGAACGCCGAAGCGGCCCGATCGGCTCGTGCCCAGCAGCTTGGCGAACGAGACGCCGGGTGTCCGTCGGATTCGGCGACGGTCGGCGGCCACCGCGACCAGCGCACGCGGTACACGTCGGGTCGGCACGCGCCAAACGTGGGTGGTTACCACGTCGACCCGGCCGAACTCAGGCATGACGACAGCCTAGATAGGTGTGTCGATACCCATACCAGCAGACGATCCGGCCCGGAGCGAGTGGCCGGTGCGTCAGCCGTGTAGCCCACACTCGATCTTCGACGTGCCGGCCCAGCGCCCGGCCCGGGCGTCCTCCCCAGCGGTAATGCGTCGTGTGCACGGCGCGCAGCCCACCGAGCCGTATCCGTCGAACAGCAAGGGATTCACGAGTATCCGATGCTCCGCGAGGTACGCGTCGACATCGTCCTGGGTCCAGGCGGCGATGGGGTTCAGCTTGATCATTGACCGCGCCGCATCCCACTCCACCACCCGCGCGTTGGCGCGGGTGCGCGCCTCATCCCGGCGTAATCCAGTAGCCCAGGCTTGATACGGATCCAGGGCGGCGGCAAGCGGGGCGACCTTGCGCATTGCGCAGCATCGATCCGGATCGCGCGCGAAAAGCTCCGGCCCGAACTCGGCATCTTGCTCGGCCACCGTCTGCCGCGGCTGGATGCTGTGCACGGTGACCGGCATCGTGGCCGCGACGGCGTCGCGGGTACCGATCGTCTCGGCGAAGTGATAGCCGGTATCGAGGAAGATCACGTCGACGCCTGGTCGAACATGCGAGGCGAGGTGGGGGAGCACGGCGTCCGCCATCGACGACGCGACGCACCACGCCGAGCCGAAGGTCGCTTCGGCCCAGCGCAACACGTCGAGCGCCGACGACCCCTCCAGGTCGGCGCCGGCTTGCCGGGCGATCGCCGGCAACTCGCGCATGTCCACGGTCACTGCTGCGAAGCCTCCTCGGGCACGGACGTCCAATCCGCCGCCACGCCGACGTAGCTCAACCGAAACACCCGACGACACGCCCCGCACCGCCACTCGCCGTGCCGGTCGCCGAACGGACGCAAATCTTCATCGCCGCAGTAAGGGCAATAGAACGGCGCCGCTCGCTCGGTCATTCCGTCCTCACAGCAGCCACGCCTCCTCCGCCCGGCTGACGTAGGCGGCGAACGTCTCACCATCGGTTCGGCGATCGAGGTAGCCCCGCAAGACGCGTTCGGCATACTCGGGCACCTCCGCCGCGGTCACCTTCAGGCCGCGGAACTTCCGTCCGAAGGCTGCTTGGCTGCCCAGCTGACCACCGAGATGAACCTGGAATGCCTCCTGGTCGGCGCCGTCCGCCCCGCGAGTGACGATGCCCTTGAACCCGATATCTGCCACCTGGAATCGAGCGCAAGCGTTCGGGCAGCCGTTGACGTTGATGGTGATCGGCGTGTCGAAGTCGGGGAGTCTCCGTTCGAGTTCGGTGCGGATCACCTCCGCTCGAGCCTTGGTTTCCACGATCGCGAGCTTGCAGAACTCGATGCCTGTGCACGCGATCGTGCCGCGATGAAACGCCGAGGGTCGAACGGCGAGGCCTACTTCGGACAGCCGATCAGCCGTCTCCTCGACGCGGTCCGGCGGAACGTCGAGGACGACCAATCCTTGCTGAGCGGTGAGACGCACTCGTCCGCCGCGGGTACCGATCGAGCGCGCCAGGTCGGCCACTTCGGACAGCGCGCCACCGGACGTGCGGCCCGCCTTCGTCGTGGCGCCGACGCTGCTCAGGCCGTCACGCTGGGCCTCGATTCCCACGTGGTCGCGGTGCGCCACGGATGTGTCCGACTCCGGGCCGTCCGGCAGCGCGCGGCCCAGATATTCCTTCTCCAACACCTCGCGGAATCGCGCCACGCCCCAGTCAGCAACTAGAAACTTCAACCGGGCGTGGTTGCGAGAACGGCGGTAGCCGTAGTCGCGGAACACCCCTGTGACACCCGCCCAAACCTCGGCGACCTCGTCCGGGTCGACGAAGACACCGATCCGCTGAGCGAACATCGGATTGGTCGACAGACCGCCGCCGACCCAGAGGTCGAATCCAGGCGTGCCACCCGGCCCGAGAACGCCGACGAATGCGACGTCATTGATCTCGTGGTTCGTGCAGTGCCGAGCGCAGCCGGAGATGGACGTCTTGAACTTGCGGGGCAGGTTGGAAAAGGCTGGATCGCCAAGGTAGGTGTCGGTGACCGAACGCAGCGCCGGACCCGCGTCGAGTACCGAGTCTGCGGCGACGCCTTCCAATGGGCAGCCGAGCATCACCCGCGGAGTGTCACCGCAGGCCTCGGTGGTCGATAGTCCAACCGCTTCGAGCTTCGTCCAGATGGTCGGCACATCCTCGATCCGGATCCAGTGCAGCTGGACGTTCTGCCGGTCGGTGATGTCGGCGAGGTCGCGGCCGTAGCTGGTCGCGACCTCACCGATCACCGCCAGCTGGTCGGCACGCAGCGCGCCGCCGTCGATTCGGATACGCATCATGAAGTACTCGTCCTCGAGGTCCTGCGGCTCGAGGATCGCGGTGCGACCGCCGGGTATGCCCGGTGCGCGCTGGGTGTACAGCCCGTACCACCGCATTCGGCTGCGCAGATCAACCGGGTCGATGCCAGCAAATCCAGTGTGCTGGTAGATGTCGATGATCCGGCGCCGGACGTTCAACCCGTCGTCGTCGCGCTTGGCCCGCTCATTGGGATTGAGCGGCTCACGGTATCCGAGGGCCCACTGCCCCTGTCCTTTACGCGCTGGCATGCGCGACGTCCTCTCAGATTCCCGGGGGTGATCAACACCCGCACGTGGCGGGTCAGGAGGCGACGCGACAGGAAGCCGACGTCACCCGGCGCAGGTCGACGTGCCGGCGCACGGTCAACCGGAGAGGGCGGACGCGGTCCATATCTCTAGGGTTGCACATCGACGGGGTGTCACCGAATCAGCGGAGTCCCCAGGCGACGCTCGGCCCTTCCGCGGGGTGCGATCGCGCTGGCGTGATTGGCGCCATAGTCCCGGCCGCCCATCTTGTTGGTGTGGGCGTCCGGGCTGTGCGAACATATGTGACATGTCTACCGTCCGGCTGGTCGCACGGCTGCATGTCGATCTGCAGCGCGTCGTCAGCGCGGCGTGTCTGGCTGGCTGACCGGCCGGCTCCTCGATTAGTCGCCACAGCCCGGATCTTCCGGGTTCGGTGTGCGATGGGCTGGCCCGTATCACGTGCATCGGTCCGCCATGATCCCGTCTGCTGGGCGGGACCACGCCGCAGAGGACAGGCATGACCGCGACTGCTCCTGCTTACCCCGCCGGGTCCACCCGCGAGCGCGCGCGGCCCGTCGGAGCCACGCTTTGGCTCACCGGGCTACCCAGCGCCGGAAAGTCCACAATCGCCGCGGCGCTCGCCGACCGCGTGCGGGCCGACGGGATCGCGGTCGAGGTACTCGACGGCGACGAGATGCGTGCTGTGCTGTCGCCCGACCTCGGCTACTCCCGCGCGGATCGCGATGCCAACGTCGCCCGGATTGGCTGGGTCGCCGCGCGGCTCGCCCGCCACGGCGTGCTCGTCCTCGCCCCGGTCGTGTCCCCCTACCACGCGGCGCGCGATGCGGTGCGCCACACCCACGACCGAGCCGGCGTTCAGTTGTTCGAGGTCCACGTGGCGACGCCCGTCGAGGTGTGCGCTCTGCGCGACGTGAAGGGGCTCTATGCCCGGCAGCGAGCCGGTCATCTGCGCGGCCTCACCGGCGTCGACGCGGACTACGAGGAACCGACCCATCCCGAACTTCGCATCGACACGAGCGACAGCACCGTCGACGACGCGGTCGACCACCTGATCGCCTTGTTGCGCAAGGAGAATGTGCTGTGACGGCCCTGCTGCCCAGCCAGGTCGATCGATCCTGGCTTACCGCCCTGGAGGACGAGTCGATCCACATCCTGCGCGAAGTGGTCGGCCAGTTCGAGCGTCCGGTGCTGCTGTTCTCCGGCGGCAAGGACTCCATCGTGATGCTGCACCTCGCCACCAAGGCCTTCTGGCCCGGCCGCGTCCCATTCCCGGTCATGCACGTGGACACCGGCCACAACTTCGACGAGGTCATCGCATATCGCGACCGCCATGTCGCCCGCCTCGGCGTCAAGCTTGTCGTGGCCCGGGTGCAGGACTCGATCGATGCCGGACGGGTGCACGAGACGCCCGGGCAGTCCCGAAACCCGCTGCAGACCACCACCTTGCTCGACGCCATCGCGGCGCACCGATTCGATGCTGTCCTCGGCGGCGCTCGGCGAGATGAGGAGAAATCTCGCGCCAAGGAGCGGGTGTTCTCCGTCCGCGACGACTTCGGTCAATGGGATCCCCGCAACCAGCGGCCCGAGCTCTGGGACCTCTACAACGGGCGGCACCGACCCGGCGAGCACGTCCGCGTATTCCCGCTGTCGAACTGGACAGAGCTCGACATCTGGGCCTACATCGAGTGCGAGGGCATCGAGGTTCCGTCCATCTACTACGCGCATCAGCGCCCGGTGTTCCAGCGGGGCGACATGCTGCTCGCCGTCACGCCATGGACCGAGCCGTCAGCCGGCGAGATCGTGGCGACCGAGTGGATCCGGTATCGCACAGTGGGCGATGCGACGTGCACGGGAGCGGTCCGCTCGACCGCCGTGGACGTTCACGATGTGCTTGCCGAAACCGCCTCCGCGACGATCTCCGAGCGGGGCGCGACGCGAGCCGACGACCGCATCAGCGAAGCGGCCATGGAGGACCGCAAACGGCAGGGGTATTTCTAATGCACCGCTCCGTGCGCTTCTAGCCGATGCCGGGTCGACTGTTGCGTGTCGTCACCGCCGGCTCGGTCGACGACGGCAAGTCCACTCTGGTCGGGCGGCTCCTGCACGACGCGAAGGCAGTGCTCAGCGATCAGCTGTCCGCGGTGGAGATCGCAAGTGAACGCCGTGGCTACGACAGCGCGGATCTTGCCCTGCTTGTCGACGGGTTGCGCGCGGAGCGAGAGCAGGGCATCACGATCGACGTTGCGTACCGGTATTTCGCGACGCCGCGGAGAACCTTCGTCCTCGCCGACACACCCGGCCACGTCCAGTACACCCGGAACACGGTCACGGGCGCGTCAACGGCCGACGTCGCGGTCATCCTCGTCGATGCCCGCAACGGAGTCGTAGAGCAGACGAAGCGACACGCTGCCGTGGCCGCCCTGCTGCGCGTGTCCCACGTCGTTCTCGCGGTCAACAAGATGGATCTGGTTGGCTACGCCGAAGACGTGTTCGACCGAATCGTCACCGACTTTGCCGGCGTGGCGCTCTCACTGAGCCTGGACCGGTTCACGCCGATCCCGATCGCGGCCCTGTCGGGGGACAACGTGGTGGACCGATCGACCCAGATGGACTGGTACACCGGACCGGCCCTCCTGGAGCATCTGGAAGAGCTCGAGCCGGGCAAGAACAGCGAGGTACCGGCGCGTTTTCCCGTTCAGATGGTGCTTCGGCCACGCACGGCCGAACATCCGGACTACCGCGGCTACGCCGGTCGGGTCGAGGCCGGCGCGCTACACGTCGGTGACCCGCTAGTGGTGCTGCCCTCGGGGCGGCATTCGACGGTAGCCGGCATTGATACCCCGGACGGACCGCTGGATACGGCAGCTGCGGGTCGGTCCGTCGTGGTACGCCTCACCGACGACGTCGACGTCGCGCGAGGTGACTTGCTCGCTGTCGATCGTGAGCCGCGCCCGGCGGCGCTGCGCGGGCTGGTCGCCACTGTGTGCTGGTTGTCCACCCGCCCGCTCCGCCCCGGCGATCGCTTCGCGTTGCGGCACACAACTCGCGATGTACGAGCTGTGGTGGATGCGGTGCGCAGCCGTCTGGATGTGGCCACCCTCGACCAGGCTGAGGCGACCGAGCTCACGCTCAACGACATCGGCAGCATCCAGTTGCGCACGGCCGAGCCACTCACCGTTGACACCTACGCGACGAACCGATCGACGGGCGCTTTCCTTCTCGTCGACGAGGCGACTGGCGCAACGGTAGCCGCGGGCATGGTGGCCGGACCCGCTGGGTAAGCCGGTGCCCATCCGCTTGCTCGAGAAGATGCGCTGATGTCTGGCTTCCCGCTGTTGCTCGATGTGACCGCGCGCCGAGTGCTGGTGGTTGGTGGGGGAGCAGTGGCTGCGCGCCGCGTTGCTCGGCTGGCTGAATCCGCTGCGGCGGTCGAGGTGGTCGCGCTTTCGGCATCACCGGAATTGCGTGCGCTGGATGTTCCCATCGCGGAACGCGGATTCGTTGATCGTGACGTGGAAGGCGCCTGGCTGGTCTTCGCTTGCACGGATGACCCCGCGGTCAATGAGGCGGTCGCGCGGTCCGCCGAGCAACGTCGCGTCTTCTGCGTACGCGCGGATCATGCGGCAGGTGGGACGGCCCGCACGCCGGCAGTCGTCGAGCGGGCCGGGCTCACGGTGGCCGTGACCGGCGGAGACGACCCACGCCGCGGAACGGCGCTGCGGAACGCAATTGCGTTGGCGCTGGATGTCGGTGATCTGCCCGCCCGGCCCACTCGACCCCCGGCGCACGGATCGGTCGCCTTGGTGGGAGGCGGCCCCGGAGATCCCGATCTGATCACCGTACGGGGCCGGCGCCTCGTTGCCGCCGCGGACGTGATCGTCGTCGATCGGCTGGCACCTCGTGGGTTGCTGTCCACCCTGCCCAGCGACGTCGAGATCGTTGACTGCGGCAAGTCGGCGCATCGGCACAACCTCACCCAGGACGAGATCAACGCGGTCCTCGTCGATCGAGCGCACGCCGGCAAGCGAGTAGTCCGGTTGAAGGGCGGTGACCCGTTCGTTTTCGGCCGTGGGGGCGAGGAACTGCTCGCGTGCGTGGCTGCGAACGTGCCGGTGAGCGTCGTCCCCGGACTCAGCTCGGTGCTCGCGGCGCCCGCCGCAGCGACCATCCCGCTTACCCACCGCGGCGTGGCAGCCGACTTCACCGTCGTCTCCGGGCATCTCGACCCAGGGCGCTCACCGGACACCGGACTCGACTGGGCTGGCCTCGCCTCTGGACCGCAAACGCTCGTGCTCTTGATGGGTATGGAGCGGCTGGAGTCTATCTGCGCCCAGCTCGTGGAGTATGGGCGAGACGCCGCAACACCGGCGGCCGTCGTCCATCGCGCGACCCTTCCCGGTCAGCGGATCGTTCGCGCTCCGCTATCCAAGCTGGCTGGGGCCGCGCGAACGGCAGGGGTCGGTGCACCGGCCGTCGTGATCATCGGCAACGTGGTCGACGTGCTGGTGGCCCCGGAGTGACATGGGCGGCGCGCAATTCCTCCGGATGCATTCTGCCTTGCGGCCGGCGTGGGGGTGGGCTATCTTCGAACATACGTTCGAATATCGAGGAGGCCGCGTCATGCCAGAGTCGTCCAACGGCCCGGACCCACGGTCGCCCGGGAAGCCTCCGGCGACCCCTGCGGAGAATCGGGCCGGGCTCGGGCTACTTGCCCAAGCTCGCGCCGGTCTGGCCGTGGCTCGCTCGGCGCTTGATCCCAGCGAGCGATTCCGGCTCGCCCATCTGGCCGCCTTGCGCGTTGCCGCCGCGCTGTTTGCGGCCCGATCCCGTCCAGCGACCCGGCCGCGGAGACTGAGGAGCGCCTGGGCGCTGGTGGAGACCCTAGCGCCGGAGTTGTCGGAGTGGGCCGCTTATTTCGCGGGGTCCGCCGGCACGCGAGCAGCGGTCGAGGCCGGCGCCGTCAGCCTTGTGTCCGAGCGGGACGCGGATGAGCAGCTGCTGGCCGCGGAGCAATTCCTCGCGGCCGTTGAGCGCGAATTGGGGTTACTGGCCGCGCCGCTCGCCAGCTGAGGCCCGCCGAAATCGGTTGGCGGGACAGCCCAGGCGGCGGCGCGGCGACGTCGGACGTGGGGGTTAGTGTCGCTGGCGTGAACAGCGGCACAGGCACGGACATCCGGTCTGGTGCAGACATTGCGCATCAATCCGCTCGCCGGCAGGACCGAGTACGCGAGCTTGTGCTTGGCGCGCTGGAATCGATTCGTCGGCGCAGCGGCGAGGCGAAGGTTCTGGACTGCGGCGGCGGAAGCGGCCGGCTCGCGGTGCCGCTAGCGGTCGCCGGTGCGCACGTCACGGTGATCGATATCAGCGTCGACGCACTCGCCGTGTTACGGCGCCGGGCGATCGAGGCAGGCGTAGCGGACCGCATCGTCCCGGTTCAGGGCGACGTCGAGGCCCTGCCCGAGTCGATGACCTCCGGCAGCTTCGATCTGGCGATCGTCCACGAGGTCCTCGAAGTCGTTGATCGGCCCGGCTTCGTCCTGGCCGGAGTAGCTCGAGCAGTTCGTCCGGGCGGTTTGGTCAGCATCTTGGCCGTGAACCCCGCCGCCAGCGTGATCTCACGCGCCCTGACGGGGGATCCCGTCGCGGCGCTGGCGGAGTTGCGCGGGATAGTCGCCGAGTCAGGGGCTCCGGGACGGTTGGCGCCTGATGCGTTGGCCGAGATGTGCCGCGCGGTCGGACTGGTCATTGAAGCCACCAGCGGCGTGGGAGTGTTCGCCGAACTCGTACCGGGCAACCGGGTGGACGCCCCCGGCGGCTACGAGGCGCTGGCCGAGCTCGAGGCGCTGGCGGCGTCCCGGTCCCCGTATCGGGACATCGCCGCGCGAGTGCATCTGCTCGCCCGCCGAGGCGCCGACGCGGGCGACGGCTCGATGATCGTCAGCGCGCCTCGGACCGCTAGGCCGGAGCTGTAGCGAATGGGGCGAAGCGCGGACATCCCGCGGACCGAGGGCCGTTCTGACGGCGACGACACGGGCTGTTCGATCCTGCACGTCGATATGGACGCGTTCTACGCCAGCGTCGAGATCCTGCGTCAACCCGAGCTACGCGGCCGTCCGGTGATCGTCGGCGGCGGTGCCCGTGGGGTCGTCTCCGCGGCCTCGTATGAGGCGCGTCGCTACGGCGTACGCAGCGCGATGCCTATCGGGCAAGCGTTACGACGCTGCCCGGCCGCCGTTGTCATTCCGCCGGATCACGCCAGGTACGCCGCGGTGTCCGCCGACGTGATGACCATCTTGCGCAGCGTCACGCCGCTGGTCGAACCGCTGTCCTTGGACGAGGCGTTCCTCGATGTCTCCGGCGCCGAGCGGCGGCTTGGCCGGCCGGCGTCCATCGCGGCCCAGATCCGGGCCGACATTCGCGATCGACTCTCCCTGACGTGCTCGGTCGGGGTGGCGTCGACAAAGTTCGTGGCCAAGGTCGCATCCGCCCGCTGCAAGCCGAACGGCCTGCTGGTCGTGCCGGTGGCATCGGCGCTGGACTTCCTGCATCCGTTGCCAGTCACGGTGCTGTGGGGAGTCGGGGCGCGTACCGCCGAGCCGCTCCGCCGACTCGGGGTGCGCACGATCGGCGACCTGGCACAGACGCCCGTGGACGTGCTGCGTCGGGCGGTCGGCGAGGCCGGCGCCGATCACCTTCACGCGCTCGCCTGGGGCCGAGATTCGCGCCCCGTCCAAGATCGGGACCCGGAAAAATCTGTCAGCGCCGACCACACGACCAGCGTCGACCTGACCCACGAGGCCGACGTGCTGCGCGAGCTACTGCGACTCGCCGGGGAGGTGAGCGAACGCGTCCGTCGGCGCGATCTCGTCGCTCGGACGGTGGGGATCAAGATCCGGTTTGCGGACTTCCGCACGATCACCCGAGTACGAACTCTGTCCAGCTGGACCGACTCGACGGCCGTGGTCTACGACGCGGCCGCGGATCTGTACCGCGGCCTGCGGCTCGACCAGCCGCGTATCCGACTGGTGGGCGTCAAGTGCGAAAACCTGCGTTCGGCGGCCGAAGCGCCCGAACAGCTCATGTTGGACACGTCGGCAGTCCAGCCGCCGGTCGACGCCGCTCGTCTTGGCGTGGATCAGGCCGCGGATACGGCGAAGACCCGGTTCGGGAGCGACGCCGTGAGGCCGGCCACACTGCTCACCCGGTCCCGGTTCACACCCCAGGATTCGTCAACGTCAGATCACAATTCGGCGTGATCCGACGGGCAACTTTCGCCATTGAGAATCGGCTCGTATGCTCGTCACTAGGACCACTTCGCACACAACCGCGGCGAGGCTCACCGCGCAAACATGAAGGAGGGCACCGTGCCGCTCTCCGAGCACGAGCAACGCCTGCTCGACCAGATCGAACAGGCGCTGTATGCCGAGGATCCCAAATTCGCCTCCTCGGTCCGGTCGGCGCGGTCGGGCTTACGAGCCCGTAGATGGATTGTCTTGGCTTGTTTCGGCATCGCCGCCGGCCTCGCAGTCGTGCTCGTTGGTCTCGCAACGAAGATCGTCGTGCTCGGTGTTCTCGGCTTCGTCCTCATCCTCGGATCGTGCGTATACATCGCGACAGCGCTGAGTAACCGATCGGCCAAGTCGTCAGACACCGCGCCGGGTGCCACCAAGAGCCGTGGAACGGGCGTCCGCTCCCGGATGGAAGACCGGCTACGCCGGCGGTTCGAAGAGAACTAACAGCCTCTCGCCGCCTGGCCCTCATTTCGTCCGACTACTTCAGCCGGTAGCCCGGACCGCGCCGTGTTCCTCACTCCCGTCGGGTAGTCAGCGGGAGGCTGAATCTCGCAGTCAGCGGACTCCGCGCGGACGGAACTGAATGCTGATGCGTGGCCCCACGGCGTTTGTCGTCTTCGGAACGGCGTGTTGCCACGTCCGCTGCGCGCTCCCGCCCATCACCAGCAGGTCGCCATGCCCAATTTCGTACCGGTGCCCGACGCCACCACCGAGCGGCCGGAGCGCGAACGTCCGGGGCGCGCCCAGGGACACAATCGCCACCACGGAGTCCTTCGAGGATCCGCGGCCGATGCGGTCGCCGTGCCAAGCGACGCTGTCCCGACCGTCCCGGTACAGGCACAGCCCCGCGGTCACGAACGGCTCTGCGAGTTCCGCTGCATAGTGCTCGTCGAGGGCCTGCCGAGCCGCAGCCAACGCGGGGTGCGGAAGCGGCTCGCCCTCGTCGTAGAAGCACAGCAGCCGGGGCACATCGACCACGCGGTCATACATCGGGCGGCGTTCCGCCCGCCAGGGAACTCCGCAAGACAACCGTTCGAACAATTCGTCGGCGCCCGTCATCCAGCCCGGGCGGACATCGACCCACGCGCCATGGCTGAGTACGGTCCGCCGCACGGTATCGCCCAGCGGCCCGGGGCCGATCGTGTCCGTGACGTCGAGCAACGTCGCCTGGAAGTTCGCCGCCATATGCCTAGCCTACGCCCATTGTCGAACATTCGTTCGAGACGTCACGAGTCTACTGAGTCAAACTTTTTGGCAGGGTCGCTTTTACTGGCCGGCTGGGAGGATTGGCTGATGAGTCGGCGCGGGCATTCGCAGTTGCCGGTCGAGGAGCGGATGCGTGTTGTGCTGGCGGTGTTGTCGGGTGAGTTGACGATTGCTGAGGCAGCGAGGCGACACGGCACGACGGGGAAGACGGTCGGGGAGTGGCGGGACCGGTTCCTGGAGGCGGGCCAGGCTGGGCTGGAGAACATGATGCCGGGCCCGACCGGTAGGAACGGCAACTCGACTGAGCGAAGACAGCGAGCCGAGATCGAGCAGCTGAAGCTTGCGCTGGCCGAGGCGACGGTGCAGCTGCGGATCTGGCGGCTGGGGGCTGAGCATGTGCACGAGGTCCCTTCGAAGACCTCGAGGCCCTAAGAGCGGCGGAGGGAACGCCGGTTTCGAGGTTCGCTGCACTGGCCGGCATCCCGGAACGCACGTATCGGCGTCGGCTGGCTTGGCTGCGGGCCGAGGATGTCGACAAGGGGCCCTGGCCCGCGCCTCGTGTCGACGCGATCGAAGCGTTGGCAGCGAAGTATGCCGCTGACTGGCCGGCGTGGGGGCATCGCAAGGTCGCGGCGATGATGCGCGCCGACGGCCACGCCGTGTCGACCTCGACCGTGCAACGTGCCTTACGCCGGCGGGGGTTGCTGCTGCCGCGCGGGTACCGGGCTGACCGCAAATCGTGGGCGGTGCTTCGTCGGCGCGTCTTTCATGACCCACCCACCCGCCGCAACCGGGTCTGGCAAACCGACTTCAGCGAGTTCGAGACCCCGACCGGCGGGATCTGGCGGATCAGCGCGGTGATCGACTACGTCACCAAGTACTGCCTGGCGGCCACCGTCACCACAACCTGTCGAGGCGCGGACGCGCTGCGGTGCCTGGACCTGGCCGTGGCCGAGGCGCAACGCCTGCTCAACCTCACCGACCTGCGCCGCGACCGGGGCGTGATGGACATCATCGACGCGGCCGGGGTGATCATTGGCCAGGTC
>Ga0307296_10000326_pt1 | contig 21719 bp, 20 predicted proteins | sample ER_DNA_153_FD_194467 | JGI IMG/M metagenome (GOLD analysis project Ga0307296, IMG submission 194467) | Bulk soil microbial communities from the East River watershed near Crested Butte, Colorado, United States - ER_DNA_153 | ecosystem: Environmental > Terrestrial > Soil > Floodplain | place... | reverse complement strand
GAGGACGAGCTAGCCAACCCCTACCTTGCTGCTGAGCGGGGCTATGTTGATGCCGTGATCAACCCGCACGAGACCCGCGTCGAGATCACTCGAGTACTACGGGTGCTTCGCACCAAGCGGCAAACTCTACCTCCGAAGAAGCACGGCAATATCCCGCTATGAACAGTCTCGATGATCAACAGCCGGTGTTCTCCGTCGTCAAAGGTTCACCGACGGAGGACGAGCTTGCGGCTGTCATGACCGTTCTCACTACGCGCTTGGGTCGCCAGCGCAAGGAGGACGCCAGTACGCCGGCTCGAAGCGGCTGGTCGGCGTACTGGCGATCAGTACGCAGCCCGATCCAACCCGGCCCCAGTGCCTGGCGCATGTCGGCGCGGCCGCAATAGTGTCGCTGCGCTGTGTTCGGCACTAGTGTCGCTAGCACTACCCATTGACCGGGCGCTGCATCTCGCAGCCGGGCAGAAAGGCCTCAACGGTGACTGCTGTAGATGACATCTTGGCTGAGGTTCCGATGGACCAGCTGGCCGCGCAGCTGGGAGTTGATCAAGCCACTGCCGAACAAGCGGCCCGTCAGGCGATCCCCGCACTGCTGGGCGGCATGCAGGCCAACTCTCAAGACCCCGCTGGCGCCATGTCGTTGGCTGGAGCACTCGGTGACCATCCCAGCGATCTGATTGATGGCGGAGTTGATCTTAACCAGGTGGATGCCAATGACGGTGAGAAGATCGTCGACAACATCTTCGGTCCCAATCAAGATCAAGTTGCGCAGACCCTTGGCGGCAACCTCGGGGGCCAGGCGGGTGGTTTGATTCAGCGGCTGTTGCCGATCTTGGCACCTATCGTGCTCGCCTACCTGTCTAAGCGCCTCCTCGGTCAGCGCCAGGGAGATAGCCAGGATGATCCACTCGGCTCGATCCTGGGTGGCGGCGCCAGTGGGTCTGGCAACCCGCTAAATGATCTCCTGAGCTCAATGCTTGGAGGTGGCGCGGCCTCGGGCGGCGGCCAATCGTCCGGCGGATCTATTCTCGACATGCTTGGCGGCCTCCTCGGAGCTGGCCGTCGCTGAAACCACTTGGACCGTCCGTTCCAATGCATTCGTGAAGGGTTCTCGAAAACGACATGAGAATCAGCACAATCCGTTTTGTTTGCGACCACTATCGCGCCGGGCCGCACGGGCAATCCGGGTGCAGATTCTGAGTTGAAGTCAGGCGCCCCCATCAGGCCCGCGACATCGGGGAAGGAAGGCTGCCTCTACGCTGTGGCCCATGTCCTCGCCCCCAGGGACTCAGCAGGATTCCCACCGGCACGATCAGCCGAGCGTCCGCGAGGTGGACCTCATCGCGGATCGTTACGTCGATGAATGCGTCGCCCGCTATCCCGAGACAGCAACTTACTTGGGGATTCCCGATCATGACGACTCCTGGAGCGACTACTCCCCTGATGGCCTAGCAGACCGAATCGACCATATCCGCCGTACCATCGCCGCACTGCACGGAGCAGCACCATCCGATGAACGCGAGAACACCGCGAAGGAAGCGATGCTGGAACGGCTTGGCCTGGAGGTCGAGCTCTACGACGCCCACATCACAGCATCCCGAGTGAGCGTTATCGCCGGCCAAGCACAAGAAATCCGGTGGATATTCGATCTCATGCCAACCGACTCTGAGGCTGGGTGGCGCAACATAGCTAGCAGGCTGCGTACGGTCTACCGCCCGCTCAGTGAGGTTCGCGAGACGTTGAGCGCTGAGGCTCGCGAGGGAAACATCTCCGCCGTCCGTCAGATTCACGCGACCGTCGACCAGATCCGGTCCTGGACAGGCGAGGCGGGCGACGATGACTTCTTCGCCGGCTTAGTTGCGCGAGCCCCAGAGCAAGACACATTGCGATCCGATCTCAACAGCGCGGCGAATGAGGCACGCCGCGCGTTTTCGGAATTTGCCGACTGGCTGGAAACCTCACTGGGCCCTCTCGCACCGAGCCTTGACGCAGTCGGAGAGGAACGGTACGCACTGGACTCCCGGTACTTTCTCGGTGCGGTGATCGACTTCGGCGAGACCTATCAGTGGGGATTCGAGGAGTTACATCGCATTCAGCAAGCCCAGCGCGCTATTGCGAAGGACCTGGTGGGCGAGCCGAACATCAAAGCGGCATACGAGGCACTGGATCAGGATCCGGCGCGGCGGATCGCGGGCGCGGAGGCCTTCCGCTCATGGATGCAGGATCTCGCCGATCAAGCTGTCGCCAACCTTGCAGGCAAGCATTTCGACATTCCGGATCCAGTCAAGAGGATCGAGTGCTGCATCGCCCCAACCCACGACGGTTCCATCTATTACACCGATCCGGCAGAGGACTTCTCTCGCCCAGGCCAGATGTGGTGGGCCGTACCGGAAGGCATTGATACTTTTTCGACCTGGAAGGAAGTCACGACCGTCTACCACGAGGGCGTCCCCGGTCACCACCTGCAGATCGCCCAGAATGCGTACCGCTCCGAGCTGCTGAACCGTTGGCAGCGCAAGCTCTTCTTCTGTTCAGGCCATGGTGAGGGCTGGGCGTTGTACGCCGAGCAGTTGATGGACGAATTGGGATATCTGGAGCCGGGCGACCGGATGGGCATGCTCGATGCCCAAGCTTTTCGAGCAATCCGAGTGATCATCGACATCGGAATGCACTTGCAGTTGCAGATTCCCAAGATCAACCCGTGGCACTTCCGGCCCGGCGAGCGCTGGACTCCGGACGCCGGGTTTGAGTTCATGATTCAGAACTCCTCGACAGACGAGCCGACGCTGCGTTTCGAGCTCGATCGATACCTCGGCTGGCCGGGACAAGCGCCGTCGTACAAGGTGGGCGAGCGAATCTGGCTCGAGGCGCGGGAGGATGCCCGCCGTCGACAGGGGGCGGCATTCGATTTGAGCAAGTTCCACGCCGACGCGTTAAATCTTGGGCCGCTGGGCCTGGACCCGCTGCGCGCCGCTCTGGCCCGAATCTGAGCGCCGGTGGTTGATCAAGTCCGGCTCATCCTCGCCTCGGCGTCAGATGCCCGGCTTCGAACGCTCCGCAATGCAGGGCTAGATCCCGAGGTCGTCGTCTCAGGCGTGGATGAGGACTTAGACCCGGTTGACGGTGTCCGGGCGCTGACCGCCCGACTTGCCCAACGGAAGGCCGAAGCCGTGAGCGCTCAAATTGATCATGGACCGGGACCTACGGTGGTAATCGGCTGCGACTCCATGCTTGAGCTCGAAGGCATGGCCTACGGCAAGCCGATCACGCCGGCCGAGGCTGTGCGACGCTGGCATCGGATGCGTGGACGCTTTGGGCTCCTGCACAGCGGTCACCATGTGATGCTCCATCAAGAAGGCGAAGCAACCAGCACACGAGCCGCGGTCGCGTCGACACTGGTGCATTTTGCCGAGATCACTGATGAGGAAATCGAGGCGTATGTGGCCAGCACCGAACCGCTGCAGGTCGCCGGCGGATTCACCATCGATGGTCTCGGCGGCCCGTTCATTACCGGCATCGAGGGTGATCACCATAACGTGGTTGGCCTCAGCCTGCCGCTGCTCCGCACCCTGCTCAACGAGCTTGGCATTTCGTGGCCAAGCCTGTGGGGGGCTTCCAAACACCTGAAGGGTTGCTGAAGGACCGTGCTCGTCAGCCGAGGTTTGCGTCTCTAGCGTCCCAAACTGGGACCAGCCCGGGAGAGGCCCGCGGGCGATTCCAGGAGGAGCGTCGGATGAAGGAGCTAACAAAGATCATCGCTGCCGGAGTCAGCACTGTCGCGCTAGCTGGAGGCATTGGCGCGGGACTCGCGTACGCCGGCACACCATCGGATGAACCGACCACAACCCCAACAGTGTCAGCGACGAACAGCCCCGCGGAAACACCAACCACGAAGCCCAGCGGCAAACGTGATCAGAACGGCGACCGCGGCTTTGTTCGCAGGCGCCTGCTGGCTCGGGCGCTGCATGGTGAGGTCACCCTCGCGGGCGAGGAGCACCGGGTGATCGTCTTCCAACGCGGTGAGGTGCAGAAAGTCAGTGCGACGTCGGTGACGGTGAAGAGCAACGACGGCTTCGTCGAGACGTACGCATTAAGCGAGGACACCAAAGTGCGCGAGAACAAGGACGAAGTCAAAGTCTCTGACATCGATACCTCCGACCGCGTGTTAGTCGTCGCACTGAAGGATGACTCGACACTTGGAGCGCGCCGAGTGATCGTTCGAAGCCAATGACCCGATGAGCTACTGAAGTCCCCTCACAGTCAACACGATCAAGATCAAGTTCAGCGTGGTAACGATGCCGATCACCAACCAAGCGACGCCAATGGTGGCCCGCCTGGTCGGCACCATGCGCATCAGTTCGGGATCAGCGGCAATCCGAACCAGCGGCACCAGCGCAAACGGAATGCCGAACGACAAGATCACCTGAGACAAGATCAGCAACCGCGTCGGCTCGAGACCAAGTCCCAGCAAGATCAATGCCGGTACTGCCGTCAGCAGCCGACGCCAAATGATCGGAATACGGCGCCGTAGCAGGCCGTCCATGATCACCGAGCCGGCATAGCCACCCACCGAGGTGGAAGCCAACCCCGAGGCGAGTAAGGCCAGAGCGAAGAGACCGGCCAGCAGCGGGCCTAACTCAGCTCCAATTGCGCTATGCGCGGCCTGCAAGCCGTCCACATGCAAGCCAAAGAGGGTGCTGGCAGCCAGCAGCAGCATGCCGACGTTGACAGTGCCAGCCACGAGCATGGCAAGCCCAACATCAAGCCGGATGGTGCGCAGCATCGGAGCGGCACAGTCGGGGTCGGCTCGACCGTGTCGGTCGCGGATCAATGCCGAATGCAGATAAATCGCGTGCGGCATGACAGTTGCACCGAGCATGCCAACCGCAAGAACCGCACTTTCGGTGCCGCTGAGCTTGGGAACCAACCCTGCAATGGCCTGCGCCGGGTCCGGCGGCGAGGCAACCAACCCGGCGAGAAAGCCGACGGTAACGATCGCCAGCATCCCGGTAATGACACGTTCGAAGGTGCGTTGACTGCGACTGTTCTGAAGAAACAAGAGTGCGGTCGAGACAGCAGTCGTAATGAGCGCTCCGGTAACCAGCGGCAGCCCGAACAGCAGGTTTAGCGCAACGGCGCCACCGACAATCTCAGCCAGATCGGTTGCCATGGCAACCAGCTCGGCCTGAATCCAGTAGCAGATTCGGGGCAGCCGGTGATTCCGCCGAGCCACCAGGCCTGGCAACGTCTCTCCGGTAAGCCAACCGACCTTCGCAGACAGGTACTGCACGAGACCGGCCATCAAAGTCGCCCCGACAAGCACCCACAACAACAAGTAGCCGAAGGCCGCGCCTGCCTGGGTGTTGGTCGCCACATTGCCGGGATCCACGTAAGCGACCGCGGCAACGAAAGCGGGCCCGAGAAGTCGGGTGCGCTGCAGTAGCGCCTCTCGTTGCAGCAACATCAACTCATACGCCCTGACCTCGGCAACCTTGCCTTGAGGAGGCTACCGGCCACGATGATCCGGATCGAAACCAACCGGTCACTGCGGCCGCAACAGGACCGCCGAGGCGCGGCTGTCACCGGTGAAGTTGCCAATCCAGCCGTTCCCAGCGAAAGTCATGGTCTTTGCCGCCGCGTCTTCGGCCGTGATGGTGAAACCGGCGGCCGGCAACGCCTGCCGCAGATAGGTCGCAACCTCCGCAGGCGATGGCGAGGAGAGCACGACCGCCACGTTGTTCGGCTGGTCGACCTTGGCTGTGATGACGGCCGTCCGCGGAAGAGAGAATTGCTCGATCGGCCCATTGAGGTAGCCGAGTGCGGCAAGAGTGACACCGCCGACCCGAACAGATGGCGGCCCAGCAGGAGATACGACGGGTGGCGCTGGACTGGAATCTCTCGAGGAGCCAGCACTACAACCCATCAGGAGACAACCAACAAGGGCCATGGCAACCGCGAGCCGCCGTTTGCCCCTCTTCCGCACGCGGTCCAAAGTAGTGTGCGCCCGGGTGTCGATTGCACTATCACGGACAGCCCGCCGGTTTCGCCTCCTTCGTACCCGGCGAACATGACTGAGCCTTCTCGCGGTGCCCGACGCGAGCTCCCGCAGTCGGCGAAGCGGGCTCCCCGTCATAGTGCTGGGCTGCGGCCGCGAGCCCGGATTCGGAGTGGCTCGATAATGTAGCGTCCTGATGTCCCAATCAACGGAGGTTGCCGTTCGCCGCAGCCGAGTTCCAGCCACGGTCCGCGCGATGCGACCCCGTCAGTGGGTCAAGAACCTCCTCGTACTAGCCGCGCCGCTGGCAGCCGGCCGCCTTTTCGAGCCAGCGGTGCTCAAGACAGCTGCGCTGGGTTTCGTCGCGTTCTGCTTGGTGAGCGCCTCGGTCTATCTGGTCAATGACGTGCGCGATGTCGAGGAAGACCGGCAGCATCCGACCAAGCGCTTTCGGCCGATCGCAGCCGGAGAGCTGAAGTCCAGCACCGCTGTTGCCCTGGCAGCCGTAGTCGGTGTCTGCGGGCTCGTGCTTGGCTTCTTCGTCTCCGTGCCGCTGGGAATCACACTGCTGGTCTATGTGTCGCTCCAGCTGCTCTATTCCGCCTATCTGAAACACCTGCCGGTCGTCGACCTGGCCATGGTGGCTAGCGCGTATCTCCTGCGGGCGATCGCGGGCGGCGTAGCAACCGGCATCCCGCTGAGCCAGTGGTTCCTATTGGTAGCCGCGTTCGGTTCGTTCTTCATGGTTTCAGGCAAGCGCTACTCGGAGATGAAATCGCTGGGCAGCGAAGCCGGCACCCGGCGATCACTGACCCGTTACTCCGAGTCGTACCTCCGTTTCGCCTGGATGATGGCTGCAGTCATGGTCCTCATCTCGTACAGTCTTTGGGCTTTCGAAAACCGCGGCGACGGCGCGCTTGGGGTTCCCTGGACTGCGATTTCGATCGCACCCTTTACGTTGGCACTCCTGCAGTACGCCCTTGAGGTCGATGCCGGCACGGCCGGCGAGCCCGAGGACGTCGTTCTGAATGATCGTGTGCTGCAGGGCTTAGGCCTGGTGTGGCTGGCGGTGATATCCATCGCCGTCTTCTTCTGATGATTGAAAGAGCGGATCTGAGATGAGTCACGAAGCCGTCCCGGCGATCAAGCCCTCCCTCCCGGAGGAGCAGCCGATGATCCCGGAGCCACTGGTGGAGCTGCATGGCTGGGGCCGGGCTTCCGGGACCATGGCGCATCTGGCGCAGATTGACTCGGTTGCCGACGCCGTATCCGCTTTGCGCAAGTCCGACACCCGACGCGGCGTGGTGCCGCGCGGGCTTGGCCGCAGCTATGGCGACGCGGCCCAAAACGCCGGTGGTACCGCGCTCGATCTCACCAAGATGAACCGCATCCTGTCGTTGGACGCCGCATTGGAACCGCCGACAGTGACGGTTCAGGCCGGTGTCAGCCTTGATCATTTGATGCGGGCGCTGCTGCCGTTCGGGCTTTGGGTTCCGGTGCTTCCTGGTACCCGCCAAGTGACCGTTGGCGGCGCTATCGCGGCGGATGTGCACGGCAAGAACCATCACACCGAGGGCAGTTTCGGCAATCATGTCCGTTCGATCGACCTGCTGATGGCCGATGGCAAGGTGCGGACGCTGAAGCCCGTGGGCGATACGGAGAGGCTCTTCTGGGCAACCATCGGCGGAATGGGTCTCACGGGCGCGGTGCTACGCGCCACGGTGGCACTGCAACGCACCGAAACCGCGTACTTCTCAGTCGACACCCAACGAGTTACCGACATCGATGATCTGATGCAGCAGATGTCAGAACGTGATGACGACTACACCTACTCAGTCGCGTGGTTCGATGCCGTGACCAGGGGACGTCACATGGGCCGCGGGGTGTTGACCCGCGGGAACAAAGCCTTACTGGCCGAGCTGCCTTCGAAGCTGAGGCGGGATCCTTTGAAGTTCGTCGCGCCGTCCCTCGGAACACTTCCAGAGATCTTCCCCAACCGAATGATCAACAAAGCAACCGCGAAGGCGTTCAGTACAGCGTGGTACTTGAAAGCACCGCGGCACCACACGGGTGAATTACAGAACATCACGCAGTTCTTTCATCCACTTGATCTGCTGGCGGAGTGGAACCGGATTTACGGCCCGAATGGCTTCCTGCAATATCAATTCGTGGTGCCGTTTGAGGAGGCCGAGACCTTCCGGCGTTGCCTGGAGATGATCATCAACTCTGGGCACTTGTCCTGCCTCAATGTGCTCAAGCGATTCGGTGAGGGCAACCCATCGCCCCTGTCGTTCCCCATGCCTGGTTGGACTCTTACCGTCGACTTGCCCATCGAGCCTGGGCTCGACAAGCTCTGTGACGCGCTGGACAGCGAGGTTGTCGCAGCCGGCGGTCGGGTTTACCTCGCTAAGGACTCGCGGCTTAGCGCAGAGACATTCCGAAAGATGTATCCCCGGCTGGAAGAATTCCTCGCAGTACGCCGGGAGGTCGATCCGGACGGTATATTCAACTCCGATCTTGCTCGTCGGCTGGAACTCAGCAAACCAACAATGGGCGGTGCGGCATGATCAATGCCGTGGGCGCACCTCAATCTCTGCTACTGCTCGGCGGCACCTCCGACATCGCCCTCGCGATCGCCAACCGATATGCCCGGGTCGGACTGCGCGTCGTGCTTGCCGCCCGACCAAGCGAGCGGCGTACCGCAGCCGCGGCTGAGCTGAAGAATCTCGGCTGCGAGGTCACCGAAGTCGATCTTGATGCGCGTGATCAGAATTCACACGCCGCGACCATCGAGCTGGCTTTTGCCGGTGGTGACATTGACATCGCGGTGATCGCGTTCGGCTTGCTTGGCGACCCGGAACGGGCTTGGCAAGATCCTGATCTTGCCCTGGAGCTGGCCGAGGTCAACTACACCGCGCCGGTGCATTTGGGCGTTTTGCTGGGCCAGCGCATGAAGAACCAGGCACACGGCTGGATCGTGGCGCTATCCAGCGTTGCTGGCGAACGCGTACGACGCTCCAACTTCATGTACGGGTCGACCAAAGCGGGATTTGATGGTTTCTTCCTTGGTCTGGGCGAGGCCCTGCGCGAGTACGGCGTACGCGTGCTCGTAGTTCGCCCAGGTTTTGTCAAGTCCAAGATGACCTCTGGTCTTGAAGGGGCACCCCTTGCCGTGACGCCTGACCAGGTTGCCGAAGCAGTGGTCGACGCCATCAAGGCCAAACGTGAACTTGTCTGGGTACCAGGAGCCATGCGCGTCGTCATGTCCGGACTGCGGCACGTACCTCGCCCGTTGTTCCGCAAACTGCCGATTTAGTACGGCGCCCAAGCACGAGCGACCGCCCACCTGGAAAGCCAGTAAGTACGGTCTCAGTGGCCGGCCATCGAGATCTTCGGCTCTTCCTCCGGCTCCCCCGGCATGTCGGCGAACCGGTCCTTTGACCTGAGGTCAAAGATTGCGTAGACCAATACGCCCAGGAAGCAGACTGCGGCCACGACGAAGGCGGGTGCGGTGCCGAACTGGTCGGACATCAGGCCCTGGAGTGGCGGCATGATCGCGCCGCCTACGATTGCCATCACCAGGCCAGCGGCTGCGAATTTGGTGTCCACCCCGAGACCGTGCAGCGCCACCCCGTAGATGGTGGGGAACATCAACGACAGGCAGGCGGACACCCCGACGAGCGCCCACGCCCCGGACAGGCCGGGGAAGAGCGCGGCGTAGAGGCAGAGCAGAATGGCGAGGCTGGCCATGATCGCAAGTAGCTTGGTGGCCCGGACGTAGCCCATCAGCCAGGTCATGACGAACCGGGAGATGAAGAAGAGGATCAAGCTGACCTGCAGAAAGTAGGCACCCTTGACCGCGGTGCCACCGGGGACTACATCTTTGACATAGAGCACGATGTAGGTCCAGGTGCAGACCTGGGCTCCGACGTTGAAGAATTGGGCGAGGACCCCGTAGCGCCAGTGGTGGTTGTGGTGCAGCCGGCGGACGGTGTCGCCGAAGTGCAGGTGGTGGCTGTCCGAGGCGACCTCCTCGTGGCTTCTGGGAACCTTCTTTATGAATAGGCCAACCCAGATGATGACCAGGGCCACCGCCAGGCCAAGGTAGGGGTTCATGATTGCGTTGAGCTCGCCGGTCTGAATCTGGACCAGCTGATCGTGCGGCATCGTGGCCCGCTGTTCAGGCGTGGCCGGGTTCATCTTCGGCAAGACGAGGACGGCGGCAAGCAGGACACCGAGGTTGGTTCCGAGCGGGTTGAACGACTGCGCCAGGTTGAGCCGCCTGGTCGCAGTGCCCTCCGGACCCATCGCGATGGCGAACGGATTGGCGGAGGTCTCCAGAACGGAGAGACCGGCGGCCAGGATGAACAGAGCAATGAGGAAGACGCCGAAGGTCAGCGACTTGGCCGCGGGGTAGAACCCGAACGCCCCGATCGCGGCGAGGCCGAGGCCGGTCAGGACGCCCACCTTGTAGCCGAACCGCTCGTTGAGGAACGCGGTGGGCAGAGCTAGGCAGAAGTAGGCGCCGAAGTAGGCAAATTGGACTAGCGACGCCTCGAAGGTGCTCATCGTGAAGATGCCCTTGAAGGCGGTAACCATTGGGGCGGTCAGGTCTTGGGCCAGCCCCCACACGATGAAGCAGCTGGTCAACAGCCAGAACGGAACGATCATGTTTTTGTCGATCAGCGGTTGCTTTTTCAACGTCATCCGAAACCATCTCCTTCGGTGGAGAGCCACACTTCAGCGGCAAAACCGGCCTCCCACGTGGGCCGGCCACGCCGACGCCGCCGCCAACTACACCCCCGTCAGATTTGCAACACTGCCGACGGACTCAACTGTGCTCACCAGAGTTGTGCTGGTGTGATTCAAGTCATTCCGGTATGGACTGAATCTACGGCCCCGGACGGCACTAGGGGAACATGGTGTGGCCGGAATATATGTTTGCGGCCCGATGAGCAGGCAACCTCCTGCCAAGTGACTTCAGCGGTCTTGAGAACCTAGACCGGAGGTACGCCGTGCCGCCGCGTGGAGAAATGTCGATCCTTGGTGGCGGCGGCCGCGAAACGGGCGATCAGCTCGCGGCGTACCTCAGTAGGCTCGACGATGGCATCAATGACCAGCTCGCTCGCCAGCCGCAAGATGTCGATGTCGGCCTCATACTCCTTGCGGAGCCGCTCAACGTAGGCCGTCCGCTCCGTCTCTTCGGTGATCTCGGCGATCTTGTTGGCATACACCGCATTGACCGCAGCCTCGGGACCCATGACAGCGATCTTGGCGCTTGGCAGCGCTAGGCACGCGTCGGGCGCGAACCCAGGTCCAGCCATTGCGTAGAGCCCGGCCCCGTAGGCCTTGCGAAGGATCAAGGAAATGGTCGGCACGGTGGCCTCTGCGACGGCAGTGATCATCTTGGCACCGTGTCGGATGATGCCCTGCCGCTCCACGGCGCTGCCGATCATGAATCCTGGCACGTCGGCCAAGTAGAGCAGCGAAATGTTGAACGCGTCGCACTGCCAGATGAAGCGGGCACCCTTGTCGGCCGAATCGACGAAGAGCACCCCACCCTTGACGGCTGGCTGATTTGCGACGATGCCGATCACCTCGCCCTCCAGGAGCGCAAAACCGGTGACCAATTCGGGAGCAAATAGTGGCTTGACCTCGAAGAATGAGCCGGCATCCACGATCGCCTCGATCACCGTGCGGATGTCGTAGCCGACTGACTCTTGCGTTGGCACAAGATCATCGACAAAGCGCCGGGCCGGCTCAATCGAGTCATAGCTGGGTGGGGTACTTCGCCAGTTCTGAGGCACGTAGGAGAAGTACTGCTTCGCCTGCTCGATCGCCTCCGTGTCGTCGGCGGCCAACTGATCTCCGCAACCTGAGATCGTCGCGTGCATCCGGGCACCGCCCATCTCCTCGAGCGTGACCTTCTCCCCCACCACCATCTCAGCCATCCGCGGAGACCCGAGATACATCGAGGCATTCCCCTCGACCATGATCACCACGTCACAGAAAGACGGGATGTACGCCCCACCGGCCGCACTCGGCCCAAAGAGGCAACAAATCTGGGGCACCTTGCCGGAGAGTGCCACCTGGTTGCGGAAGATGCGGCCGGCCCCCCTACGACCGGGGAACAGATCAACCTGATCTGTGATCCGGGCGCCGGCCGAGTCGATGAACCAAAAGATCGGCAACTCGTCGCGCAGCGCTACTTCAGTCATGCGGATGATTTTTTCTACGGTCCGGGCGCCCCACGAGCCGGCCTTAACGCTCGGGTCGTTGGCGACCACCAGGGCCGGCCGTCCCTGGACCAGACCGCGCCCTGTGACCACCCCGTCAGCCGGCAGATCCTCGGCCATGGCATTGCCGAGTTGGCCGTCCTCAACGAAAGTGCAGTCGTCGAACAGCAAGTCGATGCGATCGCGTACAAACAGCTTGTTCGCGCTTGCCAACTTGGCGGCCGCCCGTTCTGTGGGAGAAAGGGCACGGTCCCGCGCGGCCTTGATGCGGTCCATGATCGACTACTCCACCGGGAGACCCAGCCGGCGGGCGATCAAAAGCCGCTGCACCTCCGACGTACCCTCGCCAATCTCCAGGACCTTGGCGTCGCGATAGAAGCGAGCCACCGGATACTCCTCCATGAACCCGTAGCCGCCGAATATCTGAGTGGCGACTCGGGTGGCCGTAACGGCCGATTCAGTGGCATAGAGCTTTGCAATCGCGGCCGCGCGATTGAACTCCGCGGCTCCTGCGCCATGATCACGCATCGCTGCGGCGGCGTACACCAGCTGATGAGCCGCTGCGGCCATCACATCAAGATCAGCAATTTGAAAGGCGACGCCCTGCTTGCGGCCAATCGGCACACCAAATGAGGTCCGCTGCTTCGCATACTCCGTCGACAACTCCAGGCACGCCCGGATGCAGCCCAAAGCCAGCGCTGCGATCGCCACTCGCCCGCCGTCCAAGATCGAAAGGAACTGTCGGTAGCCCTGTCCGCGCTCACCGAGAAGATGATCTTCGGGCACTCGGACATCGGTGAAGGTCAGTGGATGCGTGTCGGAGGCATGCCAGCCAAGCTTGGCATAGCTGGGACCTACCTCGAAACCAGATCGTCCGGTGGGCACCATGATCGCCGACACTTCCGGCTTGCCATCATCACGGGTGCCTGTTCGCGCAGTGATGGTGCACAGCGCAGTGATATCAGTGCCGGAATTGGTAATGAACTGCTTGCTGCCGTTGATCACCCATTCATGATCAACCAATGCCGCGCGGGTTCTGGTTGCGCCGGCGTCGGAGCCGGCTTCTGGTTCAGTCAGCCCGAACGCGGCCAGTGCGCGTCCGGCGATAAGATCCGGGAGCCAGCGCGCCTTCTGCTCCGCTGTGCCGAAGCGGGCGATTGGGTTAATACCGAGCCCTACGGCGGCTTCGAGGGTGATCCCAAGTGACTGGTCAACCTTGCCGATCTCTTCGATGGCAATGCACAGACTGGTGAAGTCCCCTGCCCCGCCGTACTCCTCGGGGCCGCCGAGCCCGAAGAGGCCCAGGTCTCCCATGAGCTTGATCGCTTCGAGCGGCGCCTCATGAGCCGCGTTCCAGCGCTCAACATGGGGTGCGAGGTCGCGAGCAGCAAAGTCAGCAACCGCGGCCCGGAAGTCGTTGTGTTCCTCGCCGAGCGAGAACGTACTCGTCATAAGGCTCTTTTCGTCGTCGCTGACTTCGTCAGCATAGTTGACGTTTACGTAAACGTCATGCCTAGACTTCGGTCGAGGAGTGCGTTATGAGTGATCGAACCTGGACCATTGGTGAGCTCGCCGAGGAGTTCGACACGACGCTGCGCACCATCAGGTTTTACGAGGACCGCGGGCTTCTCGCCCCGGAACGGCAGGGCACCACTCGGATCTTCCATGATCGGGATCGGGTCCGGCTACAGCTCATTCTGCGTGGCAAGCGCCTTGGCTTCACTCTCGACGAGATCGCGCATGTGATCAACATGTACGACGAAACACCTGGCGAGCGCGGCCAGCTAGCGTTCCTGATTGCCGACATCGGCAAGCGCCGGGAGGCGCTTCTGGGAAAGCGTCGGGACCTGGACGAGGCGCTGGCGGAACTCGACGATCTTGAAAGGCGTTGCCGAGCAGACCTCAAACGCCTCAGCGGATCTCGCTGACCACGAGATGCCGTTACTCCAAGGCGAGGGAAGCTGCGGCGTCCTGCTGGCCAGTGACGTCCCAGAGATGGTGGATCACATCGTGCAAGAAGTACTGAAGGAACGTCGCGACCGTAAACTCGGCACCATCTGACCGAATGCCATGTCGGCTGTACTGCTCCGGTGTGATTGATTGGATCCTGGCGACAAAACGCTGCGCCGCGGCCTCGAGTTCGTCTGCGACGACCTCGGGGTCCTGCTCGCTGTAGCGGTCATTGATAGCTGTCTCGTCCTGGTTCCAGTACCCGAACGTCGGGTTGTCCTCGGTGAGCATCTGAACAAGACGAGCATCGAAAAGCCGGTAGACGTCGCGTACATGGGCACCGTATTCCAGAGGAGACCAAACGTCCGGCTGTGGGCGCGCCGTAACCGCCGGACTTGAACGCAAAATCTGAACCCACTCCTCCGCCGCAACGAATGCCCGTTGAGCGAATTCTTCGGACTTGATGTCGCTGGCGGACAGCCCGCATTGATCGCACCGGCGGCCCAGGACCCACGTCCAATCTTTGGTATCCGGTTGAGGCTGCACGGTTTCCGAAGGGGGTTGCACGACATGCAGCCTAGTGCGATTGCGACGGCCATCCGCGGTCTTTGCTCGGCCCTTGTGATGTCCACAAGGCAGGTGCTTCAACTGTGGAGAAGTTGATCACTTCGGTGCATGAGTCAGCCCGTTTTGTGGACAGGTCGGTGGACAAGAAAATTGTTGGATTTTCTTTTCTGGATTCGGTTGCGGGCTACTCCGCAAGGCTGTAGAAATCTCTTACGCACTTCCGCAAGGGAGGGCGCGACTGGGACAGAACCGAGGATTCGTACGGTGAGGCAACTCACCGCAGCCGCCGGTGACGGGTGGCTGGGATCCGTCGGATCGCCCGGTCAGCTGGAGACGTCGCTTTAACTCCGGCTACCTAGTGGGCCCCTGCAACTCATACTTGGAGGGGCCCACGCTAATTTGATTGCTCCGCTCGCTACGCTCGCTCCGCGCGGATCGCGCTTTGTGGTCGCCTACTTCGTCGTCGTTCGCCGACGAAAAGCGTGTCGGCTCACTCCTCCTCAGCACGGCGACGCGCGATCCGTTTGTTCGTATTGCTCGCTTGGCCCACTGCCGTTTCCGCCAGGCAAGTGCCGTCTAGAGTTGGCCGGTGGAGGCGCTTTCGATGGGGAGGATGCGTTGCGAATCAGAAAGGTGCTTGTCGCCAACCGAGGCGAGATCGCCGTTCGCGTGATCCGCGCAGCGGCTGATGCCGGGCTGACCAGCGTCGCAATCTACGCCGACCAGGATTCCGACTCCCTGTTCGTCTTGCTCGCCGATGAGGCGTATGCACTAGGCGGCATGACTCCAGCGGAGACCTACCTCGACATAGCAAAGATTCTCAACATTGCGGCGCGCAGCGGGGCCGACGCGATCCACCCGGGCTACGGTTTCCTTGCTGAAAACGCAGCCTTCGCCGAGGCGGTGCTTGCCGCTGGGCTGATCTGGATCGGCCCACCGCCAGATGCCATCGAGGCTCTAGGCGACAAGGTGCGAGCTCGCCACATCGCACAGAAGGTCGGCGCTCCCCTCGTTCCCGGCACTTCCGAGCCGGTCGACGATGCGGATGCCGTGATCGCTTTCGCCACGGAATATGGGTTGCCTATTGCGATCAAGGCCGCTTTTGGCGGTGGTGGTCGCGGTCTCAAGGTCGCCCGGGAGCTGAGTGAGATTCCCGAACTCTTCGACTCTGCGACCCGCGAGGCGGTCACAGCGTTCGGCCGCGGTGAATGTTTCGTCGAGCGCTATCTGGACAAGCCACGGCATGTCGAAACTCAGTGCCTTGCCGACACCCACGGCAACGTCGTGGTGATCTCGACCCGAGACTGTTCGCTCCAGCGCCGTCATCAAAAGCTGGTTGAGGAAGCTCCCGCTCCGTTCTTGTCCGCTGAACAGGTGGAGCGCCTCTACTCGTCCTCCAAAGCGATCCTGGCCGAAGCCGGCTACGTCGGAGCCGGAACCTGCGAATTCCTCGTCGGACAGGACGGAACCACCTCATTCCTCGAGGTGAATACCCGGCTTCAGGTGGAGCACCCGGTTTCGGAGCAGGTCACCGGACTGGACCTGGTTCGCGAAATGTTCCGAATCGCGGAGGGCGAACCGCTGGGATACGGCGATCCCGTCGTCAGCGGGCACTCCATTGAATTCCGAATCAACGCAGAGGACCCCGGCCGGAACTTCATGCCCGGACCCGGGACGCTGACGACCTGGCGACCACCCTCGGGACCCGGCGTACGAATCGATGAGGGCTATCTCACTGGCATGACCGTGCCGGGCAGCTTCGACTCCCTAGTCGCCAAGATCATCATTACGGGCGCTACCCGCCAGCAGGCAATCGAGCGCTCGCGCCGCGCCTTGAAAGAGCTAGTGATCGAGGGCATGCCAACCGTCGTTCCTTTCCATCGCGCCGTTTTGGAGGACCCGGCCTACATCGCTGAAGATGGAAGCTTCGGCGTACACACCCGTTGGATTGAGACGGAGTTCAGCGGCGAACTCCCGCCCTACGAGGGCGAACCCGGTGAAACTCCTGAGCCACAGAAGCGCTCCAAGGTTGTGGTCGAAGTCAATGGCAAGCGGCTGGAGGTTATGATCCCAGCCGGCCTTGGCACAGCCAATGGATCCGGCACCGGCACCAGGCCCAAAAAGCCGATCAGGCGCCAGGGCAGTGCGGCTACCAAGACCTTGTCAGGCAATGCGTTGACCTCACCTATGCAGGGCACGATCGTCAAGGTTGCAGTCGCCGAGGGTGATTACGTACAGAACGGTGATCTTGTCGTGGTCCTTGAGGCGATGAAGATGGAGCAGCCATTGACCGCCCACCGCAGCGGCACGGTGATGAACCTCAAAGCCCAGGTTGGCGCGACCGTTACCAGCGGGTCCACGCTGTGCGAGATCGTCGATTGATCGATATCCGTGAGCTGAGACAACCGGTTGTTAGGCCGAGCCGAAGAGTTAGCTCTGCGGTCTAAAAGGTCAGTAAGAAGACGTTCTCACAAGGGGAAACCACAGCAGGCGCGGGCACACTGTGACCCATGGAACTCCTTGTTCTACTGGTTGTCGTGGCATTCATCGTCGGCGGTGTAGCCCTCTACCGCCGGCATGCCATCCAGCAGCGGCAGGCGGCGGAGCAGGCAGCACTGGAGACTCAGCTCTCCACGTCGAAGCGCGCAGCTGATGAGGATGTCACGAAGTTTGGCGAGGAACTGCAACGGCTCGATTCCGATGTTGCCGGACATGCGCTCGACGAGGCGATGCAGCAGGACTACCAGCGCGCCCTAGACGCGTATGACGACGCGAAGATGTCCCTGGACTCAGTCACCAAGCCCGAGGAAATCCGGCACGTCACCGAGATCTTGGAGGACGGGCGCTACGCCGTCGCATGCGTCAAGGCGCGGATCGCCGGTCAGCCACTACCTGCGAAACGTCCGCCTTGCTTCTTCAACCCAGCGCATGGCCCGTCGTCACGAGACGTTACGTGGGCACCCCCGGGCGGTGTGCCGCGATCTGTACCCGCCTGCCCGGCTGACGCAGAACGCGTGCTGGCCGGAGCCGATCCCTACATCCGCACTGTGCAGGTCGGCCCGCAGCGTGTGCCCTACTGGGAGGGCGGACCCGCGTACGCCCCATGGGCGCAGGGCTACTACAGCCGTTGGGCTGGTAGCGACATGCTCTCTGGCATGCTGATCGGCGGATTGCTGTTCGGTGGCATGGGCAACATGTTCACCGGGGTTGGCGAGGGCGTAGGTGATCTCATGGGCGGGATCGGCGACGGCGCCAGCGATATTGGAAGCGGCGTCGGTGACATGTTTGGAGACGTGTTCGAGTAAGCCAATGCGGGCCGAGCTTGTCAAAGTCCGCATCCCCAGCCCTTCCACAGAGCGCATCGCAGCAGGCGCTAGTTGAGCAATGTCGCCCGAAGCTCACTCAACGATTCCGAGCACCCATGATCGATCTTCAGCGTCGCGAGATCATCGCCCCGTGTCGGACCCCGGTTGATGATCACGATCGGTTGCTGATCCTTCGCTTGATGCCGCACGAAACGCAATCCCGACATCACGGTCAAGGAAGATCCCAGGACTACCAGGACATCTGCGGCTTCCACGAGCGAGTACGCCGCATCGACTCGAGCCTTGGGCACTGCTTCCCCAAAGAACACGACATCCGGTTTCAGTCGGCCGCCACACTCCACACAACCAGCCAGCCGGAACTGCCGCCAGTCCTGCGCCACCGCATCGCCATCAGGACGCAGTTCGGCATGCTCTAGCCGTTGCGGTTGATCAACCCGCGGATTCGCATGTGCTAAGCGACGTTGCAGCTCATTGCGCGCCGAGCGATCGCCGCACTCTAGGCAGACCACAGTCGCAATATCGCCGTGCAAGTTGATCACATAACTGCTTCCAGCTGCGGAGTGCAGGCCGTCGACATTCTGAGTGATCACTCCGGAGAGTCCGGCTGCTTCCAGATCGGCTAGCGCACGATGCCCAGCGTTTGGTTGTGCCACACCGATACGACGCCAACCGAGGTAGGAACGGGCCCAATACCGCCGCTGCGCGTCTGCGGATCCGACGAACTCGCTGTATTGCATCGGCGTGGCACGGACCGAAGTCGGCCCGCGATAATCGGGAATCCCGGAGTCGGTCGACATTCCGGCACCAGTGAGCGCGACCCACGTGCGGCCGCTAAGCAGTTCTGCGGCCGCCGCAACCGCGGCTGGGGATGCCACGCACACCCAAGAACCGTACCTGGAACGATCAATACGCGCCGCCGTCCTGAGGAGGAAGCGAGCAGACACGCTTCATCGTCTGCGAGCGACGACGAAGTAGGCGACGTCAAAGCTCGATACGTGAGCAGCGTTCTAGATTCCTGACTCAGCTGATCATGCCTGTGCTATGGAGCCGCCGCGCAGCTTCGGCAATTGAGCCGGTCATCGATGGATAGACGGTGAACGACTCCGATACTTGATCAACAGTGAGCCGCTGTGCGACTGCAATTGCAACAGGGAAGATCAATTCGCTGGCGCGAGGCGCGACTACTACCCCGCCGATCACAATGCCGGTGACATTTCGGCAGATGAGTTTGACGAAGCCGTCCCGGCTGCCTTGCATCTTGGCGCGAGCATTTCCCCGTAGCGGCAGCGTCATGACTCGTGCCGGCACTTCACCAGACTCGACTTGCTTCTGGCTTACGCCAACGGTCGCGATCTCTGGCGCGGTGAAAACAGTCGACGAGACAGTCTTCAGATCGAGCGGAGAGACGTGCTCGCCGAGCGTATGCCACATGGCGATTCGGCCCTGCATGGCAGCTACCGAGGCGAGCATGAGCACACCAGTGCAGTCGCCCGCCGCGTACACACCCCGGGCCGAGGTTCGCGACACCCGATCGACCTCAATGAAGCCACCTTGATTGAGCTTGACGCCCGCCTCCTCCAGACCGATGCCCGCTGTGTTGGGTAACGACCCGACCGCCATCAGGCAGTGTGAACCGGTCACCGTACGTCCGTCCGTCAGTGTCACGGTGACTTGATCGCCGTCGCGCTCCACTGACTGAGCACGCGAACGTGGGAGCACCGTCATACCGCGCCGGGTGAAAACGTCCTCGAGCACCTGAGCGGCTTCGGCGTCCTCGCCAGGGAGCACCCTGTCACGGGAGGAGACCAGCACTACCTCGCAGCCGAGGGCATCGTATGCACTGGCAAACTCGGCACCCGTGACACCGGAGCCCACCACGATCAGCCGTTGTGGCAACGCCGTTAGTCCGTAGAGCTGAGTCCAGGTCAGGATCCTTTCGCCGTCTGGCTTGGCCTCAGGCAGCTCACGAGGGTGGGCACCGGTTGCAACCAAGATCATGTCAGCGGGAAAGGAGAGTTCGCCGTCTGCAGTGTCGGCGATCACTTGATCGGGTCCATCCAGGCGGGCATTCCCGATGACAAGGTTGACGTTTTCTCGTTGTACACGCTCGGTGATATCGCAGGACTGCCTCTCTGCAAGATCAACTACTCGGCGGTTAACTGCGGCTAGGTCTACCCAAACGCCGCCGTTGACCTCAGCTTGATCATGAAGTCCGAATCGAAGTCCGAGGTCGGCAGACTGGCGCACGTCAGACATGACTTCCGCCGTAGCGATCAAGGTTTTGGAAGGCACACAGTCGGTAAGAACGGCAGAGCCACCTAGTCCGTCGTTCTCAATCAGCGTGACCTCACCACCCAGCTGACTACCGACTAGTGCTGCCTCATAACCGCCGGGGCCGCCGCCGATAATCACCACACGGGTCATTTCGGCATTCTTCCATCTCGCTGCGAAGGCCTCGACCAAGATAGCCTCGCTGCTGTGCTGTACGCGGCGTACGGAAGCAATCTTGATCCAACCCAAATGGCCGACCGCTGCCCCCATTCGCCGCAGCGTGGCACGGGATGGGCGGTGGGATGGCGCATCACCTTCGGGGGCGAGGGCTGGGACGGGGCACTACCGACCCTGGCGGAGGAACCCGGGGGACAGGTCTTCGTCGCGCTGTACGAGGTGACCGCTGGTGACGAAGACGCTCTTGATCAGTGGGAAAGCGCTGACACGGAGCTGTATCGCAAGCTCAAGGTGCGGGTAGCGACGCTTGACGGCGAGGCGACTGCCTGGGTGTACGTACTGAACGACTTCGAGGGCGGGATTCCGAGTGCTCGAACGATCGGCATCCTTGCCGACGCGGCCGAGGCGGCCGGGGCTCCCACGGACTACGTGGCCGAGCTACGTTCGCGTCCTTGCGTCAGCGGCTGGTGAAACCGGATTCCGACGCCAGGCCAACGCCAGATTGAAGATCAGTCCCGCCGCCAACCCCAGAAGGCCTCGAACGAGACGACATCGTGATCGATAACGATCCCTTGGTAGGCGCCAGCTTGATCATGATGTGGCACGGCCCATCCGACCGCGACGCGCCGTTCAAATTCCGCAGGTGGTTCAAGCGCAGCTAAGCCCAGTGGTCTGACAACGGCTGGCTAGAGTGCCACCATGCCCACTGATGGCTTGCGATCCGATCGGTACGGCCTCGCCAAGGTCGCCGCCTCGGCCATCCTTGAACGCTTCGATATCGCCCAGCTCGATGTCGCCTTCGTGCTGGGATCCGGCTGGTCGGCCGCCGCTGATGATCTTGGTCAACCTCTGGGCAGCTGCGAGTTGGCAGAACTACCGGGCTTCGCAAAGCCGACGGTCCTTGGTCACGGCGGTGCGCTCCGGCTCGCCTCGACGCCGTCAGGCAGGATAGCGGCGATCTTCACGGGGCGTACCCACCTGTACGAAGGCCACGGGGTCGACCAAGTGGTGCACGGAGTTCGCACGGCCGTCTGTGCGGGCGCCAATATCATCGTGCTGACCAACGGGTGCGGCGGCCTTAACCCCGAATGGGTACCCGGCACCACGGTCCTGATCCGCGACTACATCAATCTGACGGGCAGCTCTCCCTTAGTCGGTGCGCGGTTCATCGACATGTCGATGCCCTACTCGGCGCGACTA